>Ga0080064_1007913_pt1 | contig 10417 bp, 7 predicted proteins | sample Subgrocontami54m_FD_69260 | JGI IMG/M metagenome (GOLD analysis project Ga0080064, IMG submission 69260) | Subsurface groundwater microbial communities from S. Glens Falls, New York, USA - GMW46 contaminated, 5.4 m (SPADES assembly) (version 2) ... | reverse complement strand
AAGCACTGCGTCGGTAGCCTCCAGTTCCCCGCGCACTTCGTCCGGTTTCAGCGCGCGCTGAGCGAAGCGCGTGCGGTTTTCGCGCTCACGCGCGGCGTCCAGATCCCAGCGCCGGTGCAGTTCATTGACCTCTGGAACCTGCAAGCCAAGTTCCAACTGTTGCGAGGCATCGGCCACCCCTCGCCCACGGAAGAAGAGAGCGTTCAGCACGGTTTGTGTAACGCTTTCGCTTTCTTCAGGAACCGGTACATGAGTACCGAGAGATCGGTGAATCTCGCGGGCCTTGTTGAGCAAGACGCGGATGACCACGCCGTCAACCGGATTATCCGGACTGAAATAACGGATTGTCTTAACGACATTCGACAAAGTCTGGCCGAAGCGGTCTACCCGGCCTTCCCGCTGTTCGAGCCGGTTCGGGTTCCACGGCAGGTCGTAATGGATGCTGGCGTTGAAATAGCTTTGAAGATTGATGCCTTCACTCAAACAATCCGTAGCAACAAGAACCCGACGTTTCTCCCCTCCTAGTTCCGCGATCTTGGTTTGCCGCTCATCGTCGCTTATCATGCCGTTAATCGATACGACTCGAACGTCGTTAAACTCTCGCGTGAGCGTGCGCTGCAATCCCGCGGCGACGTAATCCGATGTGGCGATATAGCGACACCAAACGATTGGATGAAAACCTTCGCGCAAAAGACCACCGACGAGCTTCACGCAATCAGTTAGCTTGGTATCTTCCGCGGAATGCGTCAGAGCGGTAGCGAGCCGCTCGAGTTCCCGCAACTTGCGCCGCTCGGTATCTGGAATAGTTTTCTCGGCGGATTCAATCGGTGGAGTTGGTTGACTGTCATCGGTTTGCTCATTGGAAGATTCGAATACGTTCTGGCTGAATTCTAGTTCTTCGTCCGTCTCAGGAAGAGCGCCATCGCGGCGAGTTAACGCCGCTACTGCCGCCGCCGGGCTCGACATCACGCAACGAAGCAACGCTAGAGCCGCCCAGTATCGGACCCGCTGTTGGCGTTTGCCGAGTGATTGGCTCGTGCGCACGAGATCTGTACAAAAGTCATAAGTCTTTTGAAAAAGATCGCGGTATGAACTGGAGAGTTTATACGTCTCATCGGAAGGATCGCGCGTTGGAAAGCAATGGTCACTCTCCCAATCTTTCTCTATGTCTTTACGAGTGCGCTGCACAAAGTGACGGGCGAGATCGACACGCTGCGCCTCGCTGAGCTTGCTGACTTCGTAATGGGCAAATTCCTGACGGAGCAGACCAAGCAGAGAACAAAAAGCTTCCGAAACTCCGCTGTGCGGCGTCGCAGTTAGCAAGACCAGGTGGCGATCAGGTAGCGTCGCGAGATCCTTCAGGAGCGCGTGCCTCTGTTGCTGATTGCTATTGCTATCGACTGCAGAAGCGGCGCCATGCGCTTCATCGACGATAACAAAATCAGGACAGTGCTGAAGAAAGTTGTCGCGCTTCCGGTCCCCTTTCACAAAATCGATGCTAATGACCTGAATTGGGTAGTAGCTGTAGATGCTCCCGGCGCCAGGCGGAATCCGCCGTTCAAGCTGGTTCACGGTACCGGAGCGAATCAGAACCGCATCGAGGTTGAATTTCTCACTCAGCTCCTTCTGCCACTGCTCGCAGAGATACGGTGGGCAGAGCACGCACAATCGTTTGATCTCTCCCCGGTCCAACAACTCTCGCGCTATCAGTAACGCTTCAATCGTCTTGCCGACTCCCACATCGTCCGCGATCAGCAGCCGGATCGGATCGAGGCGAAGAGCCATCAATAGAGGCACGAACTGGTAGGTGCGCGGGCGAATGGAGATCCGGCCGAGGGAGCGAAACGGCGTGGCACCTTCCCGGAGCGTGAGGCGCGCCGCCTGCCAAAGCAGATGGGCACCGACCGCATTGGAGAGGTCGTTCGAGGTTGGTAGAGGAAATGTAGCTGAGCGGACCCGCTCCTCTGGGAACGAGTAGCCGATGAGATCGGTGAGCCGCTTGTGAATGGCGACGACCTCGTCATTCGCGCCCGTCAACGGTCGAAGCAGGAACACTTCGTCGTTTTCACTCGGAAGCAATACCCACTCACGATTTCGACATTGGACGATGGAACCGGGTTGCATCAGATTGCCACGCTAAAGAGCTATTGATACTCGAATCGATTTTGTTGAGACGTTTCGCTCAGCGGTATCGAACACTCACGAAATCGGACATATTTCGTGCTCTCGGTGACTTACGCCGTTCTAACTATTCTGGGCTTTCAAGGTCCGATCCGGGGCCAAAACTTCGCGAAAATTTACCCCACTTTACTGGATCTTGCGGGGGACGGGCAAGGGATGAGGGGAGTCTCAGGACTAGTCTCCCCATCTGTCGCGTTCAGGTCGCATATGACGGTAGACTTCCTCACGGCTCGGTGGGCGGTGACCACGAGCGGCTTGCGCCGCATGTATTTTAGCAATGACCTCGGGACGGTAGAGTCGTAGCTGTATTTCATCAAGGGGTTCGATAGCAACGCGCACCTTCATCGGCCGCAAGGGCAAGGGTTTGTCCAACGCAACGGTACGATCATTGTCGGGGTGCCGGTTACGATCTCTGGTTTACCCATTAGCGCGCTCCGTTCTAGATCGCTGTAACCTAGTCTATCGTTGACCTTGGGACAGGGTCAACCTGTCGGCACCAGAGCTGACTAAATCGCTAGCGCCTCCCTCAGCCGCATCCGAACGCGGACCTGATGAAGAAGGGATTAAGACCAGACTCCATGCAATGTCCTGTATGTACTTTCTCGCCAATCTGATTGCACGTATTTAGGCTTTCTCCGCATCGAATAGTTCCGCATGAATTGAGGCGGCCAACTGGTGACCGTGCAATTCGAAAGCAGATCCTGAAGGTGGTAAGATTCTAGCACTTTGAAGAAAAGGATCACTGACCGTTAGGAGGATATGAGCCATGACTGTCGTATCGATCAAAGAGGCGAAGGTGAAACTTTCGGAGTTGATCCACAAGCTCAAGCCTGGCGACGAGGTCATAATCACGGAAAAGAATGCGCCAGTAGCTCGTCTGGTGCGAGCGGTGAGCCCACGCCAACGTCAGCCCCGGCGTCCAGGGACATTACGGGGGACCGTCCTGTACATGGCCCCCGATTTTGACGCCCCGCTCGATGAATTCAAGGAGTACATGGCGTGAAGCTGTTATGCGGCTATAGTGGCCAGTGACACCAGCGCCCGAAAGCAGACCCGACACGAGTTCCTTTATGAGTTCAGCCTCTGTGTCATTCGCCCTGATTCAAGCGAGTCGTACATGAATGAAATCAAGTTTGTCGATACGACTTTGCGTGACGGTCAGGCTAGCCTGTGGGCGGAAAATATGCGCACCGGGATGATGCTCCTGGTGGCGGAGCGATTGGACAACGCCGGCTCATGGGGCGTCTTCCCTCTCGAAACAAAATAATCGTTTCGCGAGCGAAACCTCGTTTGTCGCTTCGGCTCCTCAGTCCATCTTCGTTGACCATCACCTGATCCACATAAAGGACGACAGGGAGATCGGAATGATCCGTGGGTCTGGAACTGTAACGTCATCGTTCAACGTGACGAGCAAACCGAAAGGCGCGTTGTAAACCGTCTTCTCCAGGAAAGCGCGGAGACCGCGGGTGTCCTCGTGGTAGTCGATACGGCGGCGATACTTGACTTCGACCGGGATGCGTCGGGTCCCGACGGTCATGACAAAGTCGACTTCGGGCTCAATACCTCGCGCCGGGAAATAGGCCACATCGAGATGCGGGATCGACGCCAGGTAATAGCCCAGTACGCTCTCCGCCAGATGCCCGGCCAAATCCGTCAAATGCGGGTTGGCCGTCAACTCCTTTGGGGAAAGCGGGACGCTCTCTTGAAGCCAACTGGCGCGAAGCGCATGGTCGCAGAGACAGACCTTTGCCGGAGCTTTTTTCCTTTTCAGGCGAATCTCAAGGGGCTGAATCAGACGGATCAACAACGTTTCATCGAGGAAGCGAAGATAGTTCAGGATTCGATTCCAGCCGATGTTGCCTGCTAGGGCTTGGCGGATTTCGGGGACGAGCACAGGCGCGCCAGGCGCCTGGCCCGCATAGCGACAGCAGAGCCTGAAAAGTTCCGCGAAGAGTTCTACGTCGCGCTTCCGTCCGCGCGGGCCGCTCAAGAGATCGTGCTGAATTGCTCGCTTGATGACGGTTTCATTCAGGTAGTCTGCCACTTCCGGCCAAGCAGCCCGGCTTTGTTCGTGGGCAAAGGGATAGGCGCCGCGTTCTGAGAAGGCGGCGAACGCGTCCTCGCGCGCTTTTTTCTGGCGCTGCCCGCGATTCACGGCATCCCGCCAAAAGTCTATCTTGAGAAGGTGGTCCAACCCGTTGTCTGGCCATAAAGGTTCGGACGATTCACGGAACCGGAGCTCAGCGATTTCCCGAAGTAGCAGCGGTCCGAGATCGAGGGTCGTCACGCGTCCGGCGAGGCTGTCCCTACCGCCTTCAATACGCAAGGACGAACTGCCGGTGACCATGATGCGGACCGCATGGTTGTCCACAAGATTCTTGATCTGTTCCGCCCAATAATCGAGATTTTGCACCTCGTCGAAAAAGAGAAACGCCCTCTCGCCGGCTCTGGCCGCCGAGTTGAAACTCCGTCCCAAAATGTTTCTTTCAAACCACCTGGAAATAGAGAGCACGGGCTCTTGGAGACCGCCCAACGTAGGCAAATCATCGAAGGGGACGTAGAGTATCCTGGAAGGCGAAACCCCTTCGCGGAGGAACATATCTACGAGCTGGCGTAACAACACGGTCTTGCCCACTCGGCGGGGGCCGCGAAGGATCGTCGCCGGCGCCAAGCCGCCGCTGATCATGTTTTTCAGCCTCGAAAACGGCCAGCGGTGAAAGGCCGGCAAGGGTATTCCAGGTTCGCCGCGCCACCATGGGTTCAGCGAGCGCAGGTTTTCCGCCAGCTCCAGCGGCATAGACCCGTGGACGTCGGGTGCCGTTGGGCGTTTCCGTTTACTCACTCGTTTTGCCTTTCTCATGGACCCGCAAGGAAGCCTCCATGTCTCTCTCGGACCTATCACCACACTACCCTGTGCCCGCGCAAACAGCGACCCAAACGGATCCTGAACACATGCGAGCCTGGGATTGGGCGGGGCGCAATCGTAGACCGTATACAGCCAATACCGATCGCGTAAGTTGCACGCCTTCGCCCACTCGTTGTCCGAGACTTCGATCGCCCCTACGCCGGCGCGGCCTTTGACCTTGATTGCAGTCGGCTCTCCATTGCCGTTGCGCGAAGCCCCGCTGCAAGAACTCCAACCGTTGCGGCAGCACTGCCTTCAGTTCTTTACGACGCTGTTCAACTTGCGGTTGCAGCAGGTCCGCTTGTAGCCATTTCGTGGCGCGGTCCACCGCCATTGGTCCTTGCTGGCGCGCAAAATCAAATGCGTCCGGGCCGCTCTCCACAACCAGGGCACGCTCGACAAATTCCCGCGCCCGGTCATCGGCAACCGTAAAAAACGAGCGGACAAAGTCGCGTTAATCGGCAGGGACCTGGGAGTGGAGGTCGAAGACGCTCATCGTTCGATCTCCTCCGCCGACGAAGGAGCGAGCAGCCACCGCCAGGCTGGATGGACGCGGATTTCATCCGGGACGCCGAGGGCAAGCTCGGGCGCGAGCGTGACCAGATGCAGCGTCGCCCGGCGATGCTCCGCTTTGGCGGCGAGCAATGCCCGGATCTCCCGCTCGCGGGTCGAGGGATCATCGAGTTCCGCGCACACTTGAATCAACTCCGTCGCGCCGCCCGGATGGCGGACGAGAAAGTCCACCTCGAACCCGTCCCGCGTCTTGACGTAAGTGACCTGTAGGCGGCGACGTTCCAGCTCGACACGCACAACGGTCTCTAGCGCGTGCCCGCGATTCGCGCGCCCCGTCTGGTCGAAGATCGGGATAAGCCCAGGGTCCACCGGATGGACTTTGCGCGGATTGACCATACGCCGGCGTTCGGAGTCCGCTTCCACCCACGTCGTCCGCACAAGGAAGCAGTCTTCCACGTACCCCAGCAGGGCGTGCAGAGTGTCACGAGCAATTGAGATGCCGAGCGACTTCAGTCGCGCGTAGAACTTCTCCACGCTGAACAGCCCGCCGGGATTGCCCAGGAGCTGGCGCACCAGCCAATGGAGACCGGCGATGTTGGTAACGTTATGGCGCTCCATCACGTCGCGCAGCATGGCCACGTCTACATAGCGCGTGAGCAATTCGTGCCGGTCGGCCGCCGCAAGCGACTGGGCTTCGGGGAATCCGCCCCCTTCGAGATAGCGCAACAACAAGTGCTCCAGCGTCGAACGCTGTGCCGCGGTCACGCTATCCAGGTCTTCCGGCACGGAGACCGCGGCATGGCGCAAGACCTCCTCGAAACTGAACGGATGAATGATCACCTCCCAGCCGCGGCCGCGCATGCTGGTTGCGACCTCACGGCTGAGCAGCGCCGCCGAAGAGCCTGAGAGGAAAATTTCCACTTTTTCGGTGTCGAGCAGCCGCCTGATGAAGCGCTCCCAGCCGGGAACGACCTGAATTTCGTCGAAGCACCACGTTACTGCGTCCCCGCCGCGAAAGGCGGGATAGCGCCGGTAGTATTCTTCAACGAGCGGCCCGAGGTGTCGCGCAGCGATCCCGGCCAGGCGCTCATCCTCGAAACTGACGAAAGGCAGCCGTGCCTGCGGCACGCCAGCGGCCATCCGCTCGCGGCGCAACTGGTGCAAGAAGGTGGTCTTGCCCGCGCGGCGCATGCCGATGACTGCCGTAGCCTTATTCGGGAGCGCCACCGTCCCGGAAACGTGACGCGGCGTTGCCGTAGGGATCGACGCCTGCAGGGACTCGACGAGTTTGTCCGAGAGGGTGCGGGCGATGAGCTGGTCGAGCGCTTCATCCATTCAAAAATATTTCTCCTTCTAGGAAGGAGTATTACACTAAAATTTCTCCGCCTGGCAAGGAGAACTTTGCAACCAATTGAATATAAATACTTTTTCTTTCGAATCTGGCGTTTCTCGGCACGAGCTAGCTCACTGACTACCCACTCACTGCCTTGACGGACCTAAAAAAGAAGAGGTCGTTCCGCTGGAATGGAAGCCAAAAGAAGAGTAACTTCCGACCCATGGCTAAAGCGGAGAAAACCAAATATTCCTACGTGAAGAAGCGGGCCGGGGTTTGCGGTGGTAGAACCGTCGTCAGGGGAACATGGATTCCCGTCTGGCTGATTTTTCAGCGCTACCGGGGCGGACAAACGCCCGAGGAGATCCAACCTGCATACCCCCACCATCCGAGTCTCACATGAATGAAATCAAATTCGTCGATACGACTTTGCGTGACGGCCAAGCGAGCCTGTGGGCGGAGAATATGCGCACCGGGATGATGCTCCTGGTGGCGGAGCGATTGGACAACGCCGGCTTTCAAGCCATCGAGGTCATCGCGTCGAGCCATCTGAAAAAGTGCGTGCGCGAATTGCGCGAGGATCCGTTCGAGCGGGTGCGCTTGCTGGCGCAAAAAATCACCAAGACGCCGCTGCGCGCGCTCGGCTCCGCGCGCATCAGCCCCTTCGAGCTGACGCCGGATGCTGTGCTGGATCTCTGGTACGAGCGGCTGTTCGCCGCCGGCATCCGCCAGCTTAGAGTGATGGATCCGGCGAACGATTCGGCCAACTGGCGCAAGTCGATGGAGCGGGCAAGACGCGTCGGCCTGACCACGATCTTGAACTTGACCTATTCGGTTTCGCCCAAACACACCGATGAATACTACGCCCGCAAGGCGGGCGAGGCCGCCGCCCTCGACCCCGATTTCGTTTGCCTCAAGGACCCCGGCGGCCTGCTGACCCCGGAACGGACGACGAGCCTCGTGCGGGTTATCCGACAGCACACTCCCGGCATACCGTTTGACCTCCATGTTCACTGTACCACCGGCCTGGGGCCGCTGTGCGCCCTGGAAGCAATCAAACTGGGCGCGGAAATTGTCGACACCGCCGTGCCGCCGCTGGCCAACGCTTCGTCGAACCCGTCGGTTTTTAACGTTGCCCAGAATGCGCGCGCCCTCGGTTATACCCCGTTAATAGATGAGGAACCATTGGTGCCGGTGGCCAGAGATCTCAACTTGATCGCGAAGCGCGACGGATTTCCCGTCGGCGCTCCCCTGGAGTACGACTACAGCCAGTACGTTCATCAGGTGCCCGGCGGGATGATCTCCAACCTGCGCCACCAGCTGAAAAATCTGGGCATGCTGCACCGCCTCGACGAAGTCCTCGAAGAAACGGTTCGGGTGCGCGCCGACCTCGGCTATCCCATCATGGTAACACCCTTCTCACAGTTCGTCGGCAGCCAGGCGGCGATCAACGTCATTCGAGGTCAACGCTACGGGCAGGTGACCGACCAGGTGATTCAATACGCCCTTGGTCATTGGGGGGCAGAAGCCGCCGACGAGGTCGATCCCAACATCAAGGACAAGTTGTTGGATCTCCCTCGGGCTAAGGAGTTCGCCAGCTGGCATCCCCCGCAACCGCCTCTTGAAGACGTCCGGGCCAAGCTCGGTGGGCCGGGCGTGAGCGACGACGAATTACTCATGCGTTATGTGGTAGGCAAGGATGATGTCGAGGCGATGCGTGCCGCCGCTGGTCCCAGAGAGTACATCAGCGCAAGAAAACCGTTGCTGACGTTGTTACAAGACCTCACGCGGCGAACGGAGTGCCGTCAGATCCACATTCGGAAAGAAGGCCTTTCCGTCACGCTCGAAAAAAAAGCCGGTTCCGGTATCTGAACCCAATACGGAAACTTCGTAGACTCCTCACCCAAACGTAAGGGGAGATTCTCCGGTCCGAGCAGGCTCTTGGTTCGGATTATTCCGCACTCCGTTGCGCCCTTTTTTCACGTCCGCTTTTGTCGACGATCGGGGAGGATCAGTAAGGCGCCGCGAGAATCTCATCATAGACATCCAGGAGATCCTCCTTCTCCAGATGAAGGAAATGTCCCACGCCTTTAATGACTTTCAGCTCCGAACGGGGAATCTGGGTTGCGAGGGCCCTTACGTCATCCGCGTCGATAATCGTATCGTTTTCGCCGTGCAGGAGGATGGTTTTGCACTTTATTTGGCTCACGTCGACGACCTTGCCTAATTCGCCGATAGAAAGGACCTGCAATCCATGCCGACAGAAGGCATCTAATACCTCCCCGCTCATCCGCTGGAATTGCGCGACAATTTTGTTTTTTATTGCCGGCAGCAGGTTCTGGCCGAAGCTCTCAATCAATGCCTCGGCCACCCCGGCGCTGTCTTGTGGAAAGACTTGCGTGCCTTGAGTAATCAGCTCGGTCATCTTTTTGTTCGGCTTGGTCCCCATGCTCGCCAGGATCAAGCGTTTGACTCTATTCGGATGTCGCACGGCATAACCGGCGGCGATCACGCCTCCCCACGAGGCGGAGCAGATGGTGAGTCGATCGTCGATACCCGCTGCGTTGATGACCGCGCCCAAAACGTCAACCTGTTCGTCAAGTGTCATATCGACGGCCCCGCTCACAATCCGCCCCTTGCCTTGGTACGGAAAATCGAAGATGACGATCCGGTAATCCCGGCAGAATCGACGCACAAAGCTCTGCCACATCGCCATCGACTGCTGGATGCCGTTAATGAAAACAAGGGAATGAATCCCTTCACCGTACACTCGATACGGTATAAAGAACCGGTCCATCTTTAGGGCGGTCTTGGTTAGCGGCATGACCCAAGCGGCCATCAGCCGTCTCCCTGACGCTCAAGTCGCTCGCGGTGATCGTCCGACTTGCTTCTCAGCCATTGCATTATGAAATCGTTATACTCCATATACGCGGTTATTTCGCCCCCGTGAGCGGGTCCAAAATGTCTTTCAGTCGGTAGAGACCCAGAGTACACGGAGTTGTATCGCTATTGCCAATCTTGAACGTTTTGAACGGCTGGAACCAGCGGTCTCTTGACCGCCCGTCGCACCCTCCGCGCCCCGCGGTGAATATTCCGAATCCGATCCCGGCTGCGCAACCGTCTTGCGGTGCCGGTGCCGTGATGGAATACTGGCCTTCGTTAGCAATTGCATCCGCTCCGGCCCAATGATGAACATTGCTTTCATCAAGCAGGGCGAAATACTTTGCGGATCATCGAGGAAACCGCATGAGTAACGACCCCATCGCCCGATTCAAAGAATTGTTGGCCCAAGCCGGGCAACTCGGCGTCGAGCCCCACAACGCCGGAGCGTTGGCAACGGCCGGCAACGACCGCCAACCCACGGCGCGCATGGTGCTGCTGAAGGATGTCGATGAGGCGGGCTTTGTCTTCTACCCCAACCTGCAGAGCCCCAAGGCCCGCCAGCTCACCGACAACCCGCGCGCCTCGCTTTGCTTCTGGTGGGC
>Ga0080064_1007912_pt1 | contig 10418 bp, 6 predicted proteins | sample Subgrocontami54m_FD_69260 | JGI IMG/M metagenome (GOLD analysis project Ga0080064, IMG submission 69260) | Subsurface groundwater microbial communities from S. Glens Falls, New York, USA - GMW46 contaminated, 5.4 m (SPADES assembly) (version 2) ... | reverse complement strand
CGTGCATCGCGATCGGGCGTTGGGTGACGACACGGGGGCCGCGTTGCGCGCCTGGCCGGAACGTCCGCTGCTGATCATTGACGAATCCGACGGCGCGGTCGGCGACCTGCCGCGTGCGCTGGCGCTCGGTTACGCGGGCACGAGCCACAAGAACTGTAAAGGCATCGTGAAAGGCATTGCCAATGCGTGCCTGCTCGAAAAGCGGCGGCGGGACGGCGAACGTGTCGTGCTGACGGGCGAGGACCTGTGCAATCTCGGCCCGGTCGCGTTGCTGCAAGACCTCGCGCTGATGGCCTTGCTGGGCATTGAGCACGTCGAGCGCAACGGGCACCACTACTATCGCGGCCTGAGCATGTGGCCGGAGGACTGGCAAAGCGCGGCGCTCGCGAACCACGGTGATCTTTACGAGCGGCATCGCGAAGGTTTCGCCAGCTTGCGCATTCGCGCGGGCCGAATTCAACTCGGCTCGGTCAACGCGGCGCCCTTTGGCGTGCAACCGTTGTTCGACCCCTCGCCCTTTGAGCGGGGACTCTCGCCGTTGGCCAACTCGCTGCCTGTTCCGCAACGGGTTCCTCCCGGGGAAAAATCCGCGCTTGGTTAGCTCTGGAATCGCCGGCTCTTGCCCTTCCGATAACTCACCGGCTTCGCCTTCGCTTCCTTCACTGGTTGCGAACCGTCCAGTGCTCGCTTGAATTCCTTGATTTGATCGCGGCACAACGCGGCTTTTGAGAATTCCAAATTGTTCATAGCCGCGAAACACCACCGTCCGGTATCGGGATTTGAAGTTCAACCACCACCGGCAGGTGATCGCTGCCAACCTGCGGGCCAAGCTGTTTCTTGATGACGCGGATTGAATCGGAAACGAGGCAATGGTCGAGCGCGATTTGCGCGAATGGCAGCCACGCGGGCCACGACCCAAAGAGACCACGCCCTTGCGATGTGTTCTTCAATCGGCTGTCGCGGAGTAGATCGGCAAAGTAAGGACTCCAAGGTGTAGAATTCAGGTCGCCAAGAACAAGCGCGGGCATGGCACAGCGACGGATCCGCGCGGAGATTTCCCGAAACTGTTCATTCCGCCGCCGGGCGTTTTCCGCCGAGCCGGGCGGCAGCGGATGGGTGCCCAGCAGGAATACGTTTTGTCCCCCAACCTCAATGGTCGCGGCAATGGAAGGCACTTCCGCCTTCCCGAATTCGACCACCTCACTGTTCGTTAATGGGAGGCGGCTGAACAGCGCGATGCCGAAATTGTCCTCGCGCGGTTCGGCGATGACCTGCGGGTAGTTGGTGCGGAGTGATTTCAAGGCGTTCATCCAACGCGCGTTCACTTCCATCAGAAGAATGACATCGGCATCCGTGCGGCGAAGGAACTCCAGCACGAGATCGCTCCGCTCGTTTTCGGTGTGGACGTTTAGCGCCACGAGTCGTAGTCGCGGGCCGGCAGCCTTCACCGTCTTTTCTTCCGGCCAAAGGAGACACAACACCAGCACTGCGTTGACTGCGGCGCCGCCCCCGCAAATCGCCGCCATACGCCAGCGTCGCTTCCCCGCCCAGACCAACGCAAGCGCGCCCAGCAAGAGGGTCAAATGCAGGCGGAAGTGGGAGGTCAGCTCAAAAACCCACCAGCGTCGTCCAAGAAATCCGGTGAGCGTGGCGAGACATGCCATCACCGCCCCAACCTCCAACAGCCCCCAAACGGTAAGACTGGAGCTTCGCGTCGGCGGTGGCGGTGTCATTTCCACCGAGGATGAACCGTTCAAAACGGCTTTTCAACTCTGCTACTCCGCTTTCCAGAAACGCCGCGTGGGCCATGGGTTTTGCGATAACTCACCGGATTCGCCTTCGCTTCCTTCACCGGTTGTGAACCATCCAGCGCCCGTTTGAGTTCCTTGATTTGATCGCGGCACAACGCGGCTTTCTCGAACTCCAGATTGTTCGCGGCGGCGAGCATTTCGTCTTCGAGTTCGCTGATGGTCGTGGTGAGGTCCACATCCATGCCGGCCTCGCGCAACACGCCGTCGGCCTGTTTGCGGTTCGTTTCGTAGGTGGCGAGGCTTTCCTCGACGGCGCGGACGACGCTGCGGGGCGTGATGTTGTGCTCTGTGTTGTAAGCAATCTGGCGTTTGCGGCGATACTCGGTGACGGCGAGGAATTTCTTGATGCTGTCGGTCATCACGTCGGCGTAAAGGATGACTTCGCCGTTGAGATGGCGCGCGGCGCGGCCGGCGGTTTGAATCAAACTCGTCTCGCTGCGCAGAAAACCTTCCTTGTCCGCGTCAAGGATGGCCACGAGCGAGACTTCCGGCAGGTCGAGGCCCTCGCGGAGCAGGTTGATGCCGACGAGCACGTCGAACTCGCCTTTGCGGAGCGCGCGTAAAATCTCCACGCGTTCGATGGCGTCAATCTCGCTGTGCAGGTAGCGCACGTTCACGCCGATGTCGCGCAGGTAATCGGTCAGTTCCTCGGCGGTGCGCTTGGTGAGCGTGGTGACAAGGATCCGCTCTTTCAAGTCGGCCCGCTTGCGACATTCCTCGATGAGATCATCAATCTGGCCCTTGAGCGGTTTGATCGTGACTTTCGGGTCAATGAGGCCGGTCGGGCGCACGACGAGTTCGGCGACGCCGGGCGGAGCGCCGGTCTCCGACCCGGCGCGCTGGGATGAGTTGCTGAAACGTGCCGGGTCGGAGACCGGCGCTCCCGCACTCGCCCGCGCCCAGCCGAGTTCGCGCGGCGCGGGCGTGGCACTGACGTAAATTGTCTGGGTTTGAATCGCCTGAAACTCCAAAAAGTTCAGCGGGCGATTGTCCAGCGCGCTCGGCAGCCGGAAACCGTGCTCGACCAAAACCGTTTTGCGCGAGCGATCGCCTTCCGACATCCCGCCGATCTGCGAAACCGTCACATGCGATTCGTCCAGCACGAGCAAAAAGTCGTCGGGAAAAAAATCAATCACCGTCGCGGGCCGCGAGCCGGGCGGGCGGTTGGCAATGTGCCGCGAGTAATTCTCGATGCCGGAGCAGAAGCCCATCTCCTCCATCATTTCGAGATCGTATTCCGTGCGCATCTTGATGCGCTGGGCTTCGAGCAGCTTGCCCCGCTTCTCAAACTCTGCGATGCGCAGGCCGAGTTCCTCGCGGATCGAGAGGATGGCGCGCTTCATCTTGTCGCCCGTGGTGACGAATTGTTTCGCCGGAAAGATCATCGTGTTGGCGGGCGTCTCCAGTTTTTCGCCCGTGAGCGGCTCGAAGCGCGTGATGCGCTCGATTTCGTCCCCGAAAAATTCCACCCGCAACGCGTCTTCGCGCCCGGCGGGGCACAGTTCAATCGTATCGCCGCGCACGCGAAACTCGCCGCGCTCGAACGTGATGTCGTTGCGGTTGTATTGCAGGTCCACGAGGCGGGAGAGGAATTGCTCACGCGACAGCGCCTGGCCGACGAACACCGGGATCACCATCGCCTCGTAATCCTCCTTGCTGCCCGTGCCGTAGATGCACGACACGCTCGCCACCACGATCACATCGCGCCGCGCGTAGAGCGAACTCATCGTCGAGAGCCGCATCCGCTCAATCTCCTCGTTGATGCTCGAATCCTTCTCGATGAACGTATCGGTGCGCGGGATGTACGCCTCGGGCTGATAGAAATCGAAATAGCTGACGAAATACTCGACGGCGTTGCGCGGAAAAAAACTTTTGAACTCGGCGTAAAGCTGCGCGGCGAGCGTTTTGTTGTGCGAGATGACGAGCGTGGGTTTGTTGACGTTCCGGATGACGTTGGCAATCGTGAACGTCTTGCCCGAACCGGTGACGCCGAGTAGGACCTGATGCTTCGCGCCAGCCAACACGCCCTCCGTCAGCTTCGCAATCGCTTGTGGCTGATCCCCGGCGGGCGCGTAGTCGGAAACGAGTTCAAACATGCGCCACGAACTTAGAAGCGGTCAACGAGCGAGTCAACGGATTGGCAACTTGCCATTTTCACAACGCCGCTCAATCATAAGTCAACTTCAGTGGCAATTGTTGAATCAACAGAATGGACGTTCGCAGCGGACGCGGCAAAGTGGATGTCGCTGTTCCTGCACGGCGAAGCCAAGTCTCCCTTCACGGACGCCAAGGTGGAACAGCGAGGCGCTGGCAGCGCAAAGCGTAGCGATCTCATTCTTTACGACCGCGATGGGAAGCCCGCTCTGACCGGCGAAATCAAGCTGCCCGACGCGGTTGAAGGGCAGACCCCGTTTCACGCCAAGGTGGTCAGTGACGCGCGGCGAAAGGCGGCTCGTCTTGGCTGTCGTTTCTTTTTCACCTGGAACGTCAATCGCCTCGTTCTCTGGCAAAGCGGTGAGGAATACGAGATTCGCGTGTTCGACGTAGCGCAGATTCGCAGCCGTACGGAACTCGCCCAGCCAAACATCGAACGGCAGCTTCGTGAGGGATTTATTCCAAGCTTCCTGGAGACATTCGCCCGCATCTTCAAGGGTGAGGAAGCGTTCGGCGCGTTGGCGCTGGACATACGGTTCATCCGGCGTCTGGAATCTTGCCTCTACAGCCTGACGAATTGCCTGTTCCCGGAAGTGATTGAGCGCCACAAGACCAAGCCTTCGTTCAAGAAAGACCTCAATCAGTGGATGCGCGAGCAGGATTGGCTGATTTCCGAAGACCCGGAGATTTTGCAGGCGGACCTCGACCGCGCGACGCGCCTGGCGTGCTACATCACGGGGAACAAACTCGTGTTCTATCAGGCGTTGCGTCGGACGCGGAAGTTCAAGCTGCCCAAGCTGGAAATTCCCGCGCACGTTGACGAGGCCCAGGGATTGAGCGCGCTGTTCAACGAGCTTTTTCATCAGGCCAAAACCGTCACGCACGACTATCAAACGATTTTCGACGGCGGCTTCATTGACCGCGTGCCGTTCCTGACCGACGCGGTGGTGGAGCGATGGCGGGTGTTCGTACAGTTGCTGAATGACTTTGATTTTCGCGATCTCGATCAGGATGTCATCGGCCACATCTTTCAGGATTTGCTGGGGCCGGAAGAACGGCATCGGTGGGGACAACACTACACACAACCCGAGATTGCCGACCTCATCAATGCCTTCTGCATCCGCAAGCCGGAAGCCGTCGTCCTCGATCCCGCGAGCGGCAGCGGCACATTCAACGTCCGCGCTTACGCCCGCAAGAAATGTCTGGCACGCGGCGCGCTCACTCACGCCGATTTGCTCAAGCAGGTTTTTGCGTGTGAAATCAGCGAATACGCCGCACATCTCACGGCGCTCAACTTGGCGACGCGCGACTTGATTGACGGCGATAATTTCCCGCAGGTTGCCCGCGCGGATTTCTTTGACACGGATCCGGCCAAGCCGTTCTGCACCCTGCCGGACACACTCGGCACGAGGCGCGTGCGTGGCGAAGTTGCGGAACGTGACGTTTTTCTGCAACGCGCCGACGCCGTCGTCGGCAATCCGCCTTACGTTCGCCAGGAGGGCATCGGCAAGCCGAACAAGGAGCGGTATTTGCAAGTGGCAACGGCGGGTTGGAACGGGATGAAACTTTCCGGGCGGAGCGATTTGCATGTTTATTTCTGGCCGCACGCCTGCCGCTTGTTGAAGGATGGCGGTTACTTCGGCTTCCTGACTTCATCAAGCTGGCTGGATGTGGACTACGGCTTCAAACTTCAGGAATGGATTCTCCACTACTTTGAAATCGTTGCTGTGCTGGAGAGCAATTGCGAGCCGTGGTTCACCGGCGCGCGGGTGGCCACCTGTGTCACCATCCTGCGCCGCTGTTCGGACGCGGCTCGGCGCAACGCGAACCTCGTCAAGTTCGTGCAATTGCGGAAACCGGTCAGCGAGTTGATCGAAAGTGACGGCACGGAAATCGGCCAGCAGGAGGCAGTCGAGCGGTTTCGTGATCTTATCGAACGCACGACCGAGACCACCAGCACTGCGGACTACCGAATTTTGGTGAAGCCGCAGGAGGAACTTTTGGAGGAGGGCTATCGGGATTTCGGCGCACCGGCTGAGAACGGCGACGAGGACGATGAGAACGGCAGCGCCGGTGAAGTCGCAAGCTCAGGACCGAAACCGCAATACAGCTTGCATGAACCCACGCTGGCTTACGGCCGGCAATATTGCGGCAGCAAGTGGGGAGTGTATCTCCGCGCGCCGGATTTTTACTTCGAGTTGATGCGGAAGTTCGGCGGCGGCACAACTCCGCTTGGCCAGATCGCAATAGTGCGCTACGGCTTCAAATCCGGCTGCGACGACTTCTTCGTGGTGGAAGACATTACGCAGGAATCGCTCGCTGAGGAGAAAGACCCAGCCGCGTTCAAGCTGCGCTACCGCTGCCCGCGCAAGCCGGTGGTGGACGGCGAAGTTCGAATCGTCCGTTCCGGGGACGGCTCCGGGCATCCGATTGAAGCGGAATTCCTCGTGCCGGAAGTGCATAGCCTGATGCACATTGATCGAGTTCAAATCCACGCGAAGACGATCTGGCATCGGCTCTTGATAGTGAACAAACCGAAGTCAGCTTTGAAGGGCACGTACGTCCTCCAGTACATTCACTTTGGCGAGCGGGAAACATTCGGCACAAAAATTACGACCGACAAGCGTCCATCTTGCTCGGGGCGCGTTCACTGGTACGATATGGGAGACGTTCCAACTGGCAGCGTGGTTCTGCCCAAGCTCGTTCAGTACCGCCACATCATCTCGTGGAACAAGAATCACCTCCCGGTAAACTGTGCCCTCATGGTCGTCGCGGGCAATCGCGGCGTTTCCGACAAAGCCCTCGCCGCCGTTCTGAATTCCACGCTCGTTGCTTTCATCAAGCCCTACTTCAGCCGCAAGCTCGGCAACGAGGCCAACACACAGCTCGACGTTTACGCCGCGAAGATGTTGCCGGTCGTGGACGTTTCCCGCCTGTCGAAAAACCAGATCAAGAAGCTCGAAAAGGTTTTCGACAACCTTGAAGACCGGCCGGTCACGGGACTCGTTGAGGAACGGTTGCTTTCCGTGCAGAACTGGGACTCGCTCAAAGACCGCGATGCCGAGCCGCGCGACGTGCCGGAGGAATTGAAACATACCGATCGGCAAAATCTGGATCGTGAGGTCCTCCTCGCACTCGGCGTTCCCGAGTCCGAAGTCGAGACCTGGCTACGTCGGCTTTACACGGAGACAACACGTTTTTTCAACGAAGCCCGGCTGGTGGAATTTCAGGCGATGAAAAATCGCCAACGCTCGAAGAAGGGCCGCATCGCCAGCGCCCACGAAATCGGCCGGGAAGTTTTCGAGGAGTTCGACAAACAAGGAATTCGCCGCCTGCCCGACGACTTCCTTGAGCCGGGAGAACGGGTAGACACGGTCGAACTTCCATCTGGCAAGGCAAGAATCTTCGACGTAAACGACTTTCTGGACGCAAACACCCTCATGGTTGGCAAAGAACGCCGAACATTGAGGCATCGCGCGCAAGTTGAACTGGCGAAGGTTTGTTGCGATGCCGGCGTCGGTGGGTTTCTCAAGCTTCCGGTTTCAGATGTCGCTTGCCACCGTCTGATCGCCGGGTGGGAGACCTATCGCAACGAGTTGGTGATGGAGTTCCGCCGGCTGGCTTCCGAACGAACCGATGACGACGAGAGAATTGACGGAATCGTAACTGAGTTAATGCGATTGGTTCACGCTCCGCGCGCCAGCCAATGACAGATTCACTGTCCTGCTCAAACGTGATGTCGTTGCGGTTGTATTGGAGGGCTTGTTGACGTTTTGAAGACGTTGGCAATCGTGAACGTCTTGCCCGAAGCCGTGGCGCCGAGCAATGGCGGGCAAATGAACTTGAAACCCGGACATGCCCGCTGAAGAATTGCGCAACACATGAAACATTCCCGAAGACTTCTGTTCTGCGCGCTCGCAACCGTTTTTCTGCGCGGATCGTTAGGCGCGGAAAACTGGCCGCACTGGCGCGGACCGAATTTTGACGGCTCGTCCGGCGAAACCAAACTGCCGGAGGCCTTTTCCAAAACCAACAACGTAAAGTGGATCGCGTCGTTGCCCGGCCCGTCGGCGGCGACACCGATTGTCTGGGGCGACCGGGTGTTTGTGAGTTCGACGGACCCGCGCACCAAGACGCTCCGCGCCATTTGTCTCGACGCGAAGACGGGGCGGGAACTCTGGAACCAGGAAACCGGCGTGGGCTTCAACCAGGACCAGGTCAGCAACTTCGCCTGCCCGTCGCCGGTCACGGACGGGAAGCTCGTTTACTTCCTCTACGGCACGGGCGACCTGGTGGCGTTTGATTTCGCGGGCAAGAAAATCTGGTCGCACGACCTCCAGAAGGAATACGGCCCGCTGACATATCAATGGACCTATTCCGCCAGCCCGACGTTGTTCGACGGCAAGCTGTTCATCCAAGTGCTCCAACGCGACGTGCCGGTGAACGGTCGCGGGCGAAAAGACGGACCGAACGATTCCTATCTGCTGGCGCTCGACCCGCAGAGCGGCAAGGAAATCTGGAAACACATCCGGCCGACGGAAGCGGTCGGCGAATCGCATGAAGCGTACAGCACGCCAATCCCGTTTACGCACAACGGACGAACCGAGTTGCTCATCACCGGCGGCGACTGCATCACGGGGCACGACGTGAAGACGGGGCGGGAACTTTGGCGCTGGGGCACGTGGAATCCGACGCGCATCACGCACTGGCGGTTGGTGCCGTCGCCGGTGGCGGGCGGGGGCGTGGTGCTGGCCTCGGCCCCGAAAGGTTCGCCGATTTACGCCGCGAAAGCGGGCAGCCAGGGCAATCTCCGCGATCAGGACCTGGCCTGGACGAGCACGGATCGCGAAGTGTCGAGCGACGTCTGCACGCCGCTGTTTTACAAAGGCCGCTTCTACGTGGTCAACGGCGACCGGAAGACCCTGGCGCGCGTGGATCCGGCGACGGGCAAGGCGGATTGGATCGCCGAACTGGGTCGGCGGGCGAAGATCGAAGCCTCGCCCACGGGTGGGGACGACAAGATCTACTTCCAAGATTTCCTGGGCGCGGTGTTCGTCGTGGCGGCGGCGGACCAGTTCAAACTGCTGCACGTCGCGGAAATGGGCGACGCGGACGACGATCAAGTGCGCGCCGCCGTGGCGGTGTCGCAGGGCCATCTGTTCATTCGCACCGGGACGAAGCTTTACTGCGTGGGCAAGTAACTGCTCCTCCTCGTCCTTCGTCCTCGAAAGTTTTCGCGGCCAAAGTGTCGAGAACGACGACAAGAACGATTCTGCGCGGCTTGCTCTCACGCTCCGCGGTTGCTTCACTGGCGGCGTGAAGTTGCCCTACAGAATCGCCACGACGTTTTGGAGATAATGACAACTCTGCCTTTTAAGATTGCCACGCTGCTCTACTGCTTCAACGAGCGCGACGACGTGCTGTTGCTCGAACGCGCGCAGGAGCCGAATCGCGGCTTCTGGAGTCCGTGCGGCGGCAAACTCAAGACCGACCTCGGCGAATCACCTTACGTCTGCGCCGCGCGCGAGGCGCGCGAGGAACTCGGCCAGCCATTTTCTCCCGGCGATTTCCACCTCGCCGGCCTCGTGAGCGAACACGGCTTTCAGGGACAGGCGCACTGGCTCATGTTTTTATTCGAGTTGAAACCGAAGCTCCAGCAACTCCCGCCGCCGATGAGCGAGGGCCGCTTTCAATTCTTCCCACGCGCCGCGCTGGACACGCTAAAGATTCCGCAGACCGACCGCGAACGCATCTGGCCGTGGTTCTGGCAATATCGCGACGGCTTCTTCGCCGCGCACTGCCATTGCCATCCCGACGGTCGCAACGACTGGACGCTGGAGGAAAGTCGGACGGCCGGAGGGACGAGTTACACGAGTCCCTGATTTGAAGGATGAAGAAAGAATGAAGAAGCCAGTCAGGGACTCGCATAGCTCGTCCCTCCGAATGAGGAATTCCGCTCGACAACAAATTTTGCCAAGATGTGAGGCAACGCCTAGATGGTTTGCAAATCATCTCCCGGAAAATTTCCCCGCTGACTTGGTTCATCGCCCCGCTCCCTCCGCTGGCCGGTTGTTCCGCGCCGGAGCGAGCGTTCCTATTTCAATGCAAAGACGCAAAGACGCCAAGGGGCAAAGAGGGAATTCTCTTGGCGGCTTTGCGCCTTTGCGCCTTTGCGTTAAAAATGCTTCCGCACACCGGATGGATTGTTAGCCTTGCGCGCATGGACGAGCCGATCATTGACCTGCAAAGCGACCATTACTTCATGGGCGAGGCGTTGCGGCAGGCGGCGCGCGCTTACGAGGCAGAGGAAGTGCCCGTGGGCGCGGTCATCGTGCGCGCGGGACGCATCATCGCGCGGGCCTGGAATCAGGTGGAATTGCTCAAGGACGCCACGGCGCACGCCGAAATGCTCGCGCTCACGCAGGCGCAGGAAGCCGTCGGCGACTGGCGGCT
>Ga0080064_1007910_pt1 | contig 10420 bp, 10 predicted proteins | sample Subgrocontami54m_FD_69260 | JGI IMG/M metagenome (GOLD analysis project Ga0080064, IMG submission 69260) | Subsurface groundwater microbial communities from S. Glens Falls, New York, USA - GMW46 contaminated, 5.4 m (SPADES assembly) (version 2) ... | reverse complement strand
GGCTGTCCGCACCCAAGGCGGCCGCGGCCGTGCTGGCTTGCGCCATACCGCTCGCCATCGGCTTCCTTGTTCCGGCAGGGATCCTGCTGAAGATGGCACTGACCGAAGGCGATGCGCAGTTCGGCGCGCGCTTCGTGCAACTGGCCGGCAACAGCTTCACGCTGTCTGCCTCGACCTCGCTGCTGGCGGTGGGGCTGGCGGTGCTGTTGGCGTACGCGGCGCGCATCAGCCGCCGGCCTTGGGCGCAGCTCGTGAATCGCGTGGTCGGGCTGGGCTATGCCGTTCCCGGCTCCGTGATCGCCGTCGGCGTGCTGATTCCCGTCACGCGCCTCGACAATTGGCTGGCCGGGTGGATCGAGCAAAGCTTCGGCACGAACCCGGGGCTGCTGTTGACCGGCGGCATCGCGGCGCTGGTGTATGCCTACCTGGCGCGGTTCCTCGCCGTGGCCCTGCAGACCGTGGAGGCGAGCCTGGCCAAGATCACGTCCAGCATGGACGACGCGGCGCGCTCGCTCGGGCTCGGGCAGGGCGATACCCTGCGCCGGGTGCACCTGCCTTTGTTGCGCGGCAGCCTGCTGACCGGGGGCTTGCTGGTGTTCGTCGACGTAATGAAGGAATTGCCGGCGACACTTGTCATGCGCCCGTTCAACTTCGACACCCTGGCGACCCAAGCGTACATCCTCGCTTCCGACGAGCGTCTAGCGGAAGCCTCCACCGCGGCCCTGACCATCGTTGCCGTCGGCATCCTCCCTGTGATCGCGGTTTCGCGCAGCATCGCGCGGGCGCAAAAGTGACGCGCGGATCCTTTGCCTCGCTTGCGTCAAACGGGTTTGCAGAGACTGTGCGCGACCCGTGCCCGCCGTGGTCAAAGGTTCCTTGTTTGATCAGACCCTAGCGCCAGCCGGCCCGATCGAAAATCTTCTGCGCCTGCGCGGTGTTCTTTGACAACGTACCCACGTTCAAGCTGTCGGCCTTGAATTTGCCCAGTGATTCGAGTTCCGGGTTCTTCACCGCGGCGCCCTTCACCACTGGCCATTCGTTGTTGCCGTTGGCGAAATAGGCCTGTGCTTGGTCGCTCGCCAGGTATTCTAGGAATTTCACCGCCGCATCCTTGTGCGGCGCCGTTTTCAGCATGCCGCCGCCGGAGACGTTGATGTGGGTGCCGAAACTCTTCTGGTTTGGCCACACTACGCCGATGCGCTCGACGACTTTCCGCTCCTCGGCCTTGGCGGAGCGCATCAAGCGCACGATGTAGTAGGTGTTGGAAATCGCGACGCCGCATTCGCCCGCCGCCACAGCCTTGATCTGGTCCGTGTCGCCGCCCTTCGGCGCGCGCGCGAAGTTGGCGACCAGACCTTTGGCCCATTCCTCGGTCCTCGCTTCGCCCAAGTGATGGATCAGAGCCGAGCCGAGAGACAGGTTGTAGGGATGGGAGCCGGCGCGCACGCAGACCTTGCCTTTCAATCTCGGGTGGGCAAGGTCCTCGTAGTTCTGCACGTCCGCCGCTCTGACGCCGGCTTTGTTGTAGATGATGACTCGGGCACGGGTGGAGAACGCAAACCAGTCGGTCGCGCGCAGGTGATCGGGGATAAGCTCTTCCAGCAGCCTGGATTTCACCGGCGCGAACAAGCCGAGGGCGTCGGCCTGGGCCAGACGCGCGGCATCCACGGTGAGGAAGACATCGGCCGGGCTATTGGCGCCCTCGTTCTTGATGCGTTCGAGCAGTTCATCCTCCCTGCCCTCTATGCGGTTGATCTTGATGCCCGTCTGTTTCGTGAAGTCGGCGTAGAGCGCCTCGTCGGTCTGGTAATGGCGGGCGGAATAAAGGTTCAGGATTTTTTCCTGCGCAAAGACGCTGCTGACGCCCAAGGCAAGGGCGAACAGCAGGACGGGTCGAACGGCCTTCATTATTATTGCTCCTGACTGCTGTTGTCGGAGGCGATATCTTAGTCGAACCTTCCGGCCAATGCAAATCATTCTCATTTAAAACATCTGTACCGCCTGCCCCGACGGCTTTGGAATGGCAGCGACGTGATGCATGCTGTCCGGTCCGACTAAACCGGTCCTGCACAAAACGACTTCAAAAGTTGACGCGGCGCAGTTTCAACTGGGTAGTCGCGCAATGGTATGACACCCGCACCACGGGTCATATCACCCATCATTAGCCGGCATCCAGGTTAAGCAATCCGGTAACGGTGTCGCGCCCACGCTCGATTTCGGCCAGCGCCTTCTCGATCCCCAATTCGGGCCGATACGGCCTGTGTGCGCGGCCATAGCCCCGGCCACATCCGTCACCGCCGTGACCCGTGCCTCGATCAGGATTGCCTCCCCTTAAGCTCTCGCGCATAGCCGGCGCCTACGGCACTTTCACCGGCACGCGCGACATCACGCATTACTCGCGGGCGAAGATCTCCTTCCAGAAGTAGGCGCTCAAAGTGCAGAACATGCCTAGGGTCTGTTGACATTCACCGCATGAGACGCGTTGCCTCCAAATGCGGATGACTGCAAGGCGCGCGACGAAGCCAAGGGTGGGCTCCCTTGGCGAGGAGCGCAACGCCGCAGGCGCCGCATTTGAAGGCAACCCGAAGGGACGGGGGATAATTTGGGCGCATCGCGGCGTTGCTCGTCGCTTGTTTGGAATAACCAAACGGCACTCCTCGCGCCTTGCGCTGCATCCCAAATTACCCCCGTCGCGCTCATGTGCTGAATGTCAACAGACCCTAGAGCTGCTGCGGCTGCAGCTGCTGCCTGTAGAGTTTCGCGCGGCGAACATAGCCGTCGGCGATGTCCTGCAAATCGTCGATTTCGGCCTGGGAGAGATCGCGCACGACCTTGGCCGGCGAGCCCAGCGCCAGCACTCCGTCGGGAATCGTCTTGCCCTCGGGTACCAGCGAGCCGGCGCCGATCAGGCTGTGCTTGCCGATGACCGCATGATTGAGGATGACGCTGTTGATGCCGATGAGGCTGCAATCGCCGATGCTGCAGCCGTGCAGCATGACCATGTGGCCGATGGACACGCTGCGGCCGAGGGTAAGGCGGATACCGGGGTCGGTATGCAGCGTCGAATTGTCCTGCACGTTGCTGCCTTCGCCGATGGTGATCAAATCGCTGTCGCCGCGGATGACGACGTTGAACCAGATGCTGGCCTTATCTTCGATCAGCACCGAGCCGACGACCGTGGCGTTGTCGGCGATATACCAGTCCGTGCCCCGCACCTGCACCCGGCGTTCGCCGAGCGAGTAGACAGCCATGTCCGACCCCTGTAGAAAAGTCGCACGAATCATAGCAGAAGGCTTCACCTGTTATCATGGCGGCCGAAAATGAAAGCGAACACCTCCATATTTCTCGACATTCGCGGACTGCGCTACCACTGCCGCGTCTGGGGCGACGGCGAGCAGCCGAAGCTGTTCATGCTGCACGGCTGGATGGATGTGTCGGCGTCCTTCCAGTTTCTGGTTGACGGCCTGCGGGCGGATTGGCAGGTGATCGCGCCGGACTGGCGCGGTTACGGATTGTCCGCATGGGGGCCGGCCGATAGCTACTGGTTCCCGGATTACATGGGCGATCTGGATCGGCTGCTGGCGCATTTCGAGCCGGATCGCCCCGCCGCGCTGATCGGCCATAGCATGGGTGGCAATATCGCCAGCATGTATGCGGGGGTGCGCCCCGAGCGCGTGGCGCGGCTGGTGAATCTGGAGGGCTTCGGCATGAGTCGCACCGAGCCGGCCAAGGCTCCGGCGCGCTATGCGAAGTGGCTGGCGCAACTCGCCGACAAGCCGGGTTTTCGCGACTATGCCGATTTCACCGAGCTCGCCGCGCGCATGCGTACCAGCAATCCGCGCCTGTCCGAACCGCGCGCCCTCTACCTGGCGCAACACTGGGGCCGAAAAAACGCCGCGGGACGCGTCGAGTTGCGAAGCGATCCGGCGCACAAGCTGATCAATCCGGTGGCCTACCAGCTGGAGGAGGCCATGGCGTGCTGGCGCAATGTCGCCGCGCCGGTGTTGTGGATAGACGGCGCCGAATCCAAAACCATGGAGCGCATGCGCATCAATGCCGGCGAGCATGAAGCGCGCAAGGCCTGCTTCCGCGACTTGAGCGCGCATACCGTTCCCGAAGCCGGACACATGCTGCACCACGACCAGCCCGAACGGCTCGCCGAACTGGTCGAGACCTTCCTGCGCCGGGAGTAGGGCGCAAAAGCTGGAGCCGTCCCGGGAGACCCGCTCCGCTCGCATGACGCCGGTACATGCGCGGCCGGGATGCCGCGGGTGGCATGTTAAAATGGCCCGATGTCAACTGCGCGCCTGCCTAACTACGACCTGCACTGCCACTCCACCGCTTCCGACGGCCTGCTTGCGCCTGCGGAGCTGGTGCGGCGCGCGGCCGGTAACGGCGTCGACATCCTGGCGCTTACCGACCACGACGACATCTCCGGCCTGGCCGAAGCGCGCACCCAGGCTGCGGCGCTGAACCTGCGCTTCGTCGACGGCGTCGAGATATCGATCAGCTGGGGCGGGATCACCATCCACATCGTCGGCCTGAACATCGATCCGGCGAATCAACGATTGCAGCAGGGCCTGCAGGCGATACGCCAGGGCCGCACCGAACGCGCCAAGAAGATGGCCGAAGACCTGGCGCGCGCGGGCGTTCCGGGCAGCCTCGAAGGCGCCTACGCGTACGTGGAAAATCCGAATCTGATCGGACGCACGCATTTCGCACGTTTTCTGGCGGAAAAGCACTATGTCAGCGACGTCAAGAGCGCGTTCCAGCATTACCTGGTGAGCGGCAAGCCGGGCTATGTGCCGCACCAGTGGGCGAGCCTGCAAGAAGCTCTCGCCTGCATCAAAGCGGGTGGCGGGATTGCGGTGCTTGCGCATCCCGGACGGTACAAGCTGACGCGCGCGGAGATGCGCAAATTCCTGGGCGAATTCAAGGACGGCGGCGGCGCAGGCGTGGAGGTAATCACCAGCAGCCACACCCCCGAGCAATTCCTCGAGTACGCGATACTCGCCAAGGAATTCGGCCTGCTCGCCTCGCGCGGCTCGGATTTTCACGGTCCGGGCGAGTCCCGCGTGGACCTGGGCAAGCTGCCCGATCTGGCTGTCGATCTGAAACCGGTCTGGCACGATTGGTGAGGCGCGCGTCCGGCGCCGGCCTGCCTTTGCCACAATTTGAGTCCCTTGTTGTCATCACATGTCGCAGTATTTTGCCGTCCATCCGACGCATCCGCAGCCGCGCCTGATCGCCCAGGCCGCGGCGATCATCCGCGACGGCGGGGTGATCGCCTACCCGACCGATTCCTGCTACGCCATCGGCTGCCGCATCGGCGACAAGGAGGCGATGCAGCGCTTGCGCGCGATCCGCAAGATTGACGACAAGCACCACCTGACCTTGATGTGCCGCGACCTGTCCGAGATCGCCAACTATGCGCAGGTGGACAACGTGCAGTACCGGCTGCTGAAAAAACTTACGCCGGGCAGCTATACGTTCATTCTTCGGGCGAGCCGGGAGGTGCCGCGGCGCCTGCTGCACCCGCGGCGCAAGACCATAGGCGTGCGGGTTCCCGAGCATGCCGTTGCGAAGGCTCTGCTGGCGGAGCTGGGCGAGCCGCTGTTGTCGGCCACGCTCGCTCTACCGGGCGACGCAGCGCCGCTCAACGACGCGCAGGAGATCCGCGAGCGCCTCGAGCATGCGCTCGATCTGGTGCTCGACGGAGGCTCCTGCGGCATCGATCCGACCACGATGGTGGATCTGACCGGCGCGGCCCCGCAGTTGCTGCGGCTGGGCAAGGGGAGCGTCGAACCTTTCAGCTTCGAGCTTCGAGTCTGATAAAATCGCAGTTTCTGCAATTGCCGGATCAATGGAATTCAATCTAGTCCAAACCCTCGCGATTTACGCGCTTCCTGTCATCTTCGCGATCACCCTGCACGAGGCGGCGCACGGTTATGTCGCGAGGCATTTCGGCGACAACACGGCCTATGTGCTCGGCCGCGTCAGCCTCAATCCGGTGCGGCATATCGATTTCGTGGGGACGATTCTGGTGCCGCTGCTGATCCTGGTCGCAAGCAAGCTGTTCGGCTCCGGCGGCATCCTGTTTGGCTGGGCCAAACCCGTGCCGGTGGATTTTTCGGCGCTGCGCCATCCCAAGCGCGACATGCTGTGGGTCGCAGCCGCAGGCCCGTTCGCCAATCTGCTGATGGCCGTCATGTGGGCTGCTGCGCTCAAGGTCGCGCTGCTCATGCCGCACACTGCGTTCACGCTGCCGCTCAGCCTGATGGCCGATGCAGGCATCACGGTAAATCTCGTCCTGATGGTGCTCAATCTGCTGCCTATTCTGCCGCTCGATGGCGGACGCATCGCGGTGAGCCTCCTGCCTAATCGCCTCGCCTACGGCTATTCGCGGCTCGAGCCTTACGGATTCCCGATCCTGCTGCTGCTCTTGTTCACCAATACGCTGGGGATCATATTGAATCCGGCGGTGTTGTTGTCGATGCAGCTGATCGAATCCATTTTTCAGATCCAACTCTAGGAAACTCACATAATGTACGAGCCGCGCGTCGTCTCGGGCATGCGACCAACAGGTCGCTTGCATCTCGGGCATTTCCACGGCGCCCTCAAGAACTGGGTCAGGCTGCAAAGCGAGTATCCGTGCTTTTATTTCGTCGCCGACTGGCACGCGCTCACGACGCATTACGACACGCCCTCGGTGATCGAGGAGAACGTCTGGGACATGGTGATCGATTGGCTTGCGGCCGGGATCGATCCGGCGCGGGCGACGTTGTTCATACAGTCGCGCGTGCCCGAGCATGCCGAATTGCACACGCTGTTGTCGATGATCACGCCGCTGGGCTGGCTCGAGCGCGTTCCGAGCTACAAGGACCAGCAGGAGAAACTCGCCGATCGCGACCTGGACACCTACGGTTTTCTTGGCTACCCTCTGCTGCAAAGCGCCGACATCCTCATGTACCGCGCCGCCTGGGTGCCGGTAGGCGAGGACCAGGTGCCGCATATCGAGCTGACGCGCGAGGTGGCGCGCCGATTCAACCATCTGTTCGGGCGCGAGACCGGCTTCGAGGAAAAGGCGAAGGCGGCGGTGAAGAAACTCGGCAGCAAGAAGGGCAAGCTTTATAATCAACTGCGCACCCGCTACCAGGAACAGGGCGACGACGAGGCGCTGCAGGCCGGCCGCGCGCTCCTGAACGAACAGCAGAACCTGTCGATGGGGGACAAGGAGCGCTTGTTCGGCTTTCTCGAAGGGGGCGGGCGCATGATCCTGGCCGAGCCAAAGGCGCTGCTGACCGAAGCGTCCAAGCTGCCGGGCCTGGATGGCCAGAAAATGTCCAAGTCCTACAACAACGCCATCACCTTGCGCGAAGACGCCGCCTCCGTAACGAAGAAGGTGCGCACCATGCCGACCGACCCGGCGCGAGTCAAGCGCAACGATCCCGGCGACCCCGAGAAATGCCCGGTGTGGCAATTTCATCTGGTGTACTCCGACGAGAGCACCCAGGACTGGGTGCAGAAGGGCTGCAGGAGCGCGGCATTCGGATGCCTCGAGTGCAAGCAGCCGCTGATTCAGTCGATACTCGCAGAGCAATCGCCGATGCGAGAGCGCGCGCAGCGCTACCTTGACGATCCGACGCTGGTGAAGAACATCGTCGCCGACGGTTGCGAAAAAGCGCGAGCGCTCGCCGCCGAAACCATGCGCGAAGTGCGCGAGGCGATGGGATTGAATTATTCATGATCGGCGCCGCTGCAGCCAACGATGCGCCGCCCGATCCGGTCCCGGGCGCGATGAATTTCCCCGCGCCCCCGGCGGGCGCGCACGTGGCCAGGGTGCGCGGCGAGGCGTTTCTCGAAATGCCGCTGGATCTGTACATTCCGCCGGACGCGCTCGAAGTCTTTCTCGACACGTTCGAAGGCCCGCTCGACCTGCTGCTCTACCTCATCCGCAAGGCCAACATCGATATCCTCGATATCCCCATGGCGCGGCTCACCCAGCAGTATCTGGAGTACGTCGAACTCATGCGCCGGCGCAACCTCGAACTCGCCGCAGAGTACCTGCTGATGGCGGCGCTGCTGATGGAAATCAAATCGAGAATGCTGTTGCCGCGGCCGCCCGCGATGCGCGAGGACGAAGAGGATCCGCGCGCCGAGCTGGTACGCCGCCTGATGGAATACGAGACTATCAAGCTTGCCGCGCACAAGCTCGATGCCTTGCCCGTGCTCGGGCGCGATTTTCTCACGGTGGAGGTCTGGATCGAACAGGTTGCCGGACAGCGCCTGCCCGAGGTGCGCACCGATGACCTGATCGCTGCATGGCAGTCGCTGCTGATGCGCGCGCGGATGACCCAACACCACAAAGTGACGCGCGAGGAACTGTCGGTGCGCGAATTCATGTCCTCCATCCTGCGCCGCCTGCAAGGCGGTCAGTTCAGCGATTTCACCTCGCTGTTCGAAGTGGACAGGGGAGTGGCCGTGGTCGTGGTGAGTTTTCTCGCGGTTCTCGAACTGGTGCGGGAGAGCCTGATCGAAGTGACCCAGTCCGAACCTTATGCTCCCATCTACGTGAAGCTTGCACATGCTCAACCCCAGTGAAGCCAAAACCGTTCTCGAGGCCGCGCTGCTCACGGCCCAGGAGCCGCGCACGCTCGCCGATCTGCGGCGCTTGTTCGAGGACGAACTCGGCGCCGACACGCTGCGGCGGCTGCTGGACGAACTGCGCGAAGACTGGCAGGGCCGGGGAGTGGAACTGGTCAACCTGGCGAGCGGCTGGCGGTTCCAGACCCGCCCCGAATACCAGCAATACCTGGAGCGCCTGTCGCACGACAAGCCGCCGCGCTATTCGCGCGCGGTGATGGAGACGCTCGCGCTCATCGCCTACCGGCAGCCGGTGACGCGCGGCGACATCGAGGACATCCGCGGCGTGACCGTGTCCACGAACGTGATCAAGAGCCTGGAGGCGCGCGGCTGGATCGACACCGTCGGCTATCGCGACGTTCCGGGGCGGCCCGCGCTGTACGCAACGACCAAGACGTTCCTGGATGATCTGGGCCTGCGTTCCCTGCAGGAATTGCCCCCGCTCGAACAAATAAGCAGCACTCTCGACCTTGCCCCGCATGCACCGCCCAGCGAAGAGCCGCCCGCAGCCGCAGAGACGGCCGGACCGGCCGCAGCCGCCGGCTAGCGCGCCCGCGCCCTCGGATAAGCTGCAAAAGGTGCTCGCCGGCGCCGGGCTCGGCTCGCGCCGCGAAATGGAGCAGTGGATTGCTGCCGGGCGGGTCAGCGTCAACGGCACGCCGGCCGGGATCGGGACGCGCGTAACCGCGGCCGACCGGGTTCTGGTGGACGGCCGGCCGCTGCGCCTGCAGCGCGGGGCCGCCGCGCGGGTGCTCCTCTACCACAAGCCTACAGGCGAAATCGTCAGCCGCGACGATCCGGAAGGCCGCCCGGCGGTATTCGAAAACCTGCCGCGCCTGCGCGGGGCCAAATGGATTGCGGTAGGGCGGCTCGATTTCAACACCAGCGGGCTGTTGATCTTCACAACTTCGGGCGAACTCGCCAACCGCCTGATGCATCCGCGCCATCGCATCGAACGCGAATACGCGGTGCGCCTGCTCGGCGAACTGAGCGAGGAGCAGATGCAGGCGCTGCGCACGGGCGTTCAGTTGGCGGACGGCCCGGCCCACCTGGACAGCATCGAAGATGTCGGCGGGCAGGGCAGCAATCACTGGTACAACGTGGTGCTCAGCGAAGGGCGCAATCGCGAAGTGCGGCGTCTGTTCGAGGCCCTGAATCTGACAGTGAGCCGGCTGATGCGCGTGCGTTATGGGCCGATCACGCTGCCCTCGCATTTGAAACGCGGCCAGATGCGCGAACTGGACGAAGCCGAAATCGGCCGCCTGCTCGCGGCGCTGGAATTCCCGCTTCGGGGGGCGGCGCCCAAAGTTCCGGCCGGACGTCCGGCGCGCGAGGCGCCACCCAGGCCCCGCCAACCGCGCCGGGGACGCTGATTGCTTGGTAGAAGAAACCTAAACTTCTCTCTGCAAGCACCGCATCCCCAAGGACAAATGCATTGTCCCTCGAATAATTTTCTGCTATAATTTCCAGTCTGTGAAATGTGGTTTAGTTGGATGGGCGGTCAGCCCATTTTTTATTTGTGGCTATGAAACTGCAGGGCTTGCTGGAAAGTACGGTCGAGGGGCTCGGTTACGAACTCGTCAACGTCGAATTGTCCAATCGCGGCAGGATGTTGCGGATATTCATCGACAAGCCGGCAGCAGCTGCGCAGGAGGCGGTTGCGAGCGGGATTACGGTGGACGACTGCGCCCGGGTAAGCAACCAGTTGGCGCGGGTGCTGGAAGTCGAGAACGTCGATTACGACCGCCTCGAGGTGTCCTCACCCGGGCTGGATCGG
>Ga0080064_1007908_pt1 | contig 10420 bp, 12 predicted proteins | sample Subgrocontami54m_FD_69260 | JGI IMG/M metagenome (GOLD analysis project Ga0080064, IMG submission 69260) | Subsurface groundwater microbial communities from S. Glens Falls, New York, USA - GMW46 contaminated, 5.4 m (SPADES assembly) (version 2) ... | reverse complement strand
GCGAAGATGATTTACGCTTCCGGGCGCTACGACGACGTCAACTGCTCGACGACCGGCAACTTGGAATTCGTCGGCGGCCCCGGCTACTTCTACGGCGGCCACACGCGCGAAGGCATTCCCGTGGCCCAGGGGCTATATGACATCCACGGCGCCGGCATGGGCGCCGCACCGCACCGCGACGGCGTCAACACCGGCGGCCACATGAACATTCCCTCCGCCGGCATCACCGACATCGAACGCATCGAGATGCAGTACCCGTTTCTTTACTTCACCCGCTCGCACAATCCCGACGGCAGCGGCTTCGGCCAATATCGCGGCGGTCTCGGCAGTCACCGCGTCTATCTTATTTACGGCTCGAAAGATTGCAGCGTCGACTATAAACCCTACGGCGGCGTTGCCCAGGGCGGGTTCGGACTCTGCGGCGGTTATCCCACGGGCATCGGCGCCACCCGGGTGATGATCGAAGCGGGTTTAGAAATGCTCGATCGAGTCAAAGCGGGAGGTCACCCCACTGCCGCGGCCATGCGCGCAGGCGAATGGGGCAAATCATTTCTCCCGGCGGGGGTACCGGAGCGCGTCCCGCTGCCGGAAGGAAGCCTGCTGGTCGACTACGTCGCCGGCGGCGGTGGTTTCGGCGATCCCATCGATCGCGATCCGCAACTCGTTTTGAAAGACTTCGGGCGCGGCTGGGTCAGCCGGGAAATCGCGGAGCGTATCTACGGCGTCGTCATCTCGCGCGACGGCCGTGCGGTGGATGCCACGACGACGAATGCAGCTCGAAGCGAAATCCGCCAAGCTCGCAAACGAGAATCGGCGCCGGTATCAGGAAAGACCAGCGGCGTGCCGTCACTTGCGAGCAACGGCTGGCAAACCCTGCTGCGTTTCCATGCGGCGATGGAAATCAGCGCCAGCGGCAAACAGCGGGTGATTCGCTGCACGCGCTGCGGCCATTTGCTGTGTGACGCAAAAGAAAACTACAAACTTTACGCGCTGCACCGCGCCAGGCATTTAAGCGAAATCATGCCGCCGCTGCCGACCGGCGAGCCTTATATCGGTGAATACCACGAGTACTTTTGTCCCGGTTGCGCGACCCAACTCCAAGTTGATATGTTTAGCCCCACTTTAGGCGGCGACCCGATTCTTTGGGACACACGCATCGACGCGAACAAACTCAAGAGCCACTAAACGCGAAGGAGGGCTTCCAATGACTTTGATCCAAAGCAAGACGCCCCGGCGATATTTCTTGTTATTGGTCCTATGGGTCTTATTCGTCCAATCTTCTTACGCCCAAGATCGGATCACTCTCGGCGTCACCTCCCGCAACGGCACCACCGCACTTCCCTTCGTCATCGCCGAGGAAAAGGGCTTCTTCAAGAGCGAAGGGCTCGACGTCATCATCGTCGTCATGCAGAATCAAGTGGTGGTCAACGGCGTGGTCGCGCGCAACGTCGACTACGGCGGCACCTTTTCGAACTTCGTCGGCGCCGCGCTCTCCGGTTTGCCGGTGCGCATCGTCATGTCCGCCATGGACGGCTCGGACCACTACCTCGTCACCGCTCCGAGCGTGAAACGGGTGGAAGACCTCAAGGGCAAGATCTTCGGCATCAGCAGCTTCGGCGGCACGCCCCACAGTGAAGCGGTCACGATCCTGCGCAAATACGGCATGAATCCCGAAAAGGACGTGACCTTTCTTCAGATCGGCGGCAGCGCAAGCCGCTACACCGCGCTGGAAGGCGGGTCGATCCAAGCCGCGATGCTGGTTCCGCCGTTCAACAATTTCGCGACCAAGCGCGGCTTCAATCAGCTCATGTCGTTCAATGACATCATGAATATCCCGCTCGGCGGACTCACCACCCACACCCAAAAGGTGAAAGAAAAACCGGACGAGATCGTTAAAATGATCAGAGCGGTGCTGAAGGCCAGCGATTACATCCGCAACCGCAAAGCCGACATATTGTCTTTTTTGGAAGCCAAGTGGGGCATCAAAGAGGCGGACGTTCGCGAAAGCATCTACCGCGACATGGTCGGCCTTTACAGCCGCGACGGCGTCGCCCCCGACGAAACCATGAAAAACGTCGTTCAGTTGGTGCGCGACACGCGCAAATCGAAAGACGATAAAACCCTGGCCGACATCGTCGATTGGAGTTTCGCGAAGCGGGCCCAGGCGGAGTTGAAGATTCGCTGACTCTGTCGTGCCCGTATTTCGTGATCGTGCTCGGATTTTTGTCGCAGTTTCCCGAACACGAGCCACGAACGCGAACTACGATCCCAGCTTCTCAAAGAACCCTTCCTTCTCAAGCTCATCCAACAGAGAGTGATCGACGAACTCCTATGGTCGGCTTGTAGCCCTTGTCACCCCCCACCCCGATCACGTAATATCACCGAACCGTCAGGCGTCGGGAGTTGAAACATTGAAACTCTACTGTGACATGAACATTTTTAATCGATGCTTCGACGACCAAAGCCAACTAAGGATCAGGCTGGAAACTGCCGCCATCGAGGGCATTTTTGAATTGGCCGAGAGGAGATCATTGGAGCTACTTTGGTCGTTCATGTTGGACTATGAAAACAGCCTGAATCCCCACGAACAAAGAAAAGAATGGGCAGAGTTGTTGTCGGGCCTCTGCGTCGATAGAATAGGACCGACCCCGCAAATACTCACAATGGCGAGGGCGCTCACGAGAAGCGCTAAAATCATGCCGCGCGATGCTCTTCATCTCGCTTGCGCGGAGATTGGGGAGTGCGATGTTTTTGTTACCTGTGATGACGACCTTATCCGAAGGCTGCAACGAGCGAAACAAAGTCCGAGACTGAAAGTTAAAGCTTTGAATCCCGTCGAGTTCATCAGAATGGGGGGATGAGACTAATGGCCAAGGTCACGAGTGAACGCAAACTTGTAGATACCGGTATCCGTGCCCTAGTGAACGCTTTAGGTTACAGCGGAACCGCGAGGTTTCTGCGCCATTTCGCCAAAGGTGAGGGCGATTATCTTCTCATGCAAGAAGAGATGTTTAAGGGAATGAAATTGGAACAGATCTACAAACGGGCGAAGGATCACGCTCAGGCCAACAAGGGCTAGGGGATAGTCTTTCACCCCTCCGCTGAGCTCTCTTCGTGCCCCTTAGGCAACCAGCCGCACCGTGTTCGTCTCTCTCATCGCCGTCCCGCCGAAAGTCTTGCCGGTCTCAGGGCGCCGTTCCGAACTTGATCAACTCGATCTCGGTTTGCCCCCTATCCTGTCCTGCCTGTCCGCTCCTGCTCATGAGAAGTTTAACAATGCTCTTCGTCTCCGCGCTGTAGTGGTAGAGAAGAACCAGAACATCCCCACCTTGTCCTGCGCCAATTCGGTCGCTTTCGATTTTGAAAGTTCGAAAGGTACCCGCGGGTGTGGTGATTTGCTCGAGGCCGACGACGCTTTGTTTAGCTGTTCTTCGGCGAAGAGCGAATTGTCCACGACCCTGACTTCCTGAGTATTCGTAGTCCCTCGTCCATGTTTGGCCCACAATCAATGGAAACTGAAGATACTGATATCGCTTATTCTTTGACTCGATGCCGAACATTCCTCGAAGGTTGCCCCCAAGGCTCTCGACGTCACCCGTTTCCTCGCCAACCAAACGAGAAACTTTGAGCGCGCGGCCAACATACGACACTTGATACTCTCCTTCACGGCGAGCCGAATTCGTCCCCATTCGATCATTATTGGTTATTCTGAAAACCCAAAAATCGCCGTCCTTATAAGTTGGGGCGGCGGCCTGTTCTTGGGAGAAACTATTGAAGGGAAAAGCAAGTAAGAGGGTTACATTCACACACACACACAGAATTCAGCCATTTATGCTTGGTTTTCATGCTGCTCTCCTTTCCTGCGATCGAAAAATAACAAAGCCCAACTTGGATTTCCCCAACCGGGCTTTGCTGCTGACTGAACTGAGATGCCTGACCACCGAAAACCCAGCGGAGCCTTTTCTACCTGAATCAGTCGCCCTTCTCATAATACGGGACAAGTGAAACTGTCAAACGGAATTACAAGATGAAATCGTCCATGACATCGGCTATAGTTAGGACTCTGGAGGGAATTGAACATGGCGAAAGTTGCCGAGAACATTATCAAGGCCGCTGTTAAACTGCCCGAAAAGGACCGCGTCCGCGCCGTGGAGCAACTCCTTAGCAGCCTGGAACCGGAAAAGGAACGAGAAGTAGATGCGGCGTGGGCTGCTGAGATTGAGCGTCGCTCAGGAGAGATAAGAGAGGGTACGGTTCGGCTCCTTCCCTGGAAAGCAGTAAAGACACGGGCTAGGAAGCTTGCGCGCGGCAACCACTAGACCCGTTTTCCACCCGGGAGCGTCGGAAGACTATGAGTCGGCATTTGCTTGGTATTTCACTCACGGGCCATCAATAGCCAGAGATTTCGAGCGCGAGATTGAACGCTGTCTCCGGATAATTGCCGAGAGTCCTTTGCGTTAGCCTAAGTATGACGAGACGCGTCGCCGCATGGTCGTGCGGAAGTTCCCCTACTCGATTGTTTACGAACTTGTCGGCCAACGAGTCGTGGTCGTGGCGATTGCCCATGGCCGGCGGCGACCTTTCTACTGGCGTGATCGCACCACCAGCAACTGACAATGGTCTCGCCAGAGCTAAATATGAACCGACATAGCCGTGCTCGTGCATCGTGATCAGAATCTTGTCTTCGATCAGGATCACGAGCCACGAACACGAGCTACGACCCCAGCTTCTTAAAGAACCCTTCCTTCTCCAGCTCATCCAACAGCGAGTGGTCGACGAACTCTTCCGGCGTGCGGTTTTTTAGTTCCGGGTTCTGCTGCTCGGCATAGAAGCGCAACGTGTCCCGGATGCCGTTCAGATTGACCCGGGGCGGCGAAGAGAACCGCGGCGCGAAATAATCGTAGGTCGCTTTCAGAATCTCCGCGTCCTCGATCCTCATGCGCTGCGCGAAGACCCGCGAAGTTTTTTCGCGGTCGGTCTTGATCACGTGCACCGCTTCCGCGTAGGCGCGCACGAAGCGCTTGGCGCGGTCGCGGTTTTCCTTCATATAGGAGCTACGGATGTAAAGCGAAGACTGGGTGAAGTTGGCGCTCATATCACCCATGTCCGCCAAGATGCGATAGCCGGCTTGCACCGCCCTGGTCAAATGCGGCGGAGAAAGGACCGTCGCATCGATGCGCCCCGCCATCAGCCCGGCGAGGCGGGTCGGCGCGTCGCCGCCGATGATCACGGTGACTTCCTGCTGTTTGAGGCCCCATTCCCTTAGCGCGAGCTGCAAGGCGAGGTCGTTGGAGCCGCCGAAATTCAAAATGCCGATCTTTTTTCCGCGCAGTTCCTTGGGCGAGCGGATGTCCGGCCTGGCGACGAAAGAATAGGGAAACTTGTTGTAGGGCGCCGCGAGAATTTTGATATCCGTACCACGCGCGGCGGCGACCAGCGGGGTCGTGCCAGAGCCGGTGCCGAATTGCGTGCTGCCGCTCAAAAGCGTCGCCACCGAGCGCGCCCCGCCGGTGATCATGATGACCTCGGCGTCGAAACCGTGCTTGTCGAATATCTTTAAGTCCTTGGCCACCCACACGGTGCTCTGAAATCCCGACAGGCCGCCATAGTCCACGACGATCTTGTCCGCTGCCTTGGCGACAGAATTTATAAAAGATAGCAGAGTCAGCAAGAATGATAAGAGGAAAGATATCCGTTTCAATTTCATTCGAACTCTCACTCTCGTTGAATAGATCACCCCGGCCTGCTGGTCCGAGGTTCGAAAAATATTAGGAAGTTAAAGCTGGCTCGTCAAGACAGCAAAGCGACCGGATTTCGACCAATCCAACCCCTGTCCTGAGCAAATGCGAAGGATCTCAGTTTCATCATTGCTCGCCTCACTCCTCACCCTTCACGCCTCACGGCTATCTGATCACCTTAGTCGCCCGCACCAGCACGTTGGGCGGCACCGTCAGGCCGATCTGCTTCGCGGCGATCAGGTTGATGATGAAATCAAACTTCATCGGCTGCTCTACCGGAAGATCTGCAGGCGTTCTGCCTTTCAGAATCTTGTCCACATACGTCGCAGCGCGCCGGAACAAGTCGGTAAAGCTCACGCTGTAAGTCATAAGTCCACCAGCCTCCACGAACTCGGCCGCGTGGTAGATCCCGGGGAGCCGGTTCGTTGCCGCGAGATCGGCAACCTCTGTTCGGTGAGACTCGAGGATGGCGCTCGCGACCACAAGGACTGCGCCAGCACGCCCTTTGCGTGCCTCTCGGAATGCATTCTCAATATCCTTGGGATCAAGAACGTCTAGGTATTGAAGCTGTACCTTGAACGCCTTTGCGGCGAGTTCTATCTCTCTTAACACTTGCGCGTAGCCTGGAGCGGTTGAAGTCCCGAGGACAGCCACGCGGGAGAGCTTAGGGACGACCTCCCTCAGAATCTCCAGTTGTTTTCCGCTTAGCTCCGGGGCAAGGGTTGCCAATCCTGTAATGTTTCCGCCAGGCCGCGCCAGACTGGCGACGAACCCGTTGCCAACGGGATCATTATCGAACCCCATGACAATGGGAATCGTAGTCGTTGCTTCCTTGGCGGCACGGGTCGCTGCCGGGCCAGCCGTGACGATGATGTCGATCTTGAGACGCACAAGCTCGGCGACAAGCGCGGGGAGGCGATCGAATTTTCCCTCTGCGAATCGCAACTCAATGACAATGTTTTTTCCCTCGACGTACCCAAGCTCACGCAGCCCCTGCCGGAACGCCTCGATGCGGGCCGATTGAGAGGAAGGGGAGCTAGCACTTAGGTATCCGATTCGCGGGATTTTCGTTGGCTGCTGCGCCTGGGCCGCTTCCAACCCTAATCCGAGGAATCCCGCAGTCCCCGCCACGGTCGCAGCTCTCAGAAACTCCCGCCGGCTCCAGCCGTCTTTGCGTCGGTTACTCATTGAACCTCCCTCTCACAATTTTCGATCTAGTGTTGCGTTATGAAGGCAAGTATTGCTTTCGCGGCGGCGTCAGGATTTGCCGCAAACCAATTGTGCGGCGCATTGGGGACGACCGCGGTCGCTGTGTTCTTCAGCAAACAACTGACGAGCATCTCGTTGCCATAGCGGAAGCTCGCACGAGACTTTTCCCCGGAAATCACCAGCGCAGTTACTTTCAGCCCACCCAATTGCTCGATTGTCACGGAGCCTCTGTTTATTTCGGCGTTGGCTTGGAGCGTCGGGTTATGCCGGTTCGTTCGGATTCAAAATTGACAAGGTACACAAATACCCGCATATTATGCCGTGGTGGACAAGCCTCTGATTTGGCTCGGGTCGTCCCAAGGCGATCTCAAGGCATTCCCGCAGGACGCGCGCCGTGTCGCCGGGTTCCAACTGCGCCGGGTCCAGCAGGGGCTTGAGCCGAATGATTGGAAGCCGATGACCACAGTTGGGGCCGGTGTGCAGGAGATCCGTATCCACACTGGGCTCGAACATCGAGTTTTCTATGTGGCGAAGTTTACCGAAGGTGTTTATGTTTTGCACGCCTTCGAGAAGCGAACTCGGAAAACTCCCAAACGAGAAACGGACCTGGCACGAGACCGGTGTCGTGCGTTGGTCCTGAAACGACGCAGCGGAAGTTCCGCGGCAAAGTAGGTTCGATATGAAACTCAAGATGACGCGATCAAGCGGTAACGTCTTCCGCGATGTGGGATTTGCGCCTGGGGAAGCCGAGCATCTGCTGGTCCGAGCGGACTTAATGATCAAGGTCCAAAAGCTGATCGAATCCAAACATCTTAGCCAAGCTGCGTTGGCAAAAAGTCTCCGCATCAGCCAGCCTCGGGTAAGCGATTTGCTTCGAGGCCGGATCGATTTATTTAGCACCGATACGCTCATCGATATCCTCGCCCGCCTCGGGGTTCGAGTTCGGCTCGTTCTCAAACCCTCGCGTCACGGTCTCAAGGCCGCTTGAGTTGAGGGAGTCGGCCAGTTTAAACCAGTCATCTTCATAGTGTTTTCTCTATCACTGTCTCAATCTCTGTCTGTTGTCCCCAATCCAAAGTTCATCTAATGACTTTATCTGCTCTGACCAGCACATTCGGCGGAATCGTCACGCCGATCTGCTTCGCGGCATTGAGATTGACGATGAACTCGAACTTCATCGGCTGCTCGACGGGAATCTCGGCGGGCTTGGTGCCTTTCAAGATTTTATCCACAAAGTCAGCGGCGCGCCGCCATAAGTCCACATAGTTCGCCCCGTAGCTCATCAAGCCGCCGGCCTCGACAAACTCACTGTTTGGGTACATCGCCGGCAACCGGTTCTTTGCCGCGAAGTCCAACACTTGGCGTTGCTGAGTAGTGATAAGTGGACCTGCGATCGTAATGAGCGCCTGGGCGCCTTCCCTTTTCGCTCGTGCAAATGCGCTCTCAAAATCGTCGAGGCTTCGCACCGAAAGGGATTGAAGTTTGACTCCCAACGCCTTGGCCGCAGCCTGCATGTCGGTGAGACGCAGGTTTCCCCTCGAGCCAGACGATCCCCAGAGGAAGGCCACCCGGGCAACCTTGGGGAAGGCTTCCTTGAGCAGTTCCAATCGTTTGCCGTCTAGATCCGGCGCCATGACGCTAAGTCCGGTGATATTCCCTCCTGGTCGCGCCAGGCTGGAAACGTACCCACTTCCTACTGGATCGGTAGCAGTGCCGAATACGATGGGGATTGTCGGGCTCGCCTTCTTGGCAGCTAAAATACCCGTGCCGGTGGTAACGATGACGTCAACTTTGAGACGGACCAGTTCGGCTGCAAGGTCAGGCAGCCGGTCGAGTTTCCCTTCTCCATATCGGTATTCAATGACAATGTTTTTTCCTTCGACGTACCCACGCTCCCGCAGCCGTTGGCGAAATGCTTCGACCCAGGCCGAATAGGAGGACGCGGAGCCCGTGATCAGAATTCCTATCCGGGGAATTCCCGCCGGCTGCTGCGCCTCAGCGGAAACGCTAAGCGCAATGAGCAAAGCGCCAAGCGCTAAGCCAATGACTTTTTTCTTCATGAGTTTTCTCCCGTTTCTTACCCTTTGCTCTTTGCCCCATGCGCTTTGCGATTTTTCACCGGATCACTTTAGTCGCCCGCACCAGCACATTCGGCGGAATCGTCAATCCGATCTGCTTCGCGGCGATCAGGTTGATGATGAAATCAAACTTCATCGGCTGCTCTACCGGAAGATCTGCGGGCGTCCTGCCTTTCAGAATCTTGTCCACATACGTCGCGGCGCGCCGGAACAGATCGTTAATGTTCGGGCCGTAGTTCATGAGCCCCCCGGCTTCGACAAATTGTGCGACCGGATATGCCGCCGGGAGTCGGTTTTTTACCGCAAGTTCGACAACCTGGGCTCTGTGAGAGTTGAGGACGGACGCCGGCAGCAGGAGGACGGCGTCAGCGCGTTCCTTGCGTGCGGCTTGGAATGCGGTCTCAATATCCTTGGGGTCTCGAACATCTAGTAATTGCAGCTTCAGCTTCAACGCCCCAGCGGCGAGTTCAAGCTCTTTCGACACTTGTGCGTAGCCAGGTTCGGTGGAATTCCCGATGATGGCCACGCGGGAGAGCTTAGGAACGATCTCCTTCAGAAGCTCCAGTCGTTTTCCACTTAGCTCTGGAGCAAGCGTGGACAACCCAGTAACATTTCCTCCAGGCCGCGCAAGGCTGGCGACGACCCCCGAGCCAACAGGGTCAGAATCAGACCCAAAGACAATGGGAATCGTAGTAGTGGCTTCTTTGGCGGCACGGGTCACTGACGGGCCACCCGACACGATGATGTCGATCTTGAGACGGACAAGCTCGGCGACAAGCGCAGGGAGGCGACCCTGCTCGCCCTCCGCAGATCGCAATTCAATGACAATGTTCTTCCCGTCTATGTAGCCAAGTTCGCGTAGCCCCTGCCGGAACGCGTCGACGCGGTCCGCGTTAGCGGTAAGGGATGTAGCACCGAGGTACGCGATCCGCGGGACTTTGGCCGCCTGCTGCGCCCGGGCCGTTTCCGAACCGAATCCGAGAAATCCCGCCGTCCCTGCCACCGTCGCAGCTCTCAGAAACTCCCGCCGGCTCCAGCCGGCTCGATTTTCGATTGCCGGATCAAAACCCAGACTGATTGGCGTAGATTTTTTGTCCATGAAATTCTCCTCTCTCCCTATCTCTCTTCTGTTTATTTCCCTGAGCAAAGCCGAAGGATCGGCAATCCAAAATAGAGTTTCCCCTCACTTCAAAGTCCAGAATCGAAAAAGTATTACGTCTCGCACGATAGGGGTCGGAAACGGCTTTCGCCGTCCCCGCCCTCCGAACCGTGCGTGCGGTTCTCCCGCACACGGCTCTCCAGTCGGTGGTTTCCTCATCGGGATTGGCTCGCCAGTCCACAGATTGCAATCATGGTGAACAATCCGTACCCCGCGAAAAAGACTCTCGTCTCTTT
>Ga0080064_1007907_pt1 | contig 10421 bp, 9 predicted proteins | sample Subgrocontami54m_FD_69260 | JGI IMG/M metagenome (GOLD analysis project Ga0080064, IMG submission 69260) | Subsurface groundwater microbial communities from S. Glens Falls, New York, USA - GMW46 contaminated, 5.4 m (SPADES assembly) (version 2) ... | reverse complement strand
GAAATTGCGCGCCGGCGAGATGGTCGGTATGACCAACCAAGAAGCGGCGAAAGACGCCAACTTCGTCGTCATTGCCGTGCCCTATGAAGGACAGGCGCAGATGGTGCAGGATTTGAAAGGCCAAGTGGCCGGCAAGATCATCATCGACACCGTCGTGCCGCTCAACAAAGTGAAGCCGTTCGTGCCGCCGGCTGGTTCGGCGCTGCAGGAAGCGCAGCAGATTCTCGGCGATGAAGCGCCGGTGATCGGCGCGTTACACAACATTTCCGCGGTGGATTTGGGCGACATCGATGCGCCGCTGGGCGACGTGCTGGTGTGCGGCGACAACGCCGAGGCGAAACAGCAGGTGATGGAAATCATCACGCGCATCGGCGCCGCCGCCTATGACGCTGGTCCGGCGAGTAACGCCTACGTGATCGAAGGACTGACCGGCGTCATTATCGCGCTCAATCGCAAATACAAATCGAAGCACGGCAGCATCAAGATCACCGGCATCGGCGGCCATTAAAACCTTTGGGCGCAGTACCGTGCTCTCATCGAGCCGGTAAAAATTACCGACACTCTAACATTTTTGTCGGCGGGATTGGGGTTTCAACCATTGGCGCGCCAGAAACTGCCACGATATGCGGGATTCAATCAGCTGGCTCAGTTGGCTCGCTATTTGCTCGTGGTTAATTGCCAATGATTAACTGCCATACGGTAAAATCCAAATCTCAATTAGCGGTAATTGGCGTTTTCTCGACTCTGTTGCTCGGCGGCTGCGCCGGTGTCGGCATGACTCTATTTGGTGTCGGCGCAGGAGTCACGGCCGGCACTTCGGTTTCGTACACTTTGGACGGCGTGGCGTACCGAACTTTCACCGCGCCGCTGCCCCAGGTGGAAAGCGCGGCGCGCACGGCGCTGGATCGCATGGGCATCAAGGTCGATGGCACGGCGAACACCGAACAGGGGAAAGCGCTGCATGCGACGTCGAGCGATCGCCAGATCGAGATCGAGTTGGAGCGGGTGAGCCCAAAGACGACGCGCATCCGCACGGTGGCGAAGCAAGGGATATTTTTTAAAGATCGTGCCACCGCCGGTGAAATCATTTTTCAAACCGAAAAAGTCCTGGGCTTGAGTTGATACGCAATTTGCTGGATGGCCAAAGTTACGGCAAATCGGTTAAACTAGCTCTATTGTTTGCAGGAGGGACTGGGCATGAATCGGCAGAGACGAACATTTCTCGGGTTTTCAATCGTAAGCGCGGTGTTGTTATTGCAGCGCGTGCCAGTGCTCGGGATAGACACCCGTCGCTCGGAGCGGTTTTCCGCTGAAGAGCGCCGAATCATCGAGGAGTACTATCACAAGGGAAAGCAGACGAAGAAAAAAGGGATCCCCCCGGGCCTAGCCAAACGCGGCGGCAATCTACCTCCTGGATTGCAGAAAAAACTCGACCGCGACGGCAAACTGCCGCCGGGATTACAAAAACGTTTGGAACCGTTGCCGACGGACCTGGATCGCCGACTACCGCGCTTGCCCGAGCATTGGGAAAGGGTGATTCTCGAGCGTGATATCGTTCTGATTGACCGGCGCACCAACCGCATTCTCGACATCATCGAAGATGTCATCGGTTTGGTCAGCGGCCGGTAATTTTTCCGCCTCCTCACTCGCCTGTACGTCAATAGTTTTGCCGTAAACCCAGGCAATTCAACCGTTACCGGTAAACCCGGTCTCGGCTGTTAACCTTTGTCCTGCTCATACGTCTAACCGTACGTGGTGCGATGCGTATCGCGCCGGCGTGTGCCGCAGATGATGGACGCTCAAGATCGCCGCGATGAAGAGTTGGTCGCCTTGTGTCAGCAGGGTCAGGGGCAGTACTTCGAGTTTTTGGTTCAGCGTTATATGCAGAAAGCCTTTCATATTGCGTTCGGTTTCGCCCGCAATACGGAAACCGCCAAGGATTTGTCTCAGGATGCGTTCTTGCGCGCTTATGCGCGGATCAAGCAGTTCGACGGCAGATCGAGCTTCTACACTTGGTTTTACCGAATTCTTGTCAATCTCTGTTTGGACCACGCGCGCCGCAGTGGCCGGGTGGTTTGGCAGTCGCTGGATGACTCGAGCGATGCGCTAGGCGGGCAGCGCCAACTGGCGGATAGCCGCTCTCAGCCCGATCAAGAAGCGATCGCCGGCGAAGCGACAAGACGGGCGAGCGAAACTTTGCAAGCGATGCCAAAAAAACAACGCACAGCGTTCGTGCTGCGTCATCATCAAGGCTTGGCCATCGCCGACATCGCCACGGTGATGAAAACCACCGAAGGAACCGTGCGTGTCTATCTACACCGAGCGGTGGCCACGCTGCGCCAGAGTCTCGTAGAATTTGTCTAGGGAGAGAGCGATGAAAAACCCGGCCGCGCTCAAAAGCGCCTGTAAAGATTTCGAAGAAGATTTGGTTCTCCATTATTACGGCGAGGGCAGCACGGCCGAGCGCCAGCGCGTCGCGCGCCATGTTTCCGACTGTGCTTGCTGCCGGCTGTTCGTCGATGATTTGCATCGGCTGTTGCCGCGGATGACCGAGAGCCGGGAGCTGCCGCAATCGTTTTGGGATAACTACTTTCGCGAAACAGTCGCTAAGCTTGCTAAGCAAGAAGAAAAGAAATTTTGGTGGCGTTCGCTTTTGGCGCCAATGCAATCTTGGTGGCTGCCGGCCTTTGGCACGGTGGCGATCGCGCTGCTCGCCTTCGGTTTAGTTCTCGGTAAAGGCAAGCTTACGCTGTTCGCCGATCGTTCGGCGGCAAGCCTGCCCCAAGAAGTTTTGGCCGACGGCGAGCAGCTGGAGTTTTTCAAATCGTTGGACATGTTAGAATCGCTGGACGGTCTTGAAGAGCGGGAAGGCGGCAAGGTTAAGCCGAAGTCTAACCAAACGCGCCTACTCAGTATGAATCAGGCGGCGGCGTGACGTGCAGCTAATTGAATCTCCATTGAGCTAAACGGCGAATATGAAAACACGAACTATTTCAGCTTGGGCGCTTGGGCTTTTCTTGTGGTTTAGTGCTTATTCAGCGTTTGCCGCGGCGGCTGATTGGCGCAATTTGAGTCCCAAGGAAAAAGATCGAATTCAGCGCAACTATCAGCGCTGGGAGAAATTGCCGCCCCAGGACAAAGACCATTTGCGCGATGAGTGGAATCGCTACCAGCGCCTACCGCAAGACGAGCGCGAGCGCATTAAACAGCGCTATGATGAAGACCGTCGGCGCCGCCACAACGATTAATCAACATCGCGCCGGCGCCGAATGCCACCCGCAAGCAATAACCTTCGTCGCGGCTACTCCATCGCATAATAAGCCGCGCAGTTATCCCAGAGAATTTTCTTCTTGACGTCGTCGTCGAGCGGCAGTTTCAAAAAGTGATTGACCGCCTCCGGATATTTCGAGTCGCCGTGCGGATAATCGGTTGAGAAAACTAAGTTCGATGTGCCGATCTGGTCGATAATCTTGGTCGCGGTCAGTTCATCGGGTTCAATCGACACTACGCATTGGCGTTTGAAATATTCACTGGGTTTTATCTTCACATCCGGCGCCCAGACATCGCCTTCGAGCTCCCAAGTTTCATCCAAGCGCCACAGCAACCAGGGCAGCCAACTGCAATTTGCTTCCAAGAACGCCACGCGCAATTTTGGGTGGCGCGCCAACACGCCGCCGGCGCAGAAGCAGCCGAGGGCGGCCATCTGTTCGAAGGGCTGGGCATAAACTCGGCGCAACATGAGATTGGGCTCGAACCGTTGCCCGAATTGATTTTTGCCCGTCCCTGTCGACTCGTGCAGACCGACGGAGAGATTGAGATCTTCCAGAGCGGACCACAACGGCTGGTAATAGTCGTCCTGCCACTGATGATTCACCAGTGGATTGGCGCGCAGGAAAATCGCCCGGAAGCCCAGCTCTTCGGCGCAGCGCCGGGTTTCATTGACCGCGTCGTTCATGTCGTAGGTCGAGATCATCGCCGCGCCGACCAAGCGGCGCGGCGCTTGTTTGCAAAAGTCATAGAGCCAATCGTTGTAGGCCCTGGCCATGGCCGCGGCAAACGGCGCGTCCATGTCTTCGACGACCAGCGCTCTCAAACCGCGGGTCGGATACAAGACCGCGACATCGATGCCTTCGATGTCCATCGCTTCGAGTTGCACTTCCGAGGTCCAGCCGCGCTCGGCGTCTTTGCTATAGACGCCTTGGTTCTTTTCAAAATTACGGCCGCTGGCGATATCGCTCTCGCGCACCGATTGGCGCGCCCAGTCTCTGCCATCGGGATAGACCATGCGCAGGTCCCTGACGTTATGGCTTGTCACCCCGCGCGGCGCGCGCGCTTGGTATTTCTTATCGATGTAGCGCTCCCAGAGATCCGGCGGCTCCATGATGTGCATGTCGCTGTCGAGAATGTTGTAGCCATTTTTCGCCATCGTCCGATCCTCCCGATTCCGGCCATCATATCTAGTGAGGTTGACGTGTCAATGAGTTGCGTAGCGTTCGAGCAGTCGATAGATTCAAAAACAAATTCCACATCGGAGGCCAACATGTCGGAAAATCAGCGTCTCGCCGTGTTTGAAAATTTTATTTACGAAGCGCGCTCATTTTTCGCGGCCAATCCCGATACCGAAGCGCGTATGAAGCATATCACGATCTTACTCGAAGGCTTGGTGCGCGATCCGACCCTGCGCCAACATTCAAAGTCATGGCCGTCCGCCGAAGGGCATAAAAATTTACTGTTCTACGAAGATCCGGATTACAACTTCGTCGTCAACGCCGTCGTGCGCACACCGGGTCGCGACGGGCGGGTTCACGATCATGGCCATGCTTGGACGGCCTATGGCGTGCTCGACGGCGCCGAGCGGTTGGAGCTTTACCGCCGCATCGACGATGGCAAGCGCATGGATTATGCGCTGATTCAACTCGAAAGCATCAGCGAAGGGAAAGCGGGCAAGGTCGATTTGGTGGCGCCCTTCGCGAGTCACCCCGAGAAGGGCTGCGCGGAAAGATCCGTCGTGGTGATTGTGCGCCCCGAGCGCTTGGTCGGCAAAGTTTTGCAGGGCCGCTACGACGGCAAGATGGATAAATATCACCAGAGCGAAGCCCGACGCAGGTGCCGTTCGAGGTGGGGCCGTAGTTTTTTCGCACTGACGAATGCGGATCGAAGTTCATTATCCGAAAAAGAATCTCGGCGCCAACAATCGCGCCCCTCCATCGTCGAAGATGTTCCGCCGTTCAACTTGAGCAGTCATAAACGGCGTGGCAGCCCGATCCGCACTTCATGCCCGGCAAAAAGGCCAAAAGTGTTTGTTTCGCGGTAGGCATCGTCATCTCATAACCGCAATCCTGCGCTTCCACAGCTTCATCCACTTGGCGCAATCTTAAGAGCGTGGTGGCATCTAGAAGCATCGTTTGCCGCAGCGCGTGGGTAAATTGTTCCGCTTAATTGTGGCCGAAATCCGACCGGTTCATCGGCAAGAAAATTGATCGTCGACGGCATGGTCATTGCTGTTGAACCGCTATTTAGCGCTTAAGTCTGGCGTCCCTATAGGCTAGGACCTGACCGGCTCGGCGGTAGGACTTAAAAAAATTTTTGTCACAAAGCGCGGCGCACCAAGATCGGCATTGGAAATGAGCGATTCCCTCAAACCCAGCTTCAAACTCCCGCCGGAGCAGCAGGCGATCCGGGATAGGTGTTTTCATCCGTCCGGGATGTTCGTGGAGTTTCCAATAGAAGAAGTAGAGACGTCGATTCCGATGCGGTTTGAGAAGATCGTGCAGAAGTACCCCGATCGAATCGCGGTCAAGACGCAAGAGAAGGCACTGACTTACGCTGAACTGAATAGCGTCGCCAATGGTATTGCCCGAGCCATTCTAGAGCGGCGAGGGAACGCGGCTGAACCGGTTGCGCTTTTGTTTCGGAAGGGCGCTGAGCAGATGGCCAGCATCCTCGGAGTTCTAAAGGCCGGCAAATTTTTCGTGCTATTGGATCCTTCCTTTCCGTGCGCACGAATTAAGGCAATGTTAAAAGATTCCTTGGCGCAGCTCCTCATCACCGACCAGGAAAATAGTTTGTTAGCGACCGCAGTGACTAGCGGTTGTTGCCAGCTGCTCGAATTTGACTCCATCGATTGCGGTAAATCGAACCAAGACCCCCGGCAACTCATCGCACCGGGCGACCTCGCCTGTGTGCTTTATACTTCTGGAACAACTGGACAACCAAAGGGTGTCATGCAAAATCATCGGCATTTGCTTCACTGCATGATGATCCGGACAGACGCCTTCAAGATCAGCGAACTTGATAGATTGAGCCTCCTGGCTTCCGGCACCACGAGCGCGCTCATGATTACTTTCAACGCATTGCTCAATGGTGCAGCGCTCCTGCCCTTCGATGTTCATCGAGAAGGAGCAACTCGCTTGGCGAGTTGGCTCCTACTAGAAAAAATATCGGTCTGTTTAATCAGCGCGCCGCTGTTCCGCGGCCTTTGCGAATCTTTAAGAGAGCCGCAGGGGTTTCCCGATCTCCGTGTCATCCGACTGACGAGCGAATCGGTACGCATGACCGATGTGGATCTCTATAAAAAACATTTCTCCGCCGACTGTTTGTTAGCCAATGCGCTGTCTTCTACAGAAACGGGGCCCTTGCGAAAATATTTGATCGATCACGCTAGCGCCGTTCCTGGAAACCAAGTACCTGTCGGTTACGCCGTTGACGGTAAGGAAATTTTGTTGCTCGACGACGGGGGGGAGGAAGTTGGCATCAACCAGATCGGCGAAATAGTGGTGCGGAGTCGCTATCTTTCCCCGGGCTACTGGCGCCGACCGGATCTCACTGAAGCCAAATTCAAAGCGGATCCGCAAGACGGGGATAATCGTCTCTACTTCACCGGCGATTTGGGTCTGATGCTGCCCGATGGTTGTCTGATCCACAAAGGGCGCAAGGACTTCCGCGTGAAAATTCGCGGCTACGGGGTCGATATTGCTGAGGTGGAAAATGTCCTGCGCAGTCACGCGGCGGTCAAAGACGCCGTTGGTGTGGCACGACACGATGAATCGGAGGAGACTCGCCTCATCGCTTATTTCACCGTGGCGTCCCAGCGAGCGCCAACGACCAGCGAGCTACGGGAATACCTAAGTAGAACACTTCCCGACTACATGATTCCTGCGATGTTTGTTCGGGTGGACGTCATGCCGCTTACGCCAAACGGCAAGATCGATCGCAGAGCGTTACCTAAACCGGAAAAGACCCGGCCGGAATTAAGAATAACCTATATTGGGCCACGGAGCGACGTTGAGGCAAAACTCGCCCGAATCTGGTGTGAAGTGCTCTGCCTCGATCAAGTGGGCATCCGCGATAACTTCTTCGATCTGGGCGGCCATTCGCTGGCAGCTTCGCGGGTGCTCTCCCGGGTGATCCAAACATTTCAGCTGGAGCTACCGGTTAAGGCGCTCTTCGATGCGCCAACGGTCGCCGAGATGGCGGCCATTATCACGCAGAACCAAGCGAAGCGGGTGAACGATACAGAGCTGGCGCACCTGCTGCGCGAGGTCGAAGCGATGACGGACGAAGCGGCGCAGAAACAGCTTGCCGGAGAAAACGCGCGAAGCTGAATCGGAGATGCACATGGCTGATTCTCTCAAGCACAGCTTCAAAATTCCCGCCGAGCAACAGGCGATCAAGGATAAGTGTTTTCATCCGTCAGGTGAGTTCGACGAATTCCCCAAAGACGATCTTGAGAAATCGATTCCCGATCGGTTCGAAAAGATCGTAAGGCAGTACCCGGATCGGATTGCAGTCAAAGCCGGCGTCCAGACTGTGACTTATGCCGAACTCAATGCCATGGCCAATCGATTGGCGCGTTCAATCGTGAATGTGCGGGGATATAGCGCGGAGCCTGTGGCGCTATTCTTAGATAAAGGCATTCTGCTAATAGCCGCCATGTTGGCCGTTCTCAAGTCCGGCAAATTCTTTGTGTTTCTAGACCTTTCCTTTCCGACAGACAGGATCACCGCCACTTTGGATAATTCTCAAGCCGTTTTGATACTAACCGACCAAGAAAATCTCGAATTGACGAGAATAGCCGCCATCAGCGGCCGTCGGATGATTGACTGCAAATCAATCGATTTGGCTATTTCCGCGGAGAACCTTAAGTTACCTATTCCACCGACCGCACTCGGCTACATTATCTACACTTCGGGTTCCACGGGCACACCCAAGGGTGTGCTTAAGAATCATCAGAACCAATTGCATGCTGTCATGCTTCGAACCAACGCAAATCACATATGCGTGCACGATAGAATTGCCCTACTCCCTTCTGGTACTGCAAACGCCGTTGCGAATACATTTCTTGCCTTGCTAAACGGTGCGGAACTCCTACCGTTCGACGTAAATAAAGAAGGAGTGCTCTCGCTGGCTAGTTGGCTTTCCGAGCAGCGAGTCACGATCTGCCAAATTGCCACTCCTTTATTCCGGCGGCTCTGCGAAAATGTGACAGGTAAAGAAGATTTTTCGGATCTTCGCATATTACGAATGAGGAGTGAATCCGTACAGAGGTCAGACTTTTTTCTGTACCAAAAACATTTTCCGCCCTCATGTCTGTTCTTGAATGGATTGTCTACAAGTGAAACCAGCGTATTCACAGAATATCTGATGGACCAAAAAAGCGTTATCGACGGCAACAAAATTCCGCTTGGGTATGCAATGGAAGGGACGGAAGTATTACTGCTCGACGACGATGGTATCGATGCTGGGTTCAATCAGGTAGGCGAGATGGTGGTTAGAAGTAAGTACCTCTCCCCGGGTTACTGGAACAACGCGGAACTTACGGCAACAAAGTTCAAATCCGATCCATGCGGCGCAATGCAGCGGCTGTATTACACCGGGGACTTGGCCTCGATGCTTCCGGACGGTTGCCTTGTTTACGAAGGGCGCAAAGACTTTCGAGTAAAAATACGAGGCTACGGAGTGGAACTAGCGGAAATAGAAAACGCCCTAAACAAGCATCCGCGCATCAAAGAAGCAGTTGTACTCGCATCTCGCACTGAATCTGAGGAAGCCTCTCTCATAGCATACTTTACCTGCCACGAGCAGCCGCCTCCGAGCGTAAGTGAGCTGCGCAGTTATCTCAAAGCGAAACTGCCTGACTATATGATCCCTTCGGCATTCGTCGGTCTTGATACCTTACCCCTCACACTCAACGGGAAGATCAACCGCCCATTGCTTCCGAAACCTGACGGTTCGAGGCCCGTGCTGGATACGCCATTCGTCGCTCCGAAAAATGCCATTGAGGAAAGACTGGCAAATATCTGGGCCGAACTTCTCAAGATAGAGAAGATAGGTATCCACGATAACTTCTTTGACTTAGGCGGTCATTCGTTAGCAGCATTTCGGGTGATATCCCGGGTAATCCAAACATTTCAGTTGGAGCTACCGGTTAAGGCGCTCTTCGATGCGCCAACGCTGGCCGAGATGGCGGCCATTATCGAGCAGAACCAAGCGAAGTGGGCGAATGAGACGGAGCTGACGCAATTGCTGCGCGAGGTGGAGGCGATGTCGGAGGAAGAAGCGCAACAGTTGGTGGCAAAGGAATCGGTCAAAGGATGAGTTCGTACGGACTTTGAAAAAACATGCGCGACGAAAAACATAATACGATCTATGAACTTCTCAGAACGTGGGCAGAGCGCGCGCCTGAAGCCGTGGCTATTTCCGCGCCTGGCCGGAGCGATCTCACTTACGGTGGACTGCTCGATCAGATCGATCGCGTTGTGAGATCTTTGAGTGTTAGAGGGGTTCGCTGTAGTGATCGTGTCGCCATCGTGCTGCCCAATGGCCCGGAGATGGCCGTGACATTTCTTAGCGTCGTCAATGCGGCGATTTGTGCGCCGTTGAATCCGGCTTTTAGCCGCAGCGAATTTGAGTTTTATCTTTCGGACCTCAATCCCAAAGCCTTGATGGTCCAATGGGGCATCGACTCTAGGGCGATCGCCGTCGCTCAAGAGCGCGGCCTTCCAATCATCGAGTTATTGCCGAAGCGCGAGGGCACAGCCGGTATTTTTGCTCTAAGCGATAACCGGAAGCCGCCAACTTCAGATCTTACTTTTCCTCAAGCAGAAAGTGTTGCGCTGGTCCTACATACCTCCGGGACGACCTCCCGTCCCAAGATGGTTCCGTTGACCCAGGCAAATCTCTTAGCCTCAGCCGGTAACATCGCCGCTACTTTGCGGTTGAGCGAAGCGGATCGCTGCCTCAACGTAATGCCGTTGTTTCACATTCATGGGCTGGTGGGCGCGCTGCTTTCATCGCTGGCGGCCGGCGCCAGCGTGGTCTGCGCTCCGGGTTTTGACATCGAACAGTTTAGCCCTTGGCTCAAGGAGTTTTCTCCAACCTGGTACACGGCGGTGCCGACGATGCACCATGCGGTGCTTGCG
>Ga0080064_1006942_pt2 | contig 10422 bp, 11 predicted proteins | sample Subgrocontami54m_FD_69260 | JGI IMG/M metagenome (GOLD analysis project Ga0080064, IMG submission 69260) | Subsurface groundwater microbial communities from S. Glens Falls, New York, USA - GMW46 contaminated, 5.4 m (SPADES assembly) (version 2) ... | reverse complement strand
AAGGGCGGGCGGCCGCTCAAGGGGAAGGTGACCGTTTCGGGGTCGAAGAACGCGACGCTGCCGATCCTGGCGGCGGCGCTGCTCACCGATGAGCTTTGCGTGATCGAGGGGGTCCCGGCGCTGCGGGACATCACCTCCATGATCCGGATTCTGCGCAACCTTGGAGTCAAGGTGACGCAGGAAGGGCACCGGGTCACACTGGACCCCTCCGGCTATCAAGGGACGGAAGCCCCTTACAAACTGGTCTCGACGATGCGGGCCTCCTTCTGCGTGCTGGGGCCGTTGGTTGCTAAGAAGAAACAGGCCAACGTTTCGCTGCCCGGCGGCTGCGTGATCGGGCCGCGGCCGGTGGATCTCCACCTCAAGGGCCTGCGGGCGTTAGGCGTCAAGATCCAGGTGGATGGAGGCAACGTGCTGGCCCGGGCGCGGGAGCTGCGCGGGACCTCGATGTACCTGGGCGGGGCCTACGGCTCTTCGGTGCTGGGGACCGCCAATGTGATGATGGCCGCCTGTCTCGCCAGGGGGCGGACCGTGATCGAGAGCGCCGCCTGCGAGCCGGAGTTGGCCGACCTGGCCCACGTGCTGGTCAAGATGGGGGCGAAGATCGAGGGGGCCGGCACGCCGGTCATCACGATCGAGGGGGTCCGGCGCCTCAACGGTTTCACCCACCGGGTGATCCCGGACCGGATCGAGGCGGGGACCTTTTTGCTGGCGGCGGCGGTGACCGGCAGCACGCTCACGATCTCCGGCGCCCGGGCGGAGCACCTGGGGGCCGTGTTGGACAAGCTGCGGGAGGCCGGCGTTGAGGTCACCTCGCGTGACGGTGTGATGCAGGTGCGCCCGAAGCGGAAATTTCGGCCGGTGGATGTCACGACGCTGCCGTACCCGGGCTTCCCGACCGATATGCAGGCGCAGATGATGGCCCTGATGACGCAGACGCCCGGCATCAGCGTGATCACCGAGAAGATCTACCCGGACCGGTTCATGCACGTGGCGGAGCTGGGCCGGATGGGGGCGCAGATCAAGCTGGAAGGGGCCAGCGCCATCGTACAGGGGGTGAAGCGCTTAAGCGGCGCGCCGGTGATGGCCTCCGATTTGAGGGCGTCGGCCGCGCTGGTGCTGGCCGCCCTCTCGGCGAAGGGGACCAGCGAGATCGCCCGTCTTTATCATCTGGACCGGGGCTACGACCGGGTGGACCAGAAACTTGTGGAGCTCGGCGCCGATGTGCGCCGCGAAAAAACCGATTAGGTACCAGGTACCGATGGCGCTTTTGGTACCTGGTACCGATTTTAAGGAGATTCCATGGCAGAAGTCATGATCCGTTTGAAACGGCTGGGCGGCAAGAAGAAGCCGCACAACCGCATCGTCGTCATCACGAAGACGAAGGCCCGGGACAGCCGGGCGATCGAAGAGCTGGGCTACTACGACGCTTCGAAGAACCCGCTGGTGCTCAAGCTCAACGTGGAGCGGGCGAACTACTGGATCAGCAAGGGGGCCATCCCGAGCCCGACGATCAAGCAGCTGATTAAGAAGGCAGTTAAGAGTGAAGAATTAAAAGTGAAGAGTTAGATTCCTCAACCCTTCACTCTTCACTTTTAACTTTTAACTGTTTTGCGTATCGACGTTTTAACGATCTTTCCGGAGATGTTCCCGCCGGTGCTGGGCAGCTCCATTCTGGCCCGCGCGGCGAAGAAGAATCTCCTCCGGGCCCGGGCGCACGACTTGCGGGACTGGTCGAGGGACAAGCACCGGAAGGTGGATGACCGGCCCTACGGGGGCGGGCCGGGGATGGTGATGCGGGCCGAGCCGTTCTTCCTGGCCGTCGAGCAGATCAGTAGGCAGAAAGCAGTAGGCAGTAGGCAGAAAGCAAAGCCGTGGGTGGTTTTGCTTTCCCCACAGGGGGAAAAGCTTACCCAGCGCAAGGCCGAGACGCTGGCCAAGAAACCCTGGTTGATTCTGCTCTGCGGGCATTACGAGGGGGTGGACGAGCGGGTCCGGCGGAAGCTGGCTGACGAGGAGCTCTCGATCGGCGATTATGTGTTGACCTGCGGAGAGCTTCCTGCTATGGTGTTGATCGATTCGGTCGTTCGGTTGCTGCCCGGAGTTTTGGGGTGCGAGCAGTCGGCGGCCGAAGAGTCTTTCAGCGGCAACCTGTTGGAGTATCCCCACTACACCCGTCCGGCGGAATTTCGCGGAATGCGCGTGCCGGACGTCTTGCTTTCGGGCGACGCTCCCAAGGTGGCCGAATGGCGCCGGTTGCAGTCGCTGCGCCGCACCCGGGCCCAGCGCCCGGATCTGACGCGCTAACTTTAAGGAGAGCACGATGGACCGCCGGATTGTGGAGATCGAGAAGGCCCAGCTCAAGACGGACCGGCCCCCCTTCAGGGTGGGCGACACCGTGCGGGTCTTTGTCCGGATCCAGGAGGACGACAAGACCCGCATCCAGCCCTTTGAGGGGGTCGTGATCGCCCGCAAGAGCGGCTCCAGCCGGGAGACCTTCACGGTTCGCCGGATCAGCTACGGGGAAGGGGTCGAGAGGGTTTTCTATCTCCACTCCCCGTTCATTGAGAAAATCCTGGTGGTGAAGACAGGTCAAGTCCGCCGGGCCAAGCTCTACTACCTGCGCAAGAAGGTCGGCAAGGCCAGCCGCATCGAGGAGCGTTTTGAAGACAACCCTTCGGCTCCAGGAGCTCCTCCGGTTCGATCGGAAAGTACAGCGCCGACAAAGGCCTGACGCCGCGCTCATTGCCGGCGTGGATGAAGCCGGCCGCGGTCCTCTCGCCGGTCCCGTTGTAGCAAGCGCCGTACTCCTCCACGATTTCCGCTTCAAACTCCCGATTGACGATTCCAAGCAGATGACCCCTCTTTCCCGCGAGCTTGCTTACCGGGCGATCCTGCGCCATGCTTCCATCGGCATCGGGGCGGCCGGCGCCGAGGAGATTGACCGGATCGGCATCGGGCGGGCGACCCACTTGGCGATGGTCCGGGCGCTGGCTAAACTTCCGGTGACGCCGGAGCTGGTCCTTGTGGACGGCAATACCCTCCCTCGGGACTGCCCGCTGCCGATGCAGGCGATCGTGCGCGGCGACGGCAAGTCGCTCTCCATCGCCTGCGCCTCCATCGTGGCCAAGGTGGTCCGGGACCAATGGATGGGCCTGGTCCACGCGCTGCACCCCGAGTACGGCTTCCTCCGCCACAAGGGTTACGGCACAGGGCGGCACGTCGAGCGCCTGGAGGAGATCGGCCCCTGCCGGTTCCACCGCTTCAGCTTCCGCCCGATCAGGACGGGTGAAGGGTGTAGGGTGCAGGGTGGATAAAAGCGCGGCGGGCCGGCGCGCGGAAGATGTTGCCGCCGGTTATCTGAAAAACAACGGCTACCGGATCCTGCACCGGAACCTGCGCGCCAAGTTCGGCGAGATTGATGTGGTGGCGCGGGACGGCCCGGCCCTCTGCTTCGTGGAGATCAAGGCCCGCTCCTCCACCCGGTTCGGTTTCCCGGAGGAGGCGGTCCATTTCCAAAAGCGACAGAAACTGCTGAAGCTGGCTGCCTGGTACCTGCAGAGCCGCCGCCCGGCGGGCCATTCCAGCGTCCGCTTCGACGTCCTCTCGATCTTGAACGGCCCCGATTCCACCCCCGCCCGCATCCGCCTCATCAAGGGCGCCTTTGAAGCGTAGCGGCACGTAACCCTTTCCGCTATAATCAGTAGTCTATGATTCCCTCACCGACGAAGAATAGGATCCCATCCAACCTCGAGATCTCCCAGATGGCCCGGCCGCTGCAGATCCTCGAGATCGCGCGGCGGGCCGGGCTGCGGCTGGAGGAGATTGAGACGTACGGCCAATACAAGGCCAAGGTCTCCCTCAAGGCGCTGGAGCGGATCAAGGTCCGCCCGTACGGCCGGCTGATCCTGGTCACGGCGATCACGCCGACCGAGGCCGGGGAGGGGAAGACCTCCACGGCGATCGGGCTCACCGAGGCCCTCGGCCGGATGCGCAAGAAGGTGATGCTGACGCTGCGAGAGCCCTCGATCGGCCCGATCTTCGGCAAGAAGGGCGGCGCCTGCGGCTCCGGCTACGCGCAGATCCTGCCGATGGAGGAGATCAACCTGCATTTCACCGGCGACATCCACGCCGTTGGGACCGCCCACAACCTGCTGACCGCCATGGTGGAGAACCATGTGATCCACGGCAACGAGCTCTTGATCGACCGGATCACCTGGCGGCGGGTCAGCGAGATCCCGGACCGGAACCTGCGGCACGTGGAGGTAGGGCTCGGCGGCATCGGGTACCTGAAGCGGGAGACCGGCTTCGACATCACGGTGGCCAGCGAGATCATGGCGATCCTGGCGCTCGCCTCCGGGATGGCCGACCTCAAGGAACGGCTGGGCCGGGTCGTGGTCGGCTACACGAAGGAGGGCCGTCCGGTGACCGCCGGGGACGTGAAGGCGGTCGGCGCCATGACCCTGCTGCTGCGGGAAGCGGTGCAGCCGAACCTGGTCCAGACGCTCGAGGGGCAGCCGGTCTTCATCCACACCGGGCCGTTCGCGAACCTGGCTGCCGGGACCAACTCGATTCTCTCCAGCGAGATGGCGATGCGGTTGGCCGACTACTGCGTCACCGAATGCGGGTTCGGTTCCGACCTGGGGCTGGAAAAATACTGCGATATCGTGGCCCGCTCGGCCGGGTTCAAGCCGGAGGTGGCGGTGCTGGTGCTGACGGTCCGGGCCCTCAAGGTGCACGGCGGGCTCTCGCTGCAGGAGGCCTCCGCGAAAGAGGACACCCGCGCGGTCCAGCGGGGTTTTGAGAACCTGGAGCGGCACCTGAGGATCGTGCATCGTCTGGGGCTGATCCCGGTCGTGACGATCAACCGGTTCCAGAACGACACCGAGACGGAGTTGAGGATCATCCAGGAGCACTGCCTGGGGCTCAAGGTCCGCTGCTCGGTCTCGACGGTTTCCGAGCAGGGGGGCGAGGGCGGGTTGAAGCTGGGGCAGGAGGTGATGGCCGCCCTCCAGGAGAAGGGGGCCAAGTACGAGCCGCTCTACCCGCTGGAGCTGCCGGTGGAGGAGAAGATCACCCGCATCGCGAAGGAGATCTACGGCGCCGACGGCGTCGAGTTCGTCGAATCGGCCCCGAAGGACTTGGAGGAGATCAACCGCAACGGTTTCGCGGGGCTTCCGATCAACATGGCGAAGACGCAGCTCTCGCTGAGTGACGACCCCAAGAAGAAGGGGGCTCCCACCGGATGGAAGCTGCAGGTCCGGGAGATCCGGGTGGCGGCGGGCGCCGGGTTCCTGGTGGCCCTCACCGGCAAGATCCTCACGATGCCGGGGCTCCCGAAGAACCCGCTGGCCGAGCAGCTCGATGTGGACGAGAACGGCCGGGCCTCCGGCCTCTTCTGATGAAGATGCCCGACCCCTCCTGGCCGATCCGCCGTTTTCTAGACCGTTTGGCTTCGGCCGATCCGGCGCCGGGCGGCGGTTCGGCGGCCGCGCTGGCCGGTTGCTTGGGCTGCGGGTTGGGATCCATGGTCACCCGGATTTTGCTCAGCCGTTCCGGAATCCGCGGCGCTGAGAAGGCCCGGCTGCGCCGCGGGCTGCGGGAATTGGAAAAAGCCCGGGGGCGGCTGGCTGCGTTGATCCGGGAGGACGCGGCGGTTTACGGCCGCCTGGTCGCCGCGCAGCGCCGCGGCGGGACCGCGCTCCGTCAGGCCCGGCTGGCGGCGATCCGCTGCCCGCTGAAGATCTGCCGGGAGACGGCCGGCGCGATGAAACTCTTGCGGGGATTGCTGAAAAAGACCGGCCCGTACCTGGGGGCCGATGTGCGGGCGGGGCAGGCGCTGCTCAAAGGGGCGCTGCGCTCCGCGGCCGAAATGGCCGCCATTAACCTGCGCGGAGGGGGTTTGGGGAAAGCGGGAGATCAACTGCAAGCCGAGCTGGAGCGTTTGGAGCGGCATGAGTAAAGTGCTGGGACAGATCCTGGACGGCCGCGCGATCGCCGCGAAGATCCACGAGGAGACCCGCCGCGAGGTGGAGCGGCTCAAGGCCACCGCCGGGCGGGCCCCGTTTCTGCTGAGCGTGCAGGTCGGCATGCATCCGGCGGCCGATCTCTTCGTCCGATCGCAGCAGCGGGCGGCGGAGTCGCTGGGGATCGGCTACCGGCTGGAGCGGTTGCCGAAAGAGGTCACGCAGCAGGAGCTGATCGGCAAGATCAAGGGCTGGAACACCGATCCGCAGATCACCGGCGTCACGATCCAGTTCCCGCTGCCGCTTGGGCTTGACGGGCGGGAGATGTCCGCTTTATTGGATCCCCGCAAGGACGTGGAGGGGATCCACCCGCAGCACATCGGGCAGGCGATGTTCGGCTGGTCCCGCATCGGCACCTGCACGTCGCTGGCGATCATGGAGCTCATCGCCGCCACCGGCGCCAACCTGTACGGCAAGGAGGCGGTGATCGTCGGCCACAGCGAGCTGATCGGCAAGCCGGTCAGTTTGCTGCTGCTCGACAAGTTCAGCACCGTCACGGTCTGCCACGTCGCCACCTCGGAGCGGGGCCGCTTGAGCGAGCATGTGAAGCGGGCGGAGATCCTGGTGGTGGCGGTCGGCCGGCCTCACCTGGTCAAGGGCTCCTGGATCAAGCCGGGCGCCATCGTGATTGACGTCGGCACCAGCATGGTGGACGGCAAGGTGACCGGCGATGTCGAGTTCGACGAAGCGGTCAAGGTGGCCGACTTCATCACGCCGGTGCCCGGCGGCGTCGGCCCGGTGGTGGTGGCGACCCTCATGCGCAACACCGTCGAATCCTTCAAGCTGCAGCTGGGGAAATAGTCATCTCGAGCCCCCGAAGGGGCGAGAGATCTCGCTTTTACGATGGGATTTCTCGGCCTATGGCCTCGAAATGACGGTGACGATGATTAAAAAATCTCAGAAAATTACGATTCCTGATCTATTGCGCCGGACCGAGCGGGGCGAGAAGCTCACCATGCTGACCGCCTACGACCTTCCGTTGGCCCGCCTGCTGGACCAATCGCAAGTGGACGTGGTGCTGGTGGGGGACTCCCTGGGCATGGTGGCGCTGGGCTACACCGCCACGGTGCCGGTCACGATGGAGGAGATGATCCATCACGCCAAGGCGGTTCGGCGGGGTGTTTCCCGCGCGCTGGTGGTGGGTGACATGCCCTTCATGTCTTTCAACATCGCCGTGAAAGAGACGGTCCGCAACGCCGGCCGGTTTTTGAAAGAGGCCGGCTGCGACGCCGTGAAGGTGGAGGGAGGCCAGGGGTCGGAGGAGTCCCTCGCTGCCGTGCAGGGGATCCTGCGGGCCGGCATCCCGGTGCTGGGCCACCTGGGTCTGACGCCGCAGACGGCCGGCCGGCTGGGCGGGTTCAAGGTGCAGGGGAAGGAGGCGGCGTCGGCAGTGAAGCTGCTGGAAGCGGCTCTGGAGCTGGAATCGGCCGGCTGCTTCGGCGTGGTGCTGGAGTGCGTGCCCACTCTCGTGGCCCGGGAGATCAGCGACCGGCTCAAGATCCCCACCTTCGGCATCGGGGCCGGCCCCCATTGTGACGGGCAGGTGCTGGTCACGCACGACATGCTCAACCTGACCGGCCCGTTTCATCCGAGGTTTGCCAGGCCTTTTGCAAGAATTGACCGGGAGATCCTGGAGGCACTCTCCAAGTTCCGAAAAGCGGTGAAACAGGGAACCTTCCCCTCGACCGCGGAAAGTTTTACGATGGACCCCGAACAGGCGAAACGGTTCAAGGAGTCTCTGCGGGGGGAGAGGGAATGAAGGAGTCGGTTGTCGTGGCGATGAGCGGCGGTGTGGACTCCTCCGCGGCGGCCTACCTGCTGAAGCGGGAAGGGTACAACGTGATCGGCATGACCTTGAAGACCTGGCCGAAGGAGCTCTGCGACACGGTTCCGAAATCGCAGACTTGCTGTTCCACGCGGGACATTGAGGACGCGCGGGCGGTCGCCGCCCATTTAGGGATCCCGTTCTACGTGGTGGAGGCCTCCGTCCCCTTTAAGTCGCAGGTGATGGATTACTTCGTGGAGAGCTATTCCAAGGGGAGGACTCCTAACCCCTGCGTGGTCTGCAACCGGAAGATCAAGACCGGGATCCTGCTGGAGAAGGCCCAGGCCCTCGGCATCGAGCGGCTGGCGACCGGCCATTACGCCAGCGTGGTCTGGGATGAGAAGAGGAAACGGCACGCGGTCCGGCAGGCGGTGGATGGCAACAAGGACCAGTCCTACGGACGGCGTAGCTCAGTCGGTAGAGCAAGGGACTCATAAGCCCTAGGTCAGTGGTTCGATCCCACTCGCCGTCACTTAATCTAAAATCGGTACCAGGTACCCAATAGGCAATCGGTACCTGGTACCGAACTCTCTCAATGCTGTCCGATACCGTCCGCGATACTATTTCCCGGCACCGGATGCTGCGCCGCGGCGACCGGGTGCTGGTTGCCGTCTCCGGCGGGCCGGATTCGCTGGCGCTGCTCTCGATCCTTGTTTCCCTCCGTGAAGAGTTCAAACTTACGCTGCTCGCCGCTTACGTGGACCATGGGCTGCGGCCGGCGGCCGCGAAGAGAGAGGCGGCCCTCGTGAAAAAGCTCGGCAGGGAGTGGGGCGTCCCGGTGACGGTGCTGCGCCGGCCGGTCCGCAAGGGGAAGAAAGATTCCTTGGAATCCTCCGCGCGCGCGATCCGCTATGAGGCGCTGGTTGGGCTGGCCGGCAGGCTAAGGTGCGGCGCGATCGCCACCGGGCACACGGCGGATGATCAGGCGGAGACGGTGCTGATGCGGATCCTGCGGGGCAGCGGGACCGCCGGGCTGGCTGGGATCCCACCGGTGAGATGCATTGGGGACAGTCCCCGTTCGGGGACAGTCCCTTTGCTGAAGGTCATCCGGCCGCTGATCGGCTGCACCCGCGGGCAGGTCATGGAGCACCTGCGGGCGGGCGGGCTCCACCCCTTATTGGACCGCAGCAACCTTTCCCCCCGGTTCGTCCGCAACAGGATCCGCAACGATTTGCTGATCCGGCTGGAAAAGGAGTTCAACCCCCAGGTGCGGAAGCACCTCTGCCAGCTGGCGGACCTGGCGCGGGAGGACCAGCAGTGGCTGGCGAGGGAGGCCGGGCGCCGGTTCCGCCAAGTCGCCCGGGTGAGCTCCGGCAAGGTGCGGCTCAACCGGACCCTATTAAGGAAGGACCCTCCGGGGCTGCGCCGGGCGGTGCTCCGGCTGGCGGCCCAGCGGCTCCAGGGGAGCGTGCAGGGGTTTTCGCTGAAGCATTGGGAGATGCTCGACGGCTTATTGGCCGGGCAGGGGACCGGGGCGGCCGACCTGCCGCATCGCTTCCGGGCCGAGTCGAAAAACGGCGCGCTGGTATTAAGAATCTGCTAGACTAAAAGCATGCCTGCGACGATGGAAGGGGGAACTAAAAAGGGACCGCCCGGACCGCCGGTGCCGCCGGATGGGCGTTGGTTCCGCTGGACGGTTTGGCTGATCCTGGGGCTGACGTTTATTTACCTCTATCGGCTGGGATCCGTTTCCGCTTCCGGCATTCCGCAGGAGATGGCCTACAGCGAGCTGTACCAGTGGCTTTCCTCCGACTCCGCTCCGAACAAGATCCACACCGCCATTCGAAGGGAGAACGTCCTCGAAGTAAAGATGGAGGACGGCCGCCGGTTCCTGGTGAACCTGCCGGACAACGATCCCGACCTGCTCAAGCTCCTCCGGGAGAAAGTCCCCACCTTCAAGCTGGAGCCGCCCCGGACCTTCTGGCTGGGCTTCTTCTTCAATCTGGCGGGGCCTCTGCTGCTGCTGGGCGCTTTTTGGATGCTGCTCTACCGGGGCGCGGCCCAGGGGGGCGGGCGGATCCTCTCCTTCGGCAAGAGCCGGGCCCGGCAATCCACGAATGAGGACGGCCAGCGGGTCACCTTCGCCGACGTCGCCGGCGTGAAAGAGGCCAAGGAAGAGCTCCAGGAGGTGATCGAGTTCCTCAAAGATCCGAAAAAATTCCAGCGGCTTGGAGGCAAGATCCCCAAGGGGGTGCTTTTGCTAGGCCCACCGGGTTGTGGAAAAACTTTATTGGCAAAAGCTGTCGCCGGTGAAGCTGGGGTTCCGTTCTTTTCGATCAGCGGGTCGGATTTTGTGGAGATGTTTGTCGGCGTGGGGGCCAGCCGGGTGCGGGACCTCTTCGAGCAGGCCAAGAAATCGGCCAAGGCGCACGGCCGCGGGTGCATCATCTTCATTGATGAGATTGACGCCGTCGGGCGGCAGCGGTTCGCCGGCATCGGCGGCGGCCACGACGAGCGGGAGCAGACCTTGAACGCGCTGCTGGTGGAGATGGACGGCTTCAACACGCAGGAGGGGGTCATCCTGGTGGCCGCCACGAACCGGCCCGACGTGCTGGACCCGGCGCTGCTGCG
>Ga0080064_1007906_pt1 | contig 10423 bp, 15 predicted proteins | sample Subgrocontami54m_FD_69260 | JGI IMG/M metagenome (GOLD analysis project Ga0080064, IMG submission 69260) | Subsurface groundwater microbial communities from S. Glens Falls, New York, USA - GMW46 contaminated, 5.4 m (SPADES assembly) (version 2) ... | reverse complement strand
TGCGACTGCAAGATCAACGGCAAGAACACGTACACCCGGTACGCGCACATGCGCCAACGGGACGTCAAGACCGGCGAGCGCGTCACCGTCGGCCAACGAGTCGGATTGACCGGCGGCAACCGGAATGACCCGGACCCGGGTAGCTCAACAGGAGAGCACCTGCACTTCGAATTGCTCACGGGATGGGAATACGGACCGTACCTGGTGCCCAAAAACTACATTGCATGAAACCGCCAGATTCGGGTTTAGTTGTAATCAAACAAGAGTCCCCCCGGACTGAACTCTTTTAAGTGTCCACGACGTGGATTGTGCCATGGCGCGCATCTTCATTACGGCGGCAATGGTCATCCTGCTTGCTACGGGCGTCGTATCGGCATTGACGGCACCAACATGTCCCGATGCCAACCGGCACGTCTGCATTTTTTCCGGCGTCAGCCTCGAGCCGGCCAAAGCCGCCCCTGCGGGCGTTGCGTTCTCCACCAGACCGTTCCAGTGTCCGCTTAACGCACCCATCAGCGGTGGATTCGGCCAGGCCTATACGAATTTGAACGGCGAACAACGCCGGCGCCAAGGCGTCGAAATGCGCGTGCCCGAAGGCACGGACGTGCATGCTGCCGCCGGAGGCAAAGTCACCATCTCCAAAACAGACCAATTGGGCCCCGGCATCTTCGTGACCATCCGCCACGCGTCCAACCCCAACGTCGAAACCACGTACGGCTACCTGCAACACGCCGCCGTCGCGGAAGGTGATGAAGTCCGGATTGGACAGAAAATCGGCACGTCCGGCCAAACCGGGTCGGCCAAAGAACCCTCGGTCTACTTCGAGCTCCGCCGCGGCGGGTTGGCGCAGCGCGACGTCGAAACCATCTGCAAGACGGCACCCGTGACGCCGGCACCCCAAGTAGTGGCATCGGCCGGGTTGTACGACGTGAAATCTCGCGCCGAATTCCAGACCACGCAGGTCCAGCTTGCTGGCGTGAGCGCGTGCGTCCAACAGACGCAAGCCGCGTGTCCCCAGATAGGCACGGCCCAGCACCGCGGTCGCACGTGGCGCACGGCGGACCCCACGTGCATCTTCAAGAAAGCCTCAGGCATCTACCACGTGCCGTACTCGCTGATGCGTGCGCTGCTCGGGCAAGAAAGCGGTGGACAGCAATTCGCTGAATCGGCCTACGCTCAAGGATACACGCAGTTGGCGCCGGGAACGGCCGCGGGCATGGGCATCGGGGCAGACAAGATTTTCGACCCCTACTATAACATCTGCGGCGGGATGGAGTACTTAGCCCGACAACTCAAGACGTCCGGCAGCGTGGAATGTGCCCTGGCAGCGTACAACGCGGGGCCCTACGACTCGCAAGTCCAGACCAAGGACGCCAAACATCTGCGGCGGGATGGAGTACTTAGCCCGACAACTCAAGACGTCCGGCAGCGTGGAATGTGCCCTGGCAGCGTACAACGCGGGGCCCTACGACTCGCAAGTCCAGACCAAGGACGCCAGCGTCTGCCGTAACCATCGTTATGATGAGACCCGCAACTACGTGCAGAGCATCACGGCGGTGTGGGAAAAACAAATGCGCACCGCGTAATGGGCGCCTATTGCACGGAAACAACCGCGACCAACGGCGGGAACGCAACATCCGCGAACATACTGACGCCCGAAGCACAAGGCCGTTACTTTTTGGAGTGCGAATGGTGTTTTTGGCCGTCTTGATACATCCAGGCGCCGATGAGGACGCGTCCGATGCGTCCGGCCTGCCACAAAGGCGCGTCATCCGGAGAGATCACGGTGGAGCCAATGGCCTCCGACGCCAAGTAGAGGCCGATCCACGAGGTATACGTCAGCGGCAATTGTTTGAAGACGATAAGGATCCCGATGGCCAGACGCACGACGCGGCCGACTTGGAACTGCCAGATCAGGTCGGTCGAATAGATGACGCTGATGAGCGCGTCGATGACGAGCCACGCGCCGATCAGCAGGTGGAGGTTTTCATGCTTAACCGAAAGCCACGACATGAAGGAGGCTATCGGCGGCAGTGAATAAAAACGGAGTCTGCAGCTGCTCATCGCAGCGCATCGATCTTAGCCGCCAGGACGAAGTCGTTTTCGTGCAGGCCGCCGATGGCATGCGTGTACAGCGTCAGGCGGACGTTGTTCCAGCGGATTTCAAAATCGGGATGGTGGCCTTCTTGTTCCGCCAAGTCCGCTACGGCGTTGACGAACGCCATGGCGTGCCGGAAGTCCTTGAATTGGAATTCGCGGACGATTTTATTTTCCTGCAGCGTCCAATCCGGCACTTCCTTCAGCAAGGCTCGCGCTTGCGATTCGGAAAGCGGCGGAACCCCGCCTCGGCAAGGCACGCAAGATTGGTCTTTCAACATGAAAGAATGGGTGGACAAGAAAGTAGAAAAGAGTAAAGCCCCCGACGCGAATTGCAACCGGGACCACAGGGGGCGGAAGCAACCGACGATGCACCGGAGCATCGTCGGCAACCACATTCCCCCTATAGTCCTACGTTACCCCGAACCCCCCAACGGATGAAGCTTGATACAATAGAAAGCCCCCGACGCGAATTGAACGCGCGACCTCGTCCTGTATGGGCAGGCGATGCGGAAATGCATCGCCGGTTACCATGGACGCGCTCTACCAGGCTGAGCTACAGGGGCAAACGAATAATCGTCGGACGTTCTTTTTGCCTGGAAAGGCTATTTAGCTCTTTGTTTTCGGTTTGCGAAATACGAAGAAGTGGTTCGCAAAGGAATTGAAATTCGTATGATTCCGTACCACCCGACCAATCGCTTCATCCAAGTCGGTTCGTGTTTCACGGCCGTGTCCTGACAACGTGTTCCAATTCGACGCCGCCAACGGGCGATAACCGTACAGCATGAGCGTTAACCCGGAATCCACTGCGGCCTCTGCGGCTTTGTCGCGGTTCCGATGAACAACAGTGGATACGTCACTCCAAGCCGTCGTCTGCGCGTGGTCCAGCTCAATTGGTAGGATTGGGCTTGCGTTCTGGACCAGATGAAACAAACGACCCCCAGACGCCAGAAACTTACTTAAAACGGGTAGAAAATCTTCGGAAGCGAAGATGGCGGTTCCTTTCATGTGCGCGTGAATCTCGTCAAAGAGGCGGTTGTGCAGCAAATCCACCAATTGTTTTTGGAAGTGATTCACGTCAGCCAAATCCAGAGTTTCCCGGTGAAACGCCACTCGGTCGGACGGCGAATACGGTTGAAGCCAACGGTCCGTGACGTGGCCATCAATTCCGACGTATGAGACGTAACGCCGGTCGTGACGTGCATAGGCCGCGTTTAAAACCGGCGGTTCACGGGTGCCGCAAAACAGGTCCAGAATCCGCACGATGCGTTGAACCATACGGCTAGAGAATGGAACTGGAAAAGAAAAAGCATGCGGCCGAAAAAAAAGAACGGCCGAAAAAAAGAAATTACCCGAAAACTTAGCCGGCCTTGGCCAGTTCGGCGTCAATGGCGGCCTTGAAGGCTTCGTATGGCTGCGCGCCCACGACTTGCTGGTTGTTCACGAAGAACGTCGGGGTACCGGACACGCCGGCGGCGATGCCTTGGGCCGTGTCGGCCTGGACTTCGCTTGCGTACTTGTCGGACTGCACGCACTGCGTGAATTGCGGTTCCTTCAAGCCCAGTTCCTTGGCGTACGTCGTGTAGACGGAGGCGTTGATGGCGACCGTTCCCAGTTCAGCCGGTCCTTGGCCGACGAAGATCTTGTCATGCATTTCCCAGTACTTGCCTTGTTCGCCGGCGCAACGGGCGGCGTTGGAAGCAGCAGGCGCATCGGGGTGGAACGACAACGGGAAGTCCTTGAAGTAGATGCGGACCTTGCCGGTGTTGACGTAGTTCTCGATGACTTTCTTCTCGGCGTCCTCAAAAGCGCGGCGGCAGAAGGGGCATTGGTAGTCCGAGAATTCCACGATGGTCACCGGGGCGTTCGCGTCGCCCAAGACGCCGGCGTAGGAGGTGATCAGTTCCTTGTAGTCGACTTGGGGCGCAGGGGCGGGCGTGGGTTGCAGTTGTTGGCCGGAGCCCGAGCCGGAGCCGCTGCCGGCCGTGATTTGGATCTTAGCCAATCCAGCGCCAACGGTGTTGCCCGCGGTCCAGACGGCCAATGAGAGCATGAGAGACGAGATGACCAGGGCCACGGCCAGGATCATGATTGCTTTTTCAGCCATTTTCAATACGACCTCCACCTAGTTTCGAAAAAACGGATACGAACGGATACGGAATGGTTGTTAGATATCCAATGCATGATTTTAAACGTTGGGTTTTATTCAAGGCTGAAACGGATTAAAACGGGAGGAAAAGCTTTTTCTTTCCGCCGGCACGTTAAACAACCCAGCGAAGGTAAAAAGTAGTACGACGTTCCTAATTATTGAAAGAGGCAATGCACCCATGCAGAAAGAAGAATTCGAAGTGTCCAAACGGCTGATCACCGAGTACGGTGTGAGCCTCTCGTTGCTCAAGGAGTTGGACGAGTTCCTGCATTCCATCCAGGAGTTCGTACAGTACCTGGGAACGAACCAGTACTATTCGGATTCCGTCAACAAGAAAATCTTCCTCACCACCCTGGACGTGGACACGCTCATCCTGCGCCTGCAGAGCCTGCACCTGCAGGCCGCCCAGTTCCAGGACGTGTTGTTCCACGGCGTGCTGTCCAAGAAGAAGACCAGTCTGGATGCGGCCAAGATCGCGGCGTTCAAAGCCGAGTTCGACGTCGTGCTGACGGACGTCAACGCGCTGCACAAACGGGCGTTGGAGCTGACGCAGGACATCCGCATCGACTACAGCCGCAAACTGTAGGGAACCAAACGAAAAGAAAAAGGGAAGCAACCTCAGAATCCAAACCACGGCCACGGAAAATTAAAAAGGCCCATAAGAATTGGAAAAGTTAAAAGAAGGTCTAATGGGCCTTTAAAATTCAAAAAAACCTTTTTGGGGCCACTATGGGAACAAATGGGGCCGGAAGGTTTATTAATGAGGTCGCGGAAGAGTAAGTCCGCGAATTCAAAGCCCTTCTTTTGGTAGTGGCGCCAAAAATCCAAGCGGCAGAAAATTCTCCGATTAGAAAGCGGGTTGTCTCCATGTACGTGTGTGCCAAATGCGGAAAAGTGTTCGCCGACGACGAACTGACGTTCGTCCGTTGCCCGTACTGCTCCAGCAAGGTGCTCAACAAGCAGACCCCGCCGACGGTCAAGAAAGTCAAAGCGGTGTAGAACACCGGCTCCATTTTTCACGGTTGATTTTGAATGGGTAAGAAAGGACCAAAACGCGGCTCGCGGGCCTACTGGCACCGCAAACGCGCCGACGGAATGACACCGCGCATCCGCGCCTGGTCCACCATCGGCAAAGGCATGCAGGGATTTGCCGGCTACAAAGTCGGCATGGCGCATGCCTTGATGACGGAATACAAGGAAAGCCCGTTCAAAGGCCAGGAAGTGGCCAAAGCCGTCACCTTCGTCCTAACGCCGCCGCTGTACGTCTATGCCGTCATCGCCTACCAATTGACGCCGTACGGCTGGAAGATCGTCGGCGAAGTGCCGGCGCTCAATTCGCCCAAGGAACTGCAACGATTGCGCCCCACGGCCAAGAAGACGCAACAGACGCTGGAGGCCCTGCCGAAAGCCGACGCCTACCGCTTGCTCACATTCACGTTACCCCACAAGACGGGCATCAAGAAGACGCCGGAAGTCATGGAAATCGCGTTGGGCGGGACGCCAGCCGAAAGCCTCGAATACGCCAAAAGCGTATTGGGCAAGGAAGTCTCGATCCGCGACGTCTATAAGGAAGGCGAGGCCACCGACGTGGTCGCCGTCACCAAGGGCCACGGCTGGCAAGGCGTGGTCAAACGCTTCGGCGTCGCGCTGAACACGCACAAGTCGACCGGAGCCCGCCGCCACGGCGGTGCGCTGGGCGGCGAGACGCAGGCCAAAGTCATGTACACGGTGCCGCGCGCCGGCCAGATGGGTTTCCACCGCCGCACCGAACGCAACAAGCGCCTCCTCGTTATTTCCGACGACGCCAAGGATTACCAGCCTAAAGCCGGCTTTCCCCACTTCGGCAACCTGCAAGGCACGTTCGTGATGATCGAAGGAAGCCTGCCGGGCCCGTCCAAGCGCTTGATCCGTTTCCGCAAACCCCTACAGGAGCAGACGTCGGCGAAAGTCGAACTCAAACAAGTGGTCTTCCAATGAAAGTCAAAATCGTCACCCTCGATGGCAAGCAAAGCGGCGAGATGGACCTGCCGGAACAATTCACCGAACCCTACCGCCCGGACCTCATCCGTCGCGCCTACCACGCTTACAAGACGCAATTCTACCAGCCCAAAGGCGCCTACCCGCTGGCCGGCTTGCAGACCACGGCCGCGTACTACGGCCGCCGCCACGCCTGGCGCCAGATGATCAACACGGGTCAATCCCACTTGCCGCGCGAGAAGATTCCCGGCGGCCGCAGCGGCGCTGTCCGCATCGTGCCCCATTCCAACAAGGGTCGCCGCGCGCACCCTCCAAAGCCTTGGAAGATCCTGCGCGAGCGCATCAACCGCAAGGAAAAATACAAGGCCATCCGCAGCGCGCTGAACGCAAGCTTGGAAAAGCCGTTGGTCGAAAAACGCCACCGCTATACCGGCACGCTGCCCATCGTGGTCAACGCCCAATTCGAGGAAGTCAAACGCGTGCAGGACGCCCGCAAGGTGCTCGAAATCCTGGGCTTGGAACTCGATTTGCAAAAAGCCCACGAAGGCCGCAAGATGCGCTCGGGCCGCTCGCGCCTGCGCAAAGGCGGTTACTACGAGCCCAAAAGCATCCTTATCGTCTACGCCAAGGACAAAGGCATCCAGAAAGCGGTGCGCAACCTGCCCGGCGTGGACGCCATCGACGTAAAGAACCTCAACGCCGAACTGCTGGCCCCCGGAGGGGACGCCGGACGCCTCATCGTCTGGACGCAGGACGCGTTGTTGGAAATGAACCAGGAAAAACTGTTCGCGTGATTACACCATGTTCATCCGACACGTACTGACTACCGAAAAAGCCGTCGCTGGCATCGAGAAAGATAACCAGCTGGTCTTCGTGGTCAGCGAAACATCCACCAAGTCCGACATCAAGAAGGAATTGGAAACCGAATACAAGGAAAAAGTCAAGTCGGTCCGCACGCTCAACAGCATTCGCGGCCACAAGAAAGCCATCGTGCTGTTCGCACGCAAAGGCGCGGCCACGGAATTGGCCGGCAAACTCAAAGTGATTTAGAATGGGCACGCGACTCATCCCGCAGCGCAGAGGCAAAGGCGGTCCGGCGTTCAAGACGCCGTCGCACCGATTCTTCGACGCCACCCAGTACGTGCACGTCGCGGGCACCATGCGCGGCCAGATCATGCAACTGCTCACCGACCCGGCACACTCCACCGTCATGGCCGTCGTCCTGCTTGAGAACGGCAAGACCATGACATACCTGGCCGCCGAAGGCCTCAAAGCCGGCGACTTGATCCAAGTCGGCACCGACGCGCCGCTCAAGCGCGGCAACGTCATGCCGTTGGAGAAAGTGCCGGAAGGCGTGTCCGTGTTCAACGTCGAACTGCGCCCCGGCGACGGCGGCCGCGTCTCGCGCGCCTCCGGATCGTCCTCGCTCATCGTCGGGCACGACGAAGACACCAACCAAGTCAGCGTGCGCCTCTCGTCCAAGCGCGTGCGCACGTTGTCCCCGGAATGCTGGGTCACCGTCGGCGTCGCCTCGGGCGGCGGCCGGTTGGAAAAGCCCCTGCAGAAAGCCGGCAACAGCTTCTACGCGATGAAGTCGCGCAACAAGTACTGGCCCGTCGTGCGTGGTACCGCGAAATCCGCCTATGACCACCCCCACGGCGGTCGCAGTTTCGGCAAGTCCTCGTCGGTGTCGCGCAACGCGCCTCCGGGCCAGAAAGTCGGTCACATCGCCTCCAGTCGCACGGGCCGGCGCCGTGGCCGCGTAGAAATCAAGAACGAAGGAGACTAACGCTATGGCCAAACTGACCCGTTACAAAGGAAAGACCGTCGAGGAGCTCAAAGCCATGCCGTTGGACCAGTTCGTCCAGATCCTGCCGTCGAAAGTCCGCCGCACCTTGCAGCGCAACGGCGTGCAGACCAAGCGCTTCCTCAAATCGTTCCGCAAGAAAGTCAAGCGCAACAAGCCGTTCAAGACGCACTTCCGCGAGATGGTCATCCTGCCGGAAATGCTGGGCATCCGTTTCCAAGTCTACAATGGCAAGCAATACATCGACTTCACCACGGACATCGCGATGATTGGTCACCGCCTCGGCGAGTTTTCCAACCCCGTGCAGCTGGTACGGCACTCCGGTCCGGGCATCGGCGCCACGCGCGGCTCCAAGTCCGTGGAATTGAAATAAGGTTTTCCAGATGGCATTGTACAAATACTCCGTCAAGACGGCCGACAAGACCGGCAAGGCCCAGGCGCACGATTTGGACGCGTCCTACAAGGACCTCACCCAGGTCTGCCGCGCCATCAAAGGGCTGTCCGTCAGCAAGGCGTTCGCCAAGCTGGATGCGGCCATCAAAGGCGAGCATGCTATCCTATACACCAAATTCAACAAGGGCTCCGGCCACCGATCCGAACTGGGCGGCAAGAAAGGCCGCTACCCCAAGAAGGAGTGCAAGATGGTCTACGCCACGCTCAAGAACGCCGCGGCCAACGCCTTGCATCAAGGCTTGGACGAGCAGTCCCTGACCGTGAAGCACGCCGCCGCATACAAGCAGAACACGTTCCGCCGCTACCGCACCTTCTGGGTCGGCAGCACGACGCTGGGTTACGGCAAGCATGCCATGTGGGCCGACTACGTGACGGCCTGGATGGAAATCTTCGTCAGCGGCAAGCAATCGGAAAAGAAGGAAAAACCCGAAGTCAAAGCCGCGGCAAAAGAAAAAGCCGAAAAGGCCCCGGCCACGCAGAACAAGCCGGCGGAAAAGAAGGCGGAAGACAAAGCCGAAAAGGCGGAAAGCAAGAAAGCCCCGTCCAAACCCGCCAAGGCCGAAGCGCCCAAGCAGGAAAAGCCGGCGGTCGCCGAAGAAAAGCTCGAACTGAAGAAGGATTGATTGAATGACCGTCATGCGCAAGATGATCCAGAAAGCCTTGGACGACCTCCAAGTCAAGACCTACTTGTACAAGGACCTGGCCAAAGCCGGCGTGTCGGACATCCAGATCCAACGCACGCCCATCGCCACGCGCATCACCGCGAAAGTCCGCAAGCCTGGCATGGTCGTGGGCAAGAAAGGCAACACCATCAAAGAAGTCTGCGACGAGCTGTCCCGTCGCTTCGGGATCGAGAACCCGCAGTTCGAAGTCATAGAAGTCACGCAGCCGTCGCTGGATGCCAAACTCATGGCCGAAAAAATCGGCCAACGCATCGAGATGCGGCCCAACATCAAACCCATCATGCGCATGGCCTTGCGCGAAATCATCGAAGCCGGCGCTTTGGGTGCCGAAATCCAGGTCGCGGGCAAAGTCGTCGGCAAAGGCGGCAAAGCCAAAGCCCTCCGCGTTCGTGGCGGCTACCTGCGCAAGTCCGGCGAGCCCATGAAGCAAGTCCGCCGCGGCCATTACGTGGCCTACCTCAAGGCCGGCGCCATCGGCATCCTCGTCAAGATCGTGCCGCCCAACGCGGTATTTCCCGATACCATCAGCGTTCCGAAGCCGTCGGAACAAACGCAGAAGCTGTTCGCCGACGCGGATGCGGCCCAAGCCGCGTCAGACGCTGCCGCCGCGCTTGAACCCGCCGAAAGCCCTGACGCCAAGAAAGCGCCTGCGAAAAAACGCGCGCCGAAGAAAGCCAAGAAAGCCGATGAGACGGCAAGCACGGCCAAAGCCGAAACCCCAGGCGAGCCGAAACCGGACGCACCGGCCGCCCAATGAACGTGACGTGAAACACCATGGCCCTCATCCAGAAAAGCAAACTCAAAGACATGACGGCGCAAGACGTCCAGACGGAACTGTCGAAGGTCCGCTCGGAACTGCGCGCCGAAATCGCGGCCAAGGGCAGCGGGCAGAAGCCCAAGAGCCCCGGCCGCTACAAGCAGCTGCGCCGCATGGTCGCGCGCCTCTTGACCAAGCTGCACCAAAGCGGCGTCAAGAAATAACCGACGTTCGAAGCCAATGAAAAAATAAAAATCACTTCGGCAAAAAAGGAAAAAACGCATCGCAATAAAAACAAAATGCAACGCATGAAAACGCGTCATGGAAAAAGAGTGCATTTTTAAACAACATATAGTAGAATAATACTCCGCGTTTGTCGCGAAGGATTCACATACAATGTCGGAAATTTGTTCCACGTGCGGCCTGCCCAAAGAGATTTGTGCATGCCAAACCATCGAAAAGGAAACCACAACCAAGTTGAAGGTGCACACCACCAAGAA
>Ga0080064_1007905_pt1 | contig 10424 bp, 12 predicted proteins | sample Subgrocontami54m_FD_69260 | JGI IMG/M metagenome (GOLD analysis project Ga0080064, IMG submission 69260) | Subsurface groundwater microbial communities from S. Glens Falls, New York, USA - GMW46 contaminated, 5.4 m (SPADES assembly) (version 2) ... | reverse complement strand
CCCCGTTTCAGACCGCCGCCGCCCGCAGCAGCCGCTGGCGATAGGCGTAATACAGGGCCGGCACCACGATCATGGTCAGCCCGGTCGAGAACAGCGTACCGAAGATGACGCTGATGGCCAGACCCCGGAACACCGGGTCCAGCAGCATCACGGTGGCGCCCAGGATGTTGGTCAGCGAGGTCAGCACGATCGGGCGCAGGCGCAGCGCACACGCCGTACGCATGGCCTCGCGCAGGGTCATGCCCTGCGCCTCGGCGTCGCGACCGAACTCGATGATCAGCAGCGAGGCCCGCACCACCATGCCGACCAGGGCGATGATGCCGATCATCGACGCGCCGGAGAACTCCGCGCCCATGATCAGGTGGCCCGGAAACACGCCGATGAAGGCCAGCGGCAGCGCCGCCAGCGCCACCAGCGGAATGGCGAACGAGCGGTAGTAGGCCACCAGCATCAGGTAGACCACCGAGATGGCCAGCAGCAGCGCGTAGGTCATGTCGCGGTAGGCGTCGAGCATCATGCGCGTCTCGCCTTCCCATAGCATGTTGGTGCCGGCGATGGTGTCCGGCGGTTCGTCGTAGAGACCCAGGTTGCCGACCCGCAGCGGCTGCGCCTGGCTGCCCTTGATACCCGCCAGGCGACGGTTGAGGTCAAGCACCGCGTACAGACCGGCGCCGGTCAGGTACTCGCTGCCGACGAAGATCACCCGCTCGTTGTCCTTGTGCAGGATGGGTGCGTCTTCGTAATCGGGCTGCACGTGCACCAGTTCGGACAGCGGCACGATCTGGCCGTGCGCATTGCTCAGCTGGATGCGGTCCAGATCCTGCGGGCGCAGCTCGTCACGGCGCGGCACCTGGATGCGGATCGGCACCACGTTGCGCTCGTCGGGCAGGTGCACGCGCCCTACGGTGACGCCCTCGAACAGCACCTGCAGCACATCCGCGATCTGGCGGCTGGAGACGCCCGACAGCGCGGCCTTTTCCTCGTCCACCACCACCCGGTGCCGGTGCACCGGCACGGTGACCGAATCGAACACCTCGGCCACGCCAGGGGTGGCCTCGAACTGACCGCGCACGCCAGCCGCCACGCGGCGCATGTCGCCCTGATCGGTGCCGTAGACCTCTGCCAGTACCTTGGCCCGGCTGGGCGGACCGGGCGGATCGTCGAAGGTGCGGATCACGCTGCCCGGATAACGCTGGCTGACCGCGTGCAGGCGCGGGCGCAGCTCGGACACGATCTGCATCGACGTACGTGCCCGCTGACCACGGTGGATCAGGTTGACGCGCACCTCGGCCTGGTTGGGTCCGTAGCGGTTCAGGCTGCCGCGCAGCAAATTGGACAGATCGGTGACCCCCGGCTGGGCCAGCGCCACCAGGTAGTTGCCGACCTCCGGCGTGGCGCGCAGCTCGCGCCCGACCTCGCGTACCAGCGCGTCGGTCTGTTCGACGCTGGCGTTCTCGGGCAGGTCGATGAAGATGTTGAAGGTGTTGATGTCGTCCTTGGGCAGGAAGGTCATCAGCAGGCCCAGGAACGACTTCTCGCCCACCGGCCCGGACGGGCGCAGGTACTGCCAGGCCGGCATCAGCGCGGCGAGCGCGATCAGACCGGCCATGACGCCATACAAGGCCCGCCGCGCCAGCGGCCGGTCCAGCAGCAGGCACAGCACCCGGTCATAGGCGCCATAGGCCTGCGCGCTGTGCGTTTGAAAGTCACCGAGCAGGGGCTTGGGTCGCAGCCAGCGGCGCGCCGCCCAGGGCGTCACCACATAGGCGAACAGCAGCGAGGTGAACATCGCCGTCGGCAGGTTGAACACGATCGGGAAGAAAAACTCCCCCGGCATGCCGCTGACCACGATCATGGCCGCGAACACGGCCATCATCGAAAAGGTGGCGAAGTTGGTGGCATTGCCGATCTCGGCCACCGCCAGCACGGCCATGGCCCGCCGGTCGCCGCCCGGATTGTCGGTGTAGTGGCGGTAGATGTTCTCCACCACCACGATGGCGTCGTCGACCAGGGAGCCGAGCGCCAGGATCAGCGCGAACAGCGCCACGCGGTTGATGGTGACCCCGGCAAAGCCGTCGGCCATGACCACTGTGAGCATGACCAGCGGCACCACCAGCATCACCATCAGGCCCTCGCGCCAGCCCAGCGTCAGCAGCAGCGTGCCAACCACGGCCAGGATGGCGATCCCCAGGTGCTCCACCAGCGTGTTGACGGCGTCGTCGGCCTTGTCGCCGTCGTTGCGGGTGGTGACCACCTGCACGCTGGCGGGCACGAACTCGCGCTGCATGCGCAGCACGCGCTCCTGGACCTGGTGGCCGATGCGCACGGCGTTCTCGCCGGACTTCTTGGCCACGGCGATGGTGACCGCCGGCAGTTCCTGGCCACCGAGCGCGGCGAAGCGCGGATCCGACGGACCGAACGCCAGGCGGGCCATGCTGAGCCGGTCCTGCGGTGGACCATCGACGATCTGCGCCACGTCCTGCAGATAGATCAGCCGGCCCTTGCTCTCGCCCACCACCAGGTGCTGCAGGTCCTCGAGCGACGCGAGCTGGTTGTCCAGATACACGCCGGCCCGCTCGCCCTGCTCGGTAATGTCGCCCACCGGGCGGGCCAGGTTGGAGGCCGCCAAGCGCGCCAGGCCCTGGTCCAGGGTGATGCCGAAGGCCTGCATGCGCTCGGGCTCGACCTCCACCCGCAGTTCGCGGTCGCGCCCGCCGTAGGTCTGCACGATCGACACCCCGCGCACGCTGCGCAGGCGCTCGGCCATGCGGTCCGCCACGCGCTTCAAGGCATAGTCGTCATACTCGGCCGAGGCCAGGGTGATGGTGACCACCGGCACGTCGTCGGCGTCGATCGGGGTCACGGTAGGCGCCTGGGTCTGCGCCGGCAGGTGCGGGCGCAGCTGCGCGACCTTGTCGTAGACGCGCACCAGCGCCGCGTCCCTGGGTACGCCCACCTCGAACTCCACCTGCACCGAGGCCAGGGAGTTGCTGGCCGTGCCGTAGGTGTGCTTCACATCCGGCATTTCGGACAGGGCCGCTTCCAGTGGCGTCAGCAGCAGGCGTTCGACTTCCTGCGCGCTGGCGCCGGGCAGCGCCACGCTGACCTGCGCCGCCGGCACCAGGATTTGCGGGTTTTCCTCGCGCGGGGTCAGCAGCAGGGCCAGCGTGCCGAACAGGGACACGCCAAGGATCACCAGCGGCGTGAGCTTGGAATCGACAAAAAAACTGGCCAGACGGCCAGCGACGTTGAAGCGCGAATCGCTCATTGCGCGGCAGGCGTGCTGGCCGCCAGGCGATCCCCGTCACGCAGGTCGGTCGGCGGGTTCAGCACCAGCCGGTCGCCGTCCACAAGGCCGGCCGTGACCTCCACCCGCCCGTCGATCTGCCGACGGGTGCGCAACCAGCGAAACTCGACCTGGCCGTCCGCCGCCACCCGGAACACGCCCGAAAGACCACCACGCTCGGTCAGCGCCGCCTGCGGCACGGTCAGGGGCCGGTCTTCACCAACCTGGAACTGGGCGCGCCCGAACATGCCTGGCAGCAGCCCCGCGGCTACCGGCAGGCTGACCTTGACCTCGTAGCGACGGGTGGCCGGATCGGCCGACGGAACGACGCGCAGCAGACGGCCTTCGTAGCCTTGCGGCGCGGCATCGAGCGACACCCGTACCGGCTGTGCCGGATCGAGCTGCGTGACGCGGCTCTCGGCAACATAGGTCTGGAACACCAGCGTGTTCCTGGCCTCGATTTCCAGGATCGGCACGCCCGGCGTGGCCAGGTCGCCGGCTTCACGCAGCCGCCCAACGACCACGCCGTCGACCGGGCTGGTGATGCTGGTATAGGCGCGCTGGGCGTTTGCGGTTTCCAGCGCCGCCTGCGCTTCGGCCAGCCGTGCCTGCGCCACCTGGCGCCGCACCTCGGCCTTGCGCAGGGTGTCCATCGGCACGGCGCCGGTTTTGGTCAGGGCCGTGAATTTGTCCACGTCGACCCGGGCGTCGGCCAGATCGGCCTGCGCCGAGGCACGCGCGGCGTTCGCCCGGCGCACCGCACCCTCGACATCGGACGGATCGATTTCCACCAGCACCTGACCCTCGCGGACCAGCTCCCCTTCGCGCACCGCGAGCTTGCGGATGAAGCCGCTGATGCGGGACGACAGCTGCACCCGCTCGTCGGAAATCACACTGCCGGGCACCGTGTAATAGCGCGGCACGGCGCTCACGACTGCGGTGGCCAGTTCAAGATCGTCGCGGCTGCGGGGCAGCGACTGCGGCGTCGAATCGCTACAGGCTGTCAGCACCAGCGGTAACAGCACCAGCAGCAGCGGGCGGCCCATCCCTGGCCGGCACGGCATTATTTTGGATCCTTGCGTAAACCGTACAGGGCGACGTCGGTGACGTGATCGATGATCGCCTGACGCAGGTCGTCCGGCGTGTCGGAGGGCATCAGATAGCGCCGTACCGGCTCCAGGGTGTAGTGCCCGATGGTCAGCGCCAACGCAGAGGTGGCCAGGAACGACGGCCGGTAGTTGCCGGGCGGCAGGTCGCGCCCCACGCGCATGATTTCCCGGAACGGTTCGGCGAATACCCGGGTTGCCAGGTATTCGAGCCGCTTCTCGTCCCGCTCCAGCAACTCGCGCCGCAACATGGGCAGAAACAGTTCATCGTCATGGATGGCATTGACCAGCACCTCTACCACCCGGCGCACCTTGTCCTCGAACGTGGTCAGGCCCTTGAGAGCCTCGCCCATGCGGCCGATGCGGCGGCTGAAGACATGTTCCAGCACCTCCAGGTAGAGCTGCTCCTTGTCGGTGAAGTGGTGGTACAGCGCCGCCGGCGTGATGCCGCAGGCCTTGGCCAGATCGCGCATGGAGGTGGCCGCGTAGCCACCGGCGGCAAACAGGGGGGCCGTTTTTTCCAGAATGTCTTCCTTGCTCAGGCGACGGATGACCTTGTCTGTTGCGGACCGCATTGCTTTTCCATCCCTGAATGAACGTTAGGCTCGGGCGCATGATACCGGTTCGAGGCATGAATGCCAGCGCGAAAGCTCACGAAATAAGCACACACTGCGCCAAATGGCGAAGGCTTGATCAGTCCGGTTCCGGCGTCGCGCCGTGGAGTGCGCGTCTGGACAGCAGGCTCGCGACCAGGACACCGATTTCGAACAGTAACCAGACCGGAACCGCCAGGATGGTCTGTGAGAACACATCCGGCGGCGTGAGCAGCATGCCGACGATGAACGCGCCGACGATCACGTACGGTCGCCCCTTGCGCAAGGTGGCGGTGTCGACGAAGCCCAGCGACACCAGCAGTACCACAATGACCGGCACCTCGAAGGCGATCCCAAAGGCCAGAAACAGCGTCAGCACGAAATCGAGGTAACTGGTCACGTCGGTCATCACCAGCACGCCGGCCGGGGCGGCGGTGGCAAAAAAGCCGAAAATGATCGGAAACACCACGAAATAGGCGAAGGCCATGCCCAGATAAAACAGCACCACGCTGCTGATCAGCATCGGCAGGGCCAGAACCCGCTCGCGCCGGTACAGGCCCGGCGCCACGAACGCCCAGGCCTGGTGCAGCACCAACGGCATGGCCAGGTACACCGCCAGCATCATGGCGAACTTGAACGGCGCCAGAAACGGCGCCGCAACGCCGGTGGCGATCATCGAGGCGCCTTCCGGCAGGCGCAGCATCAGCGGCCGCGCCAGGGCGCTGTACAGCGGATTGGCGAACGGAATCAGCGCAAACATCAGCACCGCCACCGCCGCCACCGAGCGCAGCAACCGTGTGCGCAGTTCCAGCAGGTGCGACATCAGGGACTGCTGGGGCTCCTCCTCAGCTTCCATGATCGACCCCGGAAGCGGGACCTGGCGCCGCAGCCTTGCTTTCCGCCGGGGCAGCCGGCTTCACGCTGGCGGCAGCCGTCAGTTCGGAACCGGCTGCCGCCACGTCCCGGTGCAGCGCCTCGACCGGTTCGACCAGGCTGCGGGCTTCCTCGCGAAGGGTCTGGCGCAGTTCCTCGGCCTTGAGTTCACGGTCGATTTCCGCCGTAAAGCGCTGCACGGTGGCACGCAAACGCCCCATCCACAGCCCGGCCGTACGCGCTGCCTTGGGCAGGCGTTCCGGGCCCAGTACCAGCAGCGCTACCACGCCACACAGCAGCAGCTCGCCAAACCCGATGTCGAACACGCGCGGATCAGCCGTCGTGGCGCTCGCGTTGCGCAGGGCTGTCGACTGGCCGCGCCGGCTCGCCGCGGCTGTCGGCCAGGCGTTCGGCCTCGCGCGTGGCTTCGTCTTTCTCGCCTTCCTTCATGGCGCTGCGAAAGCCCTTGATGGCGCCGCCCAGATCGCCGCCCAGGCTGCGCAGGCGTTTGCCGCCGAACAGCACCAGCACGATGGCCAGAATGATGATTAATCGCAGCGGTGTGATGCCTTCCAGGCCCATGGCCTTGTCCTCCAGTTGGGTGAATCGTCGATCCGGCCGGTGACCGCCGGGGATGCCGGCTGCCGGCGTGATCAGCTCGCGTCGCGGCTGGCCTTCTCGTCCAGGCCCGAGCGGCCGAAGCGGCGGTCCAGTTCCGCCAGTACGTCGTCAACGGACAGATTCTGCGCCACCAGCACAACCATGGTGTGAAACCACAGATCCGCTGCCTCGGCGACGATGCGCTCGGGCACCCCATCCTTGCCGGCCATGACCAGCTCGGTGGCCTCCTCGCCGATTTTTCTCAGCATGCCGTCAGCGCCACCGGCCAGCAGCTTGGCGACGTAAGAGCTTTCGGGCGCCGCGCCGCGGCGCGACTCCAACACTGCCTGCAGGCGGGCAAGCACATCACTCATGGCCGCTTGCACCCGGATAAATGGCGTCCGGGCTGCGCAGCACCGGCTCGTCGCTGACCCACACGCCGTCCGACAGACGCTGGAAAAAACACCGTTCGCGGCCGGTATGACAGGCGATGCCGCCTTTTTGTTCCACCGTCAGCAGCACGGTATCGCCGTCGCAGTCCAGGCGCAGCGCGCGGACGATTTGCGTATGCCCGGACGTCTCGCCCTTGCGCCACAGCCGGTCACGCGAGCGCGACCAGTACACGGCAATGCCCTCGGCCACCGTCGCGGCCAGCGCCTCGCGGTTCATCCACGCCATCATCAGCACGCGGCCGGTGCCGACGTCCTGGGCGATGGCCGGCACCAGGCCCCGTTCGTCCCAGCGCACGGCGTCCAGAAAATCAGGCATCGGCCAGCACCGGATCGTCACGGCGCACCACCACACCGGCCGCTGCCAGGTGCGCCTTGGCTTGGTCGATGCTGTAGTCGCCGAAATGAAAGATGCTGGCCGCCAGCACCGCGTCGGCATGCCCCAGCAGCACGCCGTCGCGCAGGTGATCCAGATTGCCAACGCCGCCGGAGGCGATCACCGGCACCGGCACGGCGTCGCTGACGCGGCGCGTGAGTTCCAGGTCAAAGCCCTCGCGGGTGCCATCGCGGTCCATGCTGGTCAGCAGCAGTTCGCCGGCGCCCAGCGCCACCATGCGCTGCGCCCACTCGATGGCGTCAAGGCCGGTGGCGCGCCGCCCGCCGTGGGTGAACACCTCCCAGCGCTGCGGACCGACCTGCTTGGCGTCGATGGCGACCACGATGCACTGGCTGCCGAACTGCTGCGCCGCCTCGGCCACCAGCTGCGGCCGCTGCACGGCGGCGGTGTTGATCGACACCTTGTCGGCGCCGGCCACCAGCAGGCGGCGGATGTCCTCCACGCTGCGCACGCCGCCGCCGACCGTGAAGGGGATGAACACCTGCTCGGCGACCGCTTCGACCACATGCAGCAGCGTGTCGCGGTCGTCCGCGCTGGCGGTGATGTCCAGGAACACCAGCTCGTCGGCGCCGGCCTCGCTGTAGCGCTTGCCGGTTTCGACCGGATCACCGGCATCGCGCAGTTCGACGAAGCGCACGCCCTTGACCACGCGCCCGTGGTCGACGTCCAGACACGGAATGATGCGCTTGGCGAGCACGCCCTAGCCGCCCAGTTCCACGACGCGCCGCAGCGCCGTCGGCAGGTCGAGACTGCCCTCGTACAGGGCGCGGCCGATCACCACACCGGACACGCCCTCGCCGGCGACGGCGCACAGGGCTTCGATGTCGGCCAGGTTGGTCACGCCGCCGGAGGCAATCACCGGCACGGTCACGGCGCGCGCCAGTTCGACCACGCCGTCCACGTTGACGCCGCGCATCATGCCGTCGCGACCGATGTCGGTGTAGATGATGGCTTCCACGCCGTCGCGCTCGAAGTGCTGCGCCATGTCCAGCACGCCGTGCTGCGACAGCTTGGACCAGCCGTCGATGGCCACCTTGCCGTCGCGGGCGTCCAGACCGACGATGATGTGGCCGGGGTATTCGGTGCAGGCGTCGCGCACGAAATGGGGCATGTTCACGGCCTGCGTGCCCAGGATCACGTAGCGCACGCCGGAATCCAGATAGGCCTCGATGGTGTCCTCGTCGCGGATACCACCGCCGACCTGCACGTCCACGCCAGCCACCGCGGCCGTGATCGCTCCGATGACCTTGGCGTTCACCGGCCGGCCCGCCACGGCGCCATCCAGGTCCACCACGTGCACGCGCGTGGCGCCCTGCTCCACCCAGCGGCGGGCCACGGCGACCGGGTCGTCGTCGAACACCGTCACGTCATCCATGTGCCCCTGGCGCAGGCGCACACACTTGCCGCCCTTCAGGTCGATGGCGGGTATCAGCAGCATCAGTCCTCTCCTCGGGTAGTGCCGTCCCAGCTCACGAAGTTGGCCAGCAGACGCAGGCCCGCGTGATGACTTTTTTCCGGATGAAACTGCGTCGCCAGCAGATTGCCACGCGCCAGCGCGCAGGTGAACGCCGTGCTGCCGTGCTGGCTGCGCCCAAGCACGAGTGCCTCATCCGCCGGGCACACGTAGTAACTGTGCACGAAGTAAAACCACGCGCCATCCGGGATGCCGGCCAACACTGGATGCGATTTCGTGAAGCCGACCTGATTCCAGCCCATGTGCGGCACCTTGCGCCGCTCGCCGCCCGGCAGCAACTCGCCGTCCGCGAAGCGCTGCACACGCCCGGCGACCAGACCCAGGCCGGGCACACCGCCGTCTTCCTCGCTGAACTCCAGCAGCGCCTGCAGGCCAAGACAGATGCCCAGGAACGGCTTGGTCAAGGCCGCCTCGCGCACCGCCTCCGCCAGGCCGCTATCGGCCAGGCGCACCACGCAGGCGCCGATTGCGCCCTGGCCGGGAAACACCACCCGCGCCGCGTTGCGGATCACGGCCGGATCGGCACTGACCTGCACGCGGGCACCGACGTGCTCCAGCGCCTTGGCCACCGACCGCAGGTTGCCCATGCCAAAGTCGATGACGACGGTGTCATTCATGGCGCGTCAGGAAAATCGACCGGTTGCTGTCAAAGGCTGCCCTTGGTCGACGGCACACTGCCGGCGGCCCGCGGATCGATGGCCAATGCCGTGCGCAGTGCCCGGCCGAAGGCCTTGAACACGGTCTCGGCGATGTGGTGCGCGTTGCCGCCGCGCAGGCAGTCGATGTGCAGCGTCACCAGCGCATGGTTGACGAAGCCCTGGAAGAACTCGCGCAGCAGGTCGACGTCGAAATCACCGACCCGGGCCCGCGGATAGTCCACCGCGTAGACCAGCCCCGGCCGGCCGGAGCAGTCCAGCACCACCCGTGACAGCGCCTCGTCCAGCGGCACGTAGGCGTGGCCGTAGCGGGTGATGCCGGCGCGATCGCCCAGCGCCTGCTGCACGGCCTGGCCGAGTGTGATGCCGATGTCTTCCACCGTGTGGTGGGCATCGATGTGCAGGTCGCCGGTGGCCTCGACCGTGATGTCGAGCCCGCCGTGGCGGGCCACCTGTTCGAGCATGTGGTCCAGGAACGGCAGGCCGCTGGCCAGCTTCGAGGCGCCGCTGCCGTCCAGATTCACCTGGACCCGGATGTCGGTCTCGCGGGTGGTGCGCCGGATGTCGGCGCTGCGCTGGCTGTTCATACCGTACCGGTCAAATGCGCCCGCAGGGCGGCAAGCAGGGCCTGGTTCTCGGTCGCCGTGCCGACCGTCACCCGCAGGCAATCGGTCAGCAGCGGATGGCCGCCGTGGACGTTCTTGACCAGTATACCGGCCTGTTGCAGCGCCCCGTGCGTGGCCGGCGCCTGGCCGGGTGGCAGACGCAGCAGGATGAAATTGGCGTCGCTTGGATAAACCGTGACGCCGGGCAGGGTTTTCAGTTCCCCGAGCAATTGGTGACGATCCGCGCAGATGCGCGCCGCCTCGCCGGCCAGCCGGTCCGCGTGGGCCAGCGCGAACTGCGCGGACAGCTGCGTCAGGGTGTTGATGTTGTAGGGCAGCCGGGCCTTGTCGAACTGTGCCAGCCAGTCCGGGTGGCCGATCAGAT
>Ga0080064_1007899_pt1 | contig 10428 bp, 6 predicted proteins | sample Subgrocontami54m_FD_69260 | JGI IMG/M metagenome (GOLD analysis project Ga0080064, IMG submission 69260) | Subsurface groundwater microbial communities from S. Glens Falls, New York, USA - GMW46 contaminated, 5.4 m (SPADES assembly) (version 2) ... | reverse complement strand
GTCGGCTTCGGGCCGATGAAGCTCACCAGGCTCATCACCAGGTCTTCGCGGATCGGGTCGATCGGCGGGTTGGTCACCTGGGCGAACAGCTGCTTGAAGTAGTGGTACAGCGTCTTGTTCTTGCCCGACAGGACCGCGAGCGGCGAGTCGTTGCCCATGGAGCCGACAGCCTCCTCGCCGCCCGACGCCATCGGCAGCATCAGGAACTTGATGTCCTCCTGCGTGTAACCGAAAGCCTGCTGGCGATCGAGCAGCGGAACCTCGGAGCGCTCGGGCTGTTGCTTCTCGCTCTCGACGTCGTCGAGCCGGATGCGGATGCGCTCGATCCACTCGCGGTAGGGCTTTGCCGCCGCCAGCGTTTCCTTCAATTCCTTGTCGTCGATGATGCGCCCGCGCTCGACGTCGATCAGGAACATCTTGCCCGGCTGCAGGCGCCATTTCTTGACGATTTTTTCCTCGGGGATCGGCAGCACCCCCGCTTCGGAGGCCATGATCACGAGGTCGTCGTCGGTGACGATATAGCGCGCCGGCCTGAGGCCGTTGCGATCGAGCGTGGCGCCGATCTGGCGGCCGTCGCTGAAGGCGACCGCCGCTGGTCCGTCCCAGGGCTCCATCATCGCCGCATGGTATTCATAGAACGCGCGCCGGTTGGCGTCCATCATGGTGTGCTTTTCCCAGGCCTCGGGAATCAGCAGCATCATCGCGTGCGCGAGAGAATAGCCTCCCATCACCAGGAGTTCGAGCGCGTTGTCGAAGGAGGCAGAGTCCGACTGGCCGTCGTAGATCAGCGGCCAGATCTTGTTCAGGTCGGCGCCCAGGATAGGGCTGGAGATGGCCTGCTGTCGCGCGCGGATCCAGTTGACGTTGCCGCGCAGGGTGTTGATCTCGCCGTTGTGAGCGATCAGCCGGAACGGATGCGCCAGATCCCAGGTCGGGAAGGTATTGGTCGAGAAGCGCTGGTGCACCAGCGCCAGCGCCGACACCAGGCGCGGATCGCGCAGATCCTTATAGTACCTGCCGACCTGGTCCGCGAGCAGCAGCCCCTTGTACACCAGGGTACGCGCCGACATCGACGGCACATAGAATTCCTTGCCGTGCTTGAGCCGGAGCGCCTGGATCGCGTGCCCGGACGACTTGCGGATGATGTAGAGCTTGCGCTCGAGCGCATCGGTCACCGTCACGTCGCCGCCGCGGCCGATGAACACCTGACGGACCACGGGTTCTATGCGCTTTCCCGATTCTCCGAGCCCGGAATTGTCGCGCGGCACGTCGCGCCAACCGAGCACCACCTGCTGTTCGTCCTTGATTGCGCGCTCGATTTCATATTCGCAGGCGAGGCGCGAAGCCGGTTCCTGCGGGAGGAACACCATGCCCACGCCGTATTCGCCCACCGGCGGCAGCCGCACGCCTTGGCCGGCCATTTCCTCGCGCAGGAACCGGTCCGGAATCTGGATCAGGATGCCGGCACCGTCGCTCGCGAGCGGGTCCGCGCCGACCGCGCCGCGATGAGCGAGGTTCTTCAGGATCAGCAGCCCCTGATCGATGATCGTGTGGCTGCGGGCGCCCTTGATGTTCGCGACAAAACCGACGCCGCAGGCGTCGTGTTCGCGGGCAGGGTCGTACAATCCCTGCGCCGCAGGGCGATCAAGGGGTAGGGCAGGATCAGTCACGCTCGCACCTCTGGCTGCAAATTGGTTCCGGAAGGCCGCGGATACGCACAGCGACTTTTTCCGGTCGAACCGATGATTCTACCTGCGGGTCGTTGTTACTTCAAGCGCGCAGGGTCGCTTTGCACGGCAGCAATTGCGGCGAAGACGACTCAGGCGGCGCAGCCAGCCAGGGTCTGCTGCAGCGGGCCGTCCGGGACGTCGGAATGGATCGAAGCCGCGCCGATTGCGTCGAGCAGGACGAAGCGCAGTTTGCCGCCCTCGGTCTTCTTGTCCGCCCCCATCAGCTGCAGCAGGCGTTCCGCAGCGATGTCAGGCGGGGCGCTTGGCAGCCCGGCACGCTTGAGCAGGGCGATGATGCGCCGCACATCCGCCTGGCCGATGAAACCCAGGCGGCAGGAAAGATCCGCCGCCATCGCCATGCCCGCGGCCACGGCTTCGCCGTGCAGCCAGTTGCCGAAACCCAGGCCCGATTCGATCGCGTGGCCGAAGGTGTGGCCGAAATTGAGCAGGGCCCTGACGCCGGTCTCGCGTTCGTCCGCGGCCACCACGGCGGCCTTGATCTCACAGCAGCGGAGAACCGCATGCGCCAGGGCATCCTGGTCGCCGGCGAGCAGCTTTTCCATGTTCTGTTCCAGCCAGGCGAAGAACGCGCCGTCGCGGATGAGGCCGTGCTTGATGACCTCCGCCATGCCGGCGGAGAGTTCGCGCGGCGGCAGGGTCGCCAGCACCGCGGTATCGGCCAGCACCAAGCGCGGCTGATAGAACGCGCCAATCATATTCTTGCCGAGCGGGTGGTTGATTCCGGTCTTGCCGCCGACGGATGAATCTACCTGGGCGAGCAGCGTGGTCGGAACCTGGATGAACGGAATGCCGCGCATGTAGGTCGCCGCGGCAAAGCCGGCGAGGTCGCCGACGACGCCGCCACCGAGCGCAATCAGCGTGGTCTTGCGGTCGCAGCGCCCTTCGAGCAGCGCGTCGTAGACGCGGTTGAGCGTGGCCCAGTCCTTGTAGCGCTCGCCGTCCTCGAGCACGATGCTCGCCACGTCCACCCCTGCGGACCGCAGCGATTGCGCGAACGGCTGCAGGTACAACGCAGCAACCGTGGTGTTCGTGACGATCGCGGTCCGCGGCAGCTCGAGCTGCGGCAGAATCAGTTCCGCATGGGAAAGCAGACGCTCTCCGATATGAATCGCGTAGCCGCGCTCGCCGAGCTCTACGCGGAGAGTTTGCATTGTTCGCGCACTTTCGGGAGCAGTTGGACGAGCAGGCCGCGCACGCTCTGGCGGCCGGTGTCGACAACGATGTCGGCGATTTCGCGGTACAGCGGATCGCGCTGCTGATAGAGCGAAATCAGCCTTTCCAGAGGGTCGGCGCCCTGCAGCAGGGGCCGGGATTTGTCGTGGCGCGTGCGGTACCACAGGTCCTTCGGCTGGCCGTGCAGGTAGATCACGACGCCCCGGTCGGCAAGGCGCCTGCGGTTGTCGGGGTCGAGCACGGCACCGCCGCCGGTCGCCAGCACCACGTTGGACCGCTGCGTCAGCTGGTCGAGGACCTGCGCTTCGCGCGTGCGAAACCCCGCCTCGCCCTCGATCTCGAATATCAGCGAGATCTTCACGCCGGTGCGGCGCTCGATCTCGTGGTCGGTATCATGGAAGGTCTTGGCAAGCTCGGCAGCGAGGGACTTGCCCACCGTGGTCTTTCCCGCCCCCATCAGGCCGACGAGAAATACGTTATCCGTGTTTTTCACGCAGTCATTCTAGCAGCAGGCACACGCTGCCGGACGCGCGCGGCGCCAGGGCGGCGCGCCGGCGGTGCACAAAACAAGAGCCGGTCGCCCGGCTCTTTTCCATGCCAAGGAAGAAGCAATCAGCGAAGGATAAGGCGGTCGTCCATGATGCGCGGTGTGATGAACACCAGCAGCTCGGTCTTGTTGTCGGTCTTGGCGTTGTTCTTGAACAGGTTCCCGAGCACCGGTATGTCGCCGAACAAGGGCACTTTGGTCGTGGTCGTGCGCTCGTCCTGGCTGAAGATGCCGCCGATCACCACCGTGCCGCCGTTTTCAACCAGTACCTCGGTCTTGACGTGCTTGGTGTCGATCGCGAAGCCGGCCGCCGTCACCTGACCCACGGAGTCCTTGTTGATGTCCAGGGTCATGATGATATTGCCGTCGGGCGTTATCTGCGGCTTCACTTTCAGGCTCAGGTTGGCCTTGCGGAACGACACGCTGGTCGCGCCGCTCGAAGTCGCCGATTGATACGGCAGTTCGGTACCCTGCTCGATCACCGCCTCGACCTTGTCCCCGGTCAGCACCCTCGGGCTGGATATGATTTTGCCTTTTCCGTCCGCTTCCAGCGCCGTCAGCTCCAGCGTGAGGAAGCGCGTGAAACCCCGGTTGAAAAGGATCGCGGAAATCACGCCCGGATTGAAGCCGCCGAGGCCGGTCGCCGGCAGATTGACGTTCTGGCCGGTGTTGATGTCGGCCGCGCCGCTGAGCAGCTGTTTCGTGCCCGCGGCGTTGGTCGTTTGCTGCGCATTGTTTGACAGGCTCGGGCCAAGCGAAGTGCGCAGTACGTCGCGCCCGAGTGAATCACCGCCCGGAAGCGACTGGTTGTAGCCGAGCCGCGCGCCGAGGTTCTTGCTGAATGAGTCGCTCGCCTCGACGATGCGCGCCTCTATCATCACCTGACGCACCGCCACATCGATCTGCGCGATCAGCTTGCGCACTTCCTCGAGGCGCGCCGGAATGTCCTGCACGAACACCGTATTGGTGCGCGTGTCCACCACCGCGCTGCCGCGCTTGGACAGAATCTTCTGCGTGGTCGAGGACAGCAGCGCCTGCACTTCCGCCGCTTTCTGATAATTGAGCACGAAACTCTCGGTGCGCAGCGCCTCCAATTCGCCGATCTGCTGCTGCGACTCGAGCATGAGTTTTTCCTTGGTCGCCAGTTCGTCGCGCGGCGCAATCCATACCACGTTGCCGTTCTTGCGCATGTCCAGGCCGCGCGTGTCGAGGATGATCTGCAGTGCCTGGTCCCAGGGCACGTCCTTCAGCCGCAGGGTCAGGCTGCCGCCGACCGCGTCGCTGGTAATGATGTTGAGATCGGTGAAATCGGCGATCACGTTGAGGACGCTGCGCACTTCGACGTTCTGGAAGTTAAGCGACAATTTCTCGCCGGTGAAGCCCGCTCTGGTTCCCTGGGTCAGCTTGTTGGGGTCGGCGACGATCTGCTTCACTTCAACGACGAACTGGGTATCGGTCTGGTAGGCGCTGTGTTCCCACAAGCCTTTGGGCGAGATCACCATGCGCACGTTTTCGCCCTGGCTGAAGGTGTTCACGGTCTGCACCGGTGTGCCGAAATCGGTGACGTCCAGGCGCCGGCGCAGCTTGTCCGGCAGCGAGGTCTTGAAGAAATCGATCACCAGGTTCTGTCCCTGCGCGCGAATGTCTATGCCGGTCGAACTGTCGGACAAATCGACCACGACACGGCCTTCGCCCGTCTTGCCGCGGCGAAAATCGATGTCGCGCACGGTGTGCGCATCGGTCGCTTTGGCTTCGACGAAATGCGTGACTGCCGCCCCGCTGCTGGCGGCCGGCGCCGGCGCGGCCGCGAGAACGATCACCAGATTCCTGCCGTCGATCTGGGTGTCGTAGCCGACGGGCCGGCGCAAGTTCAGCACCATGCGCGTGCGCTCGCCCGCCTGCACCATGTTCATGCTCAGAAGTTCGCCCTCGCCGATGTTCTGGCTGCTGCGCCCGAGCCCGTTGACGGTGTTGGGCAAGTCGAACGCGATGCGGGCCGGGTTCGCCACGGTGAAGCTCCCGGGCGGCGACCTGAGCGGCTCCTTCAACGTCAGCTTGACGATGACCTTGCCGCTTTGCTGCGACACATTGAAGGCCTCGACGCTGTTTGGCGGCGTCTGCGCCAGCGCCAGAACGGCCCACAAGGATGCGGTTAACAAGCCGATAACACGAAGAATTTTAGCCATAGGGTTCCTCACCTTCCTTTTGCCGCTTCTGCCTCGACTATCTGCAGCGCGATCTTGCGCTCAGTCCAATCGCCCGACGCATCCTGCACCAACTCTTTGAGGTTGATCTGATTGTCGGTGATTCCGGTAATGACGCCAAAATTCTGCCCCAGATAGTTGCCTGCTTTTACCCGGTACACGCTGTTGTCGGCGCGCACCAGCGCATAGGTGACGTTTTTCTGCGACAGCGTGCCCACCATTTTCAGCGATTCCAACGGATAGGCCTCCAGCGGCTCTTTGGGCCGCGCGGCGTCGGGTGCATTGGCGCCGCCTTTGCTCTTCGCCGCCGCCGCGATCGCAAGTTCGATCTTGGCCGAACCGAAAGGGTCTGGCAATTCAAAGGCCCGATACGGCACCGGCTCGTAAGGCTTCACCACCGGCAGCGCATCGAGTTGATCGTTCTTGATTGTCGCGCCGAGCGACGTCTTCGTAATCTCGAGCAAGCCGACGCCGCCCACGACCTCGATGGTCTCCTGCACCGTGGCGAGCGTGAGCACGAAGTCGATCGTGACTTCCTGGCCGACCTGCAGCACGAGCGCGGAGCGGCGCGTCGTGGCGAAGCGGGGGAGTTCGACGAGGATGTCGTACGGCCCGGGGGGCAGGTTCGGAATGACGTACTGCCCCAGCTCGGAGGTGACGGATGCGCGGCTTGTGTTCGTGTGGGTTTGCCTGGCCGTCACGGTGGCCCCGGGCAGCACGCCGGCTTGTCCATCCGAGACCTTGCCGCGCAGCGTCGCCGTCGTCGTCTGCGCGAACGCGGGGGAGGCGAGCGAGATCCACGCGAAGAACAGAGCGGCGGTCCAGAAAGGTCCCGCCGAAGCTGGACGCCACTGTCTTCTCACGCGAGTAGTCATCGCGGCCCCCTAATTCTTTGAGTTCGTTGGCACCAACCGCTTCAACTCTTCGAACCAATTGAGCACGACGACGAACCGCGTCGCCTCCGGCGTTTCTTTCACCATGAGGAAGCGCTTGCCATCGGGCGAGACGTCGTAGGTGCGAATGCTCGGCCCCGCCCAGTACTGTCCGTCGACGACTACCTGGGGCTTGCCGGCGGTAAATGTGGCTCCGGGTCGAACGGGTACCGCCATCACCCGGCCCGGAGGGATGTAGTAGAACAACTCGCCTCCGGCGCGCGCCCACAGGGGACGGGTCCCGCCGCCGGTCGAGATTTGCCAGCGGCCAGTGTTGACCTCGGGAAATGGCCGCACATAGACCTCGTCGCGGCCGGACTCATTCGATTGATAGGCGAGCCACCGGCCATCTGGTGAAATGTCACCGTTTTGCTCATTGAACGGTGCGTTCAACAAGAGCTTCGCCCGGCGCTCTCCTTCGAGATTGACGATGCCCAGATCGTACCGGACGAATAAAGACTCGGCGACAAGCCACTTCCCGTCGAGCGAGAATGAGGTGGGCCTCTTGATGTTCGGGGTATCAGCCAGGCGTTCGGCGGTGCCAGTTCCGTCCGCGGCCTGCCAGTAGATATTCGTATTCTCTGTTCCCTTTTCGTCGCGCGCTGCAAACGCGACTCGCCGTCCATCCGGCGTCCAGACCGGAGATGTCTCGGGGCCTGGATCGAATGTCAGCCGCGTGAGTACCTGGCCGGCAACGTCCCAAATCCAAATGTCGCGCTCCTGTTCGGTTTCGAAGATTGTGACCGCAACCTTCGTCCCATTGGGTGAGATACGCGGAGCAACGTACGGGCGCGGGGGCGCCGGGAGAGCCTCCTCGCGACCCTCCCGATCCACCCACACGAGAGTGTTGACGTCGGCGAGGGCGACATTAGGGCCAGACATGTACGCCAGCGTGCCGTTACCCGCGAGTGCGTACTCCGAGTCGCCACCGCCCCACCCCCAGACTTTCACGCCTTCGACAATCCGAACGGGGTCACCTGTCACACTCAGGTGCTCCGTGTCAAAAAGGACCGCCCAGAGCGATGCGTTACGCACGAACAGGAGGTGGCCGGTTGGACTATAGCGCGGGCTCGTGCCTCGGAGCAGCGTCCGCCGCTCTTTCGTTTTTAGCGATAGTGCCTCAAGTTGAGCTCCGCGCTTTGGCACGAACGATGTGAAGACGATGCCATCGCCATCCGGCAGGAAGTGCGGCCATCGATGGGCGGTCTCACCTTTCTCGTAGGTTATGAGTGATGTGGGCACGCCACCCGCTGCAGGCACGAGCGCTAATCCCTGCTGCTCGGGCACGCTTGCATTCTGGTGGCCGAAGACGATGCGATCGTCGGCGCCCCAATCGGCGCCCCCGAAATTGCCGGGGATGTTGCAGATGGTGACGGCCGGTCCGCCGGCCAGCGAAATCTTCTTGAGCTGTCGATCCGCGAGAAACCCCACCCATTGGCTGTCCGGCGAGAAGAAGGGATGGCGTGCTCCCTGAGTAGCGGGAATGGCCTCCGCTTCGAGGTGGTCCAACGACCGGCGGTAGAGCTGGTCGACACCATTCCGCGTGGCGACGTAAACGAGCGTCCTCCCATCGGGCGAGAGGGTCGTCACGGGTCCTGGACCCAGCGCGTTGAGTCCGGGTAGACCGTCCGTGGTCGGAAGAGCAATCTCGAGGCGGACCGCACGAGACGGTGACGGGCGAGTCACCATCCACGTCGTGATGGCGGAGATTACGATAGCGGCAAGAATCGCCAGCGCCAAAGAGGTCGTGCGGCGAACACCCGCGCCTCTAGTCACTGATGCGGAGGGCGCAAATTCTGCGTCGCCTTTCGTGTTCTGCAGCTCCTCGAGCTCCTGCCGGGCGACACCGATGTCAGGCAGACGCTGCCTGCGGTCTTTCTCCAAACAGCGGCGGAGCAGTTTTCCGATCGGCGCGGGGAGGCGAGCGGGAAGGCGGGTCCAGTCAGGTTCCTTCTCGAGTACCGAAACCAGCACCTCGGTAATCCCGTCACCCTCGAAGGCGCGGTGTCCGGTCAGCATCTCGTACAGCACACAGCCGAATGCCCAGATGTCCGTGCGCTTGTCGACCGTCTGGCCGCGCGCCTGCTCCGGGCTCATGTAGGCCGCCGTCCCCAGGATGAGGCCCGTCCGCATCGCCATCGCCGTCAGCGTCGGGGACAGCGAGGGATCGACGGCGACGTCGTCACCCAGCGCCTTGGCCAGACCGAAGTCCAGCACCTTGACCGTGCCGTCCGTCCGCACCTTGACGTTCGCCGGCTTGAGATCCCGGTGCACGATGCCCTGCTCGTGGGCCGCCTCCAGCGCGTCAGCGATCTGCCGCGCAATCGCGAGTGCTTCGCTGACCGGCAACGGGCCCTTCTTCAACCGGTCATGGAGTGTCTCCCCGTCGACCAGCTCGAGCACCAGTCCAAGCACCCCGTCGGCTTCTTCCACTCCATAGATGGCCGCGATATGGGGATGGTTCAGCGCGGCAAGGAGCCGCGCCTCCCGCTGAAGCCGCGCGAGCCGTTCCGGGTCGGTCGAGAAAAAGCGCGGCAAGGTTTTGATCGCCACATCGCGCGCCAGTCGTGTGTCGCGTGCGCGATACACCTCGCCCATGCCACCCGCCGCCAGAAACTTTGTCACTTCGAACGGCCCCAGATGCTCGCCGCTTTGGAGCACGCGGTCCGCAATCTCGAGCCCACCGGCCCCCGCCAGCGCGGCGATTGCTGGCTGATCGACGAAGCTTCCAGCCCGTTCGTGAGCCACGAGCAGCGACTCCACCTCCGATCGCAGGGCGGTATCGTCGCCGCAGGCCTGATGGAGGAACACGCCGCGTTCCTGCGGCGGGTGTTCCAGGGCTGCCTGAAACACTGCCTTCACGCGATCCCAGCGGGAATTGTCCATTACCGGAGCTCTCGTGCCCGACCGGTCGTGATCCGGCGATAGAGCCACGCCCGTGCGGTCTGCCATTCCCGTGTGACCGTCGAGCGCGAGACGGCAATCACTTCGGCGACTTCTTCTTCACTCAACCCGCCGAAATAGCGGAGCTCCACGATCTGACCCTGTCGAGGATCGATGGCCGCCAGCTCGCCCAGCGCCTCGTCAAGCAACAACAGGTTGCAGTCCGGCGGTTCGGTCCGCCCGACCCGTTCATCCAGCGGTACTCTCAAAGCAGCGCCTGGGCGCTTCCGTCTGTGTTGGGCCCGCGCATGATCGACCAGAATCCGGCGCATCATCTGCGCCGCCACGCCGAGGAAATGCGCGCGATTTTGCCAGGCGACGCGCTGCTGGCCCACAAGTCGCAGGTACGCCTCATGGACAAGCGCGGTTGGCTGCAGGGTGTGATCCGCGCGCTCGCGGCGGAGATACGCGGCGGCCCGCCGCCGGAGTTCCTCATAGACCAGCGGCAGCAGTTCCTCCCGCGCGAGGAGGTCGCCTTTCCCCCACGCCCGCAGCAAGCCAGTCACCACACCCTGATCGGCGCTCATAGGTCGGGCTTCTCCCACCGTGCTTCCAAGCTGCCTGTAAGCCCCGCCGGCCTGCTCGTGACGCACTTGACCCCGTCTTGTCGCGTTATCTCCCAGCGCGGACTTTACGCAGGGACGCAGGCGGTTCCCATCCCGGGGCTGTCGTCGTGGTCGTAATCCGGCGCGATTCTACGCCCGTTCGCTGGCGTTAAGGGGAGGAACATCATGAGGATCGGCTTGCCACAAGGTCTCACAAGACAGGGGGTTGTCGTCTCCGTGCTCGCACCGCTCTTCCTAGCCCCCTTGGCGCGGCCGGCGGCTGCCCAAACGACCGCCGACCACAAGTGGGAAATCGAAGTGCATGGCGGGGGC
>Ga0080064_1007898_pt1 | contig 10431 bp, 10 predicted proteins | sample Subgrocontami54m_FD_69260 | JGI IMG/M metagenome (GOLD analysis project Ga0080064, IMG submission 69260) | Subsurface groundwater microbial communities from S. Glens Falls, New York, USA - GMW46 contaminated, 5.4 m (SPADES assembly) (version 2) ... | reverse complement strand
TAGACACCCCAAAAAATACTTGATTGTGTGACTTCATGAACTTCAATCTTAGTAATTAAGAGTTAGAAGCACTTACTTATAAAATTACCCCCCCTTTTTTTTTACTTTGTAGATGCCGTAGCTAGGTTCAAAACCTGCTATTTTCTCGTCATTTATGCATTATGTTAAGCACTCCATTATGTTGAGTAGAGTGCGCAAGCTCTTATTTTTCAGGCCTCCTGCAGGAATTTACTCAACATAATAGTAAGGTTCAAACCGATTTAAGCCAGCTAATGACATCGTGATTTTGTTTAATGAGCTGTTTTAGTTCTGCTGATTTTTCCATTGGGCGGCAAAGCGACAGGGCCTTACGCTTCATCTCAAGATCTATTTCCACATAAATATGAGTAGTGGACAAACTTACATGACCGAGCCAGCTTTTGATGACTGTCAGATCCACTCCAGCTTGAAGTAGGTGCATTGCTGTGGTGTGCCGGAAGGTATGGGGGCCAATCTTTTTATCGGCTAAACTGGGACATTGGGGTATAGTTTGCGCGATCCTTTTTTGAACAATATGCCAGATGCCAAATCGAGTTAATGATTCTCCCCGTGAATTGACAAAAACTTTTGCTGCCGGATTATCAAGGATGGCTCGATTTGTGAAGTAAGCTTTCAACAAAGAGGCGGTTTCCGGCCAAAGTGGTACTTGCCTGATTTTACGCCCCTTCCCGGTGATTGTGACCCATGGTGGATCTTGTAACTGGAAGGCACTCACCGATAAATCGCAAGCTTCCTGAACACGGGCTCCCGTGTTGTATAAAAACTTAAGGAGCACATAATCGCGTTGACCCGAAGCGGTTTCTCGATTAATGGCATTGAGAATTAGTTTTATTTCCTTCGGTTCCAAATATCCCATGAGAGGTTTGGACGCTCTCTTAAGGGGAATGGAGATGATTCTCTGATATTGACCTGCCCTTAAGGTGTCTTGTGTGATCAGGTAGGAGGAAAATGTCCTCAATGCGGCAAGTCTTAGGTTTCTTGTTACAGCGGAGTTTTTTCGCTTGCGTTCAATTTCCTTGAGGAAAGCTAAGACGGCATCTGCATCAAGATCCTCCAGCGTCAATCTTGGAACCGATTTGCTCTTGAACTGCGCTGCAAATACAAGAAACAGTTTTAAGGCGTCCCGGTAGGCCAGGATTGTATTAGGACTCAGCCCCCGGGCCTGACTTAGGTAACCTTGAAAAAAATGTTGGATATAACGGAAAAGCAATTTTGATGGATTCATAATCGCTGTCTCCTCTTTAGGTTTGATGGGCATGAGTAGCAAATTTCCGCCCTGCAGTTTGTAGAAGCTCTAATGAAGGGTGAAGATAAACTTGGGTATGAGAGACATTGGCGTGTCCCAGGTAAGTGGCAAGGATGGGAAGATACGCCGTCGGGTCCTTACCGGACTTATAGATTTCATTGAGCCAGCATGTTGCAAATGAATGCCGAAAATCATGAATTCTCGGTCGTCTTCCCTGCGAGGTTTTAATCTCAAGCTGCTGGACAATGTCGCAAAATACATGCTGAATTCCGCGCAAGCCACATTTTCCTCTTTGATTGACAAAGAAGGGAGCCATGGAGTGACGGCTGTATCCATATCTTGCTCTTTGATTGCGATATTGCCGTAAAGCCATGGTTGACGACGAAGATAATGGAACGAGCCTTGATTTAAGGAATTTCGTCTGCCGGATATAAATCACTCCGGTATCAAGATCCACATCTTCAAGATTCAAATTCAGGACCTCGCTGATTCGCATTCCAGTGACCCAAAGCAGGGAAAAAATTGTAGTAACCGTATGCGGCCGCAAGGACTGAGGCGGCCCTAACTGACGGGTCAACCGCAAAATCCTTTGCAGTTCTGTCTCACTATAAATATGGGGACGTCTTTCTACTTTTGGCGGAGGGAGTAAGTTTTTTTCTGGAATATAAGTTTTTGGATTCAAATGGAACAGAAAACGACAAAACTGCCGGATCAAAGTTACGTGATTCCATCGAGTAGTAGGATGTAGATGGTGAGTGGTTTCCAAATATCCAACAACCATTTTACGAGTTATTTGTTTTACCTTTGGGAAATAAACCGCTAGGTACTGATCAAATGCATTCAAAACACCGTCAACAGACCGAAGAGCAAGCCCGAATGATCTGTGAAGTTCCAAGTATCGTTTCATCATCTGGCCCATCGGACCGGTGAATTGCTTTTTCATGGCTGCACCTCCGGCCACTCACGGGCGAGGAGCCTGAGGTGGGGTAGATCCACCTTGGTATAAATGAAAGTGGTATTGATACAGCGATGCCCTAATAAATCGGCAATGGTTTTGATGGGCACTTCTTGTTCCATGAGTCGTGTTGCGAAAGCATGGCGGATCGAATGCCAACCACCGATCGCCGATCTGATGTCGCCAACTTTGTGGCAGCTTTTCAACAATGGTTTCAAATTAACATTTACGCTCAAAGGCCTCTGCTGAGATCCTCTAACCGTGAGAAACATTTGAGGGAATGGAGCGTTGCGGCGATCCTTGCGAATATAATCAAGTAATGCTTGGGCAACATCTTTTTGTAGCGGGAAGCATAAAGGCTTACCTCTTTTACTGGACTGAAAGTAAATTAATCTTTCTTCCCATTTTATGTCGGAGACTCGGAGACTTAACGCTTGTCCAATCCGAACTCCATAAGTGGCCAGTAACTGAAAAATCGCATAGTTTCTGCGTCCCCGACGCGTTCTTTTATCGGGCACTAATAATAACCTTTTTATCCAATCCCAAGGGATAGCCCGTGGAACGCTGGCCAACCGCGGAGTTGTAATGGTTGGCACTGCAGGAACCAGGTTGCAATTCAAATAGCCCCGGAAATAGAGGAATCTTAAAAAACTTCTTATCGACGAAATCAGCTGCTTTTGACTACCACGACTCAGAGATTTTGTGGCTTCAATGATGAAGTCATGGATCGTGCTGGCGGTAAGACCATAGATTTTTGATGGAGCAGCACGTTCCTTTAAAGCGGCCAGGAACGCTACAACATCATTTCGACGGGCACCGAGCGTGGTTGGGGCTACGCATTGATGGTCCTGGAGAAAGGCAAGATATTCGGTGAGTAATTCAGAGGATGTGAGGATCCCCTTTTTCTGGCTATGATCAAACATAGATACCTCCTGCTTTTTATCACAAAGCAGAAGGCATCGCGCCTTCGGAGTCAAATATTATGTTGAGTAAATTCCTGCAGGAGGCCTGAAAAATAAGAGCTTGCGCACTCTACTCAACATAATGGAGTGCTTAACATAATGCATAAAATGCGACATTAAATGCACGCTGGAGCGAAACGAGGGTTTCCTTCGTCGGCCTCAACCCACAATCTTTAATTCTGTGGAAATAAATTAAGGGGGGAGATTCAAAAACAAAGGGGAAATAGCAACGACTAGTTCAGGATCTTAAACAAATTCGATATCTAATTTTTTATGAAACGCCCGGGCCAATTTGATTAAGGTCCCCAGCGTAAAACTTCTATTATTAATATCTTCAAGGCGGGAAACCGTTTGTTGGGACGTGTGAAGACGCCTGGCTAACTCCTGCTGACTAATCCCTTGTTCCTGGCGGAGTTTTGCGATTTGGATGGCAAGACGAACGTAGAAATCCTCATCGTCAAAAGCTTTCTTGAAACTTTTGTTTTTGAGTTCCTCTCGAAGTCTGGTTCTAAAGCTGCGAACGCCTTTCATAACTCGATTTCTCCTTTGTTCAAGCGAGACACAAAATCATTCATATACTTAATTGCTAGTTCAATTTCTGATTCCGGAACTTCGTATTCAGGTATTTGACCCATAGAAAGAATACACTATTTTTGATGTAATTGCAAACGGTTAAATTGCGGGCTTCAATTTGCGGGAGTTACTGCTTGCGGGAGAACGTATTATAGCAAAAAAAGATATTGAATCAACGATCTAATCATTCATTTTGACGGCCAAACCGTGTTCGAGGAGTTTGTTGTTCCGATATTTAAAATGGCCCCGCTAATTTCTTGTGAAGCATTGCAAGATCGGTTAAATCTCCTTTGTCTGCTCTTCTCAAGGCGCTGACATATTCGCTTCGGAATCCACTCTTAATCATGAGCTCATTTTCCGGCCACTTAATCGTTTGGCCTGTCCTTTGAAACACATAAACATTCGCGGCAAACCGGGCCCATCTGCCATTACCGTTTGGAAACGGATGAATGAACACAAGTCGGTGATGAATCCGGGCAGAACATTCAAGTGGATCTTGTTTGCTTTCATTCCACACCTTGAGGTCAGCCGTAAGATTTACCATTTGCGGTTCAATCTCGTGAACCGGAACGCCTATGGATAAATCTTTTTTTCTTTTCTGCCCTCCCCATTTCCACACTTGGCCGAACATTTCCTGATGGAGCTTAAAGAGCCAGTCTTTTGAAAATGGGGCTTTGGCCTCAGAAGGCCGCATCGAAAAATATTTGAGATAGGCCGCGTTGATATTTTCAAATTCAGCGGCATTTAATTCTTGTCTGGTCGTAATATGTTTGGGCCGCAAAGCTTCTAAATCTTCCGGCTCAAGCGGCGTAGAATCTGGAGGCGTATCCGAATCAATCATTCCACAGAAGTGACCGGCGATGTTTAATGATGTCCTCTTTGAGGTCCTTGATTTGAGCCCCAATAACATTTTTGTGAGGTTTTTGAATTTCCATCGCCATATTGGCCGAAGATGCCGCAATGAGCTTGCGCGCCATTTGCTCGCTTTTCGCTTCAATATATTCCGCGATATTGGACTTGGGCACCATCATTAAAATCAAATCACAATTTAAAGCGGCGGCTGCTTTTTTGAGCGTCGAAATCTGAACGTCGGCTTTGTGCTCACTTTCGAGTTTGGCGATATCTCCCTGTTGGCACTTGATCCTGGCCGCCAGTTGCTTTTGAGTCATGCCTAGGGCAGACCTCAGAAGATAAATTTGCTTAAAGATAGACGGAAACTGAGCAAATTGATTGACCTTCTCGCGCAGTTTAGCAAATTTAGCGCTGACTTGAATCAGAGATGTTTGGTTAATCATAGTAAAGGTGTATCATATATATAGATTATAATCAATATTTAATTTAATATTTATTGATTTAAATCAATAATATAAGGAACAAATAAATGGTATGGCAATGGTCAAATTCTCGTAGCTAAGCCGCGTTTGAGGAGTTCGTTGTTTAAGGACTTCTCTTCTTTGTCTCGTGCGGGTGTGTAGAACATGCTGACTAATAGCGGATGTATCGTGTTCATTTCATCACCAGGTCACGGGCCATTTGGTGAAGATCTTCGTTGGCCATGGCCCTTAGTCTTTTGCTCACCACCCGGTAAAAATATTCTCTCTCCGTTTTCGTAAATGCTTTCCCCTCCAGGCGTTTTTTGAGAAGTTCTTTTTGCCGGGACGTAAATAATTCTGAAAGCAGCAGTTCTAATTCCAAAGCCCGCCGCTTTTTTTGAACTTCCTCGCCCCCTTCTTGGCGAACTGCGTAATTCCGGAAATTATTTTTGAGGCGCTCGGCGGACAGCTCTAGGTGATGATCTGTTTTGAGGGATTCGGATTTTAAAAATGGTTCTCTGAATTGTTCGAGAAATTTTCCGGCTCCTTTTGCAGTCAATCCTTTGGCCAAAAGACTGAAAACACGAGGACTATATTCAACCATTCCAAAGAGTTCGAATAAGAGATAGCTCAAAGTGAGCATGACCAAAAAACGCTGCTCTGCTTTTTTTGAAAAATCCTGTGATGGCCGCCAATTTTTACGCTCCCATTCAAGCAACTTTTTTTCTCTAAGCAAATTGGCCAAAACCACCGGAAAAGCTTCCAACAATCTGGGATCGTCCTGCCGGAGGAGCCGAGTCAGCACTTCTTCGCCCGGCTCGAGAGATTTCGGCCTCATAAGTTCATATCCATATTCTGCCAGCTGATCCATTAATTGATTTTTATCTGCTGTTTTCATGATTGGCCCGCTTTTTTCAATCGGTCTAATAAAACTTTGAGATTTCTAAGCACTTTGTTTTCGCTGACGTCGTATTGTGCAGTTTCTCGATATCTTTTTTCTAATTTCTTAAGATCAACCTTCTCGTTTTTTAACAGCACCAGACTGTCCTCTATATCCACTTGCGTGCCACGAAACATCTTAGAAATAATCAAATCCATAGGGTTCAACACGCCGAGATAAATCTTATTCCACTGCCGGATTTGTTTATTGCCTCCCGCATCCAAAGGAGAGGTTAAAAGTTCTGTCTGATAAACTGTTTTTCCCGGATATAAATCAAAGATAATGTTTTCACCGGCCCGTTTCCAACCATAACTTGTCTTCGGTAAATAGCCCGCTCGTTCCAAGAATTGCGTTAATTGTTTATATTCCTTTTCCTCCGGAACTAGAAAATCTACGTCTTTAGTAGATTCCTTGTAACCCAATAAGGTCAATGCCGTGCCGCCGCAGGCAATCAAATGAATCTTTCCTCTGCCGGGGGATGACTTCGTCCCAGGCAGCGAGCGTATTCATAAGCTCATTTGAGTCGAGTCTATATTCCATAGCTCAAAGATACTTGAGAAGTAGTAAAATGTCAAGTTAAAATGTATGTATTGATACATTTATATGTATTTTTTATTACATTTTAATGTATTAAATAATACATATTTATATAGATTCCACTAGTTAGGAGGCTTTATTCTACCCTCATTGCCAAGCCGCGTTTGAGGAGTTCGTTGTTGAGAAAATATTCTTGCTTGGACTTTTCATAAAAAACGTCTGCGAGGTAGCGGTCGTATTTGTCGGATTTGGTACTGGTGATCGTGACATAAGAAACAGATTTGAGTTCGGATTCGACGAAGTGCTTGGCTTTCAAACCCGCCGGATCAATCGCACTTGTCTCCCGTGATCCAAGTGCTACACGCCGAGATTTTGAAATCTCTGGCGTGTCGATTCCGCGAAGGCGTAAGTATTGGCGCGTGGTAATTCCAAAACCCAAATCGACCTGAACAATGATTGTGTCGCCGTCGACGACACGTTCGACTTCGGCGTAGTAAGCAAACAAATCTTTCTCTGTTTTGCCAGCCGCTTTTTTCAGCCGATAGGTGTCCCCGCCCGCCCAAATGGATTCGGCAATGTCTCCGGCTTTTAAAGAGTCGACGCCCTTCATTGAGGCTTCCTTAAATGAAGAAAAACCGAGATCGAGTTTAAGTTTGGATTTCCCGGCATGAATTTTTTCCGTGCGGATTAACCGGTAAGTGTAAGGAACACCTTTTCTGGGCGTGAGAAGGTCAAAACTCTTTTCCACATGGCCGTTTGAAGATTCACGCAAGCGGTCATTTATTTTCTTCACTTCCGATTCAAGCGTTTCAGAAGTCCATTCTGATTTTTCCGCCCGGTCTAAAAGCTCCCACCGCTTCTCTTCATCCGTGATGCCGAGAAGCGCCCGGTAATGAGACCAAGAAAGTTGCCGGCCGGCAACTTTCTTAAATTGTTGGGCAAAACGCACGCACCGGTAAAGAACTGTTTCATGAATGTCTAAATCGTCGGCAAGACGCTCCACAATTTGCTTGTTGTATTCGGCGCGCTCTTTACCGACAGGCGTGTGAGTTTGAATGTACCGGTCAATTAACCTGCCCGTTTCCCAGTAAGTTCGGACTTTTGCTTCTTCAATTCGCTGCCGGCCGAGCAGCAGCACTACGCGCACGCGCGTTCTTAATGAAGCGTAACCGTTTAGGGATAAAGTTTGGCTCATGCTGTAGGAACTTTTTGGTAAGGATTATAGCAGAGGAATAACGGACAAGGAAAACTAAACTGGCAGCCGGTTTAAACCGACTGCCAGCTTTTTAATTCAGCGTGTGTTAACGCTTTTCTTTTTGCTTGGTGAAACATTCTTTGCAGTAAACTGGACGGTCACCGCTTGGTTTAAACGGGACTTCGCAGTCCTTGTGACAACCCGCGCAAACTGCCTTGAACATTTCCTTCGGACCGCCAAATCCACCACCACCTGGAAAACCCATGTGAACCCCTTTTGTTATTTGCGCCTACGCGCATTTCACTTCTATGCCTGAGACTCGTATCTCAGGTTACCAATGATTATCGGCAATATACTAAAAAAGGAACAGGTAAACCAATGTTAAATTATTTGTCCCCTTTTTTACTTTTTATTCCAAATTCTCAAAATACTCCCAGCGTTTATACGCCTCAAGCAAGAGTTCCATAGTTTTTTGCAACTTTGCCTTAGTATCGGCAATTTCTTTCGGATTTTTCATGTAAAAATTCCGGTCACCCATGAGGCCGATCAATTTGTCCTGTTCGGCTTCGAGTCGTTCGATCTCAGACGGCAGGTTTTCCCATTCTTTTTTGTCTTTCATGGACAGATTTTTCACCGAAACGGGCCGTTTGGATTTGGCGGCCTCTTTTTTCTGGGGCTCCTGGTCTTTTGTCTTCACAGGCGCGTTGGGTTCGGAACGCTGGCTCAGCCAATCATCATAACCGCCCGGGTATTCATTAATGATGCCGTTTCCTTCCAAAACCATGGTGGACGTGACGACATTGTTGAGAAACGCACGGTCGTGGCTCACCAACAGAAGCGTGCCCGAATAAGCGGCGAGGAGTTCTTCGAGCAGCTCAAGGGTTTCCACATCCAAATCATTGGTGGGTTCGTCCATGACCAGTAAATTGGAAGGCTTCGTAAACAGCCGCGCCAGAAACAAACGATTCCGTTCTCCGCCGGAGAGAACTCTCACCGGAGTTCGTGAACGTTCCGGAGAAAATAAAAAATCTTGAAGATAACCGAGGATGTGTCTTCTCTTGCCGTTGATCGTCACCGTATCCGAATCCGAAACATTTTGCGCCACGCTTTTATCTTCATCCAGTTGTTCCCTCAGCTGATCATAATAGGAAATGTCCAAATTAGTCCCAAGGTGAATGGTCCCTCGTTGGGGAGGGATTTGTCCAAGTAAAAGTTTGAGAAGCGTTGTTTTGCCGGAGCCGTTGGGGCCAATCACACCAATTTTGTCGCCGCGAATAATTTTGGTCGTGAAATCTTGGATCAAATAAAGATCGTCATAGGTGTGATATAAATGATCCACTTTAATCACGCGCTGGCCTGAGTCGGCAGACTCCTGTACTTTCATCCGCACCTGGCCTACCTGCTGGCGCTCGGCTCGTTTGGCTTCGCGCATTCGCTGGAGGGCTTTGACGCGGCCTTCGTTTCGTGTGCGGCGGGCCTTAATTCCCTGACGAATCCAAATTTCTTCATCCGCCAATTTTTTTTCGAAGCGTTCGCGTTCAGACGCCTCGGCATTTAAAGCGATTTCTTTTCGCTCCAGAAAGGTCGGATAATCACACGACCAGCTGTAGAGTTTGGCGCGGTCAAGTTCCACAATTTTGGTGGCCAAATGCTGCATGAATATTCGGTCGTGGGTGACAAAAATCACTGTGCCCGGATAATTTTTTAAGAACGCCTCCAGCCAGTCAATGGCTTCAATGTCTAAATGGTTGGTAGGTTCATCGAGCATTAAAATTTCAGGCTTCATGATAAGCGCCTTACCCAAAAGTGTGCGTTTTTTTTGTCCGCCGGAGAGTTTTGCAAAATCACTTTCCGGGTCGAGTTTCATGTGGGCAATCACTTCTTCTACCTGATGGGCCGTTTCCCAGCCATTTGAATGGTCCATCTCAGACTGAAGGTCGCCAAGCTGTTTCATCAGCTCCTCGGAATATTCGGTCTGGAGGCGGTGGTTCACGTGGTGATAATCGCTCAGCAATTTCACGCGTCCACCAAGGCCTGAGAGCACAATATCAAAAACGGTTCCTGAAACTCCCGCCGGAACTTCTTGGGGCAAATGGGCGACCTTAATTCCTTTTTGATAAATCACAGACCCTTCGTCCACTTTCACCTGTCCGGCCATGACTTTCATTAACGTGGTTTTGCCGACCCCGTTCCGGCCAAGAAGAGCCACGCGCTCACCCTTCTCAAGCTGAAGCGACATGTGATCAAAAATGAGGGGCTCACCAAAGGCGAGTGAAATTTGCTGTAAACTAATGAGTGCCATACGGGAAGGATTATACGCTAACGATTCCTTAATCGGAAGGTTAGGAATAAAAAACCTCGTTCTGAATGGAACGAGGCTTTAAGTTTTGAGGCTGTCCTTATTGAAGTAATCTAAAGGACGTTCTCGTTTAGGCATCTGAAATTTGTATTTCAGATACCTTCGGCGAGAACTTGACGTTCTCGTCCTCAGGGCCTGAGATTCGTATCTCAGGCACCTGCGGCGAAGATGTGGATTTCTTCGTCCTTAGGGAGTCGGATTCCCCTTCATGTCATAATTGCCCGGCTTCAAACAAATAATTCGAAAACAAGTGCGCGGCTCAGCGTTCGTCACGCAACCACTCAGCAAAGCAACTGCCACGATTAAAAATAC
>Ga0080064_1007897_pt1 | contig 10432 bp, 7 predicted proteins | sample Subgrocontami54m_FD_69260 | JGI IMG/M metagenome (GOLD analysis project Ga0080064, IMG submission 69260) | Subsurface groundwater microbial communities from S. Glens Falls, New York, USA - GMW46 contaminated, 5.4 m (SPADES assembly) (version 2) ... | reverse complement strand
GATTTTGTGATGAAAAAAGTTTTTCCTCTGGAAAACTATAGTTTTGCGCTACCTTTTTCATGCTTAAACGCTTTTTTTAATGAGGGCAATTTTCGCGCAAAGCCTCGTAGTTATCTTATTCGGAATGGCCGATATCCGGCCTTGCTCCAGAATAGGGAAGGCTGACGGGATCGTTTTCGTTCCATGATAGGGGTTTTTCCAAGCTGAGTGTATTGGTTTCTGTATTATTGGAGATGATTCGCGCTTTGTTTTGGCCTACCTGGATGGTATCTCCTTCTGTGATGCCCCAACCGTCGGTAAAGTAGGAAGAATCTTTTACTTCGAGCTGGGTGTTTTGGTAACCTGCATTTGTTGTGAGGGTAAGGAAGTCTCCTGCGTTTCTTGCAGGGCTTTCGAGAGAGAGGCCGAAGTTGTTTTTGTCTGGATTTAAGAATTGAGGATCTGCTGAGAAATTCCCTTTAAAAACAGGGTTTTGCAATTGTTCTGCTTCTTGTGTTGTATATGAATTATTATCTTTTGGCCATTCTAATCTGAGCACTTTTTCAAAAGGATTTACTCCTATGATATTATTTCTGTAAACATCGCCTGTAATGGGGAGGACATTGGTGTTGCAGTCTTTGGATTTCCATGACCGGTAGAGGATTTGGATGTTTTCGTATTTTGATGGCAAGGCAAGGGAATTTTCTACGATGATGTTGTTGACAAATGAGTTGTTGCCTGTGAAAGTAATGGGATACTCGAAACATTCTGGGGAAACCACACTCATAGCAAGCCCTATCCCTGGACTTCTGTTGTAGGCGAAGAGGTTGTGGCAGATTTTGTTTTCTGAGGACCGGTAGAGTTTTCCTTTGAGGGTTTGGGAATTGAACCCTACTCCTGCTTCGAGCCTGCTTTTAAGGTCAGGGCTTCCGCTTTCTAAAACGGTATTGAAACGGATGATTGCTTTATTGAATCCGAGGTGGAATCCTTCTTGGTCAGGGCCTGAAAAGAGGATGAGATTTCCTTCGTAAAGATTGTCATGGGCACCGTAACCCTCGGAGATGCAGTGATGCAATTTGTTGGAGATGGTGTTATTTCTGATAACGTTATGGTGGGGGCCTTCTGCAATTCTGGTTGGGCCGTCGCCAGACCCCTTGACGTAAATAGCAGTATGGTCTGCGTCTTCAATTTCATTTTCTTCAATAAGAATGTGGTGCGCGTTGAAGAAGAGGCTGATGGTTTCCAAGGCTTCTGGGACGTTTTTTGGATAGCCTTTGATTTTGTTTTTTCTGATGATGATATAGCTGCTTTCAGTTTCTGGAGCGTCGCCATATGTGCCTATAGTGATTCCCTGATGCGGGCCAATACCTTCCATTACACAGTTCTCAATCGTACATTCTTCTGCTCCTGTAAGAGACGCATATCGTTTTTCTGGATTGATGATCTGTATGTCATCTACAATTATATGCTTTTTTCTTTTGAGGTCAATGGCTGCGATAGCTCCTTTTTTTCCTCTGATGATAGGACTGTTGAGACCTTGATAAATGATAGGTGAGTTTTGTGTTCCATCGCTGACAGGAGCAATGGTCTCGTTGTAAATTCCTTTTTTAATTATGACTTTTTCTCCTGGCTGGAGGGTTTGATTTGCTTTACCGATGGTTTTCCAGGGAAATTCAAAGGTTCCTTCTGAGGAGTCGTCTCCTTTTTCCTGATCGACGCAGTAGGCGTTGGGATCGTGATTGAGGCTATTATGGTTTTCAGAGTTCTTGCAGTTAATGCCGAGCCAAAGAATACCGGATACTAAGATCGCTTCCAGGCCTTTTTCAATTGCATGTTTGATGTTCATTGCATGCTGCCTAGAAAAAGGAGGTTTATAAATGTTACTACTTTTAAGTTAATATGTGATACTCTTTTTTGAGAGGGATTTTTTGGTTGTAGAGTACAGTTACCAACTTGTTGCGTATTAACTCTTTCTCAGGAATGCATAGATGAAATGGATAGTTTACTTGACTTTTTTCCCTGAGGCTCTTATCCTGAGATTTTCCGGGGTTCATTCAGGATAACAATCAATGAGTGCAGGAGTATCCTGGAGAATAGTTTTTTAGTTATGTCAGAATTGAAAACCTCAGACTTTAGTCTGCGGTAGTAGCTAATCTTGTTTTCAATTCTGAACACTTCATCATCGAAGATGATGAGAGCTCTCAGAAATCAAAGATTTCTGAAGCTTCAAAATTCAAAGAATTTTGAGAGCTGTCAGAACTTTTAGTTCTGAAGTCCCCAAAATCGAGGGCCTGTAACAAACCGCGCCTTTTAAGGCGCGGTGGCCCATCGATTTTGTGATTTCTTAGAAGTGATAACACTATAGTAATGTTTATAAATTCTTTCTTTTTGAATTCTTTAAGCAAAATGTCAGAATTAGAAAATAGAATATTAGGAATAGTAGAATTGAGGGCTTCTGGGTTAGATGATAAGAAGATAGCAAAGAAGCTCGGTTTAGATGGTACTGTAGTCAAGATGTACGAAGAATCTGCTAAAAAAATAATCAATGATGCAATTTCTAAAGGATATAGAACTTCGGAGGATATTGGAGGATTTGTTAAATTATCCCCCATAGTTGTTGATATGTGCATTAGAATTTATGGTGTTGGGATTCCTGCTGAAGAAAAAATTTCTATACCTCAAAGGCCTTATTCTAGACCTAGGCAAAAAAGTCTTGATGCGATTAAGAAAGCTATTGCTAATGGGGCGAAATCTGTTGATGAAGTTGCAGAAAAAACAGGTCTAAGTAAGAATACAGTGAAGGTTTATTCTTCTCAAGAAAAAATAAAATTACCTAAACAACCTAAGCCGTATAGTGGAGAGGCAATTAGCAAAGGAAGAACCATATCTAGAAATAGAAAGCTTCAAATTATTAGGGACTCTTTAAATGGAGGAGTTAACTCTTTGGAGGAACTTTGTAAGAGGACTGGAATTAGAACTGCAGAGGGCGTAAAGATATATTGTGCGAGATTTGGGATAGAATTGCCAGAAGATATCATAGCTTATAGGCAAAGGCCAGAAATTGATGCTTTAATTGAGAAAGGTTTGAGTCTTCCTGCGATTGGGAAAGAAGTAGGATTAAGCAGGGAAAGAGTAAGGCAATATATTAATTTTAGTGGGCAATATAAACAGTGGATAAAAGGAAGGGAAGAAGTTAAGAAATGCCCTAAAATTGAAGAAAGAAAATTTAAGGAATCGCAGGGAATATTTCTTTCAATTGTGAGAGCAAGAACAGAGGAGTTAGCTAGAAAAGAAGGATTTGCTGTGAAAAAGGCTGTTGAATATTTACATTCTCGTAAGGTTAAATTTCCACAGAGTTATGATTTTTCTTTATTACAGACTATTTATCAAAGATATTGGGATGCTTTTAAAGAAGGCAAGAAATTATCTTCGGAAGAAATAGGAGCGGGGCTGGAAATATTTCCTTCTACGGTATGGCGCATTCTTAAGGCAGTTGGTGTTGAACCTATGCGTGGAAATAAAATAAGAACAATAAAATCTGGCGAGAAGAATGATGCTGTTCAAAGAGGATTTGCTACAGATTTTTCTGTCTTTGATATTGCTTATTTTTTAGGATTGCCTAGAGCAGTCCCGGGAAACAGATTTAGCTATAAAAATATAAAACGTAAAAAAAATAAGCCTCTCGCAATTTTTTGTTCTGGCGACAGTAGAGAATATTTGCATCATAGCTTGGCTAGTGAAATTTATGAAGCTCAAGATTGCGGTTTTAAGAGACGAGAAGTTTTAGAATTGGTTGATAAAAGTAAAAAATTAGTGGGCTATGCTTTAGAGCATAGAAATAAGATTGAGCCTAAAATTATTGAAGGTTTGAAGGTTTTGTATGGAGATGCGAATATTAATACTTCTTATGTAACTTCTGAAATGAGGGAGAAATTGGAACAAGAAGATAGAAAAAGATAGATTTTTGTACATAAACTATGTCTCTCGGAAATTGATAAGGGAAATTGTTAGTTATAGGAAATAACATTAATTTTCGTATATTTTCAATGTCATTTCCTATCTAGCAAATAACCATATTATGTCCGGTTATTGGGGTTATTTGCTATAACTCAAACTACTATAATTTATCTTGCTCTGTTCATTTTGGGGAGGTAATGAAATCAGCTTGTTAAGGGCGAGAAGTTATGTATTTTCATGGGCACGTTGGATAATAAATGGCTGACTTAACACTGGTGATACTTTTATAAATTTACTTTTTATGGGTTAACTATGAACTATTTAAGTTTGGATTATCATCTTATTGCAGGTTATAGGAGGTTTTGATGAAATTCCTGAGTTTGCATTGTGATTATATTAGATTTAAGCCTGTGAAGAAGGCGATAAAAGAGCCAGAAGAGCTTTCGAAGGAGCGAGAGAAAGGCGAGGAAGTAAAAGAGGCTTTGGTTATTTTGACTGCGGTTGAAAGCAATGATACCCTTGAGCTTGCTGGAGAGTATGTTACGAATATTAAAGATATTGCTTCTCAAGTGAAGGCTCGGCGCATTGTGCTTTATCCGTATGCTCATCTTTCTTCTGATCTGGGCAAGCCTGATTTGGCACTTGCTTTTTTGGAAAAGGCGCATGCACTTTTGGAGAAAGAGGGTTTTGAAGTGCATCGTGCTCCGTTTGGATATTACAAAGAGTTTGAGCTAAAATGCAAGGGGCATCCTTTGGCAGAGTTAAGCAGGAGTATTGGGATTTCTAAGCCAGCAAGTGGCAAAATTGTAAAGGAAGAAAAAGAGAAGAAAATTATTCTTGATAGAAGAAATTTGAAACCTCATGACCATAGAATCTTAGGAGAGGACTTGGGAATATTTTATCTTGCAGATGAAGTTGGTCCTGGCCTGCCACTCTGGCTGCCTAACGGTGAAGCGATAAGAAATCAGCTTATACAATTCATGCGTGAAGTGGAAGAAAGATCAGGATACAAGTACGTAAGCACTCCGCATATTACCAAAGGTAAACTCTATGAAAAATCAGGACATCTACCTTATTATTCTGAATCAATGTATTCTCCCATGGAGATAGAGGGAGTAAAATATTATTTGAAACCCATGAATTGCCCTCATCATCACATCATTTATTCTAAAATAGTAAAAAGTTACAAAGATTTACCTTTGAAGTTGGCAGAAGCAGGAGCTGTTTATCGGAATGAATTATCTGGAGTGACTTATGGACTTATGAGGGTCAGATCTATGACTCAGAATGATGCTCATATTTATGCTAGACCAGAACAACTTAAGGATGAATTTGTTAAAGTGATTAAAATGTTTGATGAAATACTTCGTGTTACAGGTATTCAGGATTATTGGTTTAGACTTTCTTTACCTGATTTTAAGAAAAATCCTGAGAAATATACTGGTGATCCAAAAATTTGGACCCACGCATCGGAAGAAATTAAAAAAGCAATGAAAGAAGCTGGGAAAAAATTTGTTGAAGGCGAGGGAGAAGCTGCTTTTTACGGGCCTAAAATTGATGTCCAAATTAAGAATTCTCAAGGAAAAGAAGAGACTCTTGCTACCTCGCAAGTGGATATTGTTGTTCCCCGGCGATTTGGCCTTTTTTATGTTGATGAAAAAGGAGAAAAACAGCACCCCATTATTATACATAGAGCAATTTTAGGCAGCTATGAAAGATTTATTGCTTTCTTGCTGGAGGCTACTGGAGGTAAATTGCCATTATGGCTTTCTCCTGTTCAAGTTCGGGTAATTTCATTTACTGACAGAAATGTGAAAAGCGCTGAAAAGATTCTCAAAGAACTGCAGGAATATATTCATGGATTGAGAGTTGATTCTGATTTTAGGAATTCTACGGTGAATGATAAGATCAGAGATGCTGAGCTCCAGAAAATTAATTATATTCTTGTGATTGGAGATAAGGAAGAAGAGGCAGGGACTGTTGCTGTCCGCCGACGGGGAGAAAAGAAAGTTGCTTTTGGCGTTAAGATTGGAGATTTTATTTCTGATTTGAAGAAGGAGATTTCAGAGCGGCGTTGATGACTGCTCGAGGAATTTTGACAGTATCGCTTTTAGTATTGATTGGAGGTTTTTCTATTTGTTTTCTTTTTTCACTGTATCTTTCCCAAATTGGAAAATAATACTCTCTTTTGATCTTTACATAATGATCTGTACTTTCTTGATCTCTATTTTTTCTGGCTTCCTTTTCTTTTTGATCACAGTAATCCATGTAAGATTTAGCTTTTTGTTCCAAGGCGATGTACGCTTTTCCCCAAATTTCTTTCATTTTTTCTTTTGAAATCGGACTCTTTATTGCTTCTCCGTATTTGCATGCTTGCTCGAGGTAGAAGGCGATGGTTTCTTCATGTTCCATTCTCCAGTCCAGACTTGGATTCCCTTCAAGTTTCTTGATGAGCGAGCTCAGCGAGTTATTTGTTTCATTAACCTTAAGAAGGGCTAGATTAGAGTAGTGTTCAATTAGGCTTAATCTTCTTTGGATTCCTTGTTCATACGCAGTTTTAAGGATTTTTTGCGCGTCTTTTTTTGGAAAAGAAAATGCTGTTATTTGTTTTTCAATTTCTTCGATAATGCCGTGTTCTGCTAATATTTTTACATTAGACCTATAATTTCTTTTCTTTTTCCAGTTTTCATAAAATTTTATTTTTATCATTTTATTTATTAAAATTAGGAGTTTATAAATCTTTGTACTTGTAACTACTCTATGGTTACTATTCTTGTCTGTAATGAATGGTGATTTCAGGTTCGGCTTAAATTTTTCCGCTTGAAATGCCTTAAGAAATACTGCACCTCGAGATGTGGGCGCGAAGCGCCCGCGCGCGCCCGGCATGGTTTTTTGTTTTCTTTCAGTGATTGTCTGAACTATAGAACTTTCTTTTTCCGACGGTATCCAGCCTGTTGCGCAAGACACATAAGTTTTTAAATATCCTCCTCCTGGAAAGTGAGAGGCATAAAAAGAACTTTACAATGAGATTTGCACATTACTTAGACCGCGTAAGCACTTCGAAGGAATTTAAGCAATTCAGCAAGGAAAATAAAGGCGCTTATTTATGCGCAGGTTTTTTCGTTTTTGATTTTCAGGAGGGGAAAGACATTCACCAGGTGGATTATTTCCTGCCGAAGCAGAAAAAGATTGCAGCATTCCTGCTTGATAATGGGCTGAGCTACAAACTTGCTGATGCGATGAATACAACGAAGCCTGAGCAGATTAAGGGTGATATTAAGATGGATTTGGACAAGCTTAGAGGCATTGTTGAGGATGAAATGAAGAATCATACTATTACCGAGGGGATTATGAAGATGATCGCTATTTTGCAGAGCATTGATGGAAAGAAAGTTTGGAATCTGAACTGCATTTTGAGCGGGATGGCTCTTTTGAAGGTGCATATTGATGATGCTTCAGGAGACATCTTGAAGTTTGAGAAGGCATCTTTCCTAGATTTTGTGAGGAAGATTTAGTTCTTTCTCTTTTTTTATCGTCGGTATGGCAAATATTTTCGGCACTTTTTAGACGATAGATTTAAATATCCTTTTTATCTTGTTCTTTTATGAGGATGAATAAAAAAGGGGCAGAGTTAGCAATAGGAACTATTGTGATTATTGTGCTTGCGCTGATTGTTCTTGTTGTTATTGCTTTAGGATTTACGAGCGGATGGAAGAATCTGTGGTCGAGAGTTAATTTATTTGGCGGAGGGTCTACGCTTGCGAGCGTCGGCCAGGCGTGCCAGATTGCATGTTCTTCGCAAGACCAAACTTCTTTCTGCAAACAGGGGAGGAGTGTTAATGAATTAACTGCTGATCAGGTAGGAAAATTGGGCGCTTTGAAATCTGGGGAAGCTGTATTGATTCCTGCGGCAAATCTTGATGCCGCTAAAGGGACTGCAAAGGCAGTGACCTGCCATAATCTTCTGCAGGCTTCTTTAATATCTGATTGCGGAGATATTACCTGCGGTTAATTTTTTGTATATACCCTATATTGCTTTGTTCATTTTAGGGGTAATGAAATTAGCTCGTTGTACATAAATTATATATCTCAGGAATTGATTCCGAGGGTAGATACCCCCAGGTCTTGCCTTGGGGAAGATTCGTCCGTGGGACTTGGGTCTTGCCCAAGGGTAAATACCCTTTCTAAGGGAAATTGCTGATTAACTCGTTACGCATCAACTTGCCGTTAGGTTTTTATATCCTCTTTTCTTTTTCTTGCTTAAGGTGAGTTATGGACTACGAAGTTTCTGAGCAGAGAAGGAGCAAGAAGGATTTGAGGAAGAAACGGAAGGGTTTTCTTTATAGAAAAGGCGGGAAGTTTCGGAGCGCGAATGTTCAAAAATAGTGAATTCTTTCGATGCAGCGTTTGTATCTCTTGACTGACCAAAATATACCTCCATTAGAGTTATACTAAGAATTACTTCCTATCCAGGATTAAACATACCATTCTCGCCTTGGCAGATTTATTTTATGTCAGAATTGAAAACCGCAGACTTTAGTCTGTGGTAGTAGTTAATCTTGTTTTCAATTCTGAACACTTCATCATCGAAGATGATGAGAGCTCTCAGAACTTTCAGTTCTGAAGTCCCCAAAATCGAGGGCCTGCGACAAACCGCGCCTTTTAAGGCGCGGTGGCCCATCGATTTTGTGATGGTAAATACTTCAAGGTCTTGCCTTGGACAAGACTGGTCCGTTGGTCCTGGGTCTTGCTCAAGGGTAAATACCCTTTATTGAAATCGCTTCTTCGGCGCACTTTTATCTTGGGGCGATTTTCCCTTCATCAAAATGTTGCTCATCGGAGATACTTGAATTGTGGAATACTTTATAAACATCTGTTCTCTTTCTTATGAAAAGAGGCAAGAGTTGAGACGGCAAGATGATCGGGGCAGATGTATTTTTGTTTTTTCTTGGGTTGATTTGGGTAGCTACTGCGACGATTTTTGACCTTTGGAAACGGGAGGTTCCCAACTGGCTAAATTTTTCCCTGATCCTTTTCGCGCTTGCTTTTCGCTATTTTTATTCAGTTTTTCTCGGAGATTTTACTTATTTTCTTTTTGGCTTGATGGGATTTGCGTTTTTCTTCCTTCTTGCCCATGCTTTTTATTACGGGAGGGTTTTTGCAGGAGGGGATGCGAAGCTGCTGATGGGGTTGGGGGCTGTTTTACCTCTTTTTTCTGATGCCATTATGAATTTGAAGATGCTGCTGTATTTTGTTTTTATTTTTATGATTGCAGGATCACTATACGGGCTGATGTACAGCTTCTTTCTCGTCGTATCTCATTTGAGGAGATTCTCTAGAGAATTTGCTTCGCAGTTTGTGAAGAGAAGAAGTTTTTTTTATATCTCTCTTGTTTTTGTTTTTTTCTCTGGGATTTTTGCGTTTTATGCCCAAGGCATTGCGTGGCTGCTGCCCGGGATTCTCCTGCTTCTTCCGTTTCTCTATGTGTATGCGAAGAGTGTTGAGGAGGCATGCCTTGTGAATGCTGTTTCTCCTGGGAAAGTGACGGAGGGAGACTGGCTGTATGAAAAAGTAAGAATTGGAAATAAGATAATTCTTCCGAGATGGGAAGGCTTGACCAAGAGGCAGGTGGACTTTATCCAGAAAAATGCAAAGAGGAGAGTGCTAATCAAGCAGGGGATTCCGTTTCTTCCTGCATTTTTGATTGCATATATCTTCTTTTTCTGGAAGTTTGTGTTTTGAATTTTACTTTCGAGAAAGATATAAAAATGATATTTTCCCCTATACTTTATATGTTGAATGAAGAACAGACTGCTGAAATTAGTGAAAAAATATTTTGTTTAATAAAATGTTAAGTGATGAGCAAATTGTTGAGATTAAACAAAGATTTATCCTTTTGAAATGCTAAGCCAAGAACAGATTGTCGAAATTAAGAAGCAGATTTTTCAGCAGATAGAATCATGGCCTGAGGAGCAGAGGGAGAATGCGAAGAGCAAGATTGAGGAGATGAATGAAGAGGAGTTTGAGGAATTTTTGATTCGGAATAAGATGATTAAGAACGGAGAGGGCGATGCGAGCGAGGATGCTGGCGATAGTGGGGAGAAAAGATGTGTTTTTTGTTCGATTGTTGAGAAGAAGATTCCTGCTTCTTTTATTGCGGAAAATCCGTGGGCAATTGCAGTTTTAGAGATCAATCCTGTTTCGAAAGGACATACGCTTGTTATTCCAAGGATACATGTGCTCCAGGGAGAGGATCTTAGTAAAGAGGTTATTGAGCTTGCGAAGAGTGTTGCATTAACTCTCCGGGAGGGATTGAAGCCGAAACATATTGAGCGCTGGGGGCATGTTTCATTTGGGCATTTTATTATTAATTTGATTCCTGCCTATGAAGATACGCAGCTTGATTTTCCGAGGAAGAAAGGGGATGCTGAGGAGTTAAAGAAGAATGCTGTGAGCTTGAAGGATGTTTTTGATAAAGGCGAGAGAGAACGACAGG
>Ga0080064_1007894_pt1 | contig 10434 bp, 6 predicted proteins | sample Subgrocontami54m_FD_69260 | JGI IMG/M metagenome (GOLD analysis project Ga0080064, IMG submission 69260) | Subsurface groundwater microbial communities from S. Glens Falls, New York, USA - GMW46 contaminated, 5.4 m (SPADES assembly) (version 2) ... | reverse complement strand
CTGGTCCGCCATGCGGCGCCCTCCATCGAGATGGTGCGCTTCACCAGCTCCGGCACCGAGGCGTGCATGAGCGCCCTGCGTCTCGCCCGCGCCTTCACGCGTCGGAGCAAGGTCGTCAAGTTCGAGGGGTGCTACCACGGCCACGCCGACGGCTTGCTGGTCAAGGCGGGCTCCGGCGCCGCGACCTTCGGCGTGCCGGACAGCGCGGGGGTGCCCGCGTCCTACGCCCAGGAGACGCTGGTCTGCCCGTACAACGACCTGGCGACGCTCGACGAGCTATTCGACGCGCACGAGGGGGAGATCGCGGCGGTCATCGTTGAGCCTGTCGCGGCGAACATGGGTGTGGTCCCGCCCCTGCCTAGCTTTCTGGAGGGGCTGCGACAGGTCACGCGCAAGTGTGGCGCGCTGCTCATCTTCGACGAGGTGATTACGGGCTTCCGCGTGGCCCCGGGCGGCGCGCAGGCGCGCTACGGCGTGACGCCGGATCTGACCTGTCTGGGCAAGGTCATCGGCGGGGGGTTGCCCGCGGCCGCCTACGGCGGGCGGCGCGACATCATGGAGATGGTGGCCCCGCTGGGGCCCGTGTACCAGGCGGGCACTCTGTCCGGCAACCCGCTGGCGATGGCGGCGGGCATGGCGACGCTGCAGGCGCTGGGAACGCCCAGCGTGTACGAGCGGCTGGATGCGCTGGGCGAGGCGCTTGAGCGCGGCCTGCGGGACGCGGTCGCCCGCAACGGCGTGGAGGCGTGCGTGCAGCGGGTCGGCTCCGTGCTGACGCTGTTCTCCGGCCCGGGGCCCGTCACGGACTGGGCCACGGCCAAGCGGGCCGATACGCGACGCTACGCCGCGTTTTTCCACGCCATGCTCCAGCGGGGCGTGTACCTGCCGCCCTCGCAGTTCGAGGCGTGGTTCGTATCGCTGGCGCATACGGAGCAGGACATAGCCGCCACGGTGCGCGCGGCGGGCGAGGCACTGGCGGAAATCCGCGCAACGGCTTCTTGAGATTGCGCTAACCGTGGGGTATACTAGCGCCACTCGATTCGCGAAATTTTTCTTTATTGCCTGAGGAGGCTGCCCGATGCGTGTCTCCTGTCTTCAAGAAAACCTGGTGAAGGGCCTCTCGATTGTCGGGCGGGCGGTGGCCGTCCGTTCCACGCTGCCCGTGACGCAGAACATCCTGATCGCGACGGACAACTCCCGCCTGAAGCTGGCGGCGACGAACCTGGAGATCGCCGTCTCCTGCTGGATAGGGGCCAAGGTGGAGGAGGAGGGCGCGCTGACCGTGCCGTCCCGCATTCTCACCGAGTTCGTCGGCGCGCTGCCCAACGACAAGATCGCGCTGACCGTGCCCGCCAAGTCCAAGGTGCTGCACATGGCCTGCGGACGCTACGAGGCGCGCATGAGCGGCATTGACGCGGACGACTTCCCGCCCATCCCGGAGGTCAGCGGAGGCCTGACGGCGACGATCGAGCCGGACGTGCTGCGCACGACCATCGGCCAGGTGGCGCTGGCGGCGGCGCAGGAGGACTCGCGGCCCGTGCTGACCGGCGTGAACATGTCCTTCGGCGACGACACGATGACTCTGGCCGCCGCCGACGGGTTCCGGCTGGCGGTGCGCAAGACCAAGCTCTCGGCGCATGTCAGCGAGGCGAGCGTCATCGTTCCGGCGCGGGCGCTGATGGAGCTGGCAAGGCTGCTCTCCGACCAGACGGAGCCGGTGGAGGTGACCATCAACACGGCGCGCAGTCAGCTCCTCTTCCGTCTGAAGAACGTGGAGATGGTCTCCCAGCTTCTGCAGGGCACCTTCCCGAACTATACGCAGCTCATCCCCCAGGGCCACGCCTCCCGCGCGGTGGTGGACGCCGGAGAGTTCCAGCGCGCCACGAAGACGGCGGCCATCTTCGCGCGGGACGCCAGCGGCATCGTGCGGCTGCAGGTCACGCCCGGGGCCGATGGCGCGCGCGGCAAGCTGACGGTCATGGCCCGCGCCGAGGAGGTGGGCGACAACCAGTCGGAGATTGACGCGGTGGTCGAGGGCGAGGCGGCGAAGATCGCGTTCAACAGCAAGTACCTGCTGGACGTGCTGTCCGTGCTGGACAAGGGGCAGGTGGCGCTGGAGACGACCAGCCCGTCAAGCCCGGGCGTCATCCGGCCCGTCGGCGACGACACCTACGTCCATGTGGTCATGCCGATGTTCGTTCAATGGTAGGCGAGGCGTTGGTTGAAATTCAGTGAGCTTGTTCGGCTATTGGAACGCGCCGGATTTGATGTTGTGAAAGAAAAGGGGTCCGTGCGGTATTACGCCAAGTCAGGCGCGGACAAGCTCATCAGAGTTGATTATCACGGTTCCAGGGAAGTCCCGAGCGGCACGTGCGATGCAATCCTGAAAGCCGCGGGGATCAAGCGGAGACGCAGGAGATGAGATGCTAGAGATCAAGTATTCTCTGGTTATTGAAGCTACCGACGACCCTACTTTTTTTGGCTTTTACTCTCCGGACCTGGGGGGCTTCACAGGCGTGGGGCATTCGGTGGAGGACTGTCTTTATCAGGCTAGGTGGGGGATAGAGGAACATGTCACGCTTCTGAGGGAACGTGGCCTGCCCGTTCCCAATCCAAGCCCCAATCCGACCGTCACCATCAGGAATGAGCGGCGTCTGGCAGCCGCGGGGTAGCAACTCAAGCCCGTCGGCGGCGACAGCTATGTGCACGTGGTCGTGCCGTGTTTGTTCAGTGGTAGAGGTGACGGTCTTTTCAGGCGCTGGTCGGCAGGCCAATCAGCGTTGAGTTTGCTCTGACTGCGACTGTCGGCGAAATCGGGTCCTGAGTAGGAGCTCACGGGCCATGACGCGCAGTATGCGCAGCCCCGTGGGGATGGGCCGGAGCTTGCTCTGCCCGCCGATGCGGTCACCCTCTCGCGTCGGGATTTCCGCTATCTTGTAATTCAGCTTCAGCGCGCGGATGGTCATCTGCGACTCGATCTCGAACTGCTGAGCGTTGAGATTCATCTCGTGGAATCGCGTTCGCCGCACGCCGCGGAAGCCGTTCTGCGTATCGGTGATGTGGCCGCCCCACAGGAGACGGAAGGCCAGGGTGAAGCCAAGATTGCCCCACTTGCGGCTTGCGATTACCTTGCCGTCCTCTTCGTTGCGCGCCCCTTTCATGAACCGCGAGGCGATCACGAGGTCGTTCCCCCGCTTGAGAAGGTCTACAAGACGCACGATGTCCACAGGGTCTTCATTGCCGTCCGGACTGAAAAAGATGAGGTAGTCCCCTTTTGTCTCCGCGGCGCCGATGAGAAAGGCAAGGCCCCGACCGGGAACGGTCTGCCGCACCACACGCAGACCGCGTTGCTCCAGGAACTCCACAGTGCCGTCCGTAGACCCGCCGTCCACCGCAATGCATTCGTCCACAGCGTGAAAGGGAATGCGATCAAACAGCGCGCGCAATCCGTGAATCTCGTTGCGTGTGAGCACAATGAGCGATGCCGTGCCGGTCTGTCGTCCTGTTACGGCCATCCCTCCTCCTGATAACGCGACGGGAAAACGTGGCAAAGTGCTGCTTGCCTCATGGGAGCAAGGCCACTGTTGCAGACTATATCACAAATAGGATGAACCCGGGCGGGGGCATCACGCCTCTTGTTGGGGTTTAACACGCGCGGAAAGCTGAAAGAAGATTTTACTTCTCCCGGCGCTCCAGTACTTTGACGGCTCCCGCCGACAGCGTCTCAACATAGCTGTCTTTCAGGTACCGCACGATCTCTGGTTCCATCACGTCGATCGGGACGCCCCAGAGGGACGCGCCGTCGTAAATCACGAAGCGCGTCTTGTCTCGTTCAATATCCGCGATGACGCGCAGCCTGTCCTCCCGCGTGTTAGGCATGAGAAAGAAGTCGAATCGCGTGCTGCTCGTGCGGTCGGTCAGGAAATAGTAGACCGGCGAGTACGAAAAAACGAAGATGTGCTCGGACGGCGCCGTGCGCTCTCGAATGAAATGCACAACGCTTTCAATCTCGCCTCGCGTCTTTTGCGTGACCCACATGCCCTCGGCGCGGGGAATGGTCAGTTGCGCCGCCTCTTCGCCGTACCAGGCCTGGTATGGCACGGGTGCGCCAAGGACGGCGCGGAGTTTGAGGACGGTCTGCTGGACGAATGGCCCGGACGCTGTGCTGAACGCAGCGTACAGTACAAGCCCTCCCGCAAGGGCCGCGACGGCGAGGCCGCGGGCCGCCATCACACCGGGCGCGCCGCGCCGTGGAAAAAGGTCATCCACATATAGCCAGGCCAGGATGGTGACCGGAGGAAGCGTCCCGATGATGGACCACGCGGCGCTGAGAGAGAGCGTGTAGGGAAACAGGGCGACACCAAGGACGACAAGGCCGAGCTTGAGCGCATCCCTGAGATCGAATTGTCGCTTGACCAGACGGACCGCAAGAGTCGCGCACGCGATCATGTAAAAGGGCACGGGCAAATAGTCGGGAATTGCGAAGACAAGACGGCCGAGACCGTGCGGCGGAAAGACGCCGCTGGACACGCTGGTCATCAAAAGGTCCGCCGCTTCACGCATGCTTACTATGAGGTCGGGGTAAGGGATGCCAGGGTAGCTGGATACACGGTAGCTGGCGAAGGAGACGACGTTGTAGGCATACGCGACGAAAGCGCCGTTCAGCGCCAGAAAGGCGATGACGGGTATGGCGACCGCTGCCACGCCGAGGGCGGCGTGCGCTGCGGACATTAGCAGCGCGCGCAGATTTCGCCGCACCCAGGCGTCCGCCGCCAACATTATCGCGATCGCCGCGAGTGCAGCTACTCCTGTCTCCTGGCTGTAGAAAAGCGCGAAGCCCGCGAGGAGACCCGAAGCCGCCATCAGCATGCGCGAGCGCTTCTCATGCGCCAGCCAGCAGAGGAAGACGGCCCCAACAGCCGGTGTCGTCCTGAACACGGCGCTTTGCATACCGGGGAACAGGGGGAAATGAATAATGATTGCCAGGACTGCTCCAATGTACGCCAGGAGGCGCCAGCGCAGTATGCGGCGCAACATCAATGCAATGGACACGAGCGCGATCAGATTGAGAATGAAATTGAAAACGCGCAGAGTCAACACGGATGCACCGAAGAGAGACATGGAGGCGGCCAGTGGATACTCCATGAGCGGACCATACAACAGGTACGTGTCGCGGTAGAGCACGCCTCCATGCAGGACTGTGTTGGCCCAGCTTAAGTGCATCCCCTGGTCCTGCAGGAATATCCAGTCCGCGCCGGTCCCCCAGAAGATGACGGGGCTATAGGCAAGCAGAAAGACGCCAGAAGCGATCAGCACTACTTCCAGGAGGGTGAATGGGTGAGAGGACACCAAGGCAGGCGCGGGCTCCGTGACGCCGGATGAGGCTGTGCTGATGGTGTGCGCGCGGCGGGACGCCAGGAGCGCCCATGCGAGCCAGATGACGAGAGCGACGCCGACCGTGATAAGCATCCAGAGAAGATAGTGGACGTATTCTTTGTATTTGACGTACCCGCTCAACGTGCCGGGGCTGATGATACCCCGCGTCCTGGCGCTCTCCAAGGACTCCGCGCCGATGGGCCAGACGCTTATCGTGGCAAAGGCGGTCAGCAGCCCGAGGGCAAGCCCCGCAGCGAGGGCGATGTTGCCTGAGAGGGCGTTTTCCGGACGGGAGGCAAACGTCACCGCCTTATGAAAGGCTGCCTTCATACAGCGCCCTGGGAGACGAGGTTATCAGGCATGGGCTCCTGCCTGTCAAATACATCAACGCGCGGGCCGGATGAAAATAGACTCTACCATAGATGGCCCGGTGTCCGCACGCAAAGAAGGGGCCCTGGCGTCTCTGCGCAGGCGGCTTTCTGGACGGACCTGTCCTTCCTGGCGCTCCAGTCAAGCACGGCCCAGGGCGTGACTCGGTCCCTGGGCAACAAGCGCCAGCCGCTCAAGCGCGCCGTGTTTGGCAAACTCCTGACATATCTGCTTCCAACAGGTAGTCGCTGCCGGCGGGCGCCAAATGCCCTACAACAGCCCCTTCACCGCCCGCTGGACAACCCGGTTCGCGATGTCCACTTTTGCCTTGGTCTCCCTTTTCAGATCGTCCACATGGAGGGGCTTGTTCTCGGCCAGCGCCTCCTGGGCTCTCCTATCTATTAAATCCAGCATGTCCTTCTTCAGATTGTCAATCTCCTCGCCCGCCTGATTCACTGCTCGGGACGCCAGCGGCGTGGTGCTGAAGCCCAGGACAGACAGGAAGCCCGTCCATGAAGCGCCCACGAAAATGGCTTGGAACTGCTTCGGCAAAGTGACGTCAAAGCCCTCGACTTTCACCTTGTCGGACAGAAGCGCGGCGATTGCGCCGCCAAGGACCGCGTACAGCACGAAGCCGAGAAGGCGGGTTGTCACCTGCCCCTGCTTGATCTCGCGCTCCAGCTTCTCCAGGCGTTGGCGGTCGTCTTCCAGCTCGCGCTGGGCCGTATCAAGGGCCTTGCTGAGCTGCTCAAACTGTTCCTTGGGAAGCGTCTTCTTCCAAAGCGTCTCCTGGATGTCGTCGATTTCTTCTCGTGTTTTCTTGGTGTGCTTCCGCAGGTCTTTCGTCTCCTGGTCCGTGTCAATAGTGTCGAAGAATGGACGGAACTCAGGGATGACCTCCTGCTTGGCGATGTAGATGGTGACGAGAGCACCGAGCACGCCCAGACCAAAAAGAACCAGGAAGTCCATGGCTCAGCCTCCTTCTTCCGCCTGAACAGTTTGCGTCCGCGGTCATCAGCGTCCTCTGGATACCTTGTTGTCCGTTCCCGACAGCGATTCGTCTGGTATTCGTTCTTCCCCATTACTCCGCCGCACGAAGCAGTAGGCTTTCTCCTTGTCCTCCTCGGGAACTCGGCACTATTCTACACCCGCGGCGCACTCGTGTCGCCGTCCACCTGGTCACTTGTGCCGCGCGTGTGGGAAAAGGCGCGGCAGGCCAGTAACGGCATCACCCGCGTCAAGGGCCTTGGGTGGCCGCCGGCCGCTACACCAGCCCGCGCGCTGTCTTTTCCGGCTCCCCCTGGCGGCGTGCTATAATATTCAGTACATATCCACCGCGCGTGTCCTTGCGTATTCCTGGCGCGGCCTTCTCTTTTTGCTTTTTCCCAGAAACGTAAGCATCACAGGTGGGCTAATCTCTTTACACACATATAGATGACCTCGTATAATGGAATTGCAACGTATGACTGCTACGATGTCGGATAACCTTTCCGAGACGCCAAGCGGAATGCAGCAACTCCTGGAGCAAGAGAAAGAACAGGGGTACAAAGCTCTGCGCCGCGGGGACGTGATAGAAGGCGTTGTCATGCGAATGGACAAGGACGGCGTGCTTATCAGCCTTGGCCTGAAGTCCGAGGGGTTGGTGCCTGCCCGTGAGATGCGGACGCTCAGCCCGCAGGCCCTGGCCAGGATTCAGGTGGGAGACCGCATTCTGGCTACCGTGATCCGCGGGGAGAACGAATACGGGGAAGTCCTCCTGTCGGTGGACCAGGCCCGCAGCGAAACGGGGTGGCGGCTCCTTGAGAAGGGCCTGGAGAGCGGCGAGGCGATTGAGGTGGAGGTGACGGGGAACAACAAGGGCGGGTTGCTTGCGGACGTCGAGGGTGTCCAGGGGTTCATCCCGCTCTCGCAGATGGGACTTGTGATACGGGCGGATGACCCTCAGTCGCAGGAGAAGCTGGACAGCCTGACTGGTCAGACTATCCGGTGCAAAGTCATCGAGCTGAACCGCCGCCGCAATCGAGTCATCCTGTCCGAGCGGGCAGCCCTTCAGGAGCATCGGGCTCAGCAAAAGGAGCACCTCCTGGCTGAGTTGAAGGAAGGGGACGTACGCCACGGGCGGGTGACCGGCGTGACAAACTTCGGAGCGTTCGTGGACATCGGCGGGGCCGAGGGTCTTGTGCATATCTCTGAGATGTCGTGGGAGCAAGTCGCCTCGGCCAGCCAGGTGGTCAAAGTTGGTGACGAAGTGGACGTGCAGGTCCTTAAGGTGGACCCGGAGAGCAAGAAGATTGCGCTGAGCCTCCGGCGGCTGAAGCCGGAGCCGTGGCAGACGGTGCCCGAGCGGTACCAGGTGGGCCAGATTGTCACCGGCACCATTACGAAGCTGACGACATTTGGAGCCTTCGCCCGGATTGAAGGATCCGTGGAAGGGCTCGTCCATATATCCGAGCTGAGCGATCGTCCCATTCGGCACCCCAAGGAGGTGGTGAAAGAGGGCGACACGGTACCATTGAAGATCCTGCGGATTGAGCCCGAGCGCCGTCGCCTGGGCCTCAGCCTGCGTCAGGCTGTGGAAGCAGGAGCGGAGACAGGGCTCTCAGTCAGCGCCGGTGCGCCAGAGAGCGCCGGGGGGGAAGCTGCTACGACGGGAGAGGAACATGGCTAACAGATTTGAGAAGTTTTCAGAGCGTGCCCGTCGGGTTCTCCAGCTCGCCCAGGAAGAGGCTCAGCATTTCAATCACAACTACATTGGGACTGAGCACATCCTGCTGGGCCTGGTGCGGGAACAAGAGGGCGTAGCGGCCCGCGTTCTGGGCAATCTCGGTATTGACCTGGCGAAGGTGCGTCAGGCCGTTGAGTTCATCATTGGCCGCGGCGAGCGCGCCATCGCGGGTGAGATCGGTCTGACCCCGCGCGCCAAGAAGGTCATTGAGCTGGCCGTGGACGAAGCGCGCCGGATGAACCATCATTACATCGGTACGGAGCACCTGCTCATCGGCCTCCTTCGGGAAGGCGAGGGCGTGGCGGCCGGAGTGCTGGAGAGCCTGGGCGTGAACCTTGAGAAGGTGCGCACGGAGACAAACCGCATTCTGAGCCAGAGCCTGTCCCATCCGCACGCGCCTCAGCGGCAGGCCACGCGCACGCCAACCCTTGACCAGCTCGGCATTGACCTGACCGCCTTGGCCCGGGCGAACAAGCTGGACCCGGTCATCGGCAGGCAGAAGGAGATCGAGCGGGTCATCCAGATACTCAGCCGGCGCGTCAAGAACAACCCGGTGCTCATCGGCGAGCCGGGCGTGGGCAAGACCGCCATTGTGGAAGGACTGTCCCAGCGCATCATCACCGGGGAAGTGCCGGAGACCTTGCAGGGCAAGCGTCTGGTCACCCTGGACATGGGAGCGCTTGTGGCGGGCACCAAGTACCGCGGCGAGTTCGAGGAGCGTCTGAAGAAGGTCATTGAGGAGATCAAGGCGGCGGGCAACTGCGTCCTGTTCATTGACGAGATGCACACCATGGTGGGCGCGGGCGCGGCGGAAGGCGCCGTGGACGCGGCCAACATCCTCAAGCCCTCCCTGTCGCGCGGCGAGCTTCAGTGCATCGGCGCCACCACGCTCGACGAGTACCGCAAGTACGTGGAGCGCGACGCCGCCCTGGAGCGGCGCTTCCAGCCCGTGCAGGTGGACGAGCCCTCCGTGGAGGACACCGTCGCTATCCTGCATGGCATCCGGCACCGCTACGAGGAGCACCACCGCCTGCGCATCAGCGACGAGGCCCTCAAGGCGGCGGCGGCTCTGGCGGCGCGCTACATCGCGGACCGCTTCCTGCCGGACAAGGCAATTGACCTTATTGACGAGGCGTCCTCCCGCGTGCGCATTCGCCACGCGTCCACGCCTCTCTCCGTCAAGGAAGCCATGAAGGTCCTGGACAACGTCCGCAAGGAAAAGGACGACGCCATCACCAGCCAGCAGTACGAGTACGCCGCTGAGCTCCGCGAGCGCGAGATGCGCCTGACGGAGAAGCTGGGGCAGATGGAGCACGACTGGCAGAAAGAGAAAGACCAGGACGCGGACAAGCCCACTGTCACGGAAGAGGATGTCGCCGAGGTGCTGAGCATGTGGACGGGCATCCCCGTCACGCGCCTGGCCACCGAGGAGACGGCGCGGCTGCTCCAGATGGAGGAGCACCTGCACAAGCGCATCATCGGCCAGGACGAGGCCATCGAGGCCGTGGCCAAGGCCGTACGGCGCGCGCGCGCGGGGCTCAAGGACCCGCGCAGGCCCATCGGCAGCTTTGTCTTCCTGGGCCCCACCGGCGTCGGCAAGACGGAACTGGCGCGGGCGCTGGCGGAGTTCATGTTCGGCAGCGACGACGCCCTCGTCCGGCTGGACATGTCCGAGTTCATGGAGCGTCACACGGTGGCCCGCCTGGTGGGCGCGCCGCCCGGCTACGTGGGCTACGAGGAGGGCGGCCAGCTTACCGAGAGCGTACGGCGCAAGTCCTACTGCGTCATCCTGTTCGACGAGATCGAGAAGGCGCACCCTGACGTCTTCAACATCCTGTTGCAGATACTGGATGACGGGCACCTGGCGGACGCCAAGGGCCGCAAGGGGGACTTCCGCAACACGATTGTGATCATGACCAGCAACCTGGGCGCGGAGCTTATCCGGCGCCAAGGGTTGGGGGGCT
>Ga0080064_1007892_pt1 | contig 10438 bp, 6 predicted proteins | sample Subgrocontami54m_FD_69260 | JGI IMG/M metagenome (GOLD analysis project Ga0080064, IMG submission 69260) | Subsurface groundwater microbial communities from S. Glens Falls, New York, USA - GMW46 contaminated, 5.4 m (SPADES assembly) (version 2) ... | reverse complement strand
AAGGTCTGCGTCTAAGGGCTTGGAGTAATGGCGGGAGCGACGGGACTCGAACCCGCGGCCTCTGCCGTGACAGGGCAGCGCTCTAACCAACTGAGCTACGCCCCCGCGGGCGTGGGCAGGACTTAGAGGGGGCGTCCCCCCAAGTCAAGGACAGCGGCCATAAGGCTCCGGCCGCCGCAGCCGCCGCTACAAAACCGCCCGATTGACGGGCTTTTTTTGCACCGGAATCGAAAAAACCCCCGATTTTTCGCGAAGAATCGTGGTGCTGCTTTGCCGAATCGTTTAATTCGGCCGTCGTAGGCTGATTTTCTGAGCCCCTTTCCTTCGAGGAGGACCCATCGATGGCAACCAAACCGGCGGCACCTACCGTCACAACCAAGCATCTCGCGGCCAAGCTGGCCGAAAATCATGAGATGTCGAAAAAGCAGACCGAGGCGATTCTGGCCGACCTGGTCGATCTGATCACCAAGCACCTCAAAAAGGGCGACCGCATTCGTATCGGAGGCCTCGGCATCCTCGTGGTAAGAAAACGCGCCGCTCGCATGGGCCGCAATCCGGCCACCGGCGAAGCCATTCAGATCAAGGCCAGCAAGAAAGTCGCTTTCCGCGCGGCCAAGGATCTCAAGGAAGCCGTCTGATCGCGCCGTCGCCTGTGGGATCGCCTCGCTGCGTTACCGGCCTGTCATTTTAGGCCGGGCGAGGCCCCACGGGCGCGTGGCTTGCTATCTTTTGTGTCTCTTGCGGCTGTTTTCGCGCCGGCGGTCAAACCGCGACTTTGGCAAGAAAGCCTTCAACCCGGGAGCGTAGATTGGAAACCGCGGTTTCCACCGTTTCCGATGCATTCAACACGATCTCCGCCGAGGAACGCGTTTCCGCCGTCGCACCGGCAACGTCGCCGAGAACGGATACTACAACCCCGGTTCCCTGGGCCGCACTCGCGACACTCTGCGAAATTTCGCTCGTCGCCCCGTTCTGCTGCTCCACCGAGGCAGCGACGGAGGACGTGGACTGATTGATTTCTTGCATCCGGTTGGCGATACGGCGGATTGCATCGACCGCGGTGATGGTCGAGTTCTGCACGGCCGTGATATGACTGGCGATATCCTCTGTCGCCTTCGCCGTCTGCACCGCAAGCGACTTGACCTCCGCAGCGACGACGGCAAAGCCTTTCCCGGATTCTCCGGCGCGCGCCGCCTCGATAGTAGCGTTGAGCGCAAGCAGGTTCGTTTGGCCGGCAATATCGCGGATAAGCTTGATCACGTCTCCGATCTTCTGCGCTCCTGCGGAGAGAACGGCGATCTCGTTATCGGTGGCTTGCGCTTCCATGGTCGCGAGCTGCACGATCTCGCTGGTATGCGCGAGTTGACGGTCGATTTCCGCGATGGATCGCGACAGCTCGCTGGCGGCGACGGCGGCGGTTTCCACGTTCGAGGAAGCCTCGTTGAAGGCCGCAACGGCGCCCTCGGCGCGTTGTGACGTCTTCTGCGACGTGCCGAAAAGAGATGTCGCCGTCGCGCGCATGGCGGTCGCGCTGTTACTCACGCTGGAAAACAATTCTTCCGCCTGCGGGCGGAAAGCCGCGATTGCCGCATCGACCGCCGCTCGCCGTTCCTCCTGGGTGCGAATGGCGGCGCGTTCCCGCTCCATCTGCTGCCGCTCGGTGATGTCCTCATGGGTGGATACCCACCCGCCTTCCGGCCGCGCCTCGTTGGCGACGGCAATCTTGCGGCCGTCGGGGAGTTCAAAAATGTGCCGGAAGGTTTTTCCCTGTTGGACCGCCGCCTTGGCGCGACGGTCATAGGCATCGGGGTCTTCGGCCAAGGTCCCCGCTTTCAGACGCTGCTCCAGAATGTCCCGCAACGTGAAGCCGACGCGCAGCTTTCCCTGCACCGCATATATCTCGGTAAAGCGCGGGTTCCAGAACACCAGCCGCCCCGCGGCGTCGAACATGCAAAGACCCTGGGACATATAGCTGAGCGCCCCATCGAGCAGCATGTTTTGCTTGTGTAAGTTCTCCTGGGCAGAGCCATCAGCGGCCATGGCCGTCCAGCGTATTGCGATGCCGACACCAATGCCGATACCACCGGCAGCAAAAATAGGGCCGTAAGACGCTACCTCGGCGGCAAGGACGGATACAGCCCACAAGCCGCACAGCGCTCCCGCTATCGCACCTGCGCTCCAGATCAGGCGGGCATTGCCGGTGCTCGCCCGAGCGCGGGCAAATTGGCCCAGCGTGGCGAGGCAGGCCAGGAAACACACGGCCGCTATCAGGACCGCATGGCCAATGCTGCCGGGATCCCCCGCCGGTCCCAGGAAGAAGGAAAACGATGCCATTCGCAGACGTCCGGTTACTCAATGTCTATCGTAGTGGCATTTCCTCAATGTTAATTTTGCTGCCCGGTAAGTACCTAAGACGCCGTTGCAGCAATAAAAGCCTTAAATATAAGGTGTTAGCGTACCGGCGGGCTTGCCGAGCCGAAGCAAGCGGGCTGCGCCCGCCTTCGCCCTGTCGGGCTTCGGCGTGACAGCCTTCACTCGCTTCGCGAGCGAAGATGGCCTGCCAAGCCGTAGCTCGCGGAATAGTCCGCCTTCGCCCTGTCGGGCTTCGGCGCGACAGCCTTCACTCGCTCCGCGAGCGAAGGCTGGTGGGCGGTGACGGGCTCGAACCGCCGACATCCTGCGTGTAAAGCAGGCGCTCTACCAACTGAGCTAACCGCCCTCGCGCCATTTATCGCCGCCGACCCCTGCACGGCAAGTTAACAGCCCCGGCGTCCGCCAGGCTGAGGATTGCTTTGCCACCCCTTGATCGTGCTATTCGTCGGAAATCCCATTCCCTCCCCCAAGGACGAGGATTCCGTAGCGAATGGCCGTCACCGGCGGGCATAGACAAGGGCGCGGCAGGATACGGACGGGGCCGCGCCACCGGCGGCTGGGCGCGACCGTCTTTCGTTTTATGCTTCCGCTTTTCGCACGCTTTTACGCGTCGAAACGCATCTATCGCCTGAACAGCAAGTTCGCCCAGGAACGGCTGCAAGCGGTGCGCGCAAAGCTTGCGCGCGGCGAAACCGTTTATATCGCGGGCGTGGGCGCCGCAGGCACGCATAATTCAGGCATCGCGCTGGTCGAGGTAACGCGCGACGGCGGCCCCCGGCTCATCTGCAATAACGAAGAAGAACGTTTCTCCGGCAACAAGCATACGACCGAATATCCGCGTCACGCGATCGACGATCTGCTCAAAACAATGACGCGGATCGGCATCGGTCCCGACGGCATCGACGCCTGGGTCGCCACCTGGGATTATCCGGCGCTGGCCGCCACCTTGCTCCGCATCACCTTGGAGGAATTGCCCGGCAGCCTGAGCATGCTTCGGCCGGGCGCGACGCCCGCGTTCAACCTGCGCCACCTCGACCAGGGCACGCGCGCGCCGCGCACCATCAGCCGCCAGGTCGGATCAAGCGCCCCGGTATCGTTGATCGGCATTCCGCATCACGACAATCACGCCTGGTATTCGTTCGCGGTCTCGCCGTTCGCCCGCGAGACCGGCCCCGTGATCATCGCCGTGCTCGACGGAACCGGCGACCGCGGCTCCATCTCGATCTATCTCGCCGAGAACGGAACGCTGCGCCAGCTGCGCAGCAATGACAGCGTCTTCGACTCGCTCGGCGTCTATTACAGCGTCATCAGCTCGACCCAGGGCGGCTGGACATATCTCAGCAGCGAAGGCCGCTACATGGGCGCCGCCGCCTTCGGCAACGGCGACCGCAAGACCAATCCTTACTACGCTCCCCTGCGCGAGATTTTGCGCCTGGAGCCCGAAGGCCAAGTCTATCTCAACCGTTCGCTCGCCAACTGGCACCGCAAGATTTTTCACGCGCCTTACACGGCGGAACTTACCCGCATCCTCGGCGCTCCCATCCCGGCCGACAAAATGTGGAATCCGGACGCCGTCCTTCGCGTCGAGGATATCCGTCACGCCAAGGATACGCAGGAGCGGGTGGACAAGGCCGCGGCGACGCAGATGGTGTTCGAGGACGCCCTTTTCCACATCGTCGATCATTTCATCCGGCAAACCGGCAGCGACCGCCTCATCCTCACCGGCGGCACTGGCCTCAACGCCATCGCCAACCAGCGCCTGCTGGAGCATTTCGACGCCGCTTACTACCAGCGCGCTCTGAACAAGAGCACGCGGCTGCATCTTTGGGTGCCGCCGACACCCGCCGATTCCGGCGTCACCATGGGCGCCGCCTATATGTTTGCCTATCTCGCCGGCGCGGGGATTGGCGAGCGGATCGAGCACGCTTTCTACTGCGGAACGTCTCCCAGCGAGGCAGATATCCAGGCGGCTCTCGACGGCGCGGAAGACATCGGCTGGATGCGCCTGGGAGACATTTCATCGCCGCAAAAGCGCGACGCCATCGCGGACCTGATGGCTTACATGGTCGCGCAAGACGGAGTGATCGCCATCTATCAAGGACCAGCGGAAACCGGGCCGCGCGCGCTCGGCCACCGGTCCATTGTGGCCAATCCCTGCAACCCGCGCATCCGCGAAATCCTCAATGAGCGGGTGAAATACCGCGAGGCTGTGCGGCCGCTTGCGCCCATGGCAACGCTGGAGGCGGCGCAACGCTGGTTTGAACTTTCCGACGGCGCGGCGGATGCCGATTACAATGCCTACAATTACATGGTGCTCACCGCGCCGGCGAAGCCGGGCGCACGCGAGCGTATCCCTTCGGTGATCCACGCCGACGGCACCGGCCGCCTGCAGATCGTGCGCGAGCACACCGACCCCCTCACCTATGCTTATCTGAAAGCGCTGGGCCGGCGCATCGGCGTCGAGATTTCCGTGAACACGTCTTTCAACGTCGCCGGTCCGATCGCGCAGACCCCCGTCCAGGCTATCGACACGTTACGGCGATCGAAAGGAATGGACGCCGTCTTCCTGTTCGCGGAGGAAGGCGCGGTCTTTGCGGCCTGGCATGGCGGCGCGGCGGAGAGCCGCGAAGGCGGCGGACGTTTCCGCAAATGGCTGGCCGCATGGCAGGAAGAAACAGGCCGCGCTCCTGCACCCCTGGCAACCTGACGCAAAAACGCCCCCGCGCTAACGCGAGGGCGTTTTGAGTTCCAAAACTGCTGTTACTTGTTCACCGCTTCCTTGAGACCCTTGCCGGCTGAGAACCGGGGACGCTTTGCAGCTTTAATCTTCACAGGAGTGCCGGTGCGCGGATCGCGGCCTTCGCGCGCCGCACGTTTGACTACGCGGAAATTACCAAAGCCCATGATTTTAACTTCGCCGCCCCGTTTCAGGGTTGAGGTGATGGCGTCGAAGGTTGCCTCGACCGCCGTCGCCGCGGCGGTCTTTGTCATCTGAGCCTTGCCGGCCACCGCAGCGATAAGTTCGTTCTTGGTCATCGGACCATTCCTTTCCTGCGCTGCCATCGAATCAACGGCATCAACCGTTGGCGCGCGGAGGTTTTGCCCAAACCGTGCGCATTGCAAGCCGATTCTTGCGGTATTTGCTGGAATCGCGGCGAATCGCAGACACCAAAACACTGGAAATTCAAGCAGTTTCGCCGGCTTAAATGAAAACGGCGGCGCCCAAGGAGCGCCGCCGTCGATGATGTAGAGCGTTTAGTGCGCCGTCAGAGCGGAAGAGTCATCCTCGCCCGCCGTTGTCTCGGTGGGCTTTTCGCTGAGCTCGTCCCATACAATCGGCTCGGGCTTGCGAACCAGCGCGTGGGTCAGCACTTCGTCCATCCGCGACACGGGGACGATGTTGAGGCCGCCCTTGATGCTGTCGTTGACGTCGACGAGATCCTTGGCGTTCTCCTCCGGGATCAGCACCGTCTTGATGCCGCCGCGCAACGCCGCGAGCAGCTTCTCCTTCAAGCCGCCGATCGGCAGCACGCGGCCGCGCAGCGTGATCTCGCCGGTCATGGCGACATCGCGGCGAACCGGAATCCCGGCCATCACGGACACAATCGCGGTGACCATGGCGACGCCCGCGGAAGGGCCGTCCTTCGGCGTGGCGCCCTCGGGCACGTGCACGTGGATGTCGCGCTTGTCGAACAGCGGCGGCTTGATGCCGAAATCAACCGCGCGCGAGCGCACGTAAGACGCCGCCGCCGAGATCGATTCCTTCATCACGTCGCGCAAGTTGCCGGTCACGGTCATCTTGCCCTTGCCCGGCATCATCGCGGCTTCGACGGTGAGCAGCTCGCCGCCGACCTCGGTCCAGGCCAAGCCGGTGACGACGCCGATCTGATCGTTCTCCTCGATTTCGCCGTAGCGGAACTTCGGCACGCTGAGATAGTCGCCGACGGTCTTTTCCGTGACCTTCACCGACTTCTTCTTCGAGATCATCAGCTCTTTCACCGCCTTGCGGATCAGAGTGGACAGCTCTCGCTCGAGATTGCGCACGCCCGCTTCCCGCGTATAGCGGCGGATGAGCAGGAGCAGCGCCTCCTCGTCGATCGACCATTCCTTCGGATCGAGGCCGTGCTTGACGATCGCGTGCGGGATCAGGTGCTTGCGCGCGATCTCGACCTTCTCGTCCTCGGTGTAACCGGCGATGCGGATGATCTCCATGCGGTCCATCAGCGGCGGCGGAATATTGAGCGTATTCGCCGTCGTGATGAACATTACGTTGGAGAGATCGTAATCGACTTCAAGATAGTGGTCGTTGAAGGTGTGGTTCTGCTCGGGGTCGAGGACCTCAAGCAGCGCCGAGGACGGATCGCCGCGGAAATCGGCGCCCATCTTGTCCACCTCGTCGAGCAGGAACAGCGGGTTCGACGACTTCGCCTTGCGCATCGACTGGATGATCTTGCCCGGCATGGACCCGATATAGGTCCGCCGGTGGCCGCGGATTTCGGCCTCGTCGCGCACGCCGCCGAGCGACACCCGCACGAACTCGCGCCCGGTCGCCTTGGCGATCGATTTGCCAAGCGAGGTCTTGCCCACGCCGGGAGGCCCGACGAGGCACAAGATCGGTCCGGTCAGCTTGTTCGCGCGCTGCTGCACGGCAAGGTACTCGACAATGCGTTCCTTGACCTTCTCCAAGCCGAAATGGTCAGCGTCGAGAATCTGCTCGGCCAGCTTGAGATCCTTCTTGACCTTGCTCTTCTTGTTCCATGGGATCGCCAGGAGCCAGTCGAGGTAGTTGCGCACGACGGTGGCCTCGGCAGACATCGGTGACATCTGCCGCAGCTTCTTCAACTCATGCGTCGCCTTCTCGCGAGCTTCCTTCGAGAGCTTGGTCTTCTTGATCTTGTCCTCGAGCTCGGTGAGTTCGTCCTTGCCTTCCTCGTCGCCGAGTTCCTTCTGGATCGCCTTCATCTGCTCGTTGAGGTAGTACTCACGCTGGGTCTTCTCCATCTGGCGCTTGACGCGCGTGCGGATGCGCTTCTCGACCTGCAGCACGGAGATTTCACTCTCCATCAGGCCAAGAACCTTCTCAAGCCGCTCGGTGACGACCGGGGTCTCCAGGATCGCCTGCTTGTCGGGAATCTTCACCGCCAGATGCGAAGCAACCGTGTCCGCGAGCTTGGCATAGTCCTCGATCTGCTGGACCACACCGACGACCTCGGGCGAAACTTTCTTATTGAGCTTCACATAGCTTTCGAATTCGGTGATGACCGAACGCGCCATGGCTTCCGCCTCGACGGGATCGCCAATGGTATCGGCAATCACGACGGCGTCGGCCTCGTAATAATCGCTGCGGTCGGTGTATTTGACCACCTTCGCGCGCTCGGCGCCCTCGACCAGAACCTTCACGGTCCCGTCGGGCAGCTTGAGCAATTGCAGCACGCTCGCGAGCGTGCCCACCTCGAAGATGGAATCCCCCGCGGGATCGTCATCCGAAGCGTTCTTCTGCGTCGCGAGCAGGATGAAGGTGTCGGACCGCATGACCTCTTCCAGCGCGCGAATGGATTTTTCGCGGCCGACGAAGAGCGGCACGATCATGTGGGGAAACACCACGATGTCGCGCAGCGGCAAAACCGGATAGGCCCGGGTCTCACCCGGGACAAGAGTTGGGCGGGGCTTGGGAGTCGTCATAGGCCCGTATTCCTTATTGTTGTGCCCCTCGATCGCGGCCCGCTTATGCGCAGCCGCTTCGAGTGCCAGGGAGCCGGGGGAAGGAACGCCGCCGCGACTGGGCGGTTGCGTAAAAACAGGGAGAAACCTTGCCCCGGGTAGCTATTCACGCAGTTATCGTACGCTACCTATAGGTGGCGACGGCCTGGCAGGGTGTCAAGCAAGCCTGCATTTTCAAGTAAATAGGGCCATTCCAGCCCCCAACTTGAACGCGGCACCGGACACGAATCGCAGGCGCGAAGACGCCGGCTACGCTGGAACTACGCGCTTTGGCTGCTGCCTTCGCCGGTACGGTCGGAGCGGTCGGCATAGATGTAGAGCGGCCGCGCCGTGCCTTCGACGACTTCCTTGGAGATGACGACTTCTTCGACGCCCTCCAGGCCCGGCAAGTCGAACATGGTGTCGAGCAGGATGCCCTCCATGATCGAGCGCAAGCCGCGCGCCCCGGTCTTGCGGTCGATCGCCTTGCGGGCGATGGCGCCAAGCGCTTCCTCGGCCAGCGTCAGATCGACGCTCTCCATCTCGAACAGCCGCTGGTATTGCTTGACCAGCGCGTTCTTCGGCTCGGTAAGGATCTTCTTCAGCGACGGCTCGTCGAGATCCTCAAGCGTGGCCACGACCGGCAAGCGGCCGACGAATTCCGGGATCAGGCCATACTTGAGCAAGTCCTCGGGCTCAACCTCGCGGAAAATCTCGCCTGCGCGGCGGTCTTCCGGCGCCAAAACTTTCGCGGAGAAGCCGATCGAGGTGGAGCGCCCGCGCGAGGAGATGATCTTCTCCAGGCCGGCGAAAGCGCCGCCGCAGACGAACAGGATGTTGGTCGTGTCGACCTGCAGGAATTCCTGCTGCGGATGCTTGCGCCCGCCTTGCGGCGGCACGGAAGCGATGGTGCCTTCCATGATCTTCAGCAGCGCCTGCTGCACGCCCTCGCCCGACACGTCGCGGGTAATCGAGGGATTGTCGGACTTGCGTGAAATCTTGTCGATTTCGTCGATATAGACGATGCCGCGCTGCGCGCGCTCGACGTTGTAGTCGGCCGACTGCAAGAGCTTCAGAATAATGTTCTCGACGTCCTCGCCGACGTAGCCGGCTTCGGTCAGCGTCGTCGCATCCGCCATGGTGAAGGGCACATCGAGAATGCGCGCCAGCGTCTGCGCCAACAGCGTCTTGCCCGACCCGGTTGGGCCAACCAGCAGAATGTTCGACTTCGCGAGCTCGACGTCGTTGTGCTTGGTCTGGTGGTTCAGCCGCTTGTAGTGATTGTGGACGGCGACCGAGAGCACGCGCTTGGCATGCTGCTGACCGATGACATAGTCGTCGAGAACCTTGCAGATTTCCTTCGGCGTCGGGATGCCGTCGCGCGACTTCACCAGCGAGGATTTGTTTTCCTCGCGGATGATGTCCATGCACAACTCGACGCATTCGTCGCAGATGAACACGGTCGGTCCGGCGATGAGCTTGCGGACTTCATGCTGGCTCTTGCCGCAGAAGGAGCAGTAGAGCGTGTTCTTTGAATCGCTGCCGCCGACCTTACTCATTCCCATCTCCGTCCAACCGCCAGTCTCTTCCGGGCGTCACTGTAGTGTCGCCTAAAACTGTCACCTTTTCCTATCAGCGCCGCCAGAAACATAAGGGGCGCGGCAGTTCCAAAAGTTCCGGCCAGTCTCGCAAGCTACCGTATTCCAAGCGAAACATGCTAACGGCCTCATAATCAAGAATCTATTAACGATAACACTGCCGTAGCCGCCTTTTTCCTTATCCGGCACCCATCCACCCTTTTTGCGTGAGTTCCGCAGGATGGAGGCCGAATCGAGATAGAATAAGGCAACATTAAAGGGAATTTCCCCGCAGGACCGCTAGGCTTTGGCCGGAAGCTCCTCCAGCCTCTTGTCGATGACCTTGTCGACCAGGCCGAAGTCCTTCGCCATCTCCGCCGTCAGGAAGTAATCACGCTCCAGGGCATCTTCAATCTTCTTCAGGCTCTGGCCGGTGTGCTTCACGTAAATTTCGTTCAACCGCTTCTTCAGGTTCAGAATTTCCTGGGCGTGCAGCATGATGTCCGTGGCCTGACCCTGGAACCCGCCCGAGGGCTGGTGAACCATGATGCGCGCGTTGGGCAGCGCAAAGCGCATGTCCTTGCCGCCTGCGGCCAGCAGCAGCGAGCCCATCGAAGCGGCTTGGCCGATGCACAAGGTCGACACGCCGGGGCGGATGAACTGAATCGTGTCGTAGATCGCTAGGCCCGATGTCACCATGCCGCCCGGCGAGTTGATGTAGATCGAGAGTTCCTTCTTCGGGTTCTCCGCTTCCAGGAACAGAAGCTGCGCGACAACGATGGTCGCCA
>Ga0080064_1007891_pt1 | contig 10439 bp, 5 predicted proteins | sample Subgrocontami54m_FD_69260 | JGI IMG/M metagenome (GOLD analysis project Ga0080064, IMG submission 69260) | Subsurface groundwater microbial communities from S. Glens Falls, New York, USA - GMW46 contaminated, 5.4 m (SPADES assembly) (version 2) ... | reverse complement strand
CACTTCGATTTTGGACTGGGCGGCGAATGAATGCATCGGATTCTCTAAATTTATCAGCATGGGAAACAAGACGGATATCGATGAAGTTGCACTTATAAAAGCCATAGAAAATGATGCCAGTACAAAAATCATTCTCGTTTATTTAGAAGGAGTAAAAAACGGAACTGAATTTATCAACGCAGCCAAAGAAATAACTAAAAAAAAGCCGATGATTATAGTAAAATCGGGGGGCACCACGGCAGGCGCAAAGGCTGCATCGTCACATACCGGAACGCTCGCCGGCGCTGAAAAAGCATTTGATGCGGCATTTAAACAATCAGGAATTCTCCGTGCGGTAACAATCGAAGAACTTTTTGACTACGCCAGAATATTCAGTTTTCAACAGCTACCCGGAGGTCCGCATATAGCATTGATTACAAATGCCGGAGGACCAGGCATTATCGCCGCAGATGCGGTAGAGCGGTCGAAATTGAAAATGGCGTCGTTTTCCAAAGATACGATTGATACCCTTCGTTCTTTTTTACCGGCTATGGCAAATGTATACAATCCTGTTGACGTACTGGGAGACGCCAAGGCAGATCGGTATAAATTCGTTATCGAAAAAGTCGTGGAAGATCCCAATGTGGATATAGTCCTTATTATTTTGACTCCCCAGGCAATGACGGAGATAGAAAAAACCGCAGAGGTAATTACTGAAATTTCGAATCGCACAGACAAACCTATTGTAACCTCATTCATGGGCGGTAAAAGGATTGAAAGCAGTTTAAAGATTATGTGCCAAAGAAAAGTGCCGAATTATCCTTTCCCTGAACGAGCAGTATCCGCCATTGAGGCGATGTATAAATATACCTTGTGGCAAAAACGACCAGCGCCAAAAGCAAAAATATTTGACGTTCAGAAAGAACAGGTAGCATCGTTCTTTGAGAAGATGAAACAAGCAGGGAGACAACACCTTAACGAAGAAGAAGCCAGGCAGGTTATCTCCGCCTATGGTTTCAGGATTCCCAAAAGTATTCTTGCGGCTACAGAACCAGAGGCTGTAAAGGCGGCAGAGGAGATTGGGTATCCTGTTGTCATAAAGATTTCTTCACCAGACATCCTCCACAAATCAGACTTTGGAGGAGTTCGGGTTGGGATAAAAAACGAGACAGAGGTACGGAATTGCTTTTGCGAAATAACACAAAAGGCGCGCCGCCTCATGCCAGACGCAGATATTAAAGGGGTTCTCGTGCAGCAGATGATTACCGGAGGCAAGGAGGTAATCCTGGGGATGTCACGTGATCCACAGTTTGGTCCCTTATTGATGTTCGGTCTCGGTGGAATCTATATAGAAATACTAAAAGATGTCTCGTTCCGAATAGCGCCAATTGGATTGAATGAAGCCGAAGAGATGATTCAGGAAATTCGGTCATTCCCGCTTTTAAAAGGAGCACGCGGTGAAAGACCCGTGGACATAAATACCGTTGTTGATAATATTTTAAGGCTTTCCCAGCTCGTGACAGATTTTCCGGAAATTATCGAAATGGATATAAATCCACTGCTCGTATTCCCCGAAGGTGGTGGTACAATGGCATTAGACGCACGCATAACGATATCGCAATAGTATAGCTATTCTCAACAAAATAACTGACAAGAGGAGAAATGCAGATAACTCCATCGGTGTATTGAAATCTTAAATCCAAATATCAAAATCCAAGATAAATTTAAATATCAGATTATTTAGAGTTTTGGATTTTGGATTTACCAAATTGAGAAACAACTTTTGAGACTTTATAAAATATAAACCTTATACTGATATACAAGCGTATTAAAAGGGGGGTTGCTATGATACCTATATTTATTGCTTCTGTTTCGCCTTTTTCCGGAAAGAATCTTATTTGTCTCGGTTTGGGGTTAAAGTTCAAAAAAGATGGATATAAGGTCGGTTACTTTAAACCAGTTGGTTTCTCACCCGTTGTTGTTGAGAACGTACTTACTGATGCGGATGCCGTCTTTCTTTCTAAGACATTAGAGGTAAACGAACCGCTTCAATCCATTTGCCCCGTGGTGTTAACCGACGACCTCTTAAGGCGCTTGACGAGCGGTGAAGACTTAAATATTCGTGAAAAGACGATGACTGCCTTTCATCAGGCTTCTAAGGAAAAGGATATAATGATTGCCAGAGGTTTGGGAAGGCTCTCTGGCGGCACAAGTCTGCAATTCTCAGAATTGGATTTCATCAAAGAATCCCATTCAAAGGTAATCTTTGTCGATAAATTACAATCCAATATTGACACACTCGACGGATTCATTTACGCATCCAGGATGCTTGGGAATCAACTGCTTGGCGTAGTATTCAACGTTGTTCCTTCTTCAAAATTAAACTACACACGGGAAATACTGGTCCCGTTTCTCAAAAAGAATGGTATTGCTACCCTTGGCATTATACAAAAGGATCCGATCCTTAGCGCCGTACCGATCAGGGAAATCATTACCTCCCTTAACGGAAAAGTGCTTTGCTGTGAGGACAGAGTGGACGAATTGGTCGAACATTTTATGATAGGTGCAATGAACGTCGAGAGCGCCCTGAGTTATTTCCGCAAGGTTTCAAATAAGGCCGTTATCACCGGTGGTGATAGAAGCGATATCCAACTGGCAGCCCTCGAAACCCCCACAAAGTGCCTGATCCTCACCGGAGAACTCTATCCAAATGCATCTATTCTTGGTCGGGCGCAGGAAGTCGGAGTACCCATTGTCGTAGTTCGTGCGGATACTGCAAATACCTTAGAAGTATGCGAAAACCTTTCGGGATATGTCAGCCTGCACGACAAGTCCAAGATACGACGCGCCGCCGAAGTGGTAGAACGGGAAATTGATTTTAAAACGATTTATGCACAGTTGGGATTGTCGAAATAAATAGGCTGATTTCGTCGCAGTATATTAACCCACAAAACACGCGAAAAAGACGGACAGAATTTAGCCATTTCCGTGTCTTTCGTTGGCAAATTGGAATCCCTGTACTTTAAAATATTTTCTCGACAATAATTATACGGCGGCAACTCGCATAGCCTGGCACTGCTAAACTACAACAAATCCCCTTACAAAGAGGGATGAAGGGGGGTTGTAAAAAACTTGCACAAGAAAGAAGTTTTTACGAGTTAATACCATACATCTCATTCTGCGATTTTTCTTCCTTTGTTGTAATGAAAGACTTCATGACCGTAAGCGGGGAGTTACCTTCTTATATCAATGGGAGTAAGCCTTGAATCCAGAACAGCAAAAGCCATAGTTGATATGCTTCTTGAATAAAGGTAAAATGCCGCATAAATAGAAACATAGCCGGATATTTCCAGATATTAGAATTCATAGTAACAATTTACAAAAAATTGGAAATACACCCACATGAAATTTATTGAATCCGAAACATTGGAACTGAAAAAATCTACTTCTGAGATTAAAGAGGCGGTCATATCAATCGTGTCCATCCTCAATAAAAATCAGCATGGCGAATTGTTTTTTGGAATTAAAAACAACGGTACCGTTATTGGTCAAAATGTAACCGGAAAAACACTCCGTGATGTATCAAAATCCATTGCTGACAATATTGAACCAAAAATCTATCCTCACATAAGCCCTATTAAGACCGACAGGAAATCATGCATCAAAGTCAGGTTCAAGGGAAATGATATTCCATACTTTGCATATGGCAGGGCATATATCAGGGTTGCTGATGAAGACCGGCAATTAAGCGCCAAAGAACTTGAAAAGCTGATTCTCGGAAAGAACAAGGATAAATTAAGATGGGATACTGACATTTGTAAAGAAGCAAAGATCACAGACATAAGCGCAAAAAAAGTTAAGTCTTTTTTGAAAAACTCAGGGCTGAAATATGACACTGTCAGCAATGCCCTTGAAAAATTAAGGCTTATGTCTGACGATAAGATACTGAATACAGCCGTAATCTTATTTGCCAAAAAACCTCATGCATTTTTCCCAAATGCACGTCTCAGGTGCGCTGTCTTCGGCACAACAGACACTTCGGTTACCATTGACATGCAGGATTTTGAAGGAGACATCTTCTACCTGATCGAAAAAGCTGAAGGATATATCCTGAAAAATATTCATATCGGCATGAAGCTGGAAGGTCTGAGGAGAGTAGATGTGCCTGAGATTGACAAGGCAGCTTTCAGAGAAGCCATAATCAATGCATTCTGCCATAGGGATTACCGTGAGTTTGATTCTGTTAACATCGCTGTTTTCAAAGACCGTGTTGAAATAAGGAGTCCGGGACTGCTTTATGGCGGACTGACCATAGAGACCATCAGGACAAAGATGGTTTCAGAGAGAAGAAACGAGTTGATTGCAGAGATGCTTCATCGTGTTCATTTCATCGAGAAATGGGGCAGGGGTATCAAGCTTATACTCTCAAAAGAGCCGGATACCAAATTTAGTGAAGTAGGAACCAAGTTTATCACTACGTTTATACGGAAAAGCTATTATGAGGGGAGGAAGGGGGTAGAAGATACTACCCAGAAAAAGGTCGTAGAAAAAGGCGGTGAAAGGTCGGAGAAAAGGTTGGTATATGGGTTGGTAGAAAAGGGGGTAGAAAAGGGGGTAGAAAAATTATCAGCAAATGAAAATATAATTTATACTTTGATAAGAAATAATCCCTATATAAGCAAGATTGAAATGATGTCTCATGGGAAACTAACCAAAAAAACTGTTGAATATAATTTAGAGAAGCTAAAAAAGAAAGGCATCCTCAAACGTGTTGGCCCCGACAAAGGCGGTTATTGGGAAGTGGTGAGGAAATGAAAGGCGTGAAAAAAGAATGATTGAAATGGAGCTAAAACTGTTAAAACCAAAAGGACAAAAATAAGGTGTGCAGATAAAATGTCTAAAATCAACGAAGCAACAGACACCGACTTGAAGGTTATTGAAAGGTTACAGCAACTCGGCAAGCGGGAAAGATATTGCTTTTCCGCACAATGAGTTATAATTATTTTGTTAAATAAAAAACGGGGAATATTGAATGGCAGAGGGGAGAAAGGTTAAGAGTTCTGTCAGTAACGATATTGAAGTCTATCGGCATGAAACGGACAAACGCAAAAATGCCCTGCCTGTCGGCCTTGCCTCTTACGGTACCTCAAAGCCGAAGAAATATGAGTACATTAACAACGGGGTCATAACAACGGGGTCAGGTCTTTAATCTTGCTGTTTGAGTGTTTGAATTATAGAAAGTCGGTTTAATACTCGAAGCCTTATAAATACCGGATGAAGACTGACAACACCCTATTTCCCCCTTTGTTAATGAGGACTAAAGCACAATCGACAAGGTATTAGCCCAGCATTACGGTTTCACCGATGAGGAATTAGACTTCATCCCTTCGGCTTAGCTCAGGACAGGTATCAACTACGACATTAAGTATCGTATGGGCAAAGAATTGGACACAGAGGATTGAGATTTTTTAAACAGGATACCGCACGGCATTAATCAGTGAAACCGTAACAGGAAAGATAAAGGTAATATAACGGATGACGGAAGAAGAATTGATAATTAAATTGAACGAATTTCGTAGACTACCTGCTGAAACGGAGGTCTTTGAATTTAAAGAGGCCAAGAATAATTATGACTCTAATAAGCTGGGTAAATATTTTCCTGCTCTTTCAAATGAGGCAAATCTTAAAGGCAGACCTCACGCATGGCTTATTTTCGGGATTAAGGATAAGGGCAGGTCAATAGTCGGCAGCCAGTTCCGCCAGAACCGTAAAGACCTTGACAACCTTAAAGGAGAGTTAGCCAATAAAACCACCAATCGTATTTCTTTTATCGAAATCTATGAACTACATCTACCCGAAGGCCGTATAGTTATGTTTCAAATTCCTGCTGCTCCAAAAGGCATACCCGTTGCCTTTGATGGACACTACTATGGAAGGGAAGGAGAAGAACTATCGCCATTGAATCTGGAAGAAATTGAACGTATTCAGGCACAAGCTGCTTTGGAGGATTGGAGCGCTGCCATGGTGCCGGATGCCGCAATTGATGACCTTGACCCTGCGGCTATCGCAAAAGCTCGTGAAAACTACAAGAACAAGTTTCCCCATCAAGCGCATGATATTGACCGTTGGGATGATATCACTTTTTTGAACAAAGCCAAAGTAATAATAAAGGGCAAAATTACCCGTACAGCAATAATCCTATTAGGCAAACCAGAATCGGAACATTTTATTAGTCCGGCAGAAACAAAGATACGCTGGCTCTTGAAAGATGTCAAAGGAAATGACAAGGACTATCACATTGAGAGTTGTCCTTTACTGCTGGCTGTTGATAAGATATATGCAAAAATCCGCAATCTGAAATACCGCTATATCAAAGACGGCACTTTATTCCCTGACGAGGTTGATCAATACGAGCCATTTGTAATTCGTGAAGCTATAAACAATTGCATTGCACATCAGGATTACACAAAGGGCGGCCGCATTAATGTTGTTGAAATGGAAGATCAATTGATATTTACTAATCTCGGCAGCTTCATTCCTGGTTCCGTGGAGAAAGTAGTTAAAGAAGATGCGCCGGAAGAACATTACCGCAATAGGTTTCTCGCAACCGCCATGTTTAATTTAAAAATGGTTGACACCGCAGGCGGTGGCATAAGGAAGATGTTTAATTATCAACGTGAAAGATTTTTCCCAATGCCGGAATACGACTTGTCAGAAGATAAAGTAAAAGTAACGGTAATCGGCAAGGTGCTCGATATGGATTTCGCGCGTGTACTCGCACGAAATCCGAGTTTGTTTTTAGAACAAATTATCATGTTAGATAAGGTACAAAAACAGAAACCACTTTCTGATGAGGAGATCAAATATCTGAAAGGGCTTGGTTTGATAGAGGGGAGAAAACCCAATTACGTTATCTCCGCCAAAATTACTGCGTCGCTGTCCAATGATGAATTAAAGGCGCATTATATTAAGCAGAGGGGGCTTGATGATGAACACTACAAAAATCTCATCGTTGAATATCTAAAAAAGTTCGGGGAATCACCAAGAAAAAACATTGAGAAGTTCCTTCGGGATAAATTGCCGGACATATTAACTGAATCCCAAAAGAAGAACAAAGTTACTAACTTGCTCTCTGCATTAAGAATCAAGGGGACAATACGTAACAACGGGTATTCTAAATGGTCTCCTGTTTAAAAGAGTTTTAAAAGAGTTTTAAAAGAGTTTTAAAAGAGTTTTCCGGGTCAGGCTTGAAATTTCAAGCAGTTACGACAGGGTGCAATGATAAAAATTATTTCATTAGAAAACCCATCCAAAAGGGAGGAATAACTCTAACTCTCTAATAGTCAACAGTTTATTTATTTCATCACAATATTCCACCAAACGCTACCGTACACTTTAAACTCTTTTAACACCATTTGACGAAAAAGTTAAACGAGTTACCAATGAAACCGCTAACCAGAGGAACCGTTTCATGGCAGAACTGGCAGATGAAATATTTGTCGCCTACCCTATGCCTTACCGGGTGGAAATATTGAAAAGCTCATTACGGACATTTCACACACAGGGAAAACAATTTCATCCTTTAAAACAGGCTAAGAGATTGGTATTTTAAAGCATATAGTTTGAATGCAAGTACTACAATAAGAAATTTTATAGAAGAATTTTACAAATATCTCAAAGTTCCTTTGAGTGACGCAGCACTTTTTGATAGAATAACTTATAACAATTTTCGAAAACATACATACAAAGGACTTTTTGACTTATTTCATTGATAATATCCAAAAATCGGTATAAAAATATGTTTCCCATGCTAAGGGTAAAACAATTCAATCTGATCACTGAATATTCATGGTGTAATTTCAATTTAAGGAGCGTACATGTTCAAAGATTTCAAAAAGATACAGTTCAAAATGCCTAAGAAATTCTCCGTCTGGCATATTATTATCGCCTTTGGCTTCTTCATCCTCCTGCAAATGTATTTGATGAATCCCGGGATAAGGAACATTACGTACAGTGATTTTAAAAAATTGGTCAAAGATGGGAATGTGGTTGAATGTTATATTACGGACACCATGATTCGCGGCAAACTGCGAGAGATGGAACGCGGTACGACAAAAAATGCCGTTTTTACCACGGCACGCGTGGACGACCCGGACCTGGTGAAGGACCTTGAATCCCTGGGCGTAAGGTATGCAGGACAATATGAAAGCCCGTGGTTCAAAACGTTTTTTTTCTCCTGGATTCTACCGTTGTTAATTTTATTCATAATCTGGCGTTTTGTTTTTAAACGATTCGGCCCGGCAAGCAGTATCATGTCCTTTGGCAAAAGCAAAGGGCGTCTGTATGCCCAGGAAGACTTGAATGTAACCTTTGACGATGTGGCGGGCATCGACGAGGCAAAGGAGGAACTTCAGGAAATTATTGAGTTTCTAAAGACCCCTGAAAAATTCCGTGCCCTGGGTGGGAAAATACCGAAGGGCGTTTTGCTGGTCGGCGCACCGGGAACAGGGAAAACACTCCTGGCAAAGGCTGTTGCTGGCGAGGCGGGTGTTCCTTTCTTTAATATGAGCGGTTCAGAATTTGTCGAGATGTTCGTCGGCGTGGGCGCCGCACGGGTGAGGGATTTATTTAACCAGGCGGACCAGAAAGCGCCCTGTATCATCTTTATTGATGAACTTGATGCCCTGGGCAAGGCGCGAGGCATGAATCCTATGGGCGGACACGATGAACGGGAACAGACGCTGAACCAATTGCTGGTCGAAATGGACGGATTTGATTCCAATAAGGGCGTAATTATCATGGGTGCCACCAACCGCCCCGAGATGTTAGACTCTGCCCTTTTGAGACCCGGCAGGTTTGATCGTCAGGTGGTTGTTGACCGGCCAGACCTCCACGGACGCGAAGCAATTCTTAAGGTGCATGCAAAAGGGGTGAAACTGGAGGAGGGCATCAATTTACACTCCGTTGCAGCCATGACTCCGGGATTTGTCGGGGCAGACCTTGCAAATCTCGTCAACGAAGCAGCCTTGCTCGCAGCAAGGAGAAATAAGAAGGCCGTAAGTATGCCGGAATTCGAAGAGGCAATTGACCGCCTTATGACTGGTCTCGAAAAGAAGAAACGATTGATGAATAAAAAGGAAAAGGAGATCGTCGCTCATCACGAATCGGGTCATGCGCTGGTGGCATGCTCTTTACCGCACGCAGACCCGGTACGAAAAATATCGATGATTCCCCGTGGCATCGGAGCGCTTGGATATACCTTACAAAAACCTACAGAAGACCGATACCTGATGACAAGGGCCGAACTCCTGGATCGTATCGCCATCTTACTTGGGGGAAGGATCGCAGAGGAAATTATCTTTAACGAAATATCAACAGGCGCACAGAATGATCTGGAAAAGGCTACCGAAATTGCTAAGATGATGGTGAAAGAATATGGAATGAGTGAAAAAATGGGTTTGGTAACATTCGAACAAGGTGACAGACCACTCTTTTTGAGTGGAGGATTTGCGGCCAGCAAGGAGTACAGCGAAGAAACCGCACGGGAAATTGATCTTGAAATAAAGAAGATCGTGGATGAATCGTTCCATCGTGTAAAAACGTTGTTAACTGAAAAAAAGGAAATATTACAGGGTATGGCAAAGACACTGATGGAAAAGGAAGTTATCGATGGAGAAGAATTAAAAAAACTTTTAGAGGAACTTCACAAAACCAACGGGAAAAAAGAACTATGCTAAAAAGATATATTGCCAGATATAAATACTGTACTATTGGTGTCATTATTGCCGCAAATTGTGCCGTAGTAAGTATTTTTAGATTGGAAGGAATTATCTTCGGTTTAGTAGTTCTGGCTTTTTGTTGTACCTTACAGTTTTTCATTAATAGTGAAGATCACGATAAATCAACCGAGACCGGAACGAGTACCGTATCTGAAAAATTGTTCCACAGCGTCATGGATATTATTCCGGAGATTGTGTACATTTCCATGTTTGACGGCTCTGTAAAATATATCAGCGATGGGATAGAAAAGGTGGTCGGACACAAGCCGGAGGAAATTTACAAGACGCGAAATATCTTACTCCAACTGGTACATCCGGAAGACAGAGAAATGGTATCGGTACAAATTCAAAAATTACAGAATGGAAGCGACTCAACGATAGAATATCGGTTATTAAAAAAAGACGGGTCTTATGTGTGGGTCTCCGATTCCCTGAATAGCGTCAAGAACGAATGGGGCAATGTAACCCATTACAATGGTATTTTAATGAATATAGACGAAAGGAAATTACACGACAAGAATTTGCAGAGCTTGAACGCGAGGATACACCAATTAAACGATATGGTCAATCAGCATGCCGTACGCGATAGTTTAACCAACGTCTATAACAGGCGATATTCGCTCGTAATCCTTCAGAATGAGTTTAACCGTGCGCGAACACAAAATAAGCCATTATCTTGTA
>Ga0080064_1007890_pt1 | contig 10439 bp, 8 predicted proteins | sample Subgrocontami54m_FD_69260 | JGI IMG/M metagenome (GOLD analysis project Ga0080064, IMG submission 69260) | Subsurface groundwater microbial communities from S. Glens Falls, New York, USA - GMW46 contaminated, 5.4 m (SPADES assembly) (version 2) ... | reverse complement strand
TTCATCATCACCTTGCTCATGGTCAGCATGGCGGCCGGGCCCGAGGCAATCTCCTCGGCCGCCGCCAACGCCTCGGACATGAGCTTCTCGGGCGCGACGGCACGGTTGACAAGGCCGATCGTGACCGCCTCCTCGGCCGTATAGCGCCGGTTGAGCATGATCATCTCCTTGGCGCGCAGGCTGCCGATCGCCCACGGCAGTGTCTGGAGCAGACCGAGATCGGGCAGCGCGCCGAGCTTCGAGTAGCCGCTCATGAAGTAGGCGTCGCGGCTGGCGATGACGATGTCGGCGAGGAGCGCAAGCGCAAGCCCGCCGCCGACGGCTGCGCCGTTCACGGCCGCAATCACCGGCTTGTCGCAATCGAGCAGCGCACGGGCCCAGGCGTGTGCCGCCAGCATGCGGGTGCGCACGGCGGGCGCCTTGCGGCCCTCCGGGTCCGTCATGGCGCGGATGTCGCCGCCGGCGCAGAACGCCTTGCCGGTGCCCGTGATCACGATCGCGCGCACCGCGGCGTCGCCGACGAGCTTCGGCACGTTCGCCTCCATTCCGGCCTTGACGGCGGGCGAGAGCGCATTCATCGCGCTCGGGTCGTCGAGGCGGAGGACAGCAACGGCGCCATGGCGCTCGACCTTCACGGCTTCGGACATGCGTCACTCCCTATGGATGCGAACGGTCGCGAGGTTAGGATAATAGCTACTTGGCTGCGCGTTGGGCACTGTGAGACCCGCCCTTCGGCATCTCAGCCAGCTCGATGACGAGGTTCCCCGTCGATTTGGGATCGAGGAAGACAATCCGGCAATTGCCGTGGCCGATCATGGGCTTCTGCGTCTGAAACCCGACGCCTTTTGCGCGCAGCTCGGCCATGGCGTCGTCAATGTCCTCGACCTCCAGGCAAATGTGGAACAGGCCTTCGCCGTGCTCGGCGATCCAGCGGCTGGTGCCCGTGTCCGCCTTGTCGGACTCCAGCAGCTCCAGATAGGTCTCGCCGATTGGGAACATGGCGAGGCTGGTGCTGTGCTCGGGCAGATGCTCCTCGTATTCCATCTCGATACCGAGCTTGTTCTCGAAGATGTCGCGCATAGCCGCGATGCTCTTCACCGCAATGGCGACGTGTTCGATGCGCTTGATCTTCATGCAAGGCTCCTGGCGCCAGGGGTAAGCGCTGGCCGATTGCTGGATGTACCTTACAACAGTCGATGTCACAGCCTAGTCGGATCGTCGCGGCTCTTGGCCGATGAAGTTGCCAATGCGGTCGGTGAGGCAACAATGTTCCTCTAGGCATCGGCACGGCTGCTCATCGTCGAGCGGGATTGCTCACTCCACCGAATCGTACCTGAGGCTTGCCCTGGGCCAGGGTGGCACCTAACGTTCGCGGCGCCGAACGACAATCGAAGATTGCCCGGGCTCGCCGTTACCAAGTCGCCCCATCTCAGGGCGTCTGGCGGCAATGTGCCCGATCTCAAGAAGGCGCGGGCGGGACGACGCAACAGGTTGAGCGCTCACACGGGGAGACACAGCTCATGATGCTGAAAGATCAGGTAGCCGTGGTGACCGGTGCCGGCCAGGGGATCGGTGCGGCCTCCGCCAAGGCTCTCGCCGAAGCCGGCGCCATCGTGGTGGTGGTCGATATCGACGGCGCGCTTGCCGAGAAAATGGCGCAGGCGCTGGCAGCCCACCAACATCGAACTCTGGCGATCGCGGCCGACGTCGGCAGCGTCCCTGACATCCAGCGCATGGTCGATCGCACGATCGCCGACCATGGACGCATCGATATCCTCGTCAACAACGCGGGGGTGACGCGGCGCGCCGATATCATGGACATCACCGAAGCCGATTGGGACCGCATCCATCGGGTGAACGCGAAGGGGGTGTTCTTTTGCCTGCAAACGGTCGCCCGGACGATGATCCCGCGACGGAGCGGGCGCATCATCAACATCGCCTCGATTGCCGGCAAAGGTTACGTGAACACGTCGAATGTCGCGTATGCCGCCAGCAAGGGAGCCGTCATCAGCCTGACGAAAACAGCAGCGCAGCAGCTCGGCAAGCACAACATCAACGTCAATGCGATCTGCCCCGGCGTGACGCGCACGGCACTTTCCGACGCCAATCTGCGGGTTCGTGCTCAGCAAGAGGGGCTCACGCTGGAGGCCATGGAGCGCAGGCGCGCCGAAGTCATCCCGCTGCAACGCGCCAACGACCCCGAGGACATCGCGGCAATGGTTGTATTCCTGGCGTCGCCCGGCGCGCGCAACATTACGGGGCAATCCTACAACGTGGATGGCGGCATCATCCCGGATTAGGGGCCAGGAGGGCTTCCGGTCAGCTTTGGCTCGGGCAAGGCTTTGGGCTCGAGTCGACGCACCCCTTGATGCCCCTACTAGAAGCTCGGCTTCGTCGCAAAGGGCGTCAGTTGCAGCTCGTGCGTCCAACAGGATTTGTCCTGGGTGTGCAGATAGTAGAACGCCTCCGCGATCCGCACGGGATTCATGACGATCTCTGGGCGCTGCTGGGCGCGCGGCAGGGCGCGGGTGCCGGGCGAATCGATGAGGCCATCGATCACGACGTTGGCCACGTGCACGCCATGCTCGGAATACTCCTCCGTCAGCACTTGCGCCAGCGTGCGCATCATCACGCGCGGGTAGTACAAGGACTGGCCGGTCATGCGCTTGCGCCCGCGCAAGGAGGACGAGTTGTTGGTAATGAGGAAGGAGCCTTTGCCGCGCTTGCGCATGGCCGGCAGCACCTCCTTGGCGACCAGGAACGGACCGCGGCTGGCGACGTGCTGCGCCGTCTCGAACATCGCGACGGGGATGTGCTCCAGCAATTCCTTCTCGGGCGGCAGATCACGCCCCTCGAGGTAGCCTGCATTGTAGACCACGACGTGCGGGTCGCCGACTTGCTCGCGAATTGTGGCGAACGCGTTGGCGATGGATTCCTGCGATACGAGATCCATCTCGACGGTCATGCTCTCGCCGCCTTGCGCTTCGATGGCCTGCCCCAGCGCCGACGCATTGGCGGCGGTCCGGGTCGTCAGCACGACGAAGAAGCCCTCTTGGGCGAACTTCTGGGCGATGGCGCCGCCGATACCCCAGCGTATGCCGACGGGCAGGTCGCTGTCGTCGAGAGCCTTGCCATGCGCCAGCTTGGTGTTGCGGCCGTCGGCCTGCCACTTGGAGGTCGCCCCGACGACCACGCAGACCTGTTTACGGGTTGGCCTCATGACGCATACCCTCCCTGTCGCGGTTGCGTGCTCACCATAGCGGACGGCGGGAACCCTGGCAGGAAGGAAATCACGACATGACGGAGAGCCTGTTTGCGGGCCTGAAGGTGATCGACTGCGCGAGCTGGATCGCAGGGCCGGCCGCCGCCACCATCCTTTCCGACTTCGGTGCCGACGTCATCAAGATCGAGCCGCCGGGCGCCGGCGACCCGTGGCGTGCCTCCACGCCGGTCCCTGGCAAGGCGACCGACTACTACTGGCAGCTGACGTCGCGGAACAAGCGCAGCCTCGCCATCGACCTGAAGCATGCCGACGGCCTCGCCGTGCTGTATCGGCTCCTCGCCTGGACGGATGTTTTCGTCACCAATTTTCCGCTGCCCGTGCGCGAGCGCCTGAAGATCGCCGCCGCGCATGTGCTGCCGCTCAACCCGCGGCTGATCTACGCCTCGCTCTCTGCCTACGGCGAGCAGGGTGACGAAGCCGCGAGAACGGGCTTCGACTCCACCGCCTATTGGGCTCGAACGGGGCTGATGGACATGGTGAGGGCCACGGCGGATACCGAGCCGGCGCGTTCCGTACCCGGCATGGGTGACCACCCCAGCGCCACCGGCCTCTATGCCGCCATCGTGACAGCGCTGTACCGGCGGGAAAAGACCGGCAAAGGCGGCGTCGCTCAGTCCTCCTTGCTCCACAACGGCCTGTGGGCGAATGCCTGCTTCATCCAGAGTCGGCTATGCGGCGAGCACATGCCGCATCGCGCGCCGCGCGCCCATGCGCCCAATCCGCTCGCCAATCATTATCGCTGCCGCGACGGACGCTGGTTCATCATGGCTCTGTTCAATGAGCAGCGGCAGTTGCGCGGCTTCCTGGCGGCGATTGGCTGCACGCATCTGGCCGATGACCCGCGCTTTGCGACACGTGAGGCTCGCAAGCAGAACGCCAGCGCGCTGGTCGAGATATTGGACGAGGTTTTCGCGCAGCGGGACCTGGCAGAGTGGCGCACGATCCTGGACGCGGCGGGGGTGACGTTCGGTGGGGTGAACTCGGTGGATGAGACGTCCGGCGATGTGCAGTTCCAACGGATCGGTGCGCTCGTACCGTTTGCCGATGGGAAGGGCCTGACGGTGTCCAGTCCGTTTCATCTGGACGGCGAGACCAAGGTGGCACCACGCCGTGCTCCCTCGGTTGGGCAACATACGGACGAGGTGCTGCAGGAAGCGGGGTACTCGACAGGGGATATCGGACGGCTGCGTGCCCTGGGAGTGCTCGGCTAGGGCTGTGGCGTGGCTCTGACCGTGGCGGATCACTGCCTATCGCGTAACCCAAGAGGGGCCCGTCGGCCGCCATCCGCGTGAGTGCACGCCGTCGGCGCGATCGAGCGCATATGGCCGTCGCAACGAGCGAGGCGGCGAGCCGAGCTAAAAGCCAAACTCCGGTATTGGAATATCGCGTACCTTCTCGCATTCAGCCTTGAAGTCATAAGGGACCCGATCGACGCAATCGGGCCATTTCCCCGTCGCCAACCAGAATTTGACGAGACCCAGCCGCGCGCACAGCCGCACGAAGCGCGGATCGTTGCGAAGTTCGGGCATGCCATCCCAGAACAACAGCCCCGTGCGGTAACCGTCGGGTCCCATCATGTCGTCTTCGGTTCCTCGTGGACCAAGGCACGCGGTCTCGGCCGTCCGGTACGCTTCCTCAACCAGGCCCAGATGGGCTGCATACACCAGGCGCGAGACGTCAACGCATCCGGTCTTCTCGTAATGTGCTGCAAGCGCGCTTCGCATGCCGCCGACGTTCTCCGGCGTAGGGTGGCGCTTGGTCCGGATGAACGCCAGACCGTCCTGGAACTCGCGCAGCGGGCGTTTCGCTGAAGGGTCCAGCAATCTATCGACCGCCGCCCAATCGTCGAGAAAGGCATATGCTCGCATCAGGTTCGCAACGGGGAAGCTCATGTCGGGCACGCGCGCCATGAGATCCTCGAGAACAGGCACGGCCTCCGCAACGCGGCCCGTGGCCATTGTCGCGAGAGCGCCCAAATTCGCCAACATCGGATTGAGCGCGTCCAACCGAAAAGCGCGCGCCGTCTCTTCGGCGCCGTCGCGAACCCGCCCGATCGCCCGGGAGTGCCAGCCGATGTACATTTGCGCATCGCTCGAGCCGGGCACAAGGCGCATGCGCTCGATGATCGCGTCGGCCTCGACGAACCGTCCGAATGGGGCGATGACAAAGTACTGTGCCGTCAGAGCATCGATGTTCTGCGGATCGAGCGCCAGGGCCCGCTCGGCCTCGCGCCGCACAAGGCCGGCGCTCGCGGCGCGATCGGCAAAGGGCTGATAAACGCGCAGCCACGACCGCAAGAAGGCGAGCCGGCCCCAAGCCTCGGCGAAGTTGGGGGCACGCTGTGTGGCGACCTCCAGCAGGCCGACATTGGTGCGCAACTCGTCAGGCGCATAGGATTTGGGGCTGGCGCGCAGATAGAGGTCATAGACCGCCGGATCGATCGCCTTAGTAGAGAAACTCGTGAAGGTCTGGTGGAGCGCCGCCGCGATGTGCTCGGAGATTTCATCCTGTACGGCGAAAATGTCGTCGAGACTGCGATCATAGCGGTCCGACCACAGGGTCGTCTGCGAGGCCGCCTCCACCAAATGCGCCGCGGTACGCACCCGCCCGCCCGCACGGCGGATGGAGCCGTCCAGGATGTGCGAGCACTTCAATTCGCTCGCAACTTTGCGCACCGTCTTGTCCGCGCCGCGAAACTGAAAACTCGATGTGCGGCCGATGACCTTCATCCTCGCACCGCGTGACAGACGTTGAATGATCTCCTCCGACACGCCATCCGAGAAGAACTGCATCTCCCGATCATCCGACAGGTTGTCGAAGGGCAACACCGCGAGAAGCGGTTCGTTGCCTTTGGATTGCGGCGCGACAATGACCGGAGTTGCCGGCGGCACCTGCAAGTGGCGTCCGGTGTCGTCCTTATCGACAATCTGAAAAGCGTGGACGTAGCCTGCAATATTCTTCAATGACGGCGTGCCCAAATCGGCAAAAGTCAGATCGCTTTTCCGTCTGATTTGATCTCGCACGAGCTCCGAGATCACGACCCGGCCAGGCTCGGCCAGCGATTGCAGGCGCGCGGCGACATTCACGCCGTCCCCGAAAATGTGGCCGTCGCGAACAATGACTTCGCCGATGTGGAGACCGATGCGAAACAGCATCTCTAGATCTGGCGGACTACTCCTATTGCTGTCACCGATCGAGCGCTGGATCGCCAGTGCAGCTTCGACCGCCGACGAGGCGCTCGTGAACTCGGCCAGCACGCTATCGCCGACCGAATTGACGATCCGGCCACCATGTTCGGCGACAACGCGATCCATTATTTCGCGACGCTCCGCGAGATCCCGAACGGTGCGGACCTCATCGATGCCCATGAGTCGGCTATAGCCGGCGACGTCGGCCGCGAGGATGGCGCTGAGCTTGCGTACCTCGGTTCGCTTGGGGTTGGACGCATCAGCCATGCCGCTCATCAAGCCTTCCATTCCCAAGAGATTGCAAGCTGAACATCATAAACGTGCCTTCTCAGACCCAATGGCTGCTGCGCGCGCTCCGTCAAGGGCACGACAGCTGCCGCACCGCCGGGAAGCCCGATGAACTCCGCCGCCGCATACGATGTGATTATCCCCTTGACGCACGTACGCCATATGTAGTCATCTCGTAGGAGATGATCATGCCCGAGAAGCTGTCAGTCCGTGAATTCTTCGCCCGCTTCCCCGACGATGCGGCGTGCCTTGAGCACGTGATGGAGGTCCGCTATGGCCTCAAGCATCAATGCGCGGCTTGCAACAAGGACAAGCCGGCGGCCGAACGGCGCGAGTGGACTTTCCATCGCCTGAAGGATCGCAAGGCGTACTCCTGCGCCAATTGCGGCCACCACATCTATCCCTGCGCCGGGACGATCTTTCAGGATAGCCGCACCAGTCTGCAGCTTTGGTTCTATGCCATCTTCCTGTTCGTCACGACGCGCCACGGCGTCAGCGGCATGGAGCTGCATCGCAGCCTGGGCGTCACCAAGAAGACCGGCTGGCGAATTGGGCAGCAAATCAGAAAGCTGATGACGAAGGCCGATGGCTTCGAGGTCATGAAGGGCCACGTCGCAGCCGATGAGACCTACATTGGCGGGCGCCGGGTTGGCGTCCCAGGCCAGCGCGGGCGCGGCACTCCTGGCAAGACCATCGTTGCGGGGCTCAAGGAGCGCGGTGGCCGGATACATGCCGACGTGGTCCCGGACGTGAGGACGGGCACCCTGCGCAACATCATCCTCCGTCATGTGCAGCAGGGCTCGATTGTCTCCACCGACGAGCTTGGCTCATACAGCTTATTGGCGCACCGCGGGTATCGGCAGGGGCGCATCCGGCACGGCAAGAAGCAATGGGTGTGGGTCGACGCCGATGGCACCAAGCATCACGCCAATCACGTTGAGAGCTTTTGGAACCTGTTCAAGAACTCGGTGCGCTCGACGCATATCCACGTCAGCCCCAAGTGCATGAACCGCTACTTGCGCGAGTTCACTTTTCGCTCGAACCATCGCCGGATGAACGCGATGTTCGACTTGCTGATCGGCGCTGTTTAGCCAGCGCCCGCACGGCGGCGTCGAACTCAGCTCGGTCTGCGGCGCCGACGCCGCGGGCTTCCTCCTGTCGGATAAATTCCTCCAGCTGGCCGGCTTCTAAGGCCTTCCGTAACGATAATCGGGCGTCTTCTTTGGAACGCTTGATTGTTCGCTGCATTGGACCAGGATAGCACGTAATCAGGAGCCCGCGGAACCGCCCATGTCTCTATCCCACAGCGTTGCAGAGCAAATTCGCGGACGCCATGACGCCATCAAGCGAGAGCTGGCGGACGTGGCGCCGTACGCATTTGCCGACCAGAGGCACCTCAATGCCAATGCACCTGAGCGGGCGTACTGGCATCTTGGGTATTGTGCCGCTTTGAGCGACGTTCTTCGTCTGCTGTCAGGTGACAACCTTAGCCAAAGACCGGACAGCGGGGACAACTCCAATTAGATCCATTGGGCCGATCAGGATGCAGCGTATTTCCTGCCGGCCTAAAATCATGGAAAAGATTGCACTCCTTCTCGAAGGCCGCCTTTGGCGACGAGAAGTAGCTGGCCTTGAAGTATGCGTGCTGCCCTACATAGTCGCGTAGCCGTTTGTTTAGGTCGTTGTCGGATCGCCCGACACGATGAACGTGAAATACGCCAGACCCATCAATCGGCCCAAGCGCGTAAGCGCCAGGTGAGACTTTGGTAACGGTCCGATTGATCTCACTATCAGTAAGGGCGAAGGGCCCTGTCAGGTTCGTCGAAGGCATGGGTTCTCCCCATTGAAAATGTGGACGGATTCGATCAAATCGCGTAGAAATCCGGGGCGCCCCGCGCATCGGGACGCCCGCAGGCGAGCTGGATCATGCAGCTAACGCCGCAGAATTCCGGGCCCTAGCTATGTTAATGCTTGGGTCCGCCGCATAGGGCGACCTCCTTTCAGCCTCTCCGGGGCCTGTTTGGGGTGAATGCCTTGACCGGGCCGGTTGCTCCACAACCGGTCCGGTCGCTTCTGAGACCTACTCAGCAGGTTTGGCCTCATTGCCTGCGGCGAGCTTCCAGTGCTCGCCTTCTAGTATGATTTCTTCCTTTTTCTTGAGCCTGGAGAGGGGCGGCGAAAGACTTGTTCGCGCGAGGCTCGGCAGCCAGCGCTGCCGGATGAGTTCTAGAATCTCATTGCTGGTAAGGCCTTGCTCGCCAGCCTGCTCCAGCAGAACGAGGGCCATCTGCCCGATTGTGAGGTTCTGGCCATCCACAAGTTCGTCGGGCGGTGTGTCGCCGTTATCCGCGACCGCCGCTTCCGGTTCGGCCTCAGCTCGATCTTCCGAGCCCGCCAGCCGGCTGAGAACGCGGCGGGCGACTTGGATTTCTTCAAGCTCTAGCTTATCGGCCCGCAACTCCGTTTCCTTGATGCCAATACGGAGGGTCAATTCTTCTTCGCGAGCGTCGAGCCGACGCATCTCTGCTGACTTGCGTGCCATGCGGTTCTGATAGCGCGAGTCGCCGTTGCGCGCAACAGATTGGAGACACCTAAATGCAAGAATGTGCGCAACGTAGTCTTCGTGGGGCATGTTTCGGCGTTGCGCGCAACATACCTGTGTCCAGGGAGTAATCGCCACGGGCGGCGCCGACGAAAACCTGCCCCGAGCATCCGGGCGCACGCTGTGCGGATCGAGCGGCAACGAGCTGTTGGCGGTGCCTAATCAGCCCGGATCAAGTCCGGGGCAGGCTCTCTCCCCGCAAGGGTGCGCGCCTCGCTGCCGTCACATGGGGAGAGGACACCGTGGCCACGTGCCTGATATGGCTGAGGGTCATGCACGCTGACTTGCATTTTCCAGATCCCCACCCCCATCCCCCCGGATCAAGTCCGGGGCAGGCTCTCCCCGCGTCGTGTCGAAGACACGCCTTCGGCATGATGGGGAAGGAAGACCAACACGAGGCGGTGCGATGCGGCTGTTCTGCTTCGGGTTCGGGTATTCGGCCGAGGCGCTGGCGCGGCGGCTCTCCGCGCGCACGACCTCGCTGGCCGGCACCCGCACCAGCCTTGGCGACACGCCGGCGCCGCTGGGGGCCAGGCTCGCCGAGTTCAGGGGCGATGCGGCCTCGGCCGAGGTGCGCGGTCTGCTGGCCGGGACGACGCATGCGCTGATCTCCGTCCCGCCCGACCTCGAGGGCGATCCGGTGCTGCGCTACTTCCGGGACGACCTGGCGGCACTGCCCGATCTCGCCTGGGTGGGGTATCTCTCCACCGTCGGCGTCTACGGCGACTGCCACGGCGAGTGGGTCGACGAGGCGAGCCCGACGCGGCCGACCTCCGAGCGCAGCCTGCGCCGGGTGCAGGCCGAGCGGGCCTGGCTCGCATTCGGCCGCGAGACGGGCAAGCGCGTGGAGGTGTTCCGGCTGGCCGGCATCTACGGGCCGGGGCGCAGCGTCATCGAGGGGCTGAAGGCCGGCACCGCCCGGCGCATCGTCAAGCCGGGCCAGGTGTTCAACCGCATCCACGTCGACGACATCGCCCGCGTGCTGGCCGCCGCCATCGACAAGGCCACGGGGCTCGCGATCTATAATGTCGGCGACGACGAGCCGGCCCCGGCCGGGGACGGGGTCGCCTATGCCGCC
>Ga0080064_1007889_pt1 | contig 10439 bp, 8 predicted proteins | sample Subgrocontami54m_FD_69260 | JGI IMG/M metagenome (GOLD analysis project Ga0080064, IMG submission 69260) | Subsurface groundwater microbial communities from S. Glens Falls, New York, USA - GMW46 contaminated, 5.4 m (SPADES assembly) (version 2) ... | reverse complement strand
CCAGCGCGCGGAGGAGGTGAAGCGCGGCGTCTGGCAGGCCGGCGGCTTTCCGGTCGAAATGCCGGCGATGTCGCTCTCCGAGCCGTTCCAGAAGCCCACCACCATGCTCTACCGCAACCTGCTCGCGATGGAGACCGAGGAACTGCTGCGCTCCTATCCCGCCGACGGCTGCGTGCTGATGGGCGGCTGCGACAAGACCACGCCGGCGCTGGTGATGGGCGCGCTGTCGATGAACCTGCCCGCCATCTTCATGCCCGCCGGCCCCATGCTGCGCGGCAACTGGGGCGGGGAGACGCTGGGCAGCGGAACGGACTCGTGGAAGTACTGGGCGGAGCTGCGCGCGGGCAACATCAGCGAGGGCGACTGGGCCGAAATCGAGCAGGGCATCGCCCGCTCGGCCGGCCACTGCATGACCATGGGCACGGCCTCCACCATGACCAGCGCGGTCGAAGCGCTGGGCTTCGCGCTGCCCGGTGCCGCGTCCATTCCAGCCGCGGACTCGCGCCATGCGCAGATGGCGACGCTGTGCGGCAAGCGCATCGTGGACATGGTGTGGGAGGACTTGAAGCCGCTCGAGATCGTGAACGCGGCTTCGATCGACAACGCGGTGACGGCGGTGCTCGCGCTCGGGGGCTCGACCAACGCGATCGTGCACCTGATCGCGCTCGCGCGCCGCGCGAACGTGCCGCTCACCCTGGACCGCTTCGACGCGCTGGCGCGGCGCACCCCGGTGCTCGCGAACATCCGCCCCTCGGGCAAGTACCTGATGGAGGATTTCTACTACGCGGGCGGCCTGCGCGGCATGCTCGCCCGCCTGACCGATCTGCTCGCCTGCGACGCGATCACCGTCAACGGCCGCACGCTCGGCGAAAACCTCGCGGGCGCGCGGGTGTTCGACGACGACGTGATCCGCACGCGCGATAACCCGCTGGTCGCGCGCGATGGCCTCGCGGTGCTGCGCGGGAATCTCGCGCCCGACGGCGCCGTGATCAAGCCCGCCGCGATGGAGGGCTCGCTGCTGCGGCACACCGGCCGGGCGGTGGTGTTCAAGGACTACGACGACATGGCGGCCCGCATCGACGATCCGGGCCTCGATATCGACCGGGACTGCGTGATCGTGCTGCAGGGCGCCGGCCCGCAGGGCGCGCCCGGCATGCCCGAATGGGGCCAGCTGCCCATCCCGAAGAAGCTCCTGCAGCAGGGCGTGCGCGACATGCTGCGCATTTCCGACGCGCGCATGAGCGGCACGAGCTACGGCGCCTGCGTGCTGCACGTGGCGCCGGAGTCGCACGTGGGCGGGCCGCTCGCGCTGGTGCGCGACGGCGACCGCATCGCGCTGGACGTCCCCGCGCGGCGCATCGAGCTGCTGGTCGATGCGCAGGAACTGGATCGCCGGCGCGCCGCCTGGAAGGCGCCCGAGCCGCGCTACGGGCGCGGCTTCGGCGCCCTGTACCTGAAGCACGTGACCCAGGCCGACAAGGGCTGCGATTTCGATTTCCTCGAGGCCGGCGCAGCGACGCCGGACCCGGAGATTCATTAGCCGGCTGCCCAACGGTGGCATGCAGGTAAAGACGGCGCTATGATGGCCCGCCGAGGAAACCCCCGAAACGGACTGGAGGAGGACCACATGCCGAAGACAATCGCGCAAACCTGCATCGCGGCGGCCGCGGCCGCACTGTTTGCCGTGCCTGCAGCGGCGCAGCAGGTCACCATGATGACCGGCCCGCAGGGCGGGGTGTGGGTGCCCCTCGGCGGGGCCTTGAAGGGCATGTGGGAAAAGGCCATCCCGGGGCTCAACGTGCAGGCGCAGCCCGGTGCCGGGATCGCCAACGTTCGCGGCGTCGACGAGGGCAAGGCGCAGATCGGCTTCGGCAACTCCAGCTCCACGGTCGACGGGCTGGAAGGCCGACCGCCGTATCCGAAGAAAGTCACCAACGTCTGCCAGCTCGCGAACATCTACCCGCAGTATTTCCAGGTGGTGGCGCTCGCCGATTCGAAGGTGAATTCGTTCGCCGACCTGAAGGGCAAAACGGTCGTGACCCAGCCCAAGGGGAACACGTCCGAGTTGCTCACCGACCTGGTGCTGAAGATGAACGGGCTGAGCTACCAGTCGCTCGGCAAGATCAATTTCCAGGCGTCCTACACCGACGCCGTGTCGATGATGAAGGACGGGCACGTGCAGGTGTTCACCCTGGGCACCACCGCTCCCGCGTCCTCGGTGATGGACCTGGCGAGCGCGCGCGACATCAAGCTCGTTCCGGTGGACGACAAGACCATGAACGATCTGAGGCGCCAGAACCCGGGCTATCACAGGCTCGTCATCAAGGCGGGCACCTATCCCAAGCAGGACCAGGACGTGCCGGTGATCGGCTACTCCACCCACCTGGTGGTGGCCTGTTCGCTGCCCGAGGACGTCGTGTACAGGATGGCGAAGACCATGGCGGCCAACGTGACCGACATGTCCGCGAGCAACAAGGCGATCGCCGGGCTCACGCCCAAGGACATGGCCGTGGACATCGGCGTGCCGTTCCACAAGGGGGCGGCGAAGTTCTACAAGGAAGTCGGGGCGCTGTAGGCAAGGCGTCATTCCGAGTGAAACGAGGAATCTGCTTTCTGGCAAATGAGAAGCAGATTCCTCGGCCGTCGGCCTCGGAATGACAACTCACTCCGGAACGGGTTCTTGTGCCGGTAACCGTAATCTCTGAGGAGAAGCCCGCCACGGCGCCCGCCTCGAGCGCGCTGAAGGCGCTCATCTCCGCCATCGCGGTGGCGATGTCGCTGTACCACATGTACGTCGCCGCGTTCGGCCCGCCCGAGGCGATGCACTTCCGCGGCACGCACCTCATCTTCGCGCTCACGCTCGTATTCCTGCTCTACCCGTCGAAGCCGGGGGGCGGGTTCGGCTGGCGCTCGCTCGATGCGGCGTTGATCGCCTTGTCCTGGGCCTTCGTGCTGCACATCTTCGTCAACTACGACTACTTCACCAACCGCATCATCTACATCGACGACCTCACGCTCGCGGACAAGGCCTACGCGGTGGTGTCGGTGCTGATCGTGCTCGAATCCACGCGCCGCGTGCTCGGCTGGGCGCTGCCGATCACCGCGGCCGCGTTCCTCGTCTACGCGATCGGCTTCACTCGGGTGACGCCGCCGGTGCTGATGGAGCAGCTCTACCTCTCGACCGAAGGCATCTTCGGCTCGACCCTCGGCGTCTCGGCCTCCTACGTCATGCTGTTCGTGCTCTTCGGCGCCTTCATGGAGCGCAGCGGCACCGGCAAGCTGTTCATGGATTTCGCGCTCTCGCTCACCGGGCACACCGCGGGCGGCCCGGGCAAGGTGTCGGTGATCAGCTCGGCCCTGTTCGGGACGGTTTCGGGAAGCGCGGTGGCCAACGTGATGGTGGACGGCCCTATGACCATCCCGCTCATGAAGCGAAGCGGCTTCAAACCCGCCTTCGCCGCGGCGGTGGAGGCGACCGCCTCCACCGGCGGCCAGATCATGCCGCCGGTGATGGGCGCCGCGGCCTTCGTGATGGCCGAGTTCCTCGCGGTGTCCTACTTCCAGGTCACGGTCTGGGCCACCATACCGGCGGTGCTGTACTACGTGGCGGTGTTCTTCGCGGTGCATTTCGAGGCCAAGCGCGCCGGCCTGCACGGGGTGCCGCGCTCCGAGCTGCCGCGGATGGGCGCGGTCATGTCCGAGCGCGGTCACCTGTTCGTGCCCATCGTGATCATCTTCTTCGGCCTGATCGCCGGCTACAGCGCGCCGCTGTGCGCGCTGGTGGGCTCGCTCGCCTGCCTGCCGATGGCGCTCGCGCGCAAGGCGACGCGCGAGGGCATCACCGCGCGCTCGCTGCTCGAGGCGCTCGAGGACGGCGCGCGCAACACGCTGTCGGTCGCGGTCGCTTGCGCCTGCGCGGGCATCGTCATCGGAGTGGTGACCATCACGGGCCTGGGGATCAGCTTCACGCAACTGGTGATCGGCGTCGCCCAGAGCTCGCTGCTGCTCGCGCTGGTGCTCACCGCGGTCGCCGGGATCGTGCTCGGCATGGGCATGCCGACCACGCCGGCGTACATCGTGATGGTGGCGCTGCTCGTGCCGGCGCTTATAAAGCTCGGGGCGGTGACGCCCGCGGCGCACATGTTCGCCTTCTACTTCGCGATCCTGTCGGCGATCACCCCGCCCGTCGCGCTCGCGGTGTACGCGGCGGCGGGCCTCGCGAAGACCGACATCTGGACCTCGGGCCTGTACGCGGTGCGCGTCGGCGCGGCGGGCTTCATCGTGCCGTTCATGTTCGTCTACGAGCCGGCGCTGCTGATGATCGGCTCGGAGTGGTACGTCGTCCTGCAGGCGCTGGTCAGCGCGTCGATCGGCACGATCTGCCTCGCGGGATCGCTGGCCGGCTATTTCATCGGGCCGACCACGCGCATTCAGCGCGTGGTCCTGTTTGCCGCCGCGCTGCTGCTCATCAAGCCCGGCTGGATCACCGACCTGATCGGCCTCGCGCTGCTCGCGGCGATCGTCGCAGCCCAGCTCGCCGGCCGCAGTGCGCGGGGCGCGCGGCGCGGCTGAGCCGCGGCGCTCGGACCTGGTAGTGACTCAAGTCACTGACGGCTTTCTCCGAAGGGATTAACGCAAACCTTGTTGGAAATAGAGACAAAGTGAGATTCGAGAGTTGCGCGCTTCGCTATCGGGCCGCCGATAGCATCCGCCCTTGCAGTCGAGCCGTAATCGACGCTTCATGGGGGTGAGCATGGACTCCAGGATAGGTTTCATCATTGTCGCGATCGGGATCTCGGTTTTCTTCTCGCCAACCCCGACTTTCGCAGCATCAATTGATCAAAGCGAGTACGAGAAGCTATTCAAAGTGGCGACTCAAAGAGGCGTCGTTCGCGTTTCCATCTCTCTGGATGTGAAAGGAAGCCTCGGCCAGACGCGATCGCCTGCCGTGAAATCCGAGATTGACAGCAAAGCCGGCGTGCTCCTCGCCGAACTTGGCGATGATGCGCTGCAAGTGGGGCGGTCGATCAACGGCTTCGGGCATATCGGCGCTTACGTTACACCCCAGGGGTTGCAGAAACTCGCGGCCACGCAGAACGCGCTGTCGTTTGGCCGTGACCTCGGCGAGGGAGTGCGCACTGCCGTGTATGAGGGTGACGGCCGGATTGAAGCCATCGAGGCGGAAATCGATACGGCCGGATTCGCCGACGTGGAGGTCACCCTGAACCTGGAAAACTTGGATTTCGACATCCTGCCCGACGGCCGCACGCGACTCAGGCCCTCGAGCGATCAGGCCAAGGAGCTGAGTGCCAGGCTGCCGCAATTCGTGGCCTCGCTTTCACCAGGCATGGTACTTGATCTCGCCGACTTCAAGTCCAGGATCAAGGTCCCGGCATTTCAGAAACCGACGCTGCAGCTGCGTGTCAATCGGGAGGGTCTGTATGCGCTCAAGGAATCTCCACAAGTGCGGGCGATTCAGCTACTAAAGGCAAGTCCTGCGCAGCCCCCTTTTCTCGACCCGGAAGCTCTGACAGAGGCCGCGAGGCATGGCTCTGTCCGGGTACTCATGGAGTTGCGGATATCCGCACCGTACAGTCCGCTTCGCGGCAATATGCCCGCCAAGGCCTGGCAAGCGCAAACCGACGCGATTGGTCGCGCCTTCGCGGAGATCACGTCAGGTATGCAAGGCGAAAAGCTGAACTTCAACGAGTATAAGGGGCTGGGGGCGATTGCGTTACAGCTATCGGAATCAACGCTCAAAGCGCTTTACGCAAGTCCTGACCCGCGTATTTCCGCAATCCGATTGAGCAAACCGGTCGCTGCCCCAACCCTAATGAACAGCATACCGCTAATCAACATGCCGAACGCATGGAACGCCGGATTCAAAGGCGCTGGCCAGGCAATTGTTGTCTACGACACCGGTATACAGAAGAAAATTGCTCGGCCTCGATCACGCGATGAGGTCAGCAGTTTGACTTGTTCGGACCTTTTCTAGGCGCCGGGCGCGGTCTCGAAGGTTTCGTTCGACAAGAACAGGGAGGAAGTGCCATGCGGATTCCCATTCGGCTGCTCTTTGCGCTGCTCGCGGCGCTGGCGGGATTGCCGGCCGCGGCGCAGGAGGCCGCGACCTACCCCAGCCGGCCGGTCCGGCTGCTGGTGCCGAATGCTCCGGGCAGCTCCATCGATACCATGAGCCGCATCTTCGCTGCAAGAATGGGCGAGCAGCTCGGCCAGACGGTCTTCGTCGAGAACCGGGATGGCGCCGGCGGCCTGATCGGCGTCGAGGCCGGCAAGAACGCGAAGCCCGACGGCTATACGCTGATCTGCGGATCCAACGGCTCGATGCTGATCGCGCCATTGCTCAGGAAGAACGTTCCCTACGATGCGATCAACGACTTCGCGCTCATCGGCAGCTTCGCGGTGACGCCCAATGTCCTGGTGGTCCACCCCAACCTGCCGGTACACAACGTGAGGGAGCTCGTGGACTACGCGAGGGCGAACCGGACGAGCATCAACATGGCCTCGGCGGGCGTGGGCTCGCAGAGCCATCTGGGCGGCGTGCTGCTCATGACCATGGCCGATTTCGAGTCCCTGCACGTTCCCCACAAGGGCGGCGGGCCCTCGGTCAACTCGGTCGCTGCGGGACAGACGCACTGGACCTTCGTACCCGCGCCCGCGGTCATGTCCTTCGTCAGGAACGGCCGACTGCGGGCGATCGGCCACAGCCTGCCGCGGCGCTCCGTCACGCTCGGCGACATGCCCGCGGTCGCCGAGACCGTTCCCGGCTACGACTACAGCGGCTGGGGCGGACTGCTGGCGCCCAAGGGCACGCCGCAGGCGATCATCGACAAGGTGCACGCGGCGATGCTGAGGACGGTCGCCTTGCCCGAAGTCCGGAACGGCTTCGCGACGCAGGGCGCGGAAGTGTCCACCAGCTCGCCCGAGGAGTTCCGAAAGTTCCTCGCGCAGGACGCCGCGAATACGAAGAAAGTCATCGAGGCGGCGCGAATCCGGCCCGAATAGCGCCGCGGCGAGTCCGGGGCGGGAACGCCCGCGTTTCGCCCGGGATTGTGACCGTGGTCACAAATCGCCCTCGCGGGGATGCAGGCGAGCGGGATCGAATACGTATAGGTCCGGGCTCCCACAGTCCGGCCGGATTCAGGCCGCCCTCCTTATACTGCCGACGAAGCGGCCCAGCACGGCGATCTTCGTCGAACCCGCGGTCTGTCCGAACACCACCCTGCGCGCCGGGAAGATCTCCGGCGGGTAGCTGCGGTTCTCGCAGGCGAGCTTGATCCTGCCGTCGGCGAGCAGCGAGACGCGGCGCAGCTTGATCGTCGCGCCCTGCCTGAGCACGTACAGGCCGTTGTCGCCGAAGGCCTTCACGCCCCTTCGGTACACCACGACGTCGCCGGGATTCACCTCCGGGGCCATCGCGTCGCCGGCGACCTCGTAGGCGTCGATCTCGCCGTCCTCGATGCCGAAGTGCTTGTCCAGCCATTCGCGGGTGAACCCGATGACGTCGCGCGTGTGCTCGCCGCGCTCGACCTTGCGCGCCTCGGCACTGGGCACCAGGGTGAATGACTTGGCGAGCTGCAGGAGCGCGATCGAGCGGCGCACCTCGATGTCGGTGGAGGGTTCGTCGAAGAGGATCTCCACGCCGCGCAACAGATAGTCGAGGGAGATCTTCAGGTCGTTCGCGATGCGCACCAGGGTTTCGATTCCCGGGAAGCCTTCGCCCGAGAGCCACTTGCGGCTCGCGCTGACGGTGACGTGGTATTCCTTCGCGACGCGCGCGAACAGGGCGCGGCTGTAGGGCGGGTAGCCGCGCAGCTCCAGCGTGCGCACCAGCCGCTCGGCGAATTCCTTGCGCAGCGCCGGGTCGGGCTCGCGGCGGTCGGGGATTGGAGTGCCGGGTTTGGATCTACCTGAGGTCATTGGGGAAAGACGTTAAATCCATGAAGTTTTCCGCGGTCAATGTTACATCGGAAGAGGGGCAGCGTCGAAACCCCGGGGCGATACTTTAAGTATCATCTGGAAACTTAAAGTATTGACTCCGGGATTTTGTGCGCCTATATTGAAACCGTTGGTAACGATCGTGGCGATCGGCGGCGCGGCCGTCACCTCGAGGAATTGCGGGTGAACATGGGCAAGCAGACGACGGGCAGGAGCAGGTTCAGCAGGGCGATGAATGCATTCGTCGAGCGGGCGGGCAGCCTGGCCGCCGCCGGACGGCGCCTGGGCCGGACGGCGCCGGCCCTGCGCAAATGGATGGCGAGCGGGAAAATGCCGCGCACCGAATACACCGGCGAAACCCGATACGTGGACAAGATCCTTAAGCTCGTCGGCGACGAATTCACGCGCGACGACCTGCTTCCGAAGGACAGGAGGAACTAGGAAGCCGGGCTTTCCTCGCCGGCTCTCCGGGCCAGGGCGAAACGACCGCGCTCCTGGAAAGCATGCCCGGTGCGCAAGCATCGGGCGGAAGGATCGGCAAGACCCTAAGCTAGCACGGGAGAAGGACCATGCAGGAAGATGTCATCGATCTGGTCCAGCGGTTCCTCGCGGTTGCCAGGATACTTGCGCATGACCAGAACAAGGCGGCAGGGTCGCTCGACCTCTCGCTTGAGGCTGCGCAGGCCCTGCGCGGGCTGAGCGAAGAACAGGCGGCGCTGCTCGCGTCCAGCGGCACGTTCATTTTCCGCGTGAAGCTCGACGGCAAGGCGCACGAAAATCCCCCCCCGGAACTCGCCGGCATCGTGCACGACTACCTGTTCGTGGTGAGGGGATTGGTCAGGTCCAGGCCGCACACGGCCCACATCACGCTGGGCATTTCCTCGGGCGAGGCCAGGCGGCTGGCGTGCATGAGCCTTGCCGAGATCCGCGAAGCGACGGAGCACGGGCGCTGGAAGGTCGTGCTTCCCTCCAACCTCGCGAAGCTCGTCCGCGTGTACTTCAACCTCGGCACGGTGCCGCAACGCCGTTCGTTCATGCTGCTGCAGGCAGTCGGGAGGCCATCATGATCCGCGCGCAACATCTCGAAGACCTTGCGAGGGCGGTCGAACTCGCCAAGCTGGGCGCCCGTCCACCGGTCATTCGCGACCTGTGCCGCAGCGTGCCGAGCACGGAGTCGATCCGCATCTATACGGAAGTGGTCGGCGTCAAGCCGCCGCAAGGGCAGCTTCCCAGCCGTCACGAATCGCTCATGGAAACCCAGCGGTTGCGCTGGCACGGTTCGGTCATCGCCGCGGCCTACGGCGGGGTCAAGGACACCACGGAGCGCTACCAGGACGCCTACGTCGCCGCGTACCGCCATTACCAGGAAGTCCTGGCCGGCGAAGAACTGCTCTACAGCTTCGACCGCGCGTGGATGTTGCTGCGCCAGCTCTCGATCAAGAACATCAGCGCGGTGACTTGCAGCCGCTGCGATGCGCAGTACATCCACAACAACCAGGACATCCTGAATCACGAGCGGAATTGCCCGGTCTGCGTTGCCGTGCGCCGCAACGGCCAGGTCTGCCAAGTGCAGGCGATGGGCCAGAGCGCCAACCACTCTCGCAGCCGCGTTCGCCTCGCTGCGGCGGCGTAAGCGCAGGGAAAAAAACCTCAGCGCAATGCGTTTTTGCCGGGCGACTGGGCATCGAGAGGCGCAAATAATGTCTCTCGATGCAGATTCCGACGCTTATCCGTTGCGCTTTCCGCAGGAACGATGCGGGAAAGACCGATGCCCGCGCGCATCGGGTCGATGCTGCCGCGGGCGGCGAGCCCGACGGACTTGACGGATTGCCAGGCTCGCAGAGCGAGCTGCTGCGCAGAATCCGCGCGGCCGCCGGCGGGACGCAGGCCGAATTCGACCGGCTATACCTGCCTGTCCTGAAGAACTACGCACGCTACCTGCAACGGTTTTCCGCCGCCCCCGACAGCACGTCCAAGGAGGCGGACGCAATGCTTTGTCTCGGCATGCAGGTCGCGTTCTATGCCCTGCAGGCGAGCGGCGGGGGGATGTTCTCGGGCCGCGAGTCAACCGAGCGCAGGCGCGTCCTCGAACCGCGCTGGAGGTACGCGACCTTCATAGCCGGCCTGTGCGTCGAGGCGTGCCGGCCGCTCGGCGAGAGCGGAATCCCTGCCACGATCGCGAAGATCCTGCCCGCCGACTGCGCGCAGTATCTGCGCGAGGGCGGTGACCTCGTGGTCCCTGCGATGCTGGACGCGATCGCCGGCGCCCCGGGGCAGGGGGAGGAATCCGCTCTGCGCAGGATCGTGGAAGACGTGCGCCGCCGCGTCTCCGGGCAGGACAAGAATGCAGCGCTCGCGCCCAGCCTCGTCGAGGCCATGCGCAGGCTGTTCCGCAACGGCACGTGGAAGGTGGGCGAGAGGAAGGCGCGCCTTTGGCACGGGGAGGATGGCCTGTACCTCGTGTGGAAGACCGCAGCGAACGA
>Ga0080064_1007883_pt1 | contig 10453 bp, 10 predicted proteins | sample Subgrocontami54m_FD_69260 | JGI IMG/M metagenome (GOLD analysis project Ga0080064, IMG submission 69260) | Subsurface groundwater microbial communities from S. Glens Falls, New York, USA - GMW46 contaminated, 5.4 m (SPADES assembly) (version 2) ... | reverse complement strand
CCGACCCTCTCCCCGCAAGCGGGGAGAGGGAGAACTCCCGTCCGGTTGCAGAGCGCCAGGTGAATTTCCGCCTGCGCGACTGGGGCATCTCGCGCCAGCGCTATTGGGGTTGCCCGATCCCGATCGTCCATTGCGAGGCCTGCGGCGTCGTGCCGGTGCCGGCGCGGGATTTGCCGGTGGAGCTGCCCGACGACGTCAGCTTCGACAAGCCGGGCAATCCGCTCGACCGCCATCCGACCTGGAAGAATGTCGCCTGTCCGCAATGCGGCAAGCAGGCCACGCGCGAAACCGACACCATGGACACCTTCGTCGACTCGTCGTGGTATTTCGCGCGCTTCACCGATCCCTGGATCGCTACCGCCCCCACCGACCGCGAGGCGGTGGATGGATGGCTGCCGGTCGATCAATATATCGGCGGCATCGAGCACGCGATTCTGCATCTGCTCTACAGCCGCTTCTTCACCCGCGCGATGAAGGCCACCGGCCATATCGGGCTCGACGAGCCTTTCGCCGGATTGTTCACCCAGGGCATGGTGGTGCACGAGACCTACCGCAACCGCAACGGCCAGTGGCTGCTGCCGAGCGAAATGCGCATCGAGGGAGAGGGCGAGGCGCGCAAGGCCTTCGACATCGCCACCGGCGCCCAGGTCGAGATCGGGCCGATCGAGAAGATGTCGAAGTCGAGGAAGAACACGGTCGACCTCGACGACTTCGTCAGCCAGTTCGGCGCCGACACGGCGCGCTGGTTCGTGCTTTCCGACAGCCCGCCGGAACGCGATGTCATCTACACCGACGTCGGCGTCCAGGGCGCGCGGCGCTTCGTGCAGCGGGTGTGGCGCCTCATCGAGGAGTGCGCGGAAGCCGGAGCCGGGCAGGGCGCCGCCAAGCCGCGACGGTTCGGGCCGGAGGCCGAAGCGGTCCGCCGCGCCGCGCACAAGGCTCTGAACAGCGTTAGCCAAAACATCGAGGGGCTGCGCTTCAATGTTGCCGTGGCGCAGGTCTACGAGTTTACGAACACGCTGCAGCCGAAGCTGGCCGGCGAGGGAGAGGGCCTCGACTGGGCCATTCGCGAGGCAGCCGAGCTGCTGGTGCAGATGATCGGCCCAATGCTGCCGCATTTGGCGGAAGATTGTTGGGCGCGGCTCGGATACAACACACTGCTTGCCGATCAGCCGTGGCCGCAGGCGGAGGCGGGGTTGCTCGTTGACGATGTGATTACCATTGCCGTACAGGTAAATGGCAAGAGGCGAGATGAACTTACAGTCGCCCGCACCGCGACCAGGGACGAGATCGAGGCAGCCGCGCTCGAGCTGGAGCCGGTGGTGCGCGCTTTGGCCGGCAGACCGGTCAAGAAGGTGATTGTGGTGCCGCAGAGGATCGTGAATGTCGTCGGCTGACGCCGGTCGGGCTCGCGTGGTCCTGAGTCGCCGGAGCTTGGTGCGAGGTCTCTCGCTCCTGCTCGCCGCGGCGCCGGCTCTTGCTGCCTGCGGCAACGGCGGCTTCCGTCCGCTTTATGGCGAGACCCCTTCCGGCGCCGGTTTGCAGGAGCGTTTGAGACAGCTGGACGTGGCGACGATCCCGGGCCGCGTCGGCCAGCGCATCCGCAACGACCTGATATTCCAGAGCGGCGGCGGCGGCGAGTTGCTGCCGCCCACGCACCGGCTCGAGGTGACGATCACCGAGTCCGTGCTGACGACCCTGGTCAAGATCGATGGCGACTCGCTCGGCCAGATCTATGCCGTCCAGGCTTCGTTCAAGCTGATCAACATCAGGGACAAGAAGGTCGTGCTGCAGGGCACGAGCTACGGCCGCGCCGGCTTCGAGCGCTTCCAGTCGATCTATTCCAACGTGCGCGCCCGCGACGACGCCGAGAACCGCGCGGCACGCACCGTCGCCGACGACCTCAAGACGCGCGTGGCGACCTATCTCTCCGGGGCCGCCTGAGGCGCCTGAGGTGTTCCTGTCATAGCTGGAACTCGATGCGGCAGGCTGCAGTTGTACCCTAATTCTTTCCCGTGCTCATCGAGTTGAAGAACTCGCTGTTGGTCTTGGTCGAGCGCAGCTTGTCGACCAGGAACTCGATGGCATCCATGGTTCCCATCGGATTGAGGATGCGCCGCAGCACGTACATCTTCTTGAGCTGGTCGGGCGGCACCAGCAGCTCTTCCTTGCGCGTTCCGGAGCGGGCGATGTCGATAGCCGGGAACACGCGCTTGTCCGACACCTTGCGGTCGAGCACGATCTCGGAGTTGCCGGTGCCCTTGAACTCCTCGAAGATCACCTCGTCCATGCGGCTGCCGGTATCGATCAGGGCCGTGGCGATGATGGTGAGCGAGCCGCCCTCCTCGATGTTGCGCGCCGCGCCGAAGAAACGCTTGGGCCGCTGCAGGGCGTTGGAGTCGACGCCGCCGGTCAGCACCTTGCCGGAGCTGGGGACGACCGTGTTGTAGGCCCGGCCGAGGCGCGTGATGGAGTCGAGCAGGATCACCACGTCGCGCTTGTGCTCGACCAGGCGCTTGGCCTTCTCGATCACCATCTCCGACACCTGCACGTGCCGCGTCGCCGGCTCGTCGAAGGTGGAGGAGATCACCTCGCCCTTCACCGAGCGCTGCATGTCGGTCACCTCCTCGGGCCGCTCGTCGATCAGCAGCACGATCAGGTAGCACTCGGGGTGGTTCTTTGCGATCGAATGCGCGATGTTCTGCAGCAGCACGGTCTTGCCGGTGCGCGGCTGCGCCACGATCAGCGCGCGCTGGCCCTTGCCGAGCGGCGAGACGATGTCGATCACGCGCGGCGAGAGATCTTTGAGGGTCGGGTCTTCGACCTCGAGGCGCATCCACTTGGTGGGATAGAGCGGGGTGAGGTTGTCGAAGTGCACCTTGTGGCGCACCTTCTCGGGGTCTTCGAAGTTGATCTTGTTGACCTTGAGCAGGGCGAAGTAGCGCTCGCCCTCCTTGGGCCCGCGAATCTGGCCTTCGACCGTGTCACCGGACCTGAGCGCAAAGCGGCGGATCTGCGAGGGCGACACGTAGATGTCGTCGGGGCCCGGCAGGTAGTTGGCGTCGGGCGAGCGCAGGAAGCCGAAGCCGTCCTGCAGCACCTCGACCACGCCCATGCCGATGATGTCGGTCTCCTTGGCGGCCAGCTGCTTGAGGATGGCGAACATCAGCTCCTGCTTGCGCATGGCGCTGGCGTTCTCGACCCCGGTCTCCTCGGCGAAGCTCAAGAGCTCCGTCGGGGTTTTGACCTTGAGGTCCTGCAGCTTCATCTCTTTGACAACGTCTTGCATAAGAAACTCTCCGGGTGGGCTCGGGCGCTTGGGGTGGGGATTGGTGAATTGCGCGGAGCCGGAAGGAAGGAGGGGATGCCGAATGGCGTTCCGGGAGCGTCGCGGCCTCGGGGTGCGCCCTGCTGGGCGCCGGGAGACCACACCCGCCTGCCCATGAACGGCCGCAGGTGCTGACAAATCACATATAGCAAGGTTCGGAAGGAAATGAAAGGGCAGTTGTCTTCAGGTTGTCTCAAAGCACCACGTCTGCGTGAGCCTTCAGGTCGCGCTTGATGCCATGTCCCATGTGATCCAGATACATCCGGACGCCCTCCCTACGTGCAAACTTGAAAGCCGGCACCATGTCGCTGTCTCCGGTCACCACGACGATGATGTCCACCAGCCCCCGCAAAGACAGACGAGCAATGTCGAGGCCGATTCTCAGGTCGACCCCCTTCTGCTCGATGTTGGGTACCAGGTCTTGAGCCACCAAAGTGCGCGGTGTCTTCGTGAGAGCCCGTAGAGCTTTGCTCCCGACGCTCCACCCATGCACGGCTGTGTCGCCTTCCCTCAACGCGAAGTCCGGCTGGATTTCCAACCGCTGCTGTAGGCTTACATTCTTCGAGTAGTTGGGATGGGCAGTAAGATCGATCCTAGTGCCATCCAAAGGGTTGATGAGGACGCCAGCAGCTGGTGGAGCGTCGTAGAAGTACACTCTCAGCAAGGTGCAGGTTGCAAGAAGAGGATGAGCTTTGATTCGTGCAATCTCAGCCTCGATTTCATCGACCGTCGGGAAATGTTTGTGCCGCTGTTGCAGCTTTTTCTTGATGAACCCGCCATCAACAAGAATCGCAAACTTGCAACGCATGCAACCCACCGAAATAGGAAGACCCCGCTCACTCGTAGCACCGAGGTGCTTTCCATCAAGGACGAATGAGCGGGGCCGGTTGCTATCAGTGGCTCACAGATAAGCGCTTGACCATCGTCGGTCAAGGATTGGGACGAAGGCGCCTGATTAAAATAGGAGAGCATCAGAACGGCTTCACGGCCACCAGGATAACAATGCCGACCATGAGCACCGTCGGCACCTCGTTGGCGAGCCGATAGAAGCGCTGGTCGCGCGCGTTCCGATCCGCCGCGAAATCCTTGCGCCAGTAGCCGAGCGCGTGGTGATAGCCGGTCAGCAGCACCACCAGCGCGAATTTGGCCCAGAGCCAACGGTCGTAGAGCATACCTTGCGCCCAGGCGAGCCACGGCCCCGTGATCCACACCACGATCATCGCCGGGTTCATGATGGTGCGCAGGAGCCGGTGCTCCATCACCTTGAAGGTCTCGGACTGCCTGGAGCCCTTTTCCGCCTCGCAGTGGTAGACGAACAGGCGCGGCAGATAGAGCAGGCCCGCCATCCACGAGATGACCGCGATCACGTGCAGCGCCTTGAGCCACAGCAGCATGGCCCTCACCTCGGCCTGCGCACCAGCTCGACCAGCCGGGCCACATGCTCGGGCGGCGTCTCGGGCAGGATGCCGTGGCCGAGATTGAAGATATGCGGCACGTCGTGCAGCAGGCTCAGCAGCGCATCCGCATGCCTTTCGAGCTCCTGCCCGCCGACCATGAGCACGATTGGATCGAGGTTGCCCTGCACGACGACGTCTCGCGCCCGGGCCAGCTCCGCCATGTGCTCGGCGTCCATTTGCGTGTCGCAGCCGAGCCCGCGCACACCCGTCTGGATCGCGTAGCTGTCGATGTTTCGCCCCGCCCCGCGCGGAAACCCGATGATCGGCACCTGTGGGTATCTCAATTGCAGCGCCTGCACGATGCGCCGCGTCGGAGCGACGACCAAAGTTTCGAACTCGCGAGCCGGCAGGCTTCCGGCCCAGGTATCGAAAATCTGCAGCAGGTCGGCGCCGGCTTCAGCCTGCATCGCCAGATAGTCGATCGACGCCTCGACCAGGATATCGATCAGCTTGGCGAAGCCCGCGCGGTCGCGGTAGGCCCACAGCCGTGCCTCGCGCTGGTCGGACGAGCCCTGCCCGCCCACCATGTAGGTCGCCACCGTCCACGGCGCGCCGCAAAATCCGATGAGGGCAGTTTCATTGGGAAGGTCCTGGCGCAGCCGCGCTACCGTTTCGCAGACGCGGGCGAACTTGGGCCGAGTCGCGCTTGGGTTCAAGCGCGACAGATCACGCTCGGTGCGGACGGGATCGAGTCGCGGCCCCTCACCCTCGACGAAATCGACGCGCTGCCCGAGCGCGTCCGGCACGACCAGGATGTCGGAGAACAGGATCGCGGCATCGAAGCCGAAGCGCCGGATCGGCTGCAGCGTCACCTCGGTGGCCAGCGCCGGCGTATAGCAGAGCTCGAGGAAGCCGCCGGCTTTGGCGCGCACGGCGCGATACTCCGGCAGATACCGGCCCGCTTGCCGCATCAGCCAGATCGGCGGCGGCGCGAGCGCCTTCCCGGCGAAGAGCTGCAGCAGCCGGGATTGCGAGAACCTGGGCGGCGAAGCCATCGAGGACGCTCCACTTCAAGAATCTGAAAGATTCAACTCTGTTGTTATGACTCTTAAAGGGTGAGTTACGAAGATCCTCGATTGCCACCATCTTCCCAACAGCTTGGCCCGCATCGATGGGATGCGCCCCCAGCGCTTGGCGGGCGCGATTCGATTCGCCACTAGGCGATCCCAACTGGCTGATGGCACGAGAGGGAATTCGCGCTGGTGCGCCGGCAACTCCACCCTGCAAGCTGTTGATGGCCGCCTCACAGCACCGGCATTGCCCTATTGTCCCCGTGGAGGGACCTCGGAGGGCTTTCGGCTTCCCAGCCGGTAATCCTGTGGGCCGTTTTGTTGAAAGGTTGCCACTTTGGCGGGAGAGGGACCGGGTTCCGCTTGGCAGGCCTGAAGAACTCTGATTTTTTCCACACATGGCCAACCTGTTGCCGAGCTACTTCCATCTGCATCTGATCTCGGATGCCACCGGCGAGACCTTGACCACCATGGCCAAGGCGGCGGCGGTGCAGTATTCGCAGGTGCGGCCGATCGAGCACGTGCATCCGCTGGTGCGCACGCCCAAGCAGCTCGAGCGCGTCCTGAAGGAGGTGGAGCAGTCGCCCGGCATCGTGCTCTATACCATTGTCAAGAAGGAGCTGATCGAGCAGATCGAGCGCCGCTGCCGCGACCTCAAAGTGCCGTCCCTGCACGTGCTGCAGCCGATCATGACGGTGTTCGAGGCCTATCTGGGCGCTCCGCAGACGCCGGTGGTCGCCGGCCAGCACGTGGTCGATGCCCACTATTTCCAGCGCATCGATGCGCTCAACTTCACCATGGCTCACGACGATGGCCAGTTGCCGCAAGACCTGAACACGGCCGACATCATCCTCCTGGGGATCTCGCGCACCTCCAAGACGCCGACATCGATCTATCTCGCCCAGCGCGGCTACAAGACGGCCAACCTGCCGCTGGTGCTCGGCATCGACCTGCCGGAGGCGCTGACCAAGCCGCACCGCGCCTTCGTGGTCGGCCTGGTCGCGAGCCCAGAGCGCATCGCCGAGATCCGCCGCAACCGCGTGCAGCTGCTGGCCGACCGCAATCTCGACGATTACGTCGACCGCACGCAGATCGCCAACGAGCTCGCCTACTCGCGCCGGCTGTGTGGCCGTCACGGCTGGCCGATGATCGACGTCACGCGCCGCTCCATCGAGGAGACGGCGGCGACCATCATCCGGCTGCTGCACGACCGCGACGAGTCCAAGGCCAGCGAGGACCAGCGGGAGACCGGCGATGGCTGAGCCGCCGCGACGGGAGCTCGTTCTGGCGTCGGCGAGCCCGTCCCGCCGGCGCCTGCTGGAGGCTGCCGGCCTCTCCTTTCGGGTCGTCCCCGCCGATATCGATGAAGCCGCCGTGAAGCGCGCTCTTGCCGGGCAGTCGCCCAAGGCCGATGCCGCCGCGGTCGCGGGCTCCCTGGCGCGCGCCAAGGCCGAGGCGGTGAGCGCGCGCTTTCCCGATGCGCTGGTTATTGGCGCCGATCAAGTTCTGGCGCTCGACGATGCGCTGTTCGACAAGCCTGGCGGCCTCGCCGAGGCCAGGACGCAGCTCCTGCGGCTGCGCGGCAAGACCCATCGCTTGCTGACCGGCGTCTCGCTGGCGCAGCGCGGCGAAAGCATTTGGCAGCACGCGTCCGCGGCGACGCTGACGATGCGCGCCTTCAGCCCCGAATTTCTCGACCGCTATCTGGCCAGGGCCGGCGGCCATGTTACCCGCAGCGTCGGCGCCTATGAGATCGAGGGGATGGGTATCCAATTGTTGGAGCGCTGCGAGGGCGACCACTTCACGATCATCGGCCTGCCGCTGCTGCCGCTGCTGGCCGAGCTCAGGGCGCGCGGAGCGATCGATCCATGACGCAGCCAGACCCAACGACCACAATAAGGGCGTGCATCATCGGCTGGCCGGTCGCGCACTCGCGCTCGCCGCTGATCCATGGCTATTGGCTCGAGAGGTATAGGGTCGCTGGCGGCTACGTGAAGCGGGCGGTGCGGCCCGAGGATGTCGTGGCCTTTCTGCGCGGCATGCGCGAGGAGGGCCTCGCCGGCTGCAATGTCACGATTCCCTACAAGGAGACGGCCTATGCGGTGGCTGCGGAGAAGACGGCGGCCGCGCGTGCCATGGGCGCCGCCAACACGCTCTGGTTCGAAGGCGAAAGGCTGTACGCCGACAATACCGACGGGGCCGCCTTCATCGAGCATCTGCGTGCTTCCGTGTCGGGTTTCGATGCGGGGAATTGCCCGGTTGCCGGGCTGGGCGCCGGTGGTGCCGCGCGCGCCATCGTTTACGCGCTCCTCGACGCCGGCGTGCCGGAGGTGCGCATTTTCAACCGCACGCGCGACCGCGCCGATGTCGTCGCCCGGCATTTCGGCGGGCGCGTCTCCCCGCACGACTGGCACCACCGCGTCGATCGCTCGCGCGATGTTGGCATGCTGGTGAACGCCACGTCGCTGGGCATGAAGGGGTCCGATTGGCTCGACATGGACATCTCCGGGTTGTCGCCCGACTGCATCGTCGCCGATCTCGTCTACGTGCCGCTGGAGACGCCGCTGTTGCTGGCCGCCCGCGCGCGCGGGCTCGCTAGCGTGGATGGGCTCGGCATGCTGCTGCATCAGGCCGTGCCCGGGTTCGAGAAGTGGTTTGGCGTGCGGCCGCGGGTCACCGACGAGCTGCGCGCCCTGCTGGTTGCCGACATCGAGAGCCGCTGATGCTGATCGTCGGCCTCACCGGCTCCATCGGCATGGGCAAGTCGACCGTGGCGGCGCGGCTGCGCGCGCTCGGCATTCCGGTCTGCGATGCCGATGCCGAGGTGCACAGGCTCTACGCGGGCGCCGCCGTTCCGGCCATCGAGGCGGCGTTCCCGGGGACCACGGCCGACGGTGAAGTCGACCGGCAGAAGCTCGCCGCAGCGCTGTTGGCGGAGCCGGACAAGTTCAAGCGCCTTGAAGCAATCGTCCATCCCCTGGTCTTGGAGGCCGAGCGCGCATTTTTGCGCGACGCGGCGACCAAGGGCGCCGCAATCGCCGTGATCGAAGTCCCGTTACTGCTGGAAACGGGCGGCGAGCGGCGCGTCGACGCGGTCATTGTTTGCAGCGCTCCTGCCGAGGCCCAGCGTCAGCGCGTCCTGCAGCGCCCCGGCATGACCTTGGAAAAGCTCGAGCAAATGTTGACGCGGCAGATGTCAGATGCCGACAAGCGGGCGCGCGCCGATTTCGTTGTGGACACCGGCGGCACGTTCGACGAGACGCACGCCCAAGTCGATAGAGTGGTCGAATCGCTCAGGGGCCGTCGGGGCACGGCCTTTGCGAAGTATTGGGCGTAGTGACTGCACCCCCACCCCTAACCCCTCCCCGCAAGGGGGAGGGGGATTGGTCGGCGCAAGAGTTCGGGGTCGAGTGCTCGCGTATCACAACGGGGAACGCGAGATGCTGCGCGAGATCGTCATCGATACGGAGACCACGGGGCTCGATGCCGGCAACGGCGACCGGCTGATCGAGCTCGGCTGCATCGAGATCGTCAACCGCATCCCCACGGGGCGCGAATTCCATCGCTACCTCAACCCGGAGCGCGACGTCCACCGCGATGCAGTGGCGGTGCATGGCCTGACCGGCGATTTTCTCAAAGACAAGCCGCTGTTCAAGGATGTGGCCGAAGAGTTCCTGGCCTTCATCGGCGAGGCTCCGCTGGTCGCTCACAATGCATCCTTCGACCTCGGATTCCTCAATGCCGAGCTGGCGCGCCTCGCGCGACCGCCACTGAATTTCGATCGCGTGGTGGACACCCTGATGCTGGCGCGGCGGCGTCATCCTGCCGGTCCCAACAGCCTCGATGCGCTGTGCAAGCGCTACGGCATCGACAATTCCGAGCGCGTCAAGCATGGGGCTCTGCTCGACGCGCTGCTGCTCGCCAGCGTCTACGTCGAGCTTCTGGGCGAGCGGCAGGCTACCCTCGGGCTCGGCGGACAGGGCGGCGCCGAGACCACTGTCCAGCTGCGCGCTGCCGCCGCCAGACAGCGGCCCGAGCCTCTGCCTTCACGGCTGTCGCAAGCGGCCGAGCAGGCGCACCGCGAGTTCGTCAAGACGCTGGGCGTCAAGGCGCTGTGGCTGCGCTTCTTGGAGTCGTAGTGGGTCGAGCGAATCGCCAAGATCCGCCTGCAGCTCAATTCACCGGCGGCTTTGCCGGCTGCCCGGCTGCCTGTCCCTGCTTCTTCTGCATGAACAGGGCGGCGAAATCGATCGGGTCGAGCAGCAGCGGCGGGAAGCCCCCTTCTCGCGTCAGGTCGGCGACGAGGCGCCGCAGGAACGGGAAGAGCAGCGCGGGACAATTGATGAGCAGGAACGGCTCGAGCGCCTGGTCGGGGAGGTTCTGCACCTCGAACATACCGGCATAGGTGAGCTCCATGTCGTAGATCACGCCGGCCTTGCTGTTGGCCTCGGCCTTGAACTCGATGGCGCTCTCGAAGACCTTGTCCCGCACCTTGGTGGCGTTGACGTTCACCTCGACGCGCAGGGCCGGCTTCTCCCCGGGCCCATCGAGCAGCCTGCCGACATTGGGGTTCTCGAACGAGAGGTCCTTGATGTACTGGCCGACGACACGGACCTGCGGCGGGGGGGCGGCCGCCCCCCCCGGGCGCCGGCCCGGGT
>Ga0080064_1007878_pt1 | contig 10460 bp, 8 predicted proteins | sample Subgrocontami54m_FD_69260 | JGI IMG/M metagenome (GOLD analysis project Ga0080064, IMG submission 69260) | Subsurface groundwater microbial communities from S. Glens Falls, New York, USA - GMW46 contaminated, 5.4 m (SPADES assembly) (version 2) ... | reverse complement strand
GAAAGATTCAGAAGGGTACCCGCGAATCACGCGAACGGGCGCGAACCTCAGAGGACAGTTGAAGCTGGAGAGGGAGCCGATGGCCATTCACCAATCGGTGCCGGATGTCGGGCGAACTCGTCCTTTCGGGACAACTCGCGGGGATTCGCGGGCCAATGAATCGTTCTCGGCGAAGTCCGTGCCTTGCATTGTGATCGCAACTTGCACCGACTGGCGCCAGTTTACGCAACATCGAGCGCCGTTGGGCGATGCCTTCCAAGCAGAAGCGCATTTCCGGCGCATAAAGAAAAAGTGCGCTTCACCTATGGCACAATTCGGCCTCTTTCCTTGTCGCAAACACCGACCACCATGAATCGCACCACTTTCCTGCTTGCCGCGGCCGCCGTGCTTTCCGCCGGTGCCGCCCGCGCACAGAATAACGCACCCGCGCAGCCGACCACGCCTGCCCCGACGGTTGTCCAGGCGCCGAACGCCAATGCCGCGTCCGCCACTCCGACCCAAATCGTTTACAGCCCGAAGCTGCCAACGGCCGAGGAGCTGACCAACGCCGCTTCCGCCCAAGGCTACACGATCGAGCGGATCGTACAGACGGCCAATCAGGTGGTGGCATTTTACCGCAACTCGAATGGCCAGCCCGTGACGGTCGCGTATCAGGCGCTGCCGCCGACCGGTGCCGCCACCATGCCGGCCCCGACCGCCGCGCCGACGCAGCCCGCTCCCGCCGTGGTCGTGACCGCGCCGCCGCAACAGACCGTGGTGTACGAGACGGCTCCGCGCGTCGTGTACTACGAGGACTACCCGCCTTATTACTATCCCCGCGTCTATTATCCGCCCGTTGCGCTGAGCTTCGGCTTCGGCTACCGCGGCGGCTGGGGCGGCTGGGGCGGCCACCATCATCACGGCGGTTACCGCCGCTGATGATCAGGCGTAACCTTTTCCCGCTTCCGCCATGCATAAACCAGCGATTCTTCTGCTGAGCGCCTGCGCGCTTCTCACGGGTTGCGTTGGCACTGGTCCCAACACCGAGCAAGGTGCCGTGGCCGGTGGTGTCCTCGGTGCCCTCGCCGGCGGCATCATTGGCAACAACAGCCGCGGGGGTGACACCTTCGGTGGCGCGATTCTCGGCGCCGCGGCCGGTGCCGTCGCCGGCGGCGTGATTGGCAACAGCGTCGACCAGGAGCGCGGCACGATTTACGGGACACCCACGCCCGCCGATCGCGGTTATCGCCGTACGACGCGCGTGACTTCGACCCAAGCGGTGCCGCCGCCTCCGCCCACACCGCAGGAAACGATGCCGCCGCAGCCCGCGGCGAACGCGGTCTGGATTGCGGGCTTCTGGATTTACGACGGTCGCGCGTTCTCCTGGAACAGTGGCCGCTGGGAAATTCCGCCGCCTTTTGCACACACTTATGTGCCGGCACACTCCGAAGTGCGCCAGGGCCAGACGGTGTTCGTGCCTGGTTATTGGCAGTAAAGGGACCAAGGGACCAGAGACCAAGGGACCAGGGACCAAGGGACCAGAGACCAGAGACATCATTTTCGGCCCCGACTTCGGTCGGGGCTTTTTTGTGCCTGCGGGAAATGGAGCCGGACGCCCTCGTCGAAGACCCTGAGCCCCTCGACTCCGCTCGGGGCCCTTGATTGAGCTTGTCGAACGGCGTCGAATGGGCGCCGGGGAGATGCAGTTCGAAAAGAAATTCACCGGGGCGGGGCGCCCCGGCTCCAGTGCAAGACAGTACGGGCACCACGCTCCCATCCACTTCAGGCGTTGCCCGCCTGCTCTCTCCGCGCTATGCGAGATAGCTCCATGCGTTCATTTTCATCGCCCGGTTTACTCCTGTCGTTCGCGCTTTGCGCCGGCTGTGGCTTCATCGCACCCGTCGTGCGCGCGGCCGGAGCATCCGCCACCGCGCCGGTGGAGTATCATCTTTATGCCGGCAGCACCCATGCGCACACGCAGTTTACATGGTCGCACGGCGAACAATGGGCGGCCGGCAGCGGCGGGGAGAAGAAGGGGAAACTCAACGTGTCGCCCGAGGGCGTGCAGGGACCGCCGGGCGGAAGCAAATTGAAGAACGAGTGGCAGCAGAACCAAGGCACCCCGGCGGACCATTTCGCGCGCGCGAAGGCGCAGCATTTCGATTTCTACGCCACGACCGATCATTCGCAGGAGTCCGCGTTCAACCCGCCGGCCCGCGACAACCCGGCGTGGGTGGAATCCCACCAGCAGGCGCGGGCCGCGACCGACGCCAGCTTCGTCGCGCTGGCCGGCTACGAGCACTCCGAAAACAACGGCCCTGACGGCAAGGGGCATTTCAACGTGCTCAACAGCGCGGAGTATCTCAACGCGCTCGCGCCCGGCGTGGACCTGCGGAAATTCTACCAGTGGCTCCAACACGCCGCCAGCGCCGGCGAGGGGCCGGTGGTCGCGAGTTTCAATCATCCCGGCGCCTCCCAGTACAACGAGTGGGCGTATCGCGACGACGGGGTGACCGACGTGATCACGATGCTGGAGGTGATCAATTCCAACAAGAACATCCACTACGCCGGCTTCCTCGCCGCGCTCGATCACGGCTGGAAGGTTTCGCCGGTGTGCGGCAACGACAACCACGGGTTCTACGGAATCACCCGCCATACCTCGCGCACCTTCGTGCTCGCGACCAGCCGCACCCAGGCCGCCCTGCTCGACGCGATGAAGCACCGCCGGACGTATGCGTCGCTCGAGCAAAACCTCGAGTGCCGCTACACGGCGAACGGCGCCATCATGGGATCGACGCTCGAGCAGCCGGCGCGGATCGAGTTCGCCATCACGATCAGCGATCCGGATACGAACGAGCCGCAGGACCGAATCACGAAGATCGACCTTGTCACCGACGGCGGCGCCATCGCGGCGGCTTGCACGCCGACGCCAGCGCATCGCGTCACGTGGACGCCGGTCATCGCACCGGCGACCGGCAAATACTACTTTGTGCGGGTCTGGAACGCGGGCGGCGGCGATTTGCCCAACGCGAAACCGGACGACCCGGTCGCGTGGTTGGCGCCGGTGTGGACGGGCCGGTGACCGTTGGCCGAAAGCGGTCGCGGAATCTGAAACGGTTTGCCCGTGACCGCGCGGCCCATTGACTGGGGGCCTTCCCATGAAAGTCGCCTCACCTCAGGATCCCATCCGGATTGGCCAAATCGAAATCCGTTATCTGCTCGAAGGCAGCGATACAGGCGGTGCGCTGGTGGTCTTCGAAGCATTGATCCCGCCGAACGCGCGCGTGCCGGCGCCGCATCATCACGTCACGTACGACGAGACCGTCTATGAGCTTGCTGGCACCTGCACGTTCACGGTCCAGGGCCGCGAAGTCTCCCTCGCGCCCGGTCAGACGCTCTTCATACCGCGCGGCGCGGTGCACGGCTTTGTGAACCGCGGGCCCGAGCCCGTCCGCTTCGTGGCAACCGTGACACCGGGCGTGCTGCGCTCGGACTTCTTCCGAGAAATCGGCGCGCTGGTGAACGCCGGTGGCCCGCCGGATCTGGTCCGCATGACCGAAGTCATGCGCCGGCACGGCCTCGAACCGGCGGTTGCGGGTGGCGCGCCGCTGGCGGCGACTCGCGGCTGACGTTGCTTCGCCGGCGTATGCGCGGGCGGCGCGAGCCGTTGGTAAAGGCCGGCTCGGAGAGCCGGCCCCACCGAGTGTTGGCTACGCTTTCTTCTTTTTCGCCTTCTTCGGGACGCCGTTTACCGGACCGCCCGGCTGCGGCGACCATTCGGCGGGCAAGGGCTGTGCGACGGTGAGTGACTTCAGGGGATCGTCCCAGCGCTGCATCTCGGCGAGCAGCGCCGACTTCATTGAATTCACGCGGCCGGCGTACTCGGGTTTTTCCGCGAGGTTCGTGACCTCGGCCGGGTCGGACTGCAGGTCGAAAAGCTGCGTGCGGTCGACCTGCGGATAGCGAATCAGCTTCCAGCGCTCGTCGCGCAGCGCGCGCTGGATGTCGCGGAACGCGAAGAGCATGGTCGTGCGCGCCGGCGTCTCAGGATTGCGCAGCGTTGGCGAGAGATCGCGTCCCTCGCTCGTCGCCGGACCCTGGATACCGCAGAGCGCGCCGAGGGTCGGCAGCACGTCGAAGAGGTAGCACATGGCGTCGGTGCGACGATTGGCCGCGACGCCGGGGCCGGCGATGATCAGCGGCACGCGCATGGAGTGTTCGTACACGTTTTGTTTGCCGATCAGCCCATGGCTGCCACGGGCGACGCCGGAATCCGCGGCGAACACGACATAGGTGTTCTTCGCGTGCGGCGAAGCGTCGAGCGCGTCGAGCACGCGGCCGATCAGCATGTCGAGGTAGGTGATGTACCGGTAGTATTCCGCCAGCATGGTGCGGATGGCCTCGGGCGTGCGCGGCCACGGCAGCAGCGATTCGTCGCGGTTTTGCATCCACCCGTTGTTCCAGGGGTGCTGGGGCAGGAAATTCGGCGGCAACGGAATCTTCGCCGGATCGTAACGCACTGGAAAATCGTCCGGCACGATGTGCGGGTCGTGCGGGCCGTCGAACGGGATGTAGCAGAAGAACGGCTGCGTCGATTTCTCCCGCAACAAGGCGATCGCCTGGTCGGCGAAGGCGGCGCACGCATGCTGCGGGCTGAGCTGCGGCGGCGTGATCTGGCCGTGCTCGAGATTGCTCAATTCCGCGTGCAGCGGATCCGTCATGCCGGCGACGAGCAGCGCGCGCGCGCGTTGAAAGCTCTTCGGGATCGACGGCTCGCCGTTGTGCCACTTGCCACTGACGAACGTCGTGTAGCCGGCGCGCCCGAAGGCCGCGGGCCACGTTTCGTCGCGCAGCAGTTTTTCGTCGATCCGGAAAAGCGAACGGCCGCTCAGGAGCATGGCGCGGGACGGCACGCAGGTGGCGCCCTGCATTCCGCCCATCATGTACGCGCGCCGAAACGCCACGCCGCGCCCGACGAGCCGGTCGAGGTTGGGCGTTTGGATGGCGGCGTTGCCGAGCGCCGCAATCGTGTCCGCGCGCTGGTCGTCGCAGAAGAAGAACAGCACGTTCGGCCGGGCCGCGGGCGCAGCGCGAAGCAGGCCCGCCGAAAACGCGAGGACCGTGAAAAGGAGGAAGCGGTTGAACATGGCTGAATGGATGGCGCGAATGCCCCCTGAGTTTTACAGGAGATCGCAGAGGGCGCAGAGGGGATGCAATTGATGGATATCTCTGCTACCTCCGCGACCTCCTGTGAGGCGCTTTGGTATGGTTGCGGCGTTGCCCGGTGTGGAAGGTCATGGATCAGCGCGGGTTTTCGGAAACAGACCGAACGGCCGCGCCTTCACGTGCGGAATTCGATTCGGGAAATGGCGTTTGGCCCAGGCTTCGTGCAGCGCCATCAGATCCGCGACCTTCTCGGGATATTTCTCCGCGAGGTCGTGTTCCTCGCTGATGTCCTCCGCCGGGCGAAACAGCATCGGCCGGCTGAGCCAGAACTGGTGGACGAGCTTCCACTCGCCGTCGAGCACGCCGAGGTTTTGCTGATTTTCCCAGTGCAGCGCGCCTGGGCGGGCGAAGGCCCCTCCGCGCAGCAGCGGCAGAATCGACGTGCCGTGGATTTCATGATCGGCCGCTGGCGTGACTTTCGCCGCATCGAGAATCGTCGGCAGGATGTCCATCATGATCGCCGGCGTGTCGCGCACCGCGCCGGCGGGCAGCTGGCCGGGCCAGCGCGCGAGGAACGGCACGCGAATGCCGCCTTCGTGCGTGGCGAACTTGAAGCCGCGCAGCGGGCCGTTGGAAAAATCGGCACCTTCCGGGCCGTACGAGGTGATTTCCGCCGACGGGCCGTTGTCGGAAGCGAACATCACGAGCGTTCGGTCCGCGACCTTGAGCTCATCGAGCGTGGCGAGCACGCGGCCGATGTTGAAGTCGAGCCGCTCGACCATCGCCGCGAAAATCGCGAACAAGCCGCGGTCGGGAAACCGCCGGCGGTATTTGCCGACGAGGTCTGACGGCGCCTCGAGCGGGTAGTGGGGCGCGTTGAACGCGAGGTACAGAAACATCGGCTGGCTCCCACTCGCGCCGCTGCGCAGGTACTCGATGGCATGGTCGGCGAGTTGATCCGTGTAGTACCCCTGCACCTTGATCGGCGTCTCGTTGTGGTAGGTCTCCTTCGGCTGCCAGTACGTCGGCGTGCCGATCAGCGAACCCCAGAATTCGTCGAACCCGTGCGTGCGCGGATGATTTTCGGGGGCGAACCCCAGGTGCCACTTGCCCACCATCACGCTGCGGTAGCCGGCGGGCTTCAGCGCCTCGGGAATCGTGATCGCCTTGTGGTCGAGCGCGAGGACCGGGACGTTGCCGCGCTTATCCGGGCTCGCCAGTTCGGGCACGCCGACGCTGTGCGGGTAGCGTCCGGTCAGGAGCGCTGCGCGCGTCGGCGAACACATCGGCGCCGAGGCGTAGAACCGTTTCAGCTTCACGCCCTCTTTCGCCAGCTTGTCGAGGTTGGGCGTGTCGATCTTCGAGCCGTCGTGCCCGAGATCGGCCCAGCCGAGATCGTCGGCGAGGATGAAGAGGATGTTGGGCCGGCGCTCGGCGCCAGCGGCGGACGCGACGAGGGTTGCCAGAAGGAGCGCGACAAAAAGGCGGTGCAGCATCGCTTAATCTTCACGAGACGAAGCCGCCGTGTCTATGCCAAGGTGAAGGGGGAACTCCGCTGGAGGGCCGGCCGCCGTGCCGGCCGAGAAGGGCAGAGTGCGTTGCGTATCGCTCCTCACACACCCCGGCGCTGCGCGCCACCTCGCCGAAGGCGAGCAAGCCCTCTTGTTTACCCGCCATGCGGCAGGCTAGAGGGGATTTTCAAGAACGTACCGTGACCGGAAGCACTCTTGAGGGTCCCCTCTAAAAAGAGGGGTGCCCGACAGGGCGGGGTGTGTACGGCCGAGTCGGTATCGATTTTAAAAAGCGGACGACACGGAGGTCGTCCCTCCAAATGGCGACAACGCGTTTCGCCAGGCGAAAGCCTCACGACTTCCGCTACACTTTCTTCTTCTTCTTTCCGCTGCCGCGAGGAATCTGCACGCCGTCGCTCGTGAACGGCCGCGCCTTGATGTCGTCCGCGAGCAGTTCGGCGACCAGTGGATCGTTTCGCTCCTTCGCGAAAGCCCGCAGCAGGTCACGATGCTCGAGCAGCACGCTCCGGTACGCCGGGTCGCCGGCCAGATCAACCGTCTCGCCCGGGTCTTTCTGCAGATCCACGAGCGACTCGCGGTGTTCGCCAAACATGTACACGGCGTACTTGTAGCGCTCGGTCCGGACCATCCGGCCTTCGGTCGCGGGCCGCAGGAGCCCAACCGGACCGCCCTGCACCATGTTGTTGCCGACCACGACGTACGTGCGCCATGGCGCGGACGCCTGGCCCAGCGCCAGCGGCCGCAAACTCACCCCGGGGAGCTTCGCCGGTTTTTCGATGCCCGCGAAGTCCAGCATCGTCGGCAGCACGTCGATGCCGGTGTTCACCAGCTTCGCCGACACGCCCGGCTTCGTCGTGCCTTTCAGGCTGACGATCAGCGGCACGCGAGCGGCCTCCTCGTAGAAAACCGTCTTTTGATTGAAGCCGTGCGCCCCGGCGCACTCGCCGTGGTCGGCAGTAAACACGATCAAGGTGTTCTCCTCCAGTCCGCGTTCGCGCAGCGCCGCCAGCACCCGGCCGATCTCGGCGTCGACCTTCTCGATCATCCGGTAGTACGCCCAGCGCAACTCGCGCCATTTTTCCGGCGTGAAGCTCCCGACCGGAAACGTGTCGGTCGCGTGATACGACTTGCGCATCATCGTCATCGTGTCCGGCTCGTTCTTCGGTGGCGGCAGGTTCGCCGGCGCGGGCGGCAGTTGCGCGAGCGGCGGCGGCGTGCCGACGGCTCCGTTGTTCAGCGGCTCGCCCCGCGCGTATTCGCAGATGTTGTGGGGATTCAGGAAACTCGCGACGACCAGGAACGGGCGCTCGTGCTTCTGGCGGAGGAACTCGATGACGTTGGTCGCCGTGTCCGCGTCGAGCATCTTCGCCTTCACCGTTTCGAAGCCGTGGCTCGCGCTGTCCTTCTCGTCGTAGCACAGGTGCCATTTGCCCGCGTACGCCGTCTCGTATCCGGCGCGCCGCAGGTAGGAGCCCATGTTGATGAATTCCGCGGGGTCGAGCCGCCGCTGGATGTTGGCCGTCACGCCGGTCTCGTGCGGATAGCGGCCGGTGAAGAGCGAATTGCGCGACGGCATGCAGATCGGATTGGCCACGTACGCGCGGGAGAAGAACGTACCCGTCGCGGCGATACTATCGAGCGCGGGCGTCTTCAGGTACTGCGGGCCCATCCGGCAGCTCAGCGCTTCCGCGAAGTGCTGGTCCGTCATGATGAACAGGATGTTCGGCCGCGCGGCCGCGCCGAACGCGAGTGACGCCGCGCAGACCGAAAGAATCGCCGCCAGCCATTTTCGACCGACCTTCTGGGCCTTCGGCGCTAAACGACCGGCATCGCAGCGGTCGACGGATTGCGAAACGGCCTTCCCGCGCGGGTCGCCAAATGCATTTCGTCGGCCGTCCATTTGGTCCCTGGTCTTTGGTCCCTGGTCGCTGGTCGCGCGGCGCATCTTTGGCCAAGCGAAGTGGATTTGATAGCAACTGCGCCGCGTCTTCATTGCTTTTTCTTCCCCTTCTTCGCCGCGCCTTCGCCCTGCACGGGCAGAAACACACCGTTCCAATTCGGATTCGGCGTCGGCATCTGCGCATGCACGTCCTGCCGCCACGCGGCGAGCTTCGCGCGGAGTTGCTTCACGCGGTCCGGTTGCGCGGAGGCGAGGTTGTTCTTCTCCGCGATATCCGCCGGCACGTTGTACAGCTCTACGCTGCCGTCCTCGTACCACTCGATCAGTTTCCAGTCGCCGTCGCGCACCATGCCGAACGGCCGGCCGCCCTGGTTGCCGTAGTGCGGGTAATGCCAGAAGAGCGGTGCGTTCCGCTGCAGCTTGCCGCCCTTGAGCAGCGGCACGATGCTCACGCCGTCGCGGTGCTGTTCCGGCGCCAGCGGCAGGCCCGCGAGATCGAGCAGCGTCGGATAATAGTCCGTGCTGATCACGGGCGTGTCGCAGACGGCGCCGGCCTTCGTCACGCCCGGCACGTACATGATCCACGGTTCGCGCACGCCGCCCTCGTACGGCCAGCCTTTGCCGCCACGCAGCGGGAGGTTGGAGGTCGGATGACCTTCCGCCGTCGCGAGTCCGCCGTTGTCCGACATGAAGACGACAATCGTCCGCTCAGCGACGCCGTTGCGCTCGAGTGCCGCCACCACTTTGCCGACGGCCTGGTCGAGTTGCTCGAGCATCGCGGCGTACACGGCGTTGTTCTGCACGAGCCGGACCTTGCTCTCGCGCTCCTGGCCCCACGCTTCGGGCGGCGCGGAGAGTTTCTTCTTCTCGTATTTCTGCACCAGTTCGCTGCGCGCGCCGATCGGGATGTGCACGGCGAGGAACGGCAGGTAGGCGTAGAACGGCTGGTGCTTGTGCGCCGCGATGAACTTCACCGCCTCGTCGGCGATCCGATCCGTGGTCTTCGGATCATCCTTCGGGTTGGGCGGCGGCACGTCGCTCTTCGGATAGAAAAACTGGCCCCTGCCCTCCAGCTCCGCGGGAAAACCCTGCGCGCTCGGACTGAACTCGCCGGCGCCGAGGTGCCACTTGCCCGCGAAGAACGTCGCGTAGCCGGCGTCGCGGAAGCGCTCGGCGATCGTGACTTCCTCGAGCGGCAGATGGTCGGCGTTCGGCGCCGGGTTCATCTTCGCCGCGCGATTGCGACCGATGTAGTCGGTGATCCCGAAACGCGGCGGGTACTTGCCGGTCATGATGCTGCCGCGCGTCGGCGAGCAGACGGGGCAGGCCGCGTAGCCCTGGGTGAAACGCATGCCGCGCCGCGCCAGCCCGTCGATGTTGGGCGTCTCGTAGAAACTCTTCGGATTGAAGACGCCGATATCCATGTAACCGAGGTCGTCGGCCAGGATGAAGACGACATTGGGCCTGGTCGGAGTCGCCGCATGCACTACGACGGGCAGCCATGCAGCCAGCGAGCCTAGCAACGCGAGGCAGGAGCGGGGTGTGATTCGCATAGGTGGAGCGGAAGGGAGATGAGGTTGCGCGCTCCTGTACCGCAGCGCGACGAATTTATCGCGAGGCGGGGGCGGGATCGCGTTGGGCGCCCGCCGCGCTTCCCCCGAAGTACGAGTCACCGTCGGATCGGTCGACGTATGCTCTAAGCTGTATCGTAGCTCCGACCGCAAAAGTAACTTTTGCCCGTGAGAGGAAGAAACCAGCTGGTAGTGACGAGCGCCAGCGAGTCGTCTTGCTCGCTCTCGGCTCGCTGGTGCTCGCCGCTACACGAACGGCGCTGGGTCTTTAGGGCCGAAATTCGCCGAGCGGCCGAGCAGCCGAGGGCAGGG
>Ga0080064_1007877_pt1 | contig 10460 bp, 9 predicted proteins | sample Subgrocontami54m_FD_69260 | JGI IMG/M metagenome (GOLD analysis project Ga0080064, IMG submission 69260) | Subsurface groundwater microbial communities from S. Glens Falls, New York, USA - GMW46 contaminated, 5.4 m (SPADES assembly) (version 2) ... | reverse complement strand
CCAAGCCCCGCCGGCGGGCGCGGGCCCCCCCGGGGCGCGGTCCCCCCCCGCGGGAGCCGGTGGCCCCCCCAGCCCAGGGGCAGGGGCGCGGCGGCCGCCACGGGCATGAGCCACAGCGGCCCGAGCCCCGGGCCAGCCCAGAGCCAGTAGCCGAGGTAGCCGCCCACGACGATCATCTCGCCGTGGGCCAGGTTCAGCGCCCGCGTGACCCCCAGCGTGAGCGCGAAGCCCGACGCGACGAGCGCGTAGAAGCAGCCGAGAAGGGCGCCGGAGACCGCGGCCTGGAGGAAGGACGACAGGGACAGGACGGGCGCTCTACCCCTTGACCGCGCCGGCCGTGAGGCCGGAGACGTAGTAGTCGAGGAAGAGGACGTAGACGATCACGATCGGGATGCTCGCGAGGAGCGCCCCCGCCATGAGGGAGCCCCAGAAATAGATGTCGCCGCGGATCAGGTCCGACGTGACGCCGACCACGGCCGTCTTGTTTGCCGACTGCGAGATGAAGGTGAGCGCGTAGGTGAATTCGTTCCAGCAGAGCGTGAAGCTGAAGAGCACGGCGCAGATGATCCCCGGCAGGGCCATGGGCAGCACGATCTTCCGGAGCGTCTGCATGCGCGTGGCGCCGTCCACGAGCGCGCACTCTTCGACCTCCCGCGGGATGGTGCGGAAGTAGCCCATGAGGAGCCACGTGCAGAACGGGACCAGGAAGGTCGGGTAGGTGACCATGAGCGCCGTGATCGAGTCGGCGACACCGAGCCAGACCACGACCTGCGAGAGCGGCAGGAAGAGCAGCGTGGGCGGGACAAGGTATGAGATGAAGACGGCGGTGCCGAAGGAGGCCGCACCGCGGAAGCGCAGGCGGGCCAGGCTGTAGCCCGCCAGGATCGAGATGACCACGGAGACGGTCGTCGCCACGACGGCGACCAGCAGGCTGTTCTTCATCCAGGTGACGAAGTCCGTCTTTTGGAACAGGAGCGCGTAGTGGTCCATGATCACGCCGCTCTGGATCCAGAACGGGATCGACTTGAGGTTGTACAGCTCGGCGTTCGACTTGAACGACGTCACCGCCATGAAATAGAACGGAAACAGCACGAAGAAGACGTAGGGAGCGAGATTCGCGTACGCGAACGCGTTCGAGCGGATGCGGGCGCCGCGGCTCCTCACGAAGGCCATGGCTATTCCTTCCGAACGTACTGGAGCTGGAAGAAGACCACCAGCGCCAGGAGCGGGAAGATGAAGAGGGAAATCGCCGCGCCCTGTCCGAGGTTCCCGCCGTTGAGGCCGACCTGGTATGCGAGCGTCGCGAAGAGGTGGGTGGTGTTGATCGGGCCGCCGCGCGTCAGCACCTGGACGATGTTGAAGTCGCCGAAAGTGAAGATCGTCGAGAAGAGGATGACCACCGCGAGCACCGGCTTGATGAGCGGCAGCGTCACGTGCCAGAAGCGACCCCAGGAGGTCGCGCCGTCCACCTCGGCGGCTTCGAGGTACTCGCGGGGCACGGCCATCAGGCCCGCCAGCACGGTGATGGCGAAGAACGGCAGGCCCCGCCAGACGTTGACGGTGATCACGGCCGCCATGGCGTACGTCGACTGCCCGAGCCAGTTGGGCCCCGGCGCGTTGATCAGATTCAGCCGGATTGCGGTCCAGTTGACGACGCTGTAGAGCGAGTCGAACATCCACAGCCACGCCAGCGTCGAGAGCGCTGTCGGGATGACGAAAGGCAGGAGGACGATCCCGCGAATCACGCGCTTGAACCTGAGGTTGCGGGCCAGGAGCATCGCGAGCCAGACGCCGAGGACCACCTTGAGGCTGACCGCGATGCCGGTGAAGACGAAGGAGTTCTGGACGGTCTGGCGGAAGGTCTCGTTGCCGAGGATATCGCGGAAGTTCTTGAGCCCCACGAAACCGCCGGGCGATCCGACCCAGTAGTCCGAGAGGCTGAACCAGATCGCCATCCCGAACGGGAAGGCGATGAGGGTCACGAGCAGCACGACGGCCGGCACGATGAGCCCGTAGCCGAAGACATGCTCCTGCTCCCACCACTCGCGGAGACGTGAGAGGCGGCCGGGACGCTGAAACCCGGCCGCCTCCAGAACGCGGGGACCGACGGCCATCCTACCCTGCCTTCAGCTGTCCCTTGACGGCGAGCACGATCTGCTCCTGGGCCCAATCCATGGCGCGCTTGGTCGGCATGCCGTTGACGGCCTTGGCGACCATGTCGGCCATGATGTAGTTGTTGTCGATGCGCTGCACCGCCTCGCTGGGCTTGGCCGGCCAGCCGCGCGGGTGCGCGTACTCGGCCTCCTTGGGCAGCATGGCGAACTTCGGGTTGCGCGCCCAGATCGGGTGGTCGGCGAGGTTCTTGAGCGGCGGGTGGTTGAAGGCGTTCGACGCTACGATCCAGGCGTCGAAGTTCTGCTTCTGGAAGAGATATGCGATGAACTCCTTGGCCAGCTCCTGGTTCTTCGAGAACTTCCAGATGCCCATGCTCAGGTTCGGCGGCGCCGAGTGGATGCCCGCCGGTCCCCCGGGGCTGTTGTGGTGGTTGATGTCGTCAGCGATGGGCTGCTTGTTGGCGAGCGCGGCGTTGTACGGGCTGATCGGGTTGTGGATCCACGAGCCCTTGCCGGAGAGGATGAAGCGGTTGTTGCCGGCGTCGTCCCAGGAAAGGACCTCCGGCTCCATCGCGTCCTTGTAGAGCTCCTTGTACCACTCGATGACCTGCGCGGTCTTGTCGGAGTTGATGCCGGGGGTCTTGCCGTCGGCCTCGAGCACCTTGGCGCCCTGGGACCACGCGACCGACCAGTACGTCGAGTGCGCGTCAGAGCAGTGGCTGATGGGGATACCGACCGGGTTGCCCTGCTTCTTGAGTACCTTGCCCTGCTTCAGCAGCTCATCCCACGTCTTCGGGGGATGGTCGAACCCGGCCTTCTTGAAGTGGGCCTGGTTGTAGGTGCCCGGGAACGAGATCCAGAACCAGGGGATGGCCTTCCAGCCGGCCTTGGTCTGGCAACCCTCAGCCGCGAAGCTGTACCAGCCGCCGCCCTGCTTGCCGACCTTCTCGACCACGTCGTCCAATGTGACGAGGAGGTTCTCGTAGAGGAACGGGTCGGCGCCCGCCGTCCTGTACATGTCGTGCCCGGACTGGGACTGGGCCTCGGCCGCCACCTTGGCTGGCATCTGCAGATGCGCCATGGTGTCCACGCGCACGGTGCAGTTGTTGGCCTTGCCGAAGGCCTCCGCCTGCTTGCGGAGCTCGTCGTCCGAGGCCGGGACGAAGTGGTTCCAGGAGAGGAAGGTCAGCTCGCGCGTCTGGGCGTGGGCAGGCGCCTTGCCGAGAGCCAGCCAGGAGGCCATCCCGGCGGTCGCGCCGGCGGTCGTGGCAAGGAACTGGCGTCGAGTCGGGACACGTCGATCGGTCGTTTTCATCCGGGGCCCCCCTTCGGGCATTGGGAGATCGGGTCGGTAGCGCGAGAACCAAGCCAGTAGCGTCTCTCACCCCCTCCAAAGCGGTGGAATGGTGGCGCTCTTGTATCGCTCCCCGGGGACATTGTCAAGGGCCGCGCTCCTCACCGCTTGCCGGCTGGCGCCGCCGTCACCGGCCCCGGCCGAAGAAGCCTCCCTTCGGGCGCGCGTGGGCGTGCCAGTGGTCGGGGATGTTCCGCATGTGACCGTCCACGTAGAACTCGCCCAGCTCGATGGTCGCGACCTCCCGCAGGCGCTCCTGCATGTGCGCCACGTGCTCGTCGGGCGGCCCGGTGCCGTGATAGCGCCAGACCACCATCGGGACCGCGCAGAGCTCGCACTCGGCGATCCAGCAGATCTCGTCCTCGTGGTACCAGGTGGTCAGGCGGGCCGCCCGGCAGAGATCGCAGCCGTCCACTCGCACGAAACCGCTCCGCGACTCCCCACCCATGCTCACCGCGCCGCGGCTTGCGCGCGCTCCCTCGGCCAGACCACGACGTGGCGGCCGTCCTGGATCTGGAGGATGACGCGCTCGTAAGAGACGGGGTCGCCGCGCTCGTCGAAGCGCATGCGTCCCATGGGCGTCATGACGTCGGCCGCGGCCAAGGCGTCGCGAAGCCCGGGGCCCGTGAGCGGGCGCCCGCCCCGGGCGGCGGCCTCCAGCGCGGCGAGCAGGGCCCGCGCCGCCGCGTAGCCGTGCATGGCGAGCGGCGCCGCCTGGACCCCGAAGCGCTTCGCGAACGCTTCCACGAAGGCTTGGGACGCGGCCTCCTGTCCGGGCGCGGCGACGCCGGGCTGCCAGGCAGTGGTGCCGTAGAGCCCTTCGGCTGCGGGCCCCAGGCTCCGGATCACGTCGGGGAACTCCATCCCGAAGGCGCCCAGAAAAGCGCGGAGCTTGACTCCCCCCTGAGCCATCTGGCGCACGAGGACCAAGTGGTCGGCGAAGAAGGTGTTCGAGATGAGCACGTCGGCGCCTTGGTCTCTGACGCGGGCCAGGAGCGGCGTGAAGTCGGAGAGCCCCGCCGCCAGCGGCTCGTAGACCAGGACACGGATACCCGCCCGATCGAAGGCCTCGCGCTGGCGGCGCGCGAGCTGGGTCGCTCCAGGGGTCGGCGAGTAGAACACGGCGACGCGGCGGGCCCCGAGCGCCGACTCCACGAAGCCCGTCATGGGGCGGACATAGCCGGCGAGGCTCGAGATGCGGAAAAAGTAGCGGTTGCCGCGCCCGGTCAGCCGCTCGTCGAGCGAGGCCGTGGCGAGATAGGGCACGCGCGCCCGATCGGCGACTTCGGCGATGGGCCCGACGAGGCTGTCGACGTAGCCGCCGATCAGGGCGACCGCCTGGTTGCGCCCGGCCAGCTCCTCGGCGGCGGCGATCGCGCGCTCGGGGCGGCCCTCGACATCACGGGAAAGGAGGAGCAGGCGCCGCCCCGCGATGCCGCCGCGCGCGTTCTGCTCCTCGATCGCCAGGACGATGCCCTGGTGCACGGTGGTGCCCTGGAGCGCGAGAGCGCCCGTGAGCGGGTTAATCTCTCCGATCACGATGGGCTCCGCCGCGCGCGCGGGAGCAGCCCCGGCGGCGGCGAGGCAAAACAGGAGCGCGCCCCGGAGGGCGCGCTCGGTGAGGCTTGTCATCGACGGGTGGGCGGCTACTTGATGACCGCTTCCGTCTTGGCGTCGAAGAAGTGGATGTGGTCGGGGACGAGTGTCAGCCGGATCTTCTCGTGTGACCGCGTCTTGACCGAGGGCTCGACGCGGGCCACGATCTGCTGCCCCGCCGCCTTGGTGTCGAGCAGGATCTCGGCGCCCAGTGGCTCCACGACCTCGACCACGGCCTCGAAGGACAGGTCGGCCGAGTCCGAGCTCGCACCGACGCGCAGGTCCTCTGGCCGGACGCCGAGCGTCACGGACTGGCCCTTGTAGGGCATCAAGCTCTGCGCCTTCTGGGGCGGCACCTTGATCTTGATGCCGGCGGCCTCGGCGAAGAGCGCGCCGCTGCCGTCGGTCAGCGTGACGGGGATGAAGTTCATGGACGGCGAGCCGATGAAGCCCGCGACGAACCTGTTCAGGGGCTTGGCATAGATCTCCATGGGCTCGCCCACCTGCAGGACCCAGCCGTCCTTCATGACGACCACCCGCGATCCGAGCGTCATCGCCTCGACCTGATCGTGGGTCACGTAGATCGCGGTGGTTTCCAAGCGCTCGTGGAGCCGCTTGAGCTCGACACGCATCTGCACGCGCAGCTTGGCGTCGAGGTTCGACAGCGGCTCGTCGAAGAGGAACACCTGCGGGTGCCGCACGATGGCGCGCCCCACGGCGACGCGCTGGCGCTGGCCGCCCGAGAGCTGGCGCGGCTTGCGCTTGAGCAGCTCCTGGATGCCGAGGATCTCGGCGGCGTCCTGGACGCGCTTGAGGATCTCCGCCTTGGGGAACTTCCGCATCTTCAGGCCGAAGGCCATGTTGTCGTACACGCTCATGTGCGGGTAGAGCGCGTAGTTCTGGAACACCATGGCGATGTCGCGGTCCTTGGGCGGCAGGTCGTTGACGATCCGGTCGCCGATGGCGATCTCGCCGGAGGTGATCTCCTCCAGCCCGGCGACCATGCGGAGGGTCGTGGTCTTGCCGCAGCCCGACGGCCCGACCAGGACCATGAACTCCTTGTCCCGGATCGTCAGGTTGACGTCCTTGACGGCGTGCACCTCGTCGTACTTCTTGTTCAGTTCCTTGAGAATTACCTGCGCCATGGGCGACCTCTTTCGTTCTTGGGAGTCGGACACCCGCGCCGGAGGCCGAGGCCCCCCGCGCGGCGGATACTAGCACAACCGGACGGCGCGTGGTATCCGCCCCGGCCTACCCCTTGACGGAGCCGGTCAGGCCCGTCACGTAGTATTCGACGAAGAAGGAGTAGACGACGGCGACGGGGATGGAGCCCAGCAGGGCCCCCGCCATGAGCTGGCCCCAGAAGTAGATGTCCCCGCGGATCAGCTCCGAGACGACGCCGACCGGGACCGTCTTCTTCTCCGGCGAGGACAAGAAAATGAGGGCGTAGATGAACTCGTTCCAGGACAGCGTGAAGGCGAAGATGCCGGCCGAGAGGATGCCGGGCACGGCGATCGGGAAGATGATCCTGATCATGGCCCCGAAGCGCGTGGCGCCGTCGATCCGCGCGCACTCCTCCAGCTCCTTCGGGATGGTCTTGAAGTAGCCCATGAGGAGCCAGGTGCAGAACGGGATCAAAAAGGTCGGGTAGGTCAGGATGAGTGCCCAGGGCGTGTTCCCGAGCTGGAAGTTTCTGATGATGTCGGCCAGCGGAATGAAGAGCAGGGTCGGCGGCACCAGGTAGGTCACGAAGATCGAGGTTCCTATGGTGCCTGCCATGGGGAAGTTGAGCCGGGCCAAGGCGTAGCCCGCCAGGAGCCCGCAGAAGAGCGAGATGCCCGTCGAGACCACGGCGATGAAGAAGGTGTTCCAGAGCCAGCGCGGGAAGGTCGTCCGGGCCAGCAGGTCCTGGAAGTGGGCGAGGGTCGGCTTGAGCGTCCAGAAGGGCGTGTTGTTGGTCGCGCGCCAGGAGCGGTAAAGCTCCTCGTCGGGGCGGAAGGCCGTCACCGCCATCCAGTAGAAGGGGAAGAGCGTCCCGATCACGAACAGGGTGAGCGGGATGTAGAAGAACACCCACTTCTTCCAGCGCCGCTCGATGACCACCTAGGCGCCCTCGAGCCGGCGGATATAGCGGAGCTGAATCCAGACGACCGCAAAGAGCACCGGGAACATGAACAGCGAGATCGCGGCGCCCTCGCCCAGGAGGCCCGAATTCACCCCGAGCTGGTAGGCGTAGGTGGACAGCAGGTGCGTCGAGTTGGCGGGCCCGCCGCCCGTCAGGACGTAAATCAACTGGAAATCGGCGAAGGTCTGGATGATGGAAAAGACCACGACTACGACGGTCACCGGCTTGAGCAGGGGCCAGGTCACGCGCCATAATCGGTGCCAGGCGTTGGCGCCGTCGAGGGAGGCCGCCTCGTGGAGGTCCGGGCTGATGGTCTGGAGCCCCGCCAGAAGCGTGATGGCAAAGAACGGCATGCCGCGCCAGGTGTTGATGAGGATGGCGCACCACATGGCCCAGGCGCCGTCCGACAGGAACGGCAGCTTGGTCACGATGAAGCCCGTCTGGTAGAGGACCCAATTCACCACGCTGAACGTCGGGTCGAACATCCAGCGCCAGGCGAAGGTGCTGAGCACGGTGGGGATGATGAAGGGGAGCAGCATGGAGGCGCGGACGATGCGCTTGCCGCGGAAGTGACGGTTCAGCAGCAGCGCCAGCCACATGCCGAGGGCGAGCTTGAAGATCGTCGCCCAGAACGTGTAGAAAAACGTGTTCCGGAAGACGACCTGGAAGATGGAGTCGTTCCAGGCCTTGACGAAGTTGCTCAAGCCGACGAACTTCCCCGGGTTGCCCACGCTGGTGCTGCTCAGGGACAGCCAGATCCCCATCAGGAACGGGTAGGCGATGAACACGGTCAGGATGACCACCGTCGGGGCCAGCAAGAAACCCGCCAGCAGGCGCTCGTTCTCGAGCCAGCGTGTCAGCCGCCCGGGGGGCAAGGCCCGGACGTGGGGCAGCGCGGCCGCGATCCCGGCCGCGCCCCCCGATCCGCCGGCGATGGGCTTCTTCAAGTCGTTATCCGCGCCCTGTCCGTGGCTCGCCAGCCGCCGCAGTGCTGACCGCGGCGGCTGGCGCCGTGCGGAACGCTCGTTACCCTTCGTAGACCTTCTTGAGCTCGCCTTCGGCCCACTTCACGGCGTCCTCGGCCTTCATGCCCTGGACGGCCTTGGCGTACATGTCCACGACGATGTACTTGGAGAACGCCTCAGTGGCCTTGCCGCTGGACGGGCCCGCGTGGCCGAAGATGCGGGTCTTGCGCGCGGCGGTCCGGAAGACCTGGAGCGGCTTGTCGATCTTGCTCCACATGGGGTGGTTCTCCCACGAGGTGGTCGCGGCCACGCTGTAGCCCTCGTTGACCTGGAACCACTTCTCGAAGTTCTCCTTCTTGTGCAGCCAGGCCAGGAAGTCCTTGGCGAGCTTCTGGTTCTTGGAGTACTTCATGATGCCGTGGCCGGTGGAGAAGTACAGCGGGAACTGGCCGGCCGGCCCGGCGGGCAGGAGCCCGGCATGGTCGATGTCCAGGTACATGGGCTCGCCCTTCTCGTCCTTGATCTTCTCCTTCTGTCGCTTGGCCACGATGTAGATGCTGGCGCCGTTGAGCGTCGCCGAGAGCTCGCCCGCGTGGAAGGCGCGGTTGTTGTTCGTGTCGTCCCAGGCCAGCCCACCCTCGTCGCAGGCTTCCTTCCAGAAGGCCTGCATGAACTTGACGGACTCCACCGTGCCCTTGGAGTTGATGACGACCTTCTTGCCCGAGGCGTCGGTCTCGGCGCCGCCGAAGTTCCAGAGCAGCGGGTAGGCGAAGGTGGGGGCGTCGCCGAAGGTGTGCCCCAGGGTCTGGCCGTAGGGCCTGCCCTTCTTCTTCAGGAGGGTGAAGACCTTGAGGGCCTCGTCCCAGGTCTTCGGATACTCGGTGGCGCCGACGTCCTTGAGCCAGGAGCGCCGGTACGCCACGGCGTTGCCGACGATGGAGTGGGGCATGCCCATCCATTTGCCGCCCACCTGGAAGGAGGGCTTGTACACGTCGTAGAAGCCGCCCTGATCCTTGACCACGGCGTTGGCGATGTCGCTCACGTCCACCAGGGAGTTCTGATAGAGCTGGGGCCAGTTGTAGAAGAGGTGGAAGATATCCGCCCCCGAGCCCGACTGGATGGCCGCGGTGATGCGCGGCTGGATGTCGTTGGCGTTGATGGTCTCGAGCGTGACCTCGGCGCCCAGGGCCTTCGAGGCCTCGGGCACCTGCCGGGTCTTGAGCTCGACGTCGGCCTCGGGAATGAAGTCGTTCCATCTCACCCAGTGGAGCTTGGTGCCCTGGGCGAAGGCCGGCGCGCGGCGCGCGGCCAGGATGCCCTCAATGCCGCCCGCCACGCCCGCGGCCACGCCCGTGGTTTTGATGAAGGTCCGGCGGTCCACCTGTCCGCTCTTCGACGCTCCGTCCTCGCGCTTCTCTGTCGTCATTGGCTCGGTCTCCTTAGTGTTGGTGAACCGTCTGTGGTGTGAAGCCGTTCCCGTCCAAGTCGGCGCTAGCAGACCGCGAGTGGCGGGGCTTGCCCCGGCCGTGAGGATCAAGGCTCGTCAAGGCCGTCACAGGGTTGTGAAGTGGTTAGAAAGCCAGCGAAATCGTGGCGCATTCTTAGCAAGAAACCGCCCTGCGTGTCAACGGGGAAAAGCGCCGCTGTGCGTCACGCTGGCCGAAGGGCGGACCTCGGAGGCCGGAGCGTCAAGGCCAGCACGATGGCCATGGTGGCGATGGCGCCCGAGCCCAGGAAGAGCCAGAGGTAGGATCCCAGCACATCGTGGATGATGCCTCCTGCGTAGGAGCCTAGGCCCATGCCGATGCAGGAGATGAAGAAGACGCCGCCATAGGCCGTGCCCATGGCCCGATCACCGAAGTACTCGCGGGTGACGACGGCGTACAGCGGCATGACGCTGCCGTAGGCGACCCCGAAGACCATCGCGAGGGCGTAGAGCGTGCCCGCGTCGCCGGCGAAGACGTACAGGAAGATGGTCACGGCCTGGAGGATCAGGCCGGTGACCAGGGTGCGCTTGGCGCCGACGCGGTCGGCGACCATGCCGGTGCCCACGCGCCCGATGATCGAGGTCAGCCCCGAGATCCCCAGCACCCCCGCCGCGGCCAGGGCCGACACGCCCTGGTCTATGGCGTGGGAGACCATGTGAAAGATCGGTCCCGAATGGGCCGCGCAGCAGGCGAAGTGGGTCAGCGCGATGGCCCAGAAAGGCCGGAAGGTCCAGAGCCGTCGGGCCGTCGGCCCCGGCTCCGGCGCGCGCTGCGACGCCGAGAGCTCAGCAGCGGGCGCCCGCCTCAGCAGGAGCGCCG
>Ga0080064_1007875_pt1 | contig 10463 bp, 13 predicted proteins | sample Subgrocontami54m_FD_69260 | JGI IMG/M metagenome (GOLD analysis project Ga0080064, IMG submission 69260) | Subsurface groundwater microbial communities from S. Glens Falls, New York, USA - GMW46 contaminated, 5.4 m (SPADES assembly) (version 2) ... | reverse complement strand
GTTTCTTTCCAAAGACAAAAAGAAGGGACAAACCGGGCTTCAAAGTGGCCCCTGCGCCCGGGGCTTGTTTGTTTTGTGGGAGCGGGGGGGGGGGGGGTAGGTGTTTCTCCTACAGGAAGACGGCGGACGTGCGGGAAAAAGGTTGCCGGCTGGACGGACCCCGAATTGGGGACTCTCTCAAATCACCAGGCCGTTCCGGATGGCGTACTGGACGATCGCCGCGGTATTCTTAACGCCTAGCTTTTCCAGTAGCCGCACGCGATAGGTGCTGATCGTTTTTACGCTGAGCGACAGTTCTCCGGCGATCTCCGTAACGGTCTTTCCCGAGGCGATCAGGCACATGACTTCATACTCGCGGTCGGAGAGCGTCTCGTGCGGTGCGCGCGTGAGATCTTTTGATACCCCTGAGGCCAGTTTTTCGGCCAGCGAGGGACTTACATATCGCCCCCCGGCCAGGACCTTGCGGATGGCTTTTGACAACTCCTCGGGAGCGCTTTCCTTCGTCAGGTATCCTCCCGCGCCCGCCTTCAGGACGCGAATGGCAAATTGGTCTTCCGGGTGAGCGCTCAGGACCAGAACCGGGAGCCTGGGCCATTCGGCCTTTAATTCCTTGAGGAGCTCCAAGCCGCTTTTTTGCGGCAGCGCGATGTCGAGGAGCGCGACATCCCACTTTGCTTTTCGAAGCTGTTCCAACGCCTGCCTGGCATTCGAGGCTTCGCCTATGGCGGCCCCGTGGAATTCATCGGAAAGCAGCGCCCTCAATCCACGCCGGAGAATGGCGTGGTCGTCGACGATGAGGATTCGTATCATGGTTTGGACTTCGCGCCGGATTGCTCCGGAGATGGGAGTGGAATCCAGGCAGTGACGGTGGTCCCTTTTCCCGGAGCACTGGCGATATTCACCCCGCCGCCCAAACTGGCGGCGCGTTCCCGCATACCCAGCAGACCCAGGGATTTGGAAATGGAAGGGTCCTCCGGATCGAAACCCCGGCCGTTATCGCGTATCCGCAGAATCAGCCGGTCCCGTTGCTTCTGCTTGACCACCTCGACCCGCGTGGCCTTGGCATGGCGCGCGATGTTGGTCAAAGTCTCCTGAAGAATGCGAAACAAGGCGGTCGAAATATTCTGCGCAAATACTTCCTGCGTGAGCAACCGGACCTCGCACTGGATGCCGGTTCGGGCTTGAAATTCCTGGACCTGCCATTCCACGGCGGCCGCCAAACCCATATCCAAAATACCAGGCCTTAACTCGGTCGAGATTCTGCGAACGGATTGGATTAGACTGTCGGCCAATTTTACCGTGGAGCGGATCCTTTTTTTTGTCTGGTCGAGCTTCTGGCCGTCTCTCCGGGGCAGCCGTCCCGCCAGCCAGGCGAGGTCCAATTTCACCGCGGTCAGCGACTGTCCCAGCTCATCATGGACTTCGCGGGAGATCCTGGTCCGCTCCTCTTCGCGAACGGAGAGCAAGTGCGCCGAAAGCTTCCGCAACTGCTCGCTGGAAGCACGCAGTTCCCGCTCGGCGCGCTTCACCTCGGAGATGTCCGAAGCGATCAGGCAGATCGCCTGCGTGCCGTCCAGGCGGAGAGGGCTCAAGGAGAAATGGACGGGCAAAGGAACGACTTTTCGAGATTTCAAACGGATCTCGGCCCGGCAGTTCTTGCGGGCCGAGATCCGGAGTAAGGCATCCAGCCTGCCATGGTCGTCGGGCCAAACCAAGTCCTTCACGGAAGAACCGATCACTTTCTGGATCCCCATTCCCAGGAACCGGGCAAAACGCTGGTTACAGTGCAAGACGGTATGGTCGCTGCTGAGAACCGCGGCGCCTTCGTTCATCCTCTCCACGAAAACACGGTAGGTATGATCGGCCCCCTGCAGGGTGAATACTTTCTCGCCGGCTTGGCCGCTCACGACAATGGCATCCACTTCGCCGGAACGAATGGCGCGGAGGGTTTCCTCGGCTTCGCTCAGGCGGGCGACCAATTCCCGGCGCGTCAGGACCAGCGGTTCTTGCGGAGAGCGCTTTTTCTTATTGTTCGCCAACCTCTTTCCGCCTTCCGCCCGCTATTCCTCCCGCATCCTCAGGTCCAGTCCGAAGAGCACTTTTTCTACGTTCGACAGGTCCCCAACGAGCCTTCGCAGCGGGAGCGGGAGCCGTTTAATGAGCGTGGGCACCGCCACAATCTGCTCGTCCCTGGCCAGTTGCGCCTGCTGGTAAATATCGATGACTTCCAGGTCATACCGGCCCTTCAAGTGCTTCTCGCAAATCCGCTTGATATTTTCTATCGCCAGGGCCGATTTCGACGTGGATCCGCTTACGTACAAACGCAAGACGTACTTTGCCTGGCGAGTATGGGCGCTGGCCTGCTTCATTTCCCCGGCCAATCCGGGTTTCCGCTTTCCCGCCGGGCTGCTCCTCCTAAGCCGAGGCGTCGGAGGGCTGCTCTTCTTCGCGGGCTTCTTCATGCGTTCCTTCCTGAGTTGGGTCAGTCTATCTTTCGCAGGTCCAAGCCCACCAATGCTCGCTCGCTGTTGGACAGGTCTCCAATGATCTTTCGGACAGGTTCCGGAAGCTTTCTTACCAGGGTCGGAATTGCCACGATCTGGTCGCCGCGCGCCAGTTTCGGATTCTCCATCAGGTCAATCACTTCGATCCGATAGCGGCCCTTCAAGTGCTCTTCACACAGCATTTTGACGTTGGCAAAGGCGCGAATCGACTTGGGAGTCTGGCCTGCTACGTAGAGCCGCAACTTATAAATCTCCGGTTTGGGGGACTTCGGTTTGCGCGGCCGTGCCCGAGTTTTTGTCTTGGTTGTCGGCATTCAGCGTTTCCGCGCGGCTGGCGCGCGCCCTTCTTTTTTGTAGGAGGAGGAGTCCGCTTCCCGGCTCCGCCCCATCTGCCCGCGGTCCTGCAACACTTCCTCGCCAAGTAATTTCGATTCGGAGATGCTCTGCTGAATTATTTCTTCCTCCTCTTCAAACTCCGCCCGGAGCATGACCATGCGGGCCTCAAAGATCCGGCGCTTGCGCTCCAGTTCGCGCCGGCGGCCCTCCTGTTCTTGCCGGCGGGCCGTGCCCACCGCTTTCTCGCGCCCTTCCTGCGACATCCGGGCGGAACCGGTCAGCACGCCCTCGGGTCCGAGGTAAACGTCCAGCAATCGTAGGCCGTCGTCCGTGAGCACGAATTCGCGAATCTGGTTGGAATGCTCCATGCCTCTCGATTTCAGCACGTAGAGCGCGCGGTTCCGCTCTCCCCCGACCTCGATGTTTTTCAGCAGGAGCCAGGTGTCCATGAGGGAGGAGACGTCCGCCTCGCTGGCTTCCAGGGCCCCCGCCGCAGTCAAACTGGTGAAAATCGTGGTGATCCCCTGGGTCTTCAGAAAATCCACCAGCCGCGTGAGCATGGACCGCACTTCGTTCTGGGTGCTGACCATGAGCAGATTGGTAACCGGGTCCACCACAACGACGCTGGGCTGGAAGCTGATGATGCGTTTGTGGGTCAGTAACAGGACCTGTTCGATCCCCCCGTAGGTGGGACGCGCCGCATGGAATTGCAGGAGCCCTTTGCGGACCCATGGCTCGAGGTCGATGCCGATCGAACGCATATTGCGGACGATCTGCTGGGGTGATTCTTCGAAAGCGAAAAACAAGGAGCGCTCACCGCGGCGGCAGGCCGCATCCACGAAACATGCCGCAATGGTGGTTTTACCGGTTCCCGCAGTGCCGGATGCCAGAATGCTGCTCCCCCGATAAAAGCCCTTGCCGCCCAGCATGCCATCCAACCGGGCAATGCCGCTCGAGACTCGTTCGGCAGGCGCATCGTGGTCCAGGCCCAGCGAGGAGATCGGCAGGACTGAAATGCCTTGGTCATCGATGAGGAACGGATACTCGTTCGTGCCGTGGGTCGATCCCCGGTACTTGACGATGCGCAGGCGCCGGGTCGAGATCTCCTCCCGGATACGATGGTCCAGCAGGATCACGCAGTCTGAGACGAACTCCTCTATGCCGTGCCGGGTCAGCCTGTCGGGCTGGTCCCGCTCGGTGGTAATGACCGTGGTCAATCCTTTTTGCTTGAGCCAGTCGAACAGGCGGCGGATTTCGGCGCGCAGGATACCTGGGTTTGGCAAATCGCCGAAGAGCGCTTCAATGGTGTCCAGGACGACTCGCCGCGCCCCGACCCTCTGGACTGCGTCGGCAATTCGAATGAAGAGGCCCTCAAGGTCATACTCGCCGGTTTCCCCCAATTCGCTGCGGGTGATGGACACGTGGTCCACGAACAGTTTCTTGTCCGCCACCAGCCGGTCCAGGTCGAAACCCAGCGAAGCCACATTCTTGGTCAGGTCTGGGATCGATTCCTCGAACGACATGAACACGCCGGGTTCGCTGTATTGTGTAGCGCCCCGAACCAGGAACTCCAGTCCGAACAGTGTCTTTCCGGAACCGGCGCCTCCACTGACAAGAGTGGGACGGCCGCGTGGCAACCCTCCCCCCGTGATTTCGTCCAAACCCTGGATTCCGGTGGCTGCTTTCGGCAGCGTTTTGGAAGATGGCTGGCTTGCTTTCTTCTTTTGTCCCATTTGTTTCATCCTTGCCCCGGGCGATCTACGGCGGGTTGGCAAGTGGCGGCGCGCCATCGCCCCGCCTCGCGGGTCGCCCTTACCAAAAGGGGGCCACTCGGTCCCTTCACCATACACTACTTCTCTAGAAAAGCAGCTATAGCTTCTGCCAGGATAGAGTGAGTGCTAGCTAGGTCTATGTGGTCGTCGCGATACATTGTAGGCCAAACAATCGTTCTCTCCTGTGACTGGACGAAATCATTACTGGCATTTGAGCGTTCGCTTCGATGACAAAGAGATCGCTTCGGCGCAACGTTACGTACGTACGTTACGATGACAAGAACTATCGGATTATTCAGGTCAGCCCATTATTGAAGATCGAACCATAACCGAAAGCGATTGTTGCTCCGCACTTCGGGCAGGCGTAATTCCGAGACTTGCCTTTGTAGCCGCAAGAACATTCGATATAAAACTCGTAGCGAATGATGTGATGCGCTCGCTTCTGTTTTGCTCGCTCCCGTTCGCAGATGTCACGGGAGCTGCGCGGAGTGATCCGTCCCAGCCCGGCCAACGAATCTGCCAAGAAATTGATTTGTGGCTCCTGTCGCCCAGGAAATTTCGGTTCGTGCAAGACCTTAACAACAAGCCCTGCCAAAGCAGGCATGAACTCCTGAGCGTAGGGGCTAGCGCCCTCCTGAAATGCTTTTATTACCTCCTCTAGAGTTTGGGCTTTTGAAAGCAGAGGCCAAAGGCGGTCCCACCCCTGATTGAGAATCCAACGGTAGTTATCCGCCCTGCCTCTGATCTCTGAGGGACGCACACTTGCGGGGCGGCCCCTGCCCCGCTTGGGAGAATTCATGTCAAGAGGAATTTTGGCCCCTCGCGCCCTCGCTTTGAGGTCACGGATTTTTGCGGAAGTTTTCGGCATTGCGTTGACCAAATTTTACGGAAGATTCCCGGCAATCGGTGGGAATTAAGCGGAAAGTCAGAAACAACGGTTGGTTCCCTTCAAAGTCCTTCCAACGGTCAATCTGAAAACCGACCCTACACTACTCTCAAGGCAGGACGGCTCCTGTCTCATGGTTGCGAGGAGAGCCTTTGGAATGGCGATAAACGGCAAGCGGATGTTTCCCTGCCTCGTATGTATGGGGCCAAGGGAAGTGCGCCAAACGAAGAAAGACAAACCTTACCTCGTCTGCGACCCGTGCGGAGTACAAGTCTTCATTCGCGGGTCTGCTGGCATCGAGGAATTCAACCGGCTCCTGGAAAGTACCAATGGCGAGAGTCTTTTGACCCGCCTCAAGGAAATGGACAGTCGGTATCGGCCCACATGCCCTGAGTGCGGATACAAGTTCTGGGTTGGACCTGAGCTGGTCAAAACCAGCATTTTCGATGGGAGCATGAAGGGCTTCCGGTGCCCACAGAAAGACTGCAGCGGAATCATTGCGTGGGAGCCAAAACAATGAAGATTACGGTTGTTGGAGCGGTGGTTGTCATTGGTGCGGCCTTTGTTGCTTTTCTCGTGATCCGCGCCATGATTGCCGACCATCAGGACCAACGGTGAACGCGCTGATCCCGGGATCGGAATGGCGACGGCTGGACTGGTCGTTCTACTGGGAACGCAGCAAAGTCACGAGTCAAAGCAAGGTGAGAACAGATGAGCAGTCCAAAACCGACCCCAATATCCCGCCGTACCGAACCTGTCTCGCCTGGCGGGTCCGATTTTGAGCCTCTGCTCAATGATGAGCAGGCAGCCCGGCTACTGGGGAACATGCACCCCAGAACGTTGCAAAGGCTTGCACGCACCCGTGTGGTGCCTGCTATCAAGATTGGACGCTTCTGGTTCTTTCGTGCTAGCGCGCTGAATGAATGGATTGATGTACAGTCAGAACACCGTCCGTGCTTCTCAAAGGAGAAGGAATGAGAAGCCGGTATCAGAGTGGAAACATCACCTTGAAGAAGCGGAAAGGGCCGGATGTTTGGGAATTTCGGTGGTACGAACCAAACGGAAGACTGCGAAGCAGACTGCTGGGCACCCTGGAACAATACCCAACGAAACAGGACGCACAGCGTGCAGCAGATCCCTATCGCTTAGAAATTAACAGCGAACTGCCCAAAGCAGTTCCCATAACCGTTGCGGCGTTGATTGGCCGATATTTGAATGATGAAGTTGAAATGGGTCGATTGGCCTATGCAACGCGCAAGAGCTATGTGACGTGTTTGCAGAAATGGGTAAGACCGAAGTGGGGGGCGCATTTCCTGGAGGAGATACGCACAATGGGTGTGGAGCAATGGCTCCGTGTTTTGCCCCTGGCACCCAAAAGCAAGGTGAATGTGCGTAACCTACTTCACGTGCTTTACGAGTGCGCCATCCGATGGGAACTCATCCGAGACAATCCCATCAGTCGCGTTCGTCAGGGCGGGGCAAGACGTGCAGAGCCGGAAATCCTGTCAGTGTCAGAGTTCCACGCAGTGCTGGCAGAGCTCCGACAGGAACCGTACAGAGTGATGGTCATTCTGGCGGGCTGTCTGGGTCTGAGTCGCAGTGAACTGACTGGCTTGCGGTGGTCGGATTTTGACTGGGAGGGGGCAACCTTGATCATCCGTCGTGGCATGGTGAACAACCACGTCGGTAATCCGAAGACCCAAGCACGGCGCAAGCCGGTACCGCTCGCTCCTGAACTCATCCGGGTTCTGAAGGAGTGGCGCAGACAGTCGCAATACGCTGCTGATTCGGACTGGGTGTTCGCGTCTTCGTACAACGGCGGGCGAGTTCCCTACTGGCCTGATTCGGTGTTGAAGCGCATCATCCAACCGGCGGCAAAACGGGCTGGCCTACTCAAGGTCGTGGGCTGGCATACGTTTCGGCATTCGTATTCCTGCCTGCTACGTGCGAACCACACCGATGTGAAGGTGCAGCAGGAACTCTTGCGGCATTCCAACATCGCCACGACCATGAACGTTTACACCCAAGCCGTGAGTGAGCAGAAACGGACCGCACACGGGCAAGTAGTGGAGCAATTGCTGGCAGTATGAGCGGAAAATGAGCGGAACGCTCGGACCGAATGGCTGTAACCGATTGAAAAGGTTGGTTGCGGGGGGTGGATTTGAACCACCGACCTTTGGGTTATGAGCCCAACGAGCTACCAGACTGCTCCACCCCGCAGAAAAATCATACCAGCGGAGTGGAAGAGGGTCAAACCGCCCGATCGCTCGGGCTGGCGCAATTTCACTTGGGACACCACCGATCGCTCAACTCAGACCGCGATCGCTTCACCGATTCAGCTTCTTCCGCTCGCAGGCGTCCACGATTTTCGTTGGATCGATGGCCGCGTTGTCCAACTGCAACTCCAAGATCTTTCCATCTTTGCCGATCAGGAAGTTGATCCGGCGCGGGGCTTTGTACTTGTCCAGGTACACGCCGTATTGGCGGGTGATGTCTCCTCCCCAGTCGCTCAGCAGCGGGAAGGTGACGCCGATGGAGTCGGCGAACGCTTTGTTGGCAAAAGCACTGTCCATACTCACACCCAGGACCTGGGTGTCGGCGGCTTCCAGCTTTTGCAGGTTCTGCTGGAAGGCCTTCATTTGCGCGGTTCAACCATCGGTGAAGGCAAAAATATAAAACGCCAGGACGACGTTCTTCTTGCCCTGGTACTGGCTGAGGGAAACATCTTTCAGATCGTTCCCGTCGAAGTATTGCAGTTTGAAGTCGGGCGCTGGGTCGCCGACTTTGAGCTTCATCGACGCGGGCGGGTTGCTCTCGGCTCTCAATTGCTGTGAGAGACGCGGGGACAACATGGCCGCCACCAGCAGCCCGACGCCCAGCACAGTCAGGACAAACTTTCGCTTCATCGCGAATCACCCCCACATTTGCTTAGGCTATCTTGGATGCTGCGGAGAGGTCAAAGTAATTCGTCGTTGGCCTTGCGTGCAACGCTCGGGCCGCGGTTTCGGGTTCCGGACTCCGGACTGCTCTGTACAATGTCTGCGGGACTACGATTCCTTCGGATGAGCCTTCAAACTCTGAACGACATTCTGCTGGCGGTTTGCGGCCGCCACCGGGACCGCGTCATGCTGGAACGCAAGGTCCTGGGTTGGGTGCCGATCTCATCTTCCGAACTCTACCGCAACGTCGTCGGCTTGGCCCGCGTGCTCGAATCCTGGGGCATCCGTAAAGGGGACCGCGTCGCCATCCTCAGTGAGAATCGTCCGGAATGGACGATGACCGATTTCGCGATCCTGAGCCTGGGCGCGGTCAGCGTTCCCATCTACTCGACGCAGACGGCGGAGCAGACTGCTTTCATTCTCAACGACAGCGGGGCGCGGCTGATTGCCGTCTCGACCCAGACACAACTGGAAAAAGTGTTGGCGATCCGGCAGCACACACCGCTGGAGCGGATCCTGGTGATGGATGCGGTCGAAACGGCGCATGCGTCGCAGATGCAACCCTTGATGCTGAAGGGCCCGACAGCGCCCGATTCCGATTTCGAAACCCGCGCCCGCTCCGTCCTCCCGGACGACTTAGCCACCATCATCTACACCTCCGGTACTACTGGGAATTCCAAGGGCGCCATGCTGACGCACGGCAACATGGCTTCCAATATCGCCTGTTCTCTCGACGGTTTCGGACTCGCCCATGACGAGGTGAGCATTTCGTTCCTCCCGCTTTCGCACGTCACGGCGCGACATGTGGATTTTGCGCTGCTGTATCGCGGCATCGCGCTGGCTTATTGTCCCGATATGGCGAAGCTGGAGCAGGCCCTGGCGGAGGTACAGCCGGTGATCTTTGTGGGAGTGCCTCGCGTCTATGAAAAAATCCGGCGGCAGGTGATCGTCAAGAATGCGGACTTTCCCAAGAATGCGATCTACCACTGGGCGCTCTCGGTAGGACGCGCACATCGGGCCGAAACGCTCACGGGAGCACCACCAAGATCGCTCGGATGGGCGCTGGCGAACCGGCTGCTGTTCTCGAAAGTGCGCGCCGGGATGGGCGGCAAGGCCGAGCTGTTCATTTCCGGAGGTGCTCCGTTGGGCCGCGAACTCGCGGAATGGTTCGCCGACATCGGTGTTCGCGTTCATGAAGGCTACGGGCTCACGGAAACTTCGCCGGTGATCGCGGTCAATACTCCGCGTGCGCACAAACTCGGCACGGTCGGTAAGCCGCTCCCCAATGTGGAGGTCCGCATTGCCGACGACGGTGAGGTCCTGGTGCGCGGGCCGTCGGTCTTTCAGGGTTACTGGAATCGTCCGCAGGAGACGCGGGATGCTTTCGTGGACGGCTGGTTCAAAACCGGCGACATTGGGGATCTCGATAGCGAAGGTTACCTTTCCATCACCGACCGCAAGAAAGATCTGATCAAGACTTCCGGCGGGAAATTCATCGCGCCCCAGCCGATCGAGAATTCGCTGAAGTTGAATCCTCTGATCGGGACGGCAGTTGTGCTGGGTGACCGGCGTAAATTTCCGGCGGTGCTGATCTCGCCGCACTTCCCTGTCCTTGAAGACTGGGCGCGGGCGAACAAGGTTGCCTTCGCTTCGCGAGAAGAGCTGGTCGCAAGCCCTAAGGTCCAGGCCCTCTACGAAGGCATTGTGGAAGAATCGAACAAAGACCTGGCGCGCTTTGAAAAGCTCAAACGCGTGTTGCTGGTGCCGGAAGAGTTCTCCCCTTCTGACGGCACCTTGACCCACACCATGAAAGTTCGCCGTCGCGGCATTGAGGAGCGTTATCGCACCCTGATCGATGACATGTACGACCAGGCGGAGGCGGCTTCGGGACAGAGCCAAACGTAGACAATCTTTTGCGGTCTTACTGATTGTCGATCTGCACTTGCTGCCGCCGGACGGCCGCGTACAGCACCGGCATGATCACCAGCGTCACCACCATGGACAAACTGAGCCCGCCGATCACGGC
>Ga0080064_1007874_pt1 | contig 10465 bp, 14 predicted proteins | sample Subgrocontami54m_FD_69260 | JGI IMG/M metagenome (GOLD analysis project Ga0080064, IMG submission 69260) | Subsurface groundwater microbial communities from S. Glens Falls, New York, USA - GMW46 contaminated, 5.4 m (SPADES assembly) (version 2) ... | reverse complement strand
AAAACCTCGATAGCTTACAATCCGGTTAACTAAAAATAATAAAATAAAAAACTATTTGAATACTTCCACATTTGTGACAATATTCAAATAAAGCAAGATTTAATAAACTATTTTTCACTAAAAATGAAAACCGGAATATATCCAATCATAGCGAGGACCTCCCCGCCTCTGTGTTCTGAATTCATAAAATTTATTTATGCTGTATAAAGTCTTTAGGAGTTATTTCTGCCTGGCGCAAAACACCGCGCAAAGTGCCCGGTGCCAATTCTTTATGGTTTGGCACAATAACAGTTATAGCTCTGCTGTCAATTTGCTTTCGTAGTTTTATGTGGCTGCCCTTCTGAGAAATTATTTTGAAGCCGAGGTCTCTTTCCAATATGTTAACAACTTCTCCTCCGGAAAAACCAACTAATCTGACCATTTTAATTTTTTACTATTTCAATAGTTTTAACGAATGGGCTACTGGTGAAACCTTCCAATTCTTCCTTTGGAATATCTTCTAAATATAGCTCCATGGCTTCTTGTAAGTTTTTTTGTGCTTCCTCCAATGATTCTCCTTGACTGGTAACGCCCAATTCTGGGCAGTAGGCTACATACCACTTGTCTTCTTTATGATAAGTTGTGGTGAACTTTAAAGACATATTGAAATTAGATAATTTTTAGTCAAAGCTGAAAATTCTTTCTTGGGCAAAGTTTCAAGGTAAAGATTTGCCGCTTCCTTTATATTGCGCAAAGCTTCGTCAAGCGTTTTTCCTTGACTATAGCAACCTTCAAAAATTGGGCATTCGACAACATAAAAACCATCCTCGTCTTTTTCTACAAAGAGAGGAAGTTGGCGTTTAGAATATCGTGATGAAAATTTAAGCCTAGCCATATAGCCATTATAATAGCTGTCGAATCTGTGTCAAGTTAAAAAACTGGTCAAGCTAGGGATTTTATTTCGGCCCTAATCTCAATATTTTTAAAAACTTCCTTCGGGAGGGATTAGAGGGCTGTTCCATTAATTGCAAGTTTTGGGGAGCTGATTCGCGCATAATGTGCTATTTCGGATGTTCTGTAATATCGTGTAGCTCATATGTACCGCCCCTAATCTGAAAATAAAACCTCCAGCCTTTATTTACTCTGGCCTGCCACAAGTTATTATTTTCATCGTATTTCTTAGCGTGTAAAGATGGGTGTCGCATATTGAGTAAAAGAAATCGCAATTGTTTATCAAAAGCTCGCTGCACGGTAGCTGGCGCGGTTTGATAAGACCTAACAAATTTAGCTGAGAAATGAGGCCTCATTTAGCGGTGAGGTTGTGTTTTTGACTTTTTGAATTTTCGTGCCTGACGATGCAGAAACTTAATGGCATCATCGGCATTGTCAAAAGGCCCATAACTGCGGCCAGCCTTAAAGTCAGCCATACTTTCGGCAATGTGGCGGTCGACTACGGTTTTAGGAGTAAAGGTAATTTTACCCTTTTCAATCTTTACTTCTAGAATATCGCCCACATTAACCCCAACCTGTTCGCGCAGGTTTTGAGGGATGACCACCTGATATTTGTTTTTTACGGTTACAATAGCCATATATTTACCCCATCGTTGAATAGTTGAACTGTCTAACCATATCTTAACTCTGCTAAAAGGCGTTTGTCAAGCGCCATGAAAAAAAGCAGAGCAGAAATCAAAACATTGGTATCAAGCACGACCCGCATAGGTTTTTTGTTTGCCCATTTCATGCTTTGCTTTCGGGAACAAATTTTGACGCCGCCAAACCAGCCAGTTTTAAGAATTTCCTTCTGGATTTATCTACTTTCGGTTCTTTAGCTTCACCGGAAGATAACTCATCAAGCTGATTAGATTCAAAAGAGGCGGGGAAGTCCCCGCCTCTGTGTTCAATATTATCCATATAGTTCAGAGTGAGTACCAATTTTCATGAATATAATTTTATCTTTTCCTTGAGATGCAAAGAGCGCTCGGTAGTCACCAGTGATGTTAATGCTCCGGCAGCCTGGATAAGCAGTGTCCACTGAGTGGTTATTGAGCTGTGGATTGAACTTATTCACTATGGAGCCCCACGGGCAAGCCCGTGGTGCCCATTATATACCCGCATTCGCTATCCAGCCTTCGTAGCCGTAGCTACTACGGCGGAGTAGGCAAGCTTCGGCAGGGTTATCCGCCTAGGTACACCTAGCGGAATCCGCCGTAGCTAACCATGGCTGTTTGATGGTCGGACATAGTTCGTACCCCATTCAACCACGGCTTCAGCCGTGGTGTTCTGCGGAGGCGGATAAAATATCAAAAATTTATGTCTAACGAGTTAGGCTACGAAAAACCGCTATTTATTTTGGCATTTGATCATCGCGCCTCTTTTGCCAAGAATATTTTTAATTTAACCGGCGTTCCAGATGCAGAACAACTAAAGAAAATTCAAGAGTATAAACAAGTTATTTATAAAGGGTTTCAAGGAGCAATTTTACAAGGCATTCCGGAACAGGAAGCCGCAATTTTAGTGGACGAGCAGTTTGGGGATGCAGTGCTGCGGGAGGCAAAAAGCGAAAACCATATAGTCATTTTAACCGTAGAAAAAAGCGGTCAGGAAGAGTTTGATTTTGAATACGGACAGGATTTTGCCGCTCATATTGAAAAATATCAGCCCACGTTTGCTAAGGCGCTAATTCGTTACAATCCCGAAGGTGACCAGGAACTAAATGGCAGACAGGCGCAGCGTTTAAAAATTTTGAGCGACTATTGCCATAGCTCCGGTTATAAATTTTTAATTGAGCCGCTTATTCCCGCAACCCCAGAGCAAATGAGTAGTGTGGCGGGAGAAGTAAAACGCTACGATTTGGAAATCCGACCGGCTTTAACCGTAAAAATGATTGCTGAATTGCAACATAGCGGCGTTGAGCCGGATATTTGGAAAATAGAAGGCATGGAGCATTCTCAAACTTACGAAGAGGCAGTTATTCAGGCTAGAAGCGGAGGCCGCGACAAAGTCAGCGCCGTAATTTTAGGCCGCGATGCTCCGGATGACCTGGTAGAGGAGTGGTTAGAGGCTGGTGCGAAGGTGGCAGGAGTAGCCGGTTTTGCTATTGGCCGGACTATTTTTCAAGATACGCTCATAAGTTTACGCGAAGGTAAAATTGACCAAGATACAGCCATTAAAGAAATTGCCAACAATTATTATCATTTTTATAAAATATTTAAAAGTGTCCAATAAGAGTATTTATTAGAAAAATTTGAAAGTTTATACATTTGTACAAAATTTCAAATAATTGTTTTTGCCTTCAAGATTATTAACTTACAGCGTTTAGACTAACTGGTCCAATGAAAGGGATACCCGCCATTCGAAAAAAGGCCGTTTAAACTTTACGCTTTAAACGTTGGGCACTTTTTGGTCGCGTTTGTAGTCATGGGCATTATTCTCGGCGCTTGGCACTAAATTATTTAACGAAAGGCCCTAATCAATCTTAGGGTCTTTTTTGTGTCATACTTGACCGAATTAGAATAACCCTATATAATGGCAATATGAAAAATAAGCTTATAACATTGAATATTTGGAACTGGGACTTGCATTAAGCAAAGTCCTTAGTTTGCGTTATAAAAATAAAGTAACATTCAATAACACCTAGGACTTTGCGAAGGTGTTTTTTTATTTGTCATTAACTTTGGTTAATACTGCTATTAATAAAATAACTCAAGTATGAATAACTTTTTATTAAATCAATTCAGCGGTTTTGGATGGCGGGCTTTGCTTTGCTGTAAAGTCCAAAGTTAGGTTTGTCTTAGATATAAATAATGAGACACCTTCTGGATTTTGCGGAAGGTGTTTTGTTTTGGTTTTTGATAATTCATTAAGTTGTCGGCGACCAGTACAAAATGCTTTCCAAAAGTTATTGTGCTGGAAATTACAAATTCAGTGAAGGAGGAGTTAATTTTATGGACCCCTTAGGTTTAGAGTTGCATCTCTATAATCTGTTGGTGCCATGCGACCACGGCGATTCGCAAAAAACTGTTCAGATTAAGGTCTGGAGAGCGTATGCGGAGGAGTCTGCAAGATTGGGCTTCTTGCAACAAGCGGCACTTTACAACGACAAGGCTGACAGGTTGGAATATTTGGTTCCACTGCCGGAAAGGGTTATGGCGTTATGAATGTGCTGATATTGCCCTGTTTTGAAGAGTCACCACAAAGCCATTGGTACAGTTGGCTTGCAGGTGTTTTGGAGGAATTGGGCTTCAAAGCAAAAGTCTTAGCTATGCCCGATCCTTGGTCGCCGAAGCTTGAGTGTTGGTTAGACAGACTTCAGCAGAATGTTTCCGCACCTCAGCAGACAGTGGTAATAGGCCACAGTATTGGAGCGATTACTGCCTTGTTTTATTCCCACGCCTTGGTTTCCCAAAGTCAGGTTTTGGCAGGACTTATTCTGCTCGGAGCCTCGCGTGATTACGGACATTCGGCACTGGCCTCTTTTCGCACCAATGGCCTGGACTTCGATGTATCATCTCAGGGTGTCAGAGAAGATGTTTTGATTATCCAGGGTCAGAAGGATCAGCATGTGCCACAGAGTGAAGCAGAAACTCTTGCAAAACTGCTGAAAGCACAGTTGGTCCTCTCTAAAACCGACCATCTTGGCAGGAGGGGTTCACATTCTACCCGCTATCTTCCCACAGATGTGCTTGGAGCAATAGTCGGGTATGTGAAAGCGGTGAGGCGTATAGCTAATGGAGGGCAGTAAGTTTATTCAGCCCTCCATTAGCACATTTTTACCTTGATGTTTGATTCACTCACAAGTGAATTAAGCGTTAGCGTAAAACGCTAAATCAAAAGCATTAATTTAACAAATATGAGAAAAGGATATTTTGGCCAATTTGGGGGACAATATGTGCCTGAAATTTTAATGAGTGCTTTAGAAGAATTAGAACGAAGTTACAAGAAATTTCAGAATGACAATAACGCTCAAGCTGAACTGGCGAAGCTACTTCAGTCTTATGTAGGTAGGTCAACCCCCTTATATTTTGCTGATAGATTGACCAAGCGTATTGGTGGAGCTCGCATCTATTTAAAAAGGGAAGACTTAACTCACACGGGAGCACATAAGATTAATAATGCATTAGGGCAAGGCTTGTTGGCAAAGTACATGGGAAAAACCCGGATTATCGCTGAAACAGGAGCCGGACAGCACGGTGTTGCTGCGGCAACAGTGAGCGCCTTGTTAGGTTTGGATTGCACAGTTTATATGGGAATCGTAGATATGAAGCGGCAGAAACCAAATGTTTCGCGCATGCGCCTACTCGGCGCCGAGGTAAAACCCGTTGAGGTAGGAAGTCAAACCCTCAAAGATGCAATTAACGAAGCTTTAAGAGATTGGATTGCTCATCCTTACGACAGTTATTATTTATTAGGTTCTGTCCTTGGCCCTCACCCTTATCCTACCATGGTTAGAAACTTTCAACGTATTATTGGTAAAGAAACGAAACAGCAAATTAAAGACCTTGTCGGGCGGTTGCCGGATTATTTAGTAGCGTGTGTGGGTGGCGGCAGTAACGCGATTGGTTTATTTTACGATTTTCTTAGAGAAAAAAATGTAAAAATGATAGGTGTGGAAGCGGGAGGGAACGGTATCCGTTCGGGCTGTCATGCTGCCCGTTTTGCGGGAGGAAGATTAGGCATATTGCATGGAACGAAATCCATGGTACTTCAAGATAAATATGGTCAAATCCAAAGCACTCACAGCATTTCGGCTGGTTTGGACTATCCCAGTGTTGGACCGGAACATAGTAATTTGTTTGAGAAAGGCCGCGTATATTATTCATATGTAACCGATAAGCAAGCATTGGAGGCTTTTCGTTTGCTTGCAAAGACCGAAGGGATTATTTCTGCACTTGAATCTGCCCACGCCGTCAGTTACGCTATTAAGTTGGCAAGAACCTTGTCTAAAAAAAAGATTATTGTTATTAACTTATCTGGAAGGGGGGATAAAGATATGCCCATTGTCGCTAAGGAGTTAAATTTATGAACAAAAGAATTCAAAAATCTTTTGCATTATTGAAACAACAACACCGCATGGGTTTCATGCCTTTTTTGGTGGCAGGGGATCCAGATTTAAAAACCAGCTTGAAAATAGCCAAGGTAGTGGCACGCCACGCAGATTTTTTGGAAATTGGGTTTCCATTTTCCGATCCAATTGCTGACGGACCGGTTATCCAAGCTGCCAATCAAAGAGCTTTACAGGTAGGGATAAATCCTGATAAAGTTTTTTCCTTCATCGGAAAATTGACGAATTTTACCGCCGTGCCCATTACTATACTCATATACAGTAACTTGGTGCTTAGATACGGCATTAACAAATTTTATGACAAAGCAAAGAAAGCAGGCGTAAGCGGAATTTTACTACCAGATGTTCCCGTAGAGGAAATTCGACCGTTTTATGAGAAGGCTAAACGTTATGGTTTGGATCAAATACTGTTGGTCGCTTCGACTACCACGGACGTTAGGTTACGAAAAATTTTGCAGTATGCTTCGGGTTACGTATATGCTGTTTCAGTATTAGGCGTTACCGGCCCCAGGAAAACTCTTTCTCCAACAGCTTTGCAATTAGTTAAAAAAATTAAGCTCTATACTAATTTACCAGTGGTTGCGGGTTTTGGCATATCTACTCGGCAGCAGGCAAACTTGCTAAGGAGGCAAGGGGCTAGCGGTTACATAATCGGTAGTGCTCTGATCGATTTTATAAATAAGCATAGAACAAAACCCAAATTTTGCGATAGACTTACCGGTTATTTGCAATCTTTAAAAATTTGAAAAGTCCTTGCTAAATGCAGGGATTTTTATTATACTTAGGTCTGCATGCAAAAGCAGAGTCGCAATTTGGACTCTATGTAGTTAACGTTAGCTCAAAGTTAAGGAGGCAAAAACCAATCATGAAATACTGTCAGGTTGCAAAAACTGTCAGAAAAGTGCGGGAGAAAGGCGAGGAATTAGTCATCCACGATGCTTACGGAAACGGCAGCATGCTGTATGCCGCTTCGTCAAAAGATAGGCGTAAGGGAATCAATCGCGAAGCTGTGTGCGTCCAGACTGGTGATCAGGTCGATCTCACTCTGCCGCGCAAATTGCATAACATGCTTCAGATTCACCAAGACGTAATTCGTGGAACTTTCCACGGCCACGACATGGTACAGGAAGACTATTTCACAATCAATGGCGCTGAAAATAAGCAAGTCTTTCTCAGCGAGTTGATCGGCGCGAGCTTCTGGGTCTATCCGGTCAACACGCCCGTTATTTCGACGATCAGCACAGATCCGATTCTCGAGTCCGAGGAGATCACCGTTGACGACACAATGTCCAGGGAAATCGAACCTGCTCCTTTTGAGATCGCGCACACGGGGCCAACGACTGTTGCCGACGTGGCACGTGCAGAGGCCAGTTCACGGTTCAGCCCTCTCAGTCTCGGCATTGTGGCTGTCATGGCGCTCTCCTTCATGGGCGCACTGATTGCCGCACCGCACATTCACGGTTAGCGTGTAACGGTTACCAGGAAGGCCACGGAACAAGTTATACCCAAGTCACCGGGCATTAACTGGACCAAAGGCACACGCGAAGCGGTCGGTAATCCTCCCCCCGAGGATGCCGACCGCTGTATTTTTTTAAAAACTTTTGCTATACTTTCTTTACAATTTAAATTTATCAAGAGCGCAGTTATCCTCCTTTACATGAAGCTTCGGAGGACGAGTTTCTAAAATTAAGTTAAGGAGACTTGGGGTTCTGGCCCGTTAAGCTGCCGACAACTTGTCATGAGTTTATCGAATGGCCGCAACGACCAGAGCTCAGGATAAAGTGCCAAATCCAGCCTTGCCCGCCCCTGCCTGCCGTCAGGCAGGTCTGGTGGGCCTGTCCGCCTTTGGCGGGCCGCAAGGGAAAGATAAAGTTCAACGTAACTCTCTTTCTTTTTGCAGAGAGATTTTTTTATCAGCCTCCGCCTGAAGACCATGATTTATCCATGGAATGAAGGCGGTCGGAAGAAACTAAAAACTATAAAATATCCATATCCTGCTTCGGCTGATTCCAAACGCTGAGGGGCTGATAACCCTCCGGAGCTTGCCTACTCCGCCGAAGTGGCTACGAAGGCTGGATAGCGAAGGATGGGTATGGATAGAATTATGGCTTTAGCCATGGAGATCCATGATTAGAACGTGTGAATTCGTCAGCCCAAAACACCCCGATAAAATTTGCGACTATATTGCCGACAGCATTTTAGACGCTTTTTTAGCATTGGACCCCAAAAGCCGGGTGGCCGTGGAAGTAATGGGCGGCCATGGTGAAATTGCTGTTAACGGGGAAGTAACGAGTCAAGCTAAAGTGGACGTTGCTAGTGTGGTGCAAAATATAGTTGGTCCAAAATTTTCCGTGCGGGTTAACGTGGCACCGCAAAGTCCGTTTATTGCAATTGGGGTGGACAGTGGGGGAGCCGGAGACCAGGGAGTGATGCTTGGCTACGCCGTTGCTGAAACCCCAAGCTTTATGCCTCTTGAGTATGAGCTGGCGCGCAATCTTTGCCAGCGAATTTATGAGGTCTATCCTTACGACGGCAAAGTTCAAGTCACTCTGAATGGCGAACAAGCCAGTTGCGTGGTCGCCAGTTTCCAGAATGCGCCGCACCAGCAGTTAGAAGAATTGGTCTGTTCTATTATTTCGGCAAAAGAATATTTAATCAATCCGGCTGGCGATTGGAGTCTGGGCGGTTTTGACGCTGACACCGGACTTTCGGGCAGAAAAATAGTTATGGACAATTACGGTTCCAGATTTGCCGTGGGCGGTGGCAGTTTTTCCGGCAAAGACTCTACCAAAGTTGACCGCAGTGCTGCTTATATGGCGAGGAAAATTGCCAAAGACTTATTAGTAAAACACAGTGCCCAAGAAGTAGCTGTAAAGTTGGCCTATGCCATAGGCAAGGCTTATCCGGTTATGGCCGTAGCCGAGGTGGACGGCAAGCAAATAGACGTGGAAGGTTACAATTTAACTCCTGCAGGCATAACAAAAGCACTCTCTTTGGATAAAATGCATTACGCTGAAACTTCACAGTGGGGTCATTTTGGCCAGTCGGAATTCCCTTGGGAATAAATGGTAAGTTGCTAATTTAGTGTTTTTTTGGAAAAATCTGTTACAATTAAAGTGATTATGGATAAACTTAACAAAACTAAAGAACAGTGGAAAGCCGAACTCACGCCGGAGCAGTATCACATTATGTTTGAAGCAGGAACCGAAGCGCCGTTCACTGGGGAGTATGTTAATAACCACGACAAGGGACAGTTTGTCTGCGCTGCTTGCGGCAACGAACTATTTAGTTCTAATACCAAGTTTGACTCCGGCAGCGGCTGGCCGAGCTTTTACCAACCGATAAACAATGAAAACGTAGAAACCAGAGATGACGACAGCGGTGGTATGCATAGACAAGAAGTTATTTGCCGTCGTTGCGGCGCGCATTTGGGGCATGTTTTCCCGGACGGGCCGCAAGATAAAACCGGCCTGCGCTACTGTATAAACTCCTGCTCGCTTAAATTGGAAAAAACGAACTAATTTTTTAATTATGACAAATAGACTTGAAAGACAACCTGCAAAGGACGCCATACCAAACGAAGACGTTCATAATTGGATTTCCGTTTTGCGAGAGGGTGGTTTTGATGATCGCGAAATAGACAAGATTTTGTCCCATACTAACGAAACATATGCAACTTTGAAAGGTATTAGAGACCCGGATCGCGAATTGCAAAAGTTCAAGGATATTCTCCACGAGAGAGGAGTAGTAATGTCGTCTGAGGCAGAAGCCTCGATTAGACAGAGAATTCAATTAGAAATAGACTCTGATAATAAAAAGCGAGCTAATTAAACGAAAAAATATGTTTTGCATTTTTTATACCGTTATAAACAATCACTCGTTCTATGGGGATAAACTAGTTTATTAAATATGTCCGAATATCTTGTTTTTCTCCTAATTAGTAATACTATATTTGAAGCGGCCGCGGCTTTCATATTAATTTGGAAACCCGGGTTGTTTTTGGAAAGAACTGACGCATTAACCAAGTTTATGGCGCGGCTTGGCGGAGCTGGGTCGCTGACCATGGCTTATTTAAGCGCCACGCTAATGCGGTTGGTAGATAACCCCGAAGCCATACGCATTGGCTTGCTGCCTTTGGCAGTATTTCATGTTAGCGTGACCTTAGTTGAAGCGCAGAGTTACAATGAGCGAATGTTGCGTGCTCCTCTGGTTATAATCCACTTTATTTTCGCCGTCATGTTTATAGTAATGTTGCTAAGTTTGAACAAGAATATTTTTATATAGTAATATGGGACTGCTGCCGAATACCATTTTTGTTAACAATCCGCTCTTTCGGCAAAATTTCCAAAAAAATTTATCCGCTTATCTGTTAGATAAACATCAAAATTTATTTTGCAAATTTTTCTTGAAATATCAGATTTTTAA
>Ga0080064_1007869_pt1 | contig 10471 bp, 14 predicted proteins | sample Subgrocontami54m_FD_69260 | JGI IMG/M metagenome (GOLD analysis project Ga0080064, IMG submission 69260) | Subsurface groundwater microbial communities from S. Glens Falls, New York, USA - GMW46 contaminated, 5.4 m (SPADES assembly) (version 2) ... | reverse complement strand
CGGGCGGGGGGGCGAGGGGGAGGAGGGAGGGGGGGGGGCGGGGGGGACGGGCGCGCCCCCGCCCGCCGCCCCCCAGCCCCTTCACACGCCGGGCGAGCTGCTGCGAGGGCACGATGATCGCGACCGGCGCGAGCGGCTCGTCCTGCTTCAGCGATTGGACTTGCGAGACGAGGGCGGATTCAAGATCGGGATGGAACGGGCCGGTGACGATATTGAGCATGACGAGACGTAGCGTAGCGGAGAACTCGAAAAACGACAAGCACGGAAAGGTATAGCGGGTGACACCGCATGGGTGCCCAGATGCGCTGGGCTATGCGGGGGCAGGACCCGCTAGATACTGTTCACTTGCGTTTCTGCGCCGCCTGCAGAGCCGCCGACCAGGCGTTGCGGACGGTCTGCACATAAGGCTGATCCTCGGTCAGCACGCCGGCCTCGATAAGCACGGCGATTCGTGGATTGGGATCCAATCGCAGCGCGCCTTCAACGTTCAGGACGGCTTGCCCGTCCTTCAGCACCTGCATGAAGGCTTCCAGCCAGGACTCCAGAATGGCGATCAGCGACGGTGAATCCTTGGCCATCCGGCCGAGACGGACTTGCGGGAGAAGTTTGGGGATGGGGTCGGACCGCTGGAGCAGCTTCATCGCGCGGTCCAGGAACTGCTCGGATGTTTCCACTATCCGGTTTCAGGGCCGCAGTCGGTGCCGTTGCAGGGCCCGCAAAACCAGTCCCCGTCATTAAAGATCATCACCTCGTCGCAGACCGGGCAGTTCGGCGGCGTCGCCCTGGGCATGTTGCGCAGGACGTCAAGGTCCAACTCGTTATCGTATTCGTCAGCCACAAGGTTTCCTAGCCGTCCAGCGGCCGAACGCCCAGAGCCTTCTCCGCGCTCTGGCGCGTAGGCACGCCGATGAACTTGAGCTTGCCATCAACGATCGAGGCCGGCGTCGCGCGGATCGCGTGCCGCTCCGCCAACTCCTGGCCGTCCGGGCTAAGGATATCAATCTCTCGGTAACTGAAACTGTGCTTGATGCGTAGCCCCTTCCACAGCTCCTTGGCGGCGGGACAAGCCCCGCACGATTGGGAATAGAGTAATGTGACGTTTGCCATTGTCACCTCCTAACGTACTTATCCTAACACCCACCCTCCCCGTCTTCAAGGGCAGAGAGGTTTGTTAGTTTTTCTCGTCCGGAAGGGGTGCGAGGGGTGGTGGCAGGTGGCGCAGAGATCGAGGGCGGTGCGCTTTTCGAGGTAGTCCAGCACCACCTGCACGAACGTGGCGTGCGACCAGGTGAGCGGCGAGACCGACAGCGGCTCGTTGGTATAGGGATGCACCTGCTCCGCCAGCACGCCGGACGGCAGGCACCGGTCGGCCACCCACTCCATGAGCGGGATGGCCTCCTTGAGCTGCTCCATGGTCGTGGCTTTCTTGATCAGCCATTGCGCAATCCAGAGCGTGCAGATGAACCATGGATTGCCGGGCACGTTGGCCAGGTCCTGACTGACCTGGTGGTAGTAGTCGTTCTCGTAGCGCGCGATGCCCCCCACCGACGTCTTGCACCACAGCCGATCGCGCAGCGCGTTCATGGTCTGCACCACCCGCTCATCCGTCGGCTCGTAGACGCCGAAGTAGCCGACCGCGTAGAGGCTGGCGTCGAGCGTGGGATCGACGTTCTCCAGCGTCCCGTTTTTCTTGAACGTGACCATCCGGGCGAAGCGGCCCAGTTCTTTCCGGTACAGGTAGCGATCCATCCCCGCCTTGATCTCGGCGGCGGCGCGGCGATAGGTCTCGGTCAGGCCGGCCTGCCCGAACCCTTCGGTGAAATTCGACGCCGCCATCAGCCCCGCGTACACCGTCGAGCAGGTGTAGGCCAGCACGCCGTGGCGCTCCTCCCAGAGATCGTAGGACGCCTTCGGCAGGCCCGTGACGGGGTCCCGGTACGACACCATCCAGTTCGCCGCCCGCTTGATCAGCGGCGCATAGAGCGGCGTGATGTACTCGACGTCCCGGTAGCGCTCGAAGTGCTGCCAGAGCGCCCAGAGGACCAGCGCGGTCTCGTCCTCCTGGATCGGCAATTGCGGCTCGCCGTCCTTCACCCACGGAAGCCACGAACTCGCGAACGAGCCGTCCGGATTGTACTTGTGCAGAAAGTAACCTTCCGGCGTGAGGAGCTGGCTGCAGAGCCGGAAGAACCGCCGCGTGAGCTGCGGGTAGCCCGCCACGTCCAGCGCGTGGGCCACCAGCGCGCCGTCCCGCGGCCACAGGTACGAATAGGTGTCGCGCGCCTGGGTCGTGATGTCCGAGTCGTTCGCCGCGATGATCGCGCCGCTGTCGTCCACCTGGGTGCGAATCACCAGCAGGCTCCGGTAATAGAGGTCCGCGACTTTCTTGGACAACTCGCCGAAGTTGAGACAGTCCTGGTTCAGCCAGTAGCGCCAGTACTTTTCCGTCCGCAGCAGGTAGTATTCCGGCAGCCGCTCCTCCATCCGTTTGTTCAGGCTGTTCACGCTGAACCAGTCCTCCCCCGCGATGATCCAGTACCACGCCTCCTGCGCGCCCTGCGCCGGCACCGTCAGATAGATGCCGAGCGTGGAGTCCACCGAGCCCTGGGTGATCGGGCCGGCCTCCAGCTTACCGTCCTCCGCATCCCGCCACGTCCCCTCCGCCCCTTCCACTTCTTTGCGGCCGGTGGCGAAATGCTGGACGCCGACCGTCCCGTTCGCCATGTAGTTGGTGAGGAAGTAGCGGCGCATTTTGTAATGGGTAACGGTCTTGTGCTTGGGCTCGTAGGCAGCCGTGTCGCCGACGTCGGATTCGTAGAGGTGGAAATCCTGGTGGATGAAGAGGCGGATGTCGCGCTCCCGGTCGGCCAGGTTCCGGACGATGATCTTCCGGACATAGACCGGGTCATGGAAGTCCACCGCGTCAGCGCAGACGAGCGTGACCTGTAAGCCGGGATGAGAGGCCTCGACGTGCGAGACCATCGTCCCCTCTTCGTACTTCAGCGAGATCTGCCAGTCGGGACCCAGCCAGGAGAGCCGGCCGTCCACCCAGACGCCGAAGCGCCACGGGTGGCCGACCGTCTGATTCTCCTTGCCGACGTGCGGGTAATAGATGTCGCGGATGCGGTAGTAGCGGTCGAAGGTGATGAGGAGCTTGCCGTTGCCGAGAGGGATATCCCGCGGCATCAGGATTTATTCGACTGTGGCGAAGGCCGCGAGCTTCGGTTGACCGCTCAGCACGGCGACGACGTTTTCCGCCGCCATGACCGCCTGGCGCCGGACGGACTCCTCCGTGTGGGCGCCGGCCTGGCAGGACACCAGCACGTTCTCCTGCGCGAGCAGCGGCACGGCGAACTGGTTCTCCTCGCCCGGTAGGTCGAACGCCGCCCCGCGAATGCGCTGCCCCCGCATGGCGTCGAGCACGGCGCCCTCGTCAATGAGTTCGGGCCGGCCGGTGTTGATCAGGAACGAGCCCGGGCGGATCCGGGCCACGCGCATCTTCGAAAGCCAGCCCCTGGTCTCGGGGTTGAGTCCCAGATGCAGCGTGACGATGTCGGAGTTCTTGAGCAGCTCGTCGGCGGGCACGTACTCGATGCCGTGATGCTCGGCGAAGGACTCGTCTGGGTGCATGTCGAACCCCAGGACGTTCATGCCGAGCGACAGGGCCCGCTTGGCGACTTCCTTTCCGATCCCGCCCATGCCGACGATGCCGAGCGTCTTGCCCATCAACTCAATGCCGGCCACCGAAGACCACTTGCCGTTGCGGACGTCGCGGTCCATTTGCGGGATGCCCCGCAGCAGCGCAAACATGAGCCCGATGGTCAGCTCGGCCACGGCGGGATGGGAGACGCCGGGGGTGATGGTGACCGGAATCTTCCGCACGGCGGCCACATCCACATCAATATTGTCCACGTTGGTGCCGAACTTCGAGATCACTTTCAGGTTGTCCGCCCGATCCAGCACCCGATGGCTCACCGGCTCGTCGCCGACGATCACCGCCTGGATGCCGACGATATACGCCGCCATTTCATCTTCCGTCAGCACCCGTGGCCGTGGGTTCGCCACGATTTCGTAACCGGCTTTCTTAAGAATGTCCTTGTGCTCACCATCGAGATCGAGAAACGCCCTCGGGGTGACCAGCACGCGCGCTCCTGCCATTCAGACTCCCCTCCTTGATCCAGTCGATTGCAATGAATCCACGATAACCGCTCTTTGCAGAACGGGATTCTACCATCCTTTGCGCGACGCCACAACCGGATAATTCATCGGCGGCAGTTGTTTCGCGCGCCGCGAATCGGCAAGCCCGGATTATTCATGTACCAGTACCCGTCTTCGATCCGATGTAGGGGCGTATGGCAATGCGCCCTCCCCCAATCCGGGAACCGTTCTTCGTAGGGGCGCCACGTGCCGTGCCCGTCTTTCTGATCTGAAGAGTGAGGCAGGAGGAAGGGGCTTTCTCTATCTGCTGACAGTTTTATTTTCGAAATGTGGCAGCGGTTCCCCCGTGATTTGCGCGTACAGCACATCGGGGTCGAGATCGGCCCCGCTAGGCCAGCAGACGGTCCCGAGTTCCGGATTGACGCGCACCTGCTCAAAGTGAGCTCGATCCTTCAACGGAGCGAAAACCCCGTCAAATCGGATACTCTTTCCCAGGTCCACTTCGCCCTGCACGCCGTCTTCGAAGCGCAGGTAGAGGCGGTATCCGTCCAGCGGGCGAACTTCGACGATGTCTTTCAGCATGATGTTACTCCAAGGGTTTAATCTTTTTCAGTGGAGAGCCGCCCACTCCATCACCAGGCCATGTGCCCGCGGAGCCAACTGCCCACGCAATATCGTGAGCGTATCGAGAGCAATGATAGCCTTTTGCTCTCCGTAACGCACGTGAAAATGAGGAGGCGCGGGTCGTCATAGAACATGGCAATGATTATACCGAAAAACCGGCTGATTTCGGGCATTACACGATCCCCTCCCCCATAAGGTCTTGCTACTGAGACACCCGGAGGGGGCGGAAAGTTTAATCAGGCCGGGCCGCAGGGGGGGAGAGGAAGACAGGACGTTATGCGGATTGCAACTGCTTGTCCGTCTGGACGAATCGAATCTCCACCCGGCAGTTCAGGGCCGCGGCGATCCGGTGCAGCATCGCCAGTGAATGCCCTTCATAGTCAGCATCTTCCAAACGACAGATGACGGATGCGGTCGTGCCCACGAGCCTGGCCAGTTGCCGCTGGCTGAGGCCTGCTTCCGTGCGCAAGACGGCAATCTTGCGGGCCACGTCGTCATTGGCACGCGCCTGTTCGAGGGCGGCAAGTCGCTCCGGCTTTCCCGCATAGTAGCGGCGATGGAGGATGCCGACTGCGTCCGTCGTGGGCTTTCTTTTGGTCTTCGGCATGTCAGGCCTCTTGGTACGTATGCCCTTTCGGGTCCTGTTCAAACTTCATCCTTCTCGTGATCGCCTTGTCTATGTCGCCGGACGGTACGACCAGCTCTTTGATCACGCCATGCGTGAGGACCGCAACCGTCTGGCCATGGAAAAAGTAGAGTATCCTGTAGTTCCGGCTTTGCAACCCCACACGAAGTTCATACATGCCGTCCCGGAGGTAATCCGCTTCCGGCCTGCGGAGTTCATGCCCAAGTTCCTGGAGTCGCTCTATCTTGACGCGACATTCGTCCAACGCCTTGAGGGGAAGAGCGTCCAGCCAATCGAGCACCGGGACAGTGTCGGCATCCTCCTGGTAGAAGACGACCTGAATCTTCGGCAAAGCGTGCTCCTCGTATGTTCGCAATATTGCGAACGCCGGTCAAGTGTTTTTCGGGACTGATGCTTTCAAAGAATGAGACACCCGGAGGGGCGAAAAGTTTAATCAGTCGGGCGGGCTGTGGGGACAGGCTCGCCTTCCGAGGCGTGCCTGTCCCCGTCTTCAATCCGATGTAGGGGCGCCGCATGCTGCGCCCGTCTTAGCGGATCAGAAGAGGGAGGCGGAGGAAGCGGAGGGAAAGCCTGCTTCTAGCTCTTATCCCTTTTTTTGTAATCCTCCAAAGGGATCGCCTTATCTTTCAGGCCACGCAAGCTATAAGCTGCATTTTTCAAGAAGGTTACTACTCCGCTCTTTAGTGACTCTTCAGAAACCATGAGTCCGCCATGCAAGACCGTACGCGGAGCGCAGCGTCCGCAGACCACTTCAGCAGGAACAGCCTCCGGCGGGATAAAGAAGAACTTGACTCCTGCTCGCCGTGGGGCGAATTTCTGAGCGTGCAGTTCGCACAAACAGTGGCCATGGAGCGGATCAGATATTCGTTGCTTCATGTTCTACCTCAAATAATCAGCGGCCTCCCTTATCAATAACTCAGATGCGGTGGCGCGCCGGTCGTCGGCGCGCTGTGGCTATGCCAAGTTGTGCTTTGACTGTTCCAAGGGAAAGTGCCTGGGATTGGCGGGCTCGTGCGTCCAACAGCCGCATGAGGGCCTTGTTGCCGCGGGTTAATTCGATTTCCCGGTCGAAATCGTCGAGTTCAGCCAACAGAAATTTTCCCCCATCGGCGGACCGGAGAATCACGTTCTCCCGCCGTGCACGTTGCAACAGGACGTTGATCCCGCGAGAGCGCGAGGATACCGGAATGGTTTTCATAAATGGTACTCCTCTCCGTGAATGAAGAGACGACTACCTCGTTTGTATCCGACCGCCTCGACCTTCACCAGATGAGCCGGTTCCTCAATATCGTAGAAAACGCGGAATCTGTCAACCCGTAATTCCCACTCCGCCGTTTGATTCGGCCGAAGTCGCTTCCGGTTGCGAGTCTCATTGTTCGGCTCATGAGAGAGCTGTTCTTCAAGCGCCTCGATAATTCTCGCTCGTTCACCCTTCTTGAACAGCCGGAGATCTTCAAGCGCTTCCGGCGTGAACACGATGTCGAACCGCATGGCCTACCAGTCTCCTGCCGCAGATGAATGGGTGCTTATCTGGTGAGACACCCGCGGTCAGTGATTCGTCTAATGAGCCAGGGAAAAGTGGCAGGCCCGCGGCTCAAGCCCTTATGAATTGTCACGGACAGCGGGGTTATGGGCCGTGGCGCGTGGATCAAAAAGATACAGGGCACGGCACAAGAAGGGGGACAGGCCCCGCGGTCGGAAGGGGGGCCAGTCCCCGTGCCGCTACGCGCGAAATCCGATGCGGCGGGGTTACGGGGCGAACAGCTCTGCAAGCGTGGCCAGGACTCTATCGGCCGTTCCTTTGTTGACCCTTCCCAGCTTCCTGATGAGCCGGAGCTTGTCCACTGTCCGGATCTGGTCAAGAACGATTTGGCCTGCCTTGCCTTGGAACCTGGCAGGAACCCGGGTCGGGTACGCTCGGCCATGGGTGGTCATAGGCGCGACGATCACGGTATCGATGTGCCGGTTCATCTCGTCGGGCGAGATGATGAGGCAAGGACGCGTCTTGCGGATTTCGCGCCCCACGGTGGGATCGAGGCGCACCAGGTGAACCTCGAAACGCGAGACTACCAGCGCCATTCGGTCCTATCCCATTTGGTCGTCGGCAGCGAGTCCCGATCCAAGAGCGCGTCATCACCCTGCTGGTGCATTCGACGGAAGGCCTCCTCCCATCCCTTACGGGGCTTGACGATGGGCCAGACCACCAGATGGTCGTCCTGGACGTCCAGCTCCACGGCGTCGTTCAGGCCGCAGTGCTCGAGGACTGTCTTGGGAATGCGGATGCCGCGGGAATTGCCGATGCGCACGACGCTGGCTTTCATGGCTTAGTCACCCTCCCGGTTCTAAAGTGATTACGAAGTAATTACAGTAGATTCTCCTGGAAGTCAATACGCCGGGCCGTCAATAGAGGGTTCAAAGGTTGTTTCGCTCGCCGCGAATCGGCTATGTTGGGCGCAATGCTGTACCGGTTCGGCCGTCTTCTCATCCCGCCCGTCGCGTCCGGTCTCCTGCTGGCCCTGAGCTTTCCCTCCTTCGATTTCGAATCGCTGGCCTGGATCGGCTTGGTCCCGCTGCTGCTCGCGCTCCGCGGGTCGTCTTGGAAGACGGCCTTTGGGCAGGGCTGGCTGGCCGGCCTGATGTTCTTTTCCGTGACGCTGTACTGGGTGATCAACGCCATGCACGAGTACGGGAAGATGCCCTTCGCCGTGAGCTTCCTCGTGATGCTGCTCCTGGCCGGCTATTGCGCGCTGTTCGTGGGCCTGTTCACCGCGATCCTCGCCACGATCCCCGACCGGCGGGGCCTGCTCCGGACGTGGACCGCGCCCGCCCTGTGGGTCGCATTGGAATGGGCGCGCACTTATCTCTTCTCCGGATTTCCCTGGGCGCTGCTCGGCTACAGCCAGTACCACAATCTGACGGTGATCCAAATCGCGGACGTGACGGGCGTGTACGGCGTCTCCTATATGCTGGTGCTCGCGAATGTCGTCGCGGCGAGAGTGGCCAGCGCGGTCATCGCACGAATCGCCGATACGGAGCGCAGCGTCCCCCTGCCATGGATCGCCGCGCCGCTCGCGATGGCACTCCTGGCGGGCGTCGTGGGCTACGGGCAGTGGCGGCTCTCCCCACAGAGGGATTCGGCCGGTGACCACACCGTCCGGATCGGCCTCGTGCAGCCCAACGTGGACCAGGCGCAGAAATGGGACGCCGCGTACCGGCGGGGGACGACCCGCCCGCCCCACCGGCGCGAGAGCGGGCGCGAGCCGACCGCGGGCCCGCGTCCGGCCGCGCGCGCCTCGCGGAACGCGAATTTCGTGATGCGCTGCTGCGAGAGGCCGAGCGTCATGCTCGCCCGCAGCGGCCGCCCCTCGGGCGAGAACAGCTCCAGCGACTCGTCGAGCGATTCGAGCATGCCGTCGAACTGGAACGAGCCCCAGATGAAGCGCACCGCCGGCGGCACCAGCGTGTCGCCCTCGGCCTGCGGCGTGATGTAGTAGGCGACCTTCTGCGTCAGCTTGCGGACGTCGGACTCCTGCGCCATCCCCTCGGGCACCGGCTGCGTCACGTCGAACCAGAGCTGGAGGCTCAGCTTCGTCGTGCCCGCGCCGACGAACTGGCGCGCGGCCGGCCCGGTCTGATCGCCCGGGCCCTGCGGCGTCTGGAGCTGGTTGGCGTAGGTCACCTTCATCGTCTCGGGGTTGAACTGCACCTTCGTCCAGCTCTCGGGCTTGATCTCGTTCTCGTAGTTCGCGTCGAGCTGCCGGATCTCGGCCTTCTCGAGACGCACCGCGTCGGGCATCGGGTTGGCTCCTGGCGGCTGGTTTCTGGTTTCTGGTTTCTCGTTTCTGGTTTCTGGTAGCGCCTCAGTGCCGAGCGCCGACCCTATGGCGCTTTGTGCGTCAGCGACTCGTAGGCGAGCTGCAGCTCCTCGACCGCCACGAGCCCGTCCTTCGCATTGAGCGCCGGCGCCTTGAGCTTCACCGGCACGCACCGATCGAGCACGAACCGGGCGCGCTCGGTCCGGTCCGGCGCGAGCAGCACCACCTCGGCGCTCGCGCGCAGCGACGGGTCCGCGAGCACGGCGCTGAACCACTCCCACAGGTCGAAGCTCGCGGTCATGCCCCGCTTGAGCGTGAGCTGGCCGTACGCCACCGCGCCGCTCAGCCGTACCTGCCGCGCGTTCGCGCCCCCCTCCCGGATCGTCTTCACGTCCATCGTCATCTCGAGGCCGTCGCACTCCGAGAAGGCGGCGCTGCACAACGGCGCGGCGTCGCCCGCCTTCGTGATCTCGACCGAGAAGTTGAAGGCGGTGAACGGGTAGTGCACCGTCTCGAGCGCGGGGTTGGCCATCTACACCTCGACTACCGCTGCGCGGTCGCCGGTCTGGACGAGCCGCACGGTCAGGAAGGTCATCGGAAGCGACGGCGCGACGCGCAACTCGACGACGAACCGGCCGTTGTCCACCTGCGCCGGCGGGTTGACGCCGGCGTCGGTCGTCACCTGGAACGCGCCGGCGGCCGAGCGGCCGGCGAACGCGCCGCGCTCGAAGAGCCGCGTCAGCAGCCCCTCGAAGCCGCGCTGCACGGTCCGGCGGAGCGCCGCGTCGTGCGGTTCGAAGACGTAGGTCGCCCCCTCGCGCAGCGCGAGCCGCCGCAGCAGGCTCATGAGCCGCCGGACGTTGATCTGCTCGAACTCCGCCTCGGCGCTGAGCGTGAGCGCGGACAGCGGCACGACCCCGCGCGGCTCTTCGACGAGCACGTTGACGGCGGCGTCGAGCAGCGCCCCGCGCGACTCGCGCGCCAGGGCCGGCGTGAGCGCGACCACCCCGGGCAGCGGCTCGTTGCCGGGCGCGATCCAGGCGCCGCGCGCACGGGCACGCTTGGCGACGAGCCCGGCCGCCAGTCCCTCGGGGGACATGCGCGTCAGCGCGTCGCGACCCGAGAGGTCGCGCACCCAGGCCCACGGGTGGTAGAGCGCGCCGAAGCTGAACGCGCGCGCCTCGCCGGCGTCGAGCGGCGGGGGGTGGGACAACAGGTGGGGGGTGGG
>Ga0080064_1007862_pt1 | contig 10480 bp, 9 predicted proteins | sample Subgrocontami54m_FD_69260 | JGI IMG/M metagenome (GOLD analysis project Ga0080064, IMG submission 69260) | Subsurface groundwater microbial communities from S. Glens Falls, New York, USA - GMW46 contaminated, 5.4 m (SPADES assembly) (version 2) ... | reverse complement strand
TTCTAAGCAAGGGACTTTCGACAATGCCATGAGCCAAAACTCGCGCCAGCCCCATTATTCGTATGTGGTTGGTTCTAATGTTGTTCGGGGTTGCGGCCAGAATCGGCGGCGCACCGGAGCGTGGAGCAGGGGCCCCGCTTGCGGGGATGCGACCGTGTAGGTGCCGCGAGAGTCGCGTGGATTCGGCGCGCCGAGTGTCGCGCTCCGGGGTCGCATCCAAGCAAAATACGCTTGGAACCTGCTCCGCCCTCCACGCGACGCATCGTTGCTCGACTTGCCAATATTCTGGATATTGGCTGCATCGAGCGCCTCGCCATCACCAATTCTGGACCGCAACGCACGTGCGTTTCATTATGTTACGGGCTCTAAGCCCGCAGGTATTGCTGCTTGCCGCCAAGCCAGCGCTGCAAATGGCGCTCGGCGATTTCAGGGTGCTGTCGCAGCAATTCCGGCGCCGAATCGCGCGCTGCCTCGAGCAATTCGAGATCCGCGCTGAGATCGGCGAAACGCAGCATCGGTGCGCCGCTCTGGCGCGCGCCAAGCAGCTCGCCGGGGCCGCGCAGGCGCAGATCGTGGCGCGCGATTTCGAAGCCGTCAGTGTTTTCGTAAATGATCCTGAGCCGCTCGCGCGCAAGCTCCGACAGCGGATTCTGATACAGCAGTATGCAGATGCTCTTGCCGGCGCCACGGCCGACCCGCCCGCGCAGCTGATGCAGTTGCGCGAGTCCCATGCGCTCGGCGTTCTCGATTACCATCAGCGTTGCGTTCGCGACATCGACTCCGACCTCGATGACGGTTGTCGCCACCAGCAGCTGCAGCGCGCCGCTTTGAAATGCCTTCATTACCGCCGTTTTTTCGGCCCCCGGCAAACGGCCGTGCACGAGTCCAATCCTGAGCTCGGGAAAGATCGCCAACAGCCGGTGGTAGGTGTCGAACGCGGCCTGCAACTGCAGCGCGTCCAGCCGACCGCGGTTTCGTGCTGATGAAGCCGGACGTTCCACCCGGACAGCGACGGACTCCTCGATCAACGGGCATACCCAGTATGCCTGGCTGCCTTCGACACAGGCGTCGCGCACGCGCTTGATCACTTCATCACGCCGCGCATCCGATACCAGCCGGGTCGCGACGGGGGTGCGTCCCGGCGGCATCTCGGCGATCACCGACGCGTCGAGGTCGGCGTAATAGCTCATCGCCAGCGTGCGCGGAATCGGTGTCGCGCTCAGCATCAACTGATGCGGCTGCGCAACGCTGCCGGACCGGGTGCCCTTGCGCCGCAGCGCCAACCGCTGGTGCACGCCGAATCGATGCTGCTCGTCGACGATCGCCAGACCAAGCCTGTGAAAATCAACTTCATCCTGAAACAGGGCATGCGTGCCGATCGCGATCTGCGCGTGGCCGGAGGCCACCATCGCCAGGGTCTCGCGCTTCTGCTGGCGCGCAAGGTTGCCGGCCAGCCACACCACCGACACATCCAGCGCACTGAACCAGCCTGAAAACTTGCTGAAGTGCTGCTCGCCGAGAATTTCGGTGGGGGCCATGATTGCGACCTGATAGCCGTTTTCGACGGCCTGCAGCGCGGCGAGCGCGGCGACTATGGTCTTGCCGCTGCCGACATCGCCCTGCAGCAGACGCTGCATCGGGTGAGGACGGGCAAGATCGGCGCGGATCTCGGCTATCGCCTGGTGCTGGGCACGCGTAAGTTTGAACGGCAACTGCTCGATGAGCGCACGCGCGAGATGTCCCCGTGGCGGCAGCGGCGGCGCGCTGACGCTTTTTCTGCGATCGTAGTGGATACGCATCGATAGCTGTTGCGCCAGCAACTCGTCGAACTTGATGCGGCGCCACGCCGCGTGCGAGCGGTCCTGCAGCGTCGCCTGCCCTGCACCGGGCGGGGGATGATGCAGCATACCGATGCAGTCGCGAAACGCCGGCAGTTTGAGCGTGCGCAGGAGCTCCGGCGGCAGGGTGTCGTCGAGGTCGCTCGTCGCAAGCGCCGCGTGTATCAGGCGTTGCAGTTTGGCCTGACTCAGACCCGCGGTAGTCGGATAAACCGGCGTCAGCGTGCTCGGCACAGGCAAATTCCCCTGCACGACGCGATATTTCGGATGCACCATCTCGGGCCCGAAAAACCCCTGCCTGATTTCGCCAAAAAGGCGCACGCGCGCGCCAGGCGCGAGTTGACTGACCTGGCTCGTGTAAAAATTCAGCAAACGCATCGCCAGCAGGCCGGATTCGTCTTCGACCGTGCAAACCAACTGCCGCTTCGGTCGGTATTTGATTGCGTTGTCGATAACCGTGCCTTCGACCAGCACGGCCTCGCCGTGCGGCGCGGCGCCGATCGGATAAAGATGCGTCTCGTCGTCGTAGCGCAGCGGCAGGTGCAGAACGAGATCAAAATCACGGTGTATGCCGAGCTTGGCGAGCTTGGCTAGCGTCGCATCGCCTAAGCCGGCAAGAGCGGTTTGAGGCGTTCGTCGTACGACGGATTTTTGCACGCGGCGCGCGGTCTTGGTGCTCGATTCTGCCTCGCGCCCCACGCCTCTCGCCTTATGCCAAATGCAAAATGGCGTCGGCTTCGATCAGCGCGCCGCGCGGCAAGCTGGCGACCCCAACCGCAGAGCGCGCCGGATAGGGCTGCGTGAAATACGTCGACATGATCTCGTTGACGCGCGCGAAATGCGAAAGATCCGTCAGGAATACCGTAAGCTTCACGGCATGATCAAGGCTGCCGCCGGCTGCGGTCGCGACCGCTTTGAGGTTCTGAAACACGCGGTGTATCTGCGCCTCGATGCCGTCGACCAGTTGCATGGTCGCCGGATCGAGCCCGATCTGTCCTGACAGATACACGGTATCACCGCAGCGTACCGCCTGCGAGTAAGTGCCGATCGCCTGCGGCGCAGCGGCGGTATGAATCGGCTGTTTCATTATTTCTCCCGTTTGGCTCCAGTGTTGAGACTGCGCTATCATGCAGCCTGCCAGTCAGGATATCAATCGTCGGCGCGCCGCCCTTTCCCCTGCTTCACCCAAACCCCGATGTCTATGTTCAGTACGCTGCGCCGCCTGATTACCGGCGCGCCGCTCGACCCGATGGATCCGGGCACGCGCAAACATATCGCGCTGATCGCGTTCTTCGCCTGGGTCGGGCTCGGCGCCGACGGCCTGTCGTCATCGAACTACGGACCGGAAGAAGCCTTTCTCGCGCTCGGCAGTCACACCCATTTCGGCCTTTACCTGGCGCTGGCGATCGCGATCACGGTATTCATCATCTCGCTCGCCTACAACCAGGTGATCGAGCTGTTTCCGAACGGCGGCGGCGGCTACAAGGTTGCCTCCAGTCTGATCGGGCCGCACGCCGGACTGGTGTCGGGCGCGGCGCTCATCGTCGACTATGTGCTGACCATTGCGATTTCGGTTGCGAGCGGCGCGGATGCGCTGTTCAGCCTGCTGCCGCTCGGGCTGCACCCGTTCAAGATTCCGTTTGATTGCGTGATGATCGGCTTGCTGGTAACGCTCAATCTGCGCGGCATGAAGGAAGCGATCATAGTCCTGTTGCCCATATTCCTCGGCTTCGTGGTGATCCACGTATTCCTGATCGGCTACGGCATCTATGCCCACGCCGATCGACTGCCGGCGCTGATCCCCGATACCCTGGGCGAAACCCGCGCGCTCGCGAAGGACGTGGGCTGGATTTTCGTGGTTTCAACCATGATGCTTGCATACTCTCAGGGCGGAGGGACATACACCGGTCTGGAGGCGGTTTCGAACAACGTCAACACGCTGGCTGAACCGCGCGTGGCGACCGGCAAGTGGACGATGTTCTACATGGCGAGTTCGCTTGCGTTCACGGCCGGCGGGATCATGTTGCTCTACCTGCTGTGGGATGTCGCGCAAAGTCCGGGCCAGACGCTCAACGCGGTGGTGTTCAAGTCGATCATCGACCATCTCGATCTGGGCAGCGCATTTGCGAATCACGGCGGCCTGCTCACGGTGCTGTTGTTCGAGGCAGGGTTGCTGTTCGTCGCCGCCAACACCGGCTTTCTGGGCGGCCCGGCCGTATTGTCGAACATGGCTGCTGATTCATGGGTGCCGCGCCAGTTCCGGCAACTCTCCAACCGGCTGGTGACGCAAAACGGTGTCCTGCTGATGGGCGTTTCGGCGCTTGCGGTTTTGGTCTGGAGTGAAGGCAGTGTCGGTTTGCTGGTGGTGCTCTACAGCATCAATGTGTTTCTGACGTTTTCAATTTCGCTGTTCGGGCTGTGTATTTACTGGTGGCGCCATCGCCGCGACAGGCACAACTGGTTGCGCCGGCTGCTGTTGTCGCTGCTTGGGCTTGCCGTCACCTCCAGCATTCTGCTGGTGCTGGTGGTCGAAAAGTTCACCACCGGCGGCTGGGTCACTATCGTAATCACCGGGCTCGTGATCGCGCTTTGTCTTGCGATCCGCTGGCATTACGACGAAACCCGCGAGCAGTTGCGCAAGATCGACGGGATATTGGCAGCACCGGCGGTGGTGCCGGAGGTTGCCAGCCCCCCGGCGCTTGATCCGCTCGCGCCGACGGCGGTGTTTTTCGTCGGCAAGAACCGCGGCGTCGGCATGCATGCGCTGTTGTGGGTGCAACGGCTTTTCCCCGGCCACTTCAGGAATTTCGTGTTTCTGAGCATAGGCGAGGTCGACGCGCAGAGTTACGGCGGCAAAGGCGCGTTGCGCACGCTCCAATACACGATTGAAAACTCATTGCGTTATTACGTTAACTTCTGCCACAACCATGGGCTCGCCGCGGCTTCCTATATCGGCTTCGGCACCGACCCGGTGGACGAGCTGTGTACACTTGCCGATACCGTGATGGAAAAGTACCCCAACAGTGTGTGCTTTGCGAGCAAGCTCATTTTCGTGCATGACAATCTGTTCACGCGCTGGCTGCACAACGAGACTGCGCTGTCGATGCAGCAACGGCTGCACTGGAAGGGTATGCAAATGGTGATTCTGCCGATGCGGGTCGGGTGAAGTAAACGGTGGTGCCGTTGTGGTAGGCGCGCGCAACACCGCGCCTGACTGTGACGCGTCAACCGCGCCAGTGGCAGAGCTTGCCCGACGGTCTTACCTGCCGACGAACTTCGGCTTCTTCTTGTTGATGAATGCATCGTATCCGATGCGATAGTCCTCGGTATTGAAGTAGTCGAAATTGGCGTCGATTTCCGCTTGAGTCAACGGTACGGCGTGCGACATGAGCCGCCGGATGTATTGTTTGTGCCAGCGCGCAACCAGCGGCGCGCCGTCGGCGATGCGGCGCACCGTCGCAGCGACCTCCTGCTCGACCTCGGCGTCGGATACCACGCGGGTAAGCAATCCTTTAACCATGGCTTCATCCGCATCCCATAGCCGTCCTTCGAGCAGGATCTCCGCCACCACCGCGCGCCCTGCGAGCGCCAGCAACCCGGCGAGCTCGCCGTATGCGATCGCGAAACCGAGCCGGTTGATAGGCACGCCGAATCGCCCTGACCGGCCGGATATGCGCAAGTCGCACTGGCACGCAATCTCGAGCCCGCCGCCAATGCAGGGCCCCTGAATCAGCGCCACGATCGGATGCCGGCACTCGCCGAGCGCGCTTAGCGCGCCGGCCACGTACTCGAGGTGATAGACCTTGCCTTGCGCAAATTCGTTGCGCGCATGCGCGAATTCGGCGATGTCGGCGCCTGCCGCAAACGCCTCATCACCGGCACCGCGCAGCACGACACAACGCAGGCTGTCGTCCGCCGACAACTCACGTATCGCCGGTGCGAGTTGCCGCCACATCGCAACCGTCAGCGCATTGAGCTTACCGGGATTGTTGAGCGCAACGGTAGCGATGTCGCCGTCGCGTGTGATGTCTATGGAAGGCATGTTACTGGTGTGCAAACATCTTCTTACCCGCGACCGGCAGCCGGGCCGTCAGGATGTCGCCGGAGAGTGACTCGGTAATGTAAAGCGTCCTGAGATCGGGGCCGCCGCAGGCGATGTTCGCCAGATGGTGGTGGTGCGGATTTTCCGAGTAAACAAGATGCGTCGGCAGCATATTGCTGTCGAAACGCCAGACGCCCACGCCGAGGTGACAAACCAGCAATCCATTTTCCGAGTCCATTTCGATGCCGTCAGGCCCGGCCGCGCCGCCGGAGAGTTGAATCGCCACGCCGGTTTTCGAAACCGAGCCGTCGGCCATCAGCGGCAAGCGCCAGATCTGCTGCGAGCGTGTGACAGCGACATAGCAATGCTTGTCGGTGGTGCTCAGCGTGATGCCGTTGGGGCTGGGCACGTTGGTGCAAAGCCGGTCGAGCGCGCCGTTGGCGCGCAGGCGGAACACGCGGCCGGTCGGATCGGCGATGCCGGTCTGGCCCTGGTCGGTGAAATACAGGTCACCGTTGGCGGCGAAGTGCAAGTCGTTCAACCCCTTGAAGCCTTCGCTGTACATCGATCCGAGCACCGTCTCCATCCTGGCGGTTTTCGGATCGAGCACCAGCAGCCCCTGCTTGTAGCAGCAGATGAAAATACGGCCGTCCTTGTGGATCTTGAGCCCGTTCGGCCAGCCGTCATACTGGGTCACGAGTTCCCAGTCTCCCTTCGGCGTGATGCGGAAGATGCGCCCGAACGGGATGTCGACGAACCACAGGTTGCCCTCGCGATCGAACGAGGGGCCTTCGAGAAAACGCGGGCAAGTTGCGTGCGATCGCAAGCTGGGGCATCAACCCGCACCCGGCGCTGCCGAAGGTGCCGACGTTCAAGTCGATGGGCTACGCCATCGAAGCCTACCTGTGGGTAGGGCTCTTCACCACGGCCGGAGTGCCTGAGCCGATCTTCAACAAGATGCGCGCATTGATAGGCAAGGCGGCGAACGACCCCGGCTTCAAGAAGGCGCTGGAGACCGTTCATATCGTGCCTGATTACCGGGATGCGCAGGAATTCCAGAAATTTTTCGACGCGGATTACAAGCGCATGGCCGCGGCGATCAAAAAAATCGGCAAGCTTTGATTCGCAGGCGTTGGCGCAGCAAAGTCAGCCGATGACAACCACGGAAACGCCGGTCCGTCCCGCTGTTGCGACAGCGGTTGCGCGCGCGAAAATCAGGCGGATCGAAGCCATCGCCGTCAGCCTGCCGATGACCAAACCCATGAAAATGGCGGGGGTCGAGATCGGCAGCGCGGACAATGTGCTGGTCAGGGTCGAGCTCGACGGTGGAGAAACCGGCTGGGGCGAAGCCGCCTCGGCGCCGCTGATGACGGGCGAAACCGTGGAAAGCATGGTGGCGGCGATACGACACATGGCCCCGGCGCTGAACGGCGCCGCGGTCCATGATATCGGGCTGGTCAGCGCGCTCATGGATCGCAATTTGTATGCCAACCAGGCCGCCAAATCGGCGCTCGAGATGGCGCTGCACGACGCGCTCGGCAAAACCAGTGGTAGGCCGGTTTACGCGTTGTTGGGAGGCAAGCGGCGCGACCGGGTTCCCGTGCTGTGGCTGGTGGGCACCGGCAGTGCCGAAACCGACGTCGAGGAAGCGCGCCGAAAACGCGCGGCAGGCTGCGTTGCCTACAAAATCAAGGTCGGGGTCGGTGAGCCGCGCGAAGACGCCGAGCGCACGCGGCGCATCTGCGAGGCGCTCGGCACCGGCTGCCTGATCTCGGCGGACGCGAATCAGGGCTGGACCGCAGAACAGGCGATTGCTTACGTGCACGCTGTCGAAGACACCACGCTCGATTTTCTCGAGCAACCCATACCCGCAGGTGACTTGGCGGGAATGGCCCGCGTAGCGGCGGCGAGCAGGATACCGATCGGGATTGACGAGGGGCTGCACTGCATCGCCGATCTCGCGCGCCATCACCAGGCAGGCGCGGCACGCGGCGGCAGTTTGAAGACGATCAAGCTGGGCGGGCTGCGCGGAGTCCAACAGGCGGCCGAACTTTGCCTGTCGCTCGGCATGAAAGTGAATCTCGCCTGCAAGGTCGCGGAATCCGGCATCGGCGCCGCCGCCATGCTGCACCTGGCGGCGGCGGTTCCTGCGGTCGACTGGGGCGTGAGCCTAACCAACCAGTACCTGGCCGATGACGTGCTGCACACCCCGCTCGCGATTGCCGATGGTTACGCTGACGTTCCCACCGGACCCGGGCTCGGCATCGAGGTCGACGAAGCGCGTGTGCGGCGCTATCAGCGCGCGCTGTAGACAGCTAGACCAGGCATTCCGCGAGTTCGCTGAAATCGGAAACGATCAGATCGGGCTGATACGGCCATTTCGCGAAAGGCCGTTTGCGGCGATCCACGAACACCGTGCGCATGCCGGCGGCCTTGGCGCCGACGCAATCGAATGCATGGCATGCCACGAACAGCGCCTGGTCCATCGTCACACCCACGATCTGCGCCGCTTTGGTGTATGCCGCCACGTGCGGCTTGAACGCGCCCGCCGCCGCCACCGAAATGATGTGATCAAACGCGATGCGGTGATACGGGCGCGCGGCTTCCAGCATGTCAGGGTCACCGTTGGACAGCACCGCGAGCCGGTAGCGCGTGTGGAGTTTTTCCAGTGCCGCCGGGACGTCGGGAAACGGCCGCAGCTTTTCAATCTGTGCCACCAGATATTTCACTTCTGTTTCGGTATGGGGAATTCCGGCGCGCTCCAGCGTGTAAGCGACGGAGATCTCACCGATTTTGCGGTACGAGGTGTGCGCGCGATGCAGCAGCGCGTCGATCATGGAGTTTTCGAAATGCGTACGGCGCCACCACGTAACGAATGCGTCGGGACGGCCGCTCCACCCCTTGCTTTTAAGATACGGCGTTGCGACCTCGACGAGACCGGCTTGCATGTCCACGACGGTGCCGTACTGGTCAAACAGGATTACCTTGGTATGCGCCTTGATTTCCCGAATAGCCGTCATTCGCAAATCTCCCGATACAGAAAACACCTTTGGATTCATCAGCGGTCAGCATTATTGCGCAGCGCGTGTCAAGCGCCCCGCCGAATGCGCCCCGCTTGAGTTTTGACTTCTGATCAAGTATATATGGCGCGCAAACGGCGGAGGGCCCATGGAAAATCTGCTTGAGGTGCGTGATTTGCGCACCCAATTCTCGACCGGCGGCGGCATCGTGCACGCCGTGGACGGCGTTTCATGGGACGTGCAACCGGGCGAGACGGTGGCCCTGGTGGGGGAATCAGGATGCGGCAAGTCGGTGAGCGCGCTTTCCATCATGCGCCTGATCGCGGCTCCTGCCGGACGTATCACCGGGGGGCAGATTTTCTTCAAGGGCCGCGATCTGCTCACATTACCCGACCACGAGATGCGCGACATCAGAGGCAAGGATATCGCCATGGTGTTCCAGGAACCCATGACCTCGCTCAACCCGGTACTCACCGTGGGCCGCCAGCTGACGGAACCGTGCGAAATTCACCTCGGAATGACGCCGGCGCAATCGCGCGTGCGCGCCATCGAAATCCTCGGGCTGGTCGGCATTTCCGACGCCGAACGGCGCCTGCGGCAGTATCCGCACCAATTCAGCGGCGGCATGCGGCAGCGGCTCATGATTGCCATGGCGCTGTCCTGCAACCCCGCCCTGGTGCTGGCCGACGAGCCGACCACCGCGCTCGATGTCACCATCCAGGCCCAGATTCTTGAACTCATGAAGGGGCTCTCGCAGCGGCTCGGCGCGGCAATGTTGATCATCACGCACAACCTGGGCGTCGTCGCCCGCTATGCCGACCGGGTAAACGTGATGTATGCCGGAAAGATCGTGGAGCAGGGGACGGCTCGGGAAATTTACGCCGACCCGCGTCATCCGTATACGCTGGGCCTGCTGCGGTCGGTGCCGCGACTGGACGAGCCCAAGCGCGAGAAACTCGCGCCCATCCAGGGACAGCCGCCTGACCTGACGCGGCTGCCGCCGGGATGCGCGTTCGCGCCGCGTTGTGCGTTCGCCATTGGTCGCTGCGCCGTGGAAATTCCGCCGCTCGAAGTGGTCGATGGTAATCACCGCTCGGCATGCTGGGTCGCCCGCGATCTGCGCGAGCGCGCCGCCGCCGAAACGAAGGAGGCAGCGTGAGCGCGATGGCGGAGCGTATTCCCGCAGAGGCGGCGCCCGCTCCGGCCGGCGACGTGATCCTCGAAGTCCGCAACCTGGTGAAGTATTTCCACGTGAGTGGCGGCGGCTTTTTGGGCGGCGGCGCTGCAGTGGTCAAGGCCGTGGATGGCGTTTCTTTGTCCATACGGCGCGGTGAAACGCTGGGTCTGGTCGGTGAGTCGGGGTGCGGCAAGACGACCACCGGGCGCTGCATTCTCATGCTCGAGCGTCCGACCAGCGGTCAGGTGATTTTCGAAGGACGGGATCTGACCACCTTGACCACGAAGGAGCTCAGGGCCGTGCGTCGCAAAATCCAGGTGATATTCCAGGATCCCTATAGCTCGCTCAATCCGCGCATGACGGTGGGACAGATGATCGCCGAGCCCATTGCAGTCCACGGCAT
>Ga0080064_1007860_pt1 | contig 10484 bp, 8 predicted proteins | sample Subgrocontami54m_FD_69260 | JGI IMG/M metagenome (GOLD analysis project Ga0080064, IMG submission 69260) | Subsurface groundwater microbial communities from S. Glens Falls, New York, USA - GMW46 contaminated, 5.4 m (SPADES assembly) (version 2) ... | reverse complement strand
GAGGGCAGGGTGGGGGTGAGAATTATCAAGACTCGCAACATTTTCACCCCCATCCCAACCTTCCCCCGTCAAGGGGGAAGGAGTTCTTGTGACACGGTAGCGCCGCTCGTGATGTGCTGACTGTTCGGCGCTATGATGCGCTGAATGTCTGCCGCCGCCGAATTTTCCCGTGCCACCAAAGCCGAAGTTTTTGCGCGCCTCGCCGAGGGGCTGGCAGCCGGCGTCACGGTGGTCACGCCCAACCGGCGGCTGGCGCTCGCACTCAAGCGCGAGTTCGATGACGCCCAGGCCGGACGCGGTCTCGCAGTGTGGGAATCGGCCGATATTCTGCCGTTTACCGCGTTCGTCGAGCGCGCGCACCAGGACGCGCTGTATTCTGATTCCATCACGGCGGTTCCGTTCTTGCTCACGCCCGCGCAGGAACAGCAATTGTGGGAGGAGGCAATCGGCGCCAGCGAGTGGGGGGGCGTGCTGCTCGCGACCGCCCGCACCGCCGCGCAATGCCGCGAGGCATGGCAACTCTCGCATGCGTGGCGAATTGCCGGCGCGCTAGGCGCGTGGGATGGCAATGAAGATGCGCAGGCATTTGCTGCGTGGTCGCGCGCGTACGCGCAACGCTGCGCGCGCGACGGCAATACCGATGCTGCGCGGCTGCCCGACGTCGTCATGGCGCTGCTGCAGCACAAGTTGCTGCGCAAGCCCAAACTTCTCGTCGCCTTCGCGTTCGACATTCTGACTTCGCAGCAGCGGGATTATTTCGCTGCCTGCGAAAAGGCCGGAGTCGAAGTGCGGGCGTGCGGCCCGGCTCAAATGGCGGCGAATCCCCGGCGCCTCGCCTGTGCTTCCGCGAGCGAAGAACTCGAACGCGCGGCGAAATGGGCGCGCGCGCGGCTTGAGGCCGGCGCTGACGCACGCATCGGTATCGTCGTGCCCGACCTCGATCAGCGCAGAAAAGCGGTCATGAATGTTTTTTCGCGCGTGCTGGCGCCGGGTTGGAACCTGCCCGGCGCAGCGCCGGCTCTAGCGTATTTCAATGTTTCGCTCGGCATGCCGCTCACGGAGTACCCGCTGGTGCATGCGGCGCTGGCCATTCTCGAGTTGGCCCATGGCGAAACCGAATTCGCAGTCGCAAGCCGGCTCATCCGCTCGCCGTTTGTCGCTGGTAGCGACAGTGAGATGACGCAACGCGCGCGGCTCGACGCCGCATTGCGCAAGCGCGCGCCGGTGCAGCTCACGTTGCCGAAATTGCTGGGTCTGATCGAGAGCGCAGGTGTTGACTGCGCGTTGCTGGCGCAGCAGCTTGGCGCGCTGTTTGCGTACGCGAAGGAACACGTTGCCGGCAGCCGCTCGCCGCAAGACAGAGCACGGCAGTTCTCCGCGCTGCTCGAGGCCGTTGGTTTTCCCGGCGATCGCGCGCTCGACTCGAACGAGTTCCAGACGCGCGCGAAATTTCACGACACGCTCGGCGAATTCGGGCGGCTGGAGCGCGTTGTGCCGCGCTTCACATACGCGCAGGCGCTCGCGCGGCTGCGGCGATTGTGCGCGGACACCCTGTTTGAACCCGAATCGGGCGCGGCGCCGATCCAGGTGCTCGGCATTTTCGAAGCGGCGGGACTCGAGTTCGATCATTTGTGGGTCAGCGGCCTGACCGACGAAGCGTGGCCGCTCGCGGCGCGGCCTAATCCTTTCATACCGGCCGCGCTGCAGAAGAAAGCGGGCATTCCGCAGGCGGCCGTCGAATTGTCGCTCGCGCGGGACAAACGCATTACCGGGGCGTGGTTTGGCGCTGCGGGCGAAGTGCTGGTGTCGCACCCGTTGCGCGAGAAAGACCGCGACCTCGTGATGAGCCCGCTGATCGCCGCGGTGCCGGCAGGCACCTGGGAATCGCTCGCAGTGCCCGACTGCCCGCGTTACCGCGATGTGATACACCGCGCCCGCGTGCTCGAATCCGTGGTCGACGGCGTGGCCCCTGCGTTGGTCGCAACTGCGGTGCGCGGCGGATCGCGCGTGCTCGCCGATCAGGCGGCGTGCCCGTTTCGCGCGTTCGCGCGCCATCGTCTCGGTGCGCAGCCGCTGGAAATGCCCGCGCCCGGATTAAACGCCGCCGATCGCGGCATGCTTGTACACGCACTGCTCAAATTCATCTGGGACAGGCTGAAGAGCAAGGCCGCGCTCGATTCGATCCCGTCCCGGGAGCTTGATGAAATTATCGGGAATGCGGCGGTAGCCGCGGTCGCCGAAGTCAGCGAAAAACGCCCCGGCGTGCTGGCCGGCCGTTTCGCGCAGCTCGAGCGCGAGCGCCTTGCCGGGCTTGCGCGTGAATGGCTGGCGGTGGAAAAGCAACGTCCGGATTTCGAAGTCGTGGCGCGCGAAGATCAGCGTGAACTCGAAGTCGCGGGTCTGTCGTTCAGGGGCCGCATCGACCGTCTCGACAAACTTGTGGGCGACGCCGGCGCTGGAGGTTACGCCCTGATCGACTACAAGACCGGGAGTGCGTCGGTCGCGGATTGGCTGGGCGAACGGCCGGACGATCCGCAGCTGCCGCTCTACGCGATCAATGCCCATGAAGATATTGCCGCGGTGGTCTTCGCGAAGCTCCGCATCGGCGGCATGAAATTCGATGGTCTCGCGCGCGCGGAGAAACTCCTGCCCGGCGTGGCCACCATCGGCAAGTCGCGCATCAGGCTCGCAAAACGTTACGCCTCGTGGGTCGAACTCGTTGCTGGCTGGAAACAGGAACTCGAAGCGCTGGGGAGGGGTTTTGCTTCAGGCGATGCGCGCGTAGCGCCCAAGCGCCTGTTCAAGACCTGCGAATATTGCGATTTGCAGCCGCTGTGCCGCGTGCACGAGCGGGTGTCTTCCTTCGATGGGGAAGAGGAGGAAGAAGCAGAATGAGCGAAAAATCCGTCGCTGACTTTAAGCAGCGCGAACAGGCGCTCGACCCGCGGCGCTCGTTCATCGTGCAGGCGCCCGCCGGCTCGGGCAAGACCGAGCTGCTGGTGCAGCGCTTTCTCCGATTGCTTGGCACAGTCGAGAATCCCGAAGAGATCGTTGCGATCACCTTCACGCGCAAAGCTGCAGCCGAGATGCGAAAACGCGTGCTCGAAGGCCTGGCGCACACGGATAAACTGCGCTGGCCGCTCGAGGACATCGGGCAGCGGCTGCGCATACACACCATCGACGCGCTGTGCGCTGCGCTTACGCGCCAGATGCCGGTGCTTGCGAAGTTCGGCGCGCAGCCGGAAATCGTCGAGGACGCGCGCGAACTCTACCGCGAGGCTGCACGCCGCGCGCTCGCGCTGCTCGAAACGCAAGACCCTGCCGCGGCACATGTCGGGCGGCTGCTGATGCACCTCGACGGCAATGTCGAAATCGTCGAGGGACTGATTGTCGGCATGCTGGCGCGGCGCGACCTGTGGCTGCGCAAAACCGGTGAGGCACGCAACCGCGGCGAACTCGAAGCGGCGCTGAGCGTTGAGCGCGAACGGCTCGTCGCAAAAGCGCGTGCGTTATATCCGGGCGAGCCGCCCGGTGATGTTGACGCATGGCAACAACTCGCGCAATCCCTGCTCACCAGGACTCTTACATGGCGCAAGCGTCCGCCCGCACCGCCGGAACTGGTCGGCAACGAACCGCTGCGAGTAGCGCTTGCTTCGCTGTTCTCCATGCCACCCGCGCGTTACACCGACGCGCAATGGGAAGCACTCGGCGCGATCGTCGCGCTGCTGCCGCGTGCCACCGGGGAGCTGAAGCTCGTATTCGGCGAACACGGCAAGGCCGATTTCACCGAAGTCGCGCAGGGCGCGGTGCGTGCGCTCGGCAACGCCGACGTGCCGACCGACCTGCTGCTGTCGCTGGACGTGCGCGTGCAGCATATTTTGGTAGATGAATTTCAGGATACTTCGATCAGCCAGCAGGAACTGCTCGAGCGGCTCACTGCCGGCTGGGAGGCAGGCGACGGCCGCACGCTGTTTCTGGTGGGCGACCCCATGCAGTCGATTTATCGCTTCCGTGCGGCAGAAGTCGGCATTTTCCTGCACGCGGGGCATCACGGCATCGGCGGCGTGCGTCTCGAACCGCTCGCGCTGCGGACGAATTTTCGCTCGCAGGCCGGCATCGTCGAATGGGTCAACGATGCCTTCCAGAACATCCTGCCGCGCGAGGAGGACGAAACCACGGGCGCGGTACCATACGCCGGCTCGGAATCGCATCACCCGCTGGAACCGGGTTCCGCGGTGTGCTGGCATTGCTTCTTCGATGAGAACAAGGATGTGGCGCGCGCGGCTGAAGCACAGCGCATAATCGAGATCATCGCCGCACGGCGTGAGCAAAACCCCAAGGCCAGGATCGCCATCCTCGTGCGTAATCGCACCAGTCTCGAACAGGTCGTGCCGGCGCTGAAGCAGGCGGGAATGCGTTTCCGCGCGATCGAAATCGAGCGTCTCGGCGAAAAGCAGGTGGTTCAGGACCTGTTTGCGCTCGCGCGCGTTCTCACGCATCCGGCTGATCGCATCGCGTGGCTCGCGCTGCTGCGCGCGCCGTGGTGCGGGTTGGCGCCCGCCGATTTGCATGCGCTCGCTTCTCCCTCTCCCTTGACGGGAGAGGGTGGGGGTGACGGTGGGGGTGAGGGTGATCAAACCATTTGGGAACTGATGAACGACGACGCACGCATCACTGCGCTGTCCGCTGACGGCCGCGCGCGGTTGCAACGCGTGCGCGAAGTAATCGACACGGCACTGGCACAACGTTTGCGCGGTGGCCTGCGAGCGCGTATCGAAGGCTTGTGGTTCGCGCTCGGCGGGCCGGCATGCGTCGACGACACGACCGGCCTCGAAGACGCCGAAATATTCCTCGACCATCTCGAGGCGAACGAGGAAGCCGGTGACATTGCCGACTTGACCGCTTTCGAGGAAAGCCTCAAAGAGCTTTATGCGCTGCCGGACGTGACTGCGGGCGACGACGCGATCGAGATTATGACCATCCACAAGGCCAAAGGACTCGAATTCGACACGGTGATTCTGCCGGGCCTGGACCGGGTGCCCGGCAAGAGCGACCCGCCGCTGCTCGTATGGAAAGAGCGCCCGGACGGAACGCTGCTGCTGGCGCCGGCCAAGGAAACCGGCGAGAAGCAGGAACCGATCTACGACTATGTTCAAGCGTTGGAAAAAGAAGCGGAAGACAACGAAGCCGGCCGGCTGCTTTACGTCGCCGCAACGCGTGCGCAATCCAGGCTACATCTGCTGGCGCGCGCCGGCGTGGACGGCGAAGGCGCCGAGGCCACGGTGAAGCCGCCCGCAAAACGTTCGTTGCTGGCGAAAGCATGGCCCGTGGCGCAAACGGTGTTTAATGAATCGTTGAAGAAGTGGACGCCGTCCCCCCGCGGGCCGGTGCCGGCGACGGCACAAACCGCGGCGAGTGCGCTGACAAGATTAACGCGCAGCTTCGTGCTGCCTGGAGCGCCGGCCCCGGTAAACCGGAGTGCGCGGAACCAAGCGCGCGGTACGGAAAACGAAATCGAATTTTCCTGGGCGGGCGAGACCGCGCGGCACGTCGGTAGTGTCGCGCATCGCTGGCTGCAGTCCATTGCCGAGGAAGAATTGAAAGGATGGGATTCAAAACGTGTCGCGGCGTTGCACAAGATTTTTGGTAGCCAGCTTGCCGCGCGCGGCGTGCCGGAAAACGAGCTGGATGCTGCGGTCCGGCACGTGACGGTAGCGCTGACGCATGCGGTGACGGACGAGCGCGGCCGCTGGCTGCTGGGCCCGCAGCAGGACGCCTGGAATGAACGCCGCATCACCGCGATCATCGACGGGGAGCGCATGAACCTTGTTATCGACCGCATGTTTTGCGATGCAGACGGTAAGCGCTGGATCGTCGACTACAAGACCGGTGGTCACGAAGGTGCGGACGTGGAGGAATTCCTCGACCGTGAACGTGTTCGCTACCAGGTGCAGCTCGAGCGCTATGCTGCCGCTGTCGGCGGCGGGCAAAAACCGATGCTGGCACTGTATTTCCCGCTGCTGGCGGGATGGCGCGAGTGGCGCACTACGTAGTAGTCTAACCCGTGGTGGCAAAAAATCCGGGAACTATATTTAGTTCCCATTTGTGGAACTATGTAGTATGATCGGCAAACGAAATGTGTAGAGACAACGAATGCGGATCACGGGACGTGACAAACTTGAGGAGTTCTCTGGCGCTCATGCAGACGCCCGCTCGTGGATCGACACCTGGATAGCAGATGCCGAGACGGCCGTATGGAAAACACCTCAAGACATCAAAACTAACTACGCGTCGGCCAGTTTCTTGGCCAGCAATATTGTGATCTTCAACGTTAAAGGTAACCGTTATAGGCTTGAAGTGCGAATTGCATACAACACCGGCATTGTCGTCGTGCGATGGGCAGGCACACACGCTGAATATACGAAGCGCATGGGTTAAACAGTGATTATGGAACCGAAAATTATCAAGACCAAAGCACAACACCAGGCTTATCTCGCTGAGGTCGATCGTCTCGCGACTGACGATCCTGCGTCCGGAACGCCCGATGGTGACCGGCTGGAATTGCTCGCCAAACTCGTTGAAGACTACGAAAAAGAGCGTTTCAAATTTAAGCGTCCCGATCCGATCGCTGCTATCCGTTTCCGCATGGAAGAGCAGGGGTTGCGTCAGAAGGACCTCGCTTCGCTGCTTGGCGGCAAGAACAGAGTCTCTGAAGTGCTCGCGCGCAAACGCCCGCTCACGCTCGCGATGGTGCGGGCGCTCAATGAATCGCTTCACATATCTGCGGAGTTGCTCATCCGTGAACCGGAGCCGGCACCGTATGTTCGCGGCCGCCCCGGTCGCATCGGCCACGGCCGCCCCCGGCGGAAGGCCGCCCTACCGGCAGGACGACGGCGCGCTGCGTGACTCACGCCAGTAACTGCACGAAAAACCGGGCACGCAAATCAGCAAGAAGCAAGCGCAGCCACCAGTAGCGCAGGCGCCTCGCCTACCATCGTTCGTCCGGGATCAGCCATTAGAATACAGGCGCTGGTGATCGCGGCAGGGCTCGCGGTGATGCTCTTGCGTGAAGCGCGGGAGTAAATGAAAAATGACGCCGGCCCTGACGACTCCATTATGCAATTAGCCAAGCCTGACCCCTTGCCACATTACACTACGTCAGTCTGTCCCAGTCGAGCAGGTATCCCATCGCCTGCTACAGGTTCTCAAGCACCTCGATTTCGTCTACGGTATCCTAAGGAATATTGCCAGTAGCTCGGCATTTGTGAGTGATTCTGGGCCTTTCAAGAGTAGTTTCTCTCGTGGGCGCTCTTCCGCCGGCCAGTTTGCTATTGCCTGCGAGTACCTATTTTTTGGCACGGGTGCCCCATTAAGCCACGAGCGCTTCAAGTTTGATCGCTTTAGCGCGGGCGCGCACTTCTTTCATCCGTCCGTGACCCGGATGGGTTTTTTCCGTAACGGTAATCAGGCCGGCTTTACCGAGCGCCGCAACGTCGCGCGTGACTGCGCTGCGGTCGCGCTTCATCTTCTGTGCGATCGATGCGATCGATCCAGGCTTTCGCTTGATGGCCCTGAACAATGCCAGCCGCGCCGGAGTCAAGACGGCGAGCATATCCGCCGGATCTTCGAAACTGATTACGAAGCTTTCCGGAATGGGCTTGCCGGCATCGGCGAGCCGTGCCAGCTTGCGCGCCCGGCCAAGGAAGGCATCGAGTTTTTCAATCTTCACCGAAGCTTGCTTCATAGGGAACCTCGTTTTAGCAGTTGATGCAACTCACCCTCGAACAGAGCTTCGATTTCCTCGAAACTCTCAAACGCGATCCCGGTCACAGTCCCGAGGTAATGCCGATGATGGCGGCCATGCTGGCTGTCGTAGCCTAGCACTCGCCCGTTGTCCCCGGCGAAGATCGAATGATTGATGTATTTCAGTCGCGGAGCAGGCATGACGGATTATATCACTCCTGAGCGCGGAATGGGGATGGTAGGTATCGGAGTCGTCATGCCAACAGCGCGACACAGCGCACTCACCAATGCGCTGGGGTTCGCGTTCATGCCGAGCGGTGGCTCGAGGCAAGTGGCGCCGCCAATAAATATTGGATTGCTACCTTTAGTCTGTCCGGAGTTTGAAAAGATTCACGAAAGAGATATCATTTCTGTCAATCTTGAAGAAGAAAAGATTCAGGAAGGAAACCGTATGCGCGTAACCACAACCGCCATAGCCGCGGCAGCACTGGCAATGGGCGCTGCAACAGCCGGCGCGCAGACCTATCCGGTCAAGCCGGTCCGCTTCATTCTTCCCGTCGCGGCCAGCTCTACCAGCGACATCTTGGGCCGGATGATCGCACGCCAGCTTGCCGACCGGCTGGGCCAGCAGATCGTCATCGACAATCAGCCCGGCGCCGGCGGCAACATCGGCGTGCCCATCGCGGCGCGCGCGCTGGGTGTGACCTCGGCCAGGCGTTCGGATGCCGCGCCGGAACTGCCTACGCTGGCCGAAGCCGGTCTCCCGGGTTTCGAGTCAACGACCTGGCAGGGACTGGCGGTGCCGGCAGCCACGCCGCGCGACATCATCAACCGGCTGCACGCGGAATCGGTGAAAATAATGCAGTTTGACGAGATCCGCACCCGGCTCGGCGCCATGGGCGCGCACCCGGTGGGCAGCAGCCCGGAGCAGTTTGCAGCCTATATCAAGTCGGAAATCGCCAAATGGGGAAAATTGATCAGCGATATCGGATTGCGCCTCGAATGAACACGGATAATCAGAGCGGGCAGCGGACGCAGGTGCGTTGCGTTTTCAGGAAGCGCGCGATTGCGCCGCTGTTCGTTGCCGCTGCGCTGGCGTGTGGTGCGGGCGCTGCGCGTGCGCAGGGCGCTGCCGGCTACCCGAGCAAGGCGATCAGGATCGTGGTGCCCTATCCGGCAGGCGGGCCGGCCGATACCACGGCACGGACGATTTCTCCGCGCATGACCAAGGCGCTGGGTCAGCAATTGGTGATCGACAACCGGCCCGGGGCATCGACCATCATCGGCACCGAGATCGTCGCCAAATCGCCTCCCGACGGCCACACCCTGCTTCTCGTTACCAGCACGATCTCGATAAACCCCAGCGTTTTTAAGAAACTGCCCTACGAGGTGCAGCGCGATCTCGTGCCGGTCACGATGGTCATCGCGTCGCCCTTTGCCCTGCTCGCGCATCCCGCATTGCCGGTTCGGACCACTGCTGATTTGATCAAGCTCGTCAAGGCCCGGCCCGGCCAGCTGATGTATCCTTCGTCGGGAGTCGGCAGCGCGAATCACCTTGCCGTGGTGCTGTTCAGCCGCATGGCGGGCATCGAGACCACGCATGTTCCCTACAAGGGTACGGCGCAGGGCATTACCGACCTGGTGGCAGGGCAAGTGCAGTTCTCGCTCCACAACCCGCTGACCTCGCTGCCGTTGGTGAATGCAGGCAAGCTGCGGTTGCTGGCGACGACCGGCAGCAAGCGGCTGACGATGATATCCAACGTGCCGACGATATCGGAATCGGTTCCCGGCTATGAGGCGGGCAACTGGCATGCGCTCTTCGCGCCGGGCGGAACGCCGAAAGAGATTCTCGCCCGGCTGCACGTCGAGGTAAGCCGCGCGTTGTCGGCGGCCGAGGTCAGGAGCAAGCTGGTCGGCGGCGGCGCCGATCCGGTTGGGAGTTCCCCGGAGGAATTCGAAGCCTATTTCAGAAGCGAACTTGCCAAGTGGACCCAGACGGTCAAGACCGCGGGCATCACGCCCGAGTAGGCAGCTGGCCTCGATGCGGGCGATGGGCCCAGCGGATCAGACTTGCTTGAAGGCCCGTAATGACGCTGCGGTACGGTCGAAGGTCAGTGTCGATTCGCACCCCGCCAGGTCGTTGATGACGCCGATCAGACAGTCGGCAAAATCCGCCCGGCTCGCCTTGAAGTTGGCGAGCGCAGTCCGCGTCTTGCGCGAAAATCCTGTTCGCGCCCGGCCCGCTGCTGCTGCCGGGATAATAGGGATGGAGAACTGACCCGATGTTTACCCTTGCCTGGCGCTGGATCGACGACAACATACTCGAGCTCGGCCGCGAGCTGCGGTGGTCGTACCTGCCGCCGCTGATGGTTTACATGGCGGCCGGCATTTCCAGTCTTACCGGCATCGTCGGCACGTTCTTCGTCAAGGATTACCTCGGGCTGTCCGCCGCTTTCATCGCGGCGCTCGGTTTCTGGGCGGTGATCCCGTGGTCGCTCAAAATGGTGCTCGGCCACCTGGTCGATCTGTTGTGGCGCTGGAAGAGCCTGCTCGTTTATCTCGGCGCCGGCCTGATCGCCCTGAGCCTGCTCATCATGGTCGGTCTCATCGGCGAGCGCGCTGCGATGGCAGCCGTCATGCCGGTGGAGGCGTGGTACGTGTTGAGCGCGTTGCTCGCGCCGGTCGGCTACGTGCTGCAGGACGCGGTGGCCGACGCGATGACGGGGGAAGCGGGGTCGCGG
>Ga0080064_1007849_pt1 | contig 10504 bp, 8 predicted proteins | sample Subgrocontami54m_FD_69260 | JGI IMG/M metagenome (GOLD analysis project Ga0080064, IMG submission 69260) | Subsurface groundwater microbial communities from S. Glens Falls, New York, USA - GMW46 contaminated, 5.4 m (SPADES assembly) (version 2) ... | reverse complement strand
CGCGCGATCGTGCCCATGCGGCGCACGCTCAACACCCGCGTCGGCAAATTCAGCCGCGCGCCGTTCCTGCTGATCGACCTGGAGTTCAAGGGCGGCGGCGCGGGCCGCGCGCTGTGCTTCACGTTCATTCCCCTGGCCCAGAGGTTGGTGCCGCTGCTGCTGGACGAGCTGGTCGCTTCCGTGAAGGGCCGCAAGATCGCCTTCGAGGACCTCCCCGCGGTGCACGACGCCGGCCAGAAGCGCCTCACCCACCTGGGCCACGAAGGTCTGGCCAAGATGGCGCTCTCCATGTTCGACATGGCGCTGCACGATGCGCTGGCCCGCGAAGCCGGGGTGCCGCTCTACCGGCTGCTGGGCGGCAAGGCAGAGGCGCTCCCCACCTACAACAGCTGCGGGCTCGGCATCATGGAGCCGGCGGAGGCCGCGCGCGAGGCCAGGGAGCTGGTGGCCGAGCATGGCGGCTTCTCCCACATCAAGCTGCGCATGGGGCGCGAGCAGGCGGCCGACGAGGTCGCCGCCTACAAGGCCGTGCGCAGCGCGGTGGGGCCCGACGTGCTGATCTCCTGCGACTTCAACCAGGGCCTCACCGCGGCGAGCGCGCTCGACACCTGCCGCGCCATCGACGGCCTGGGTCTCGCCTGGATCGAGGAGCCGGTTGCCTACGACGACTACGACACGCAGGCGCGGCTCGCCACCAAGCTCGCCACGCCCATCCAGATCGGCGAGAATTTTTGGAGCTGGCGCGTCGGCAAGGCGTCAATCGAGATGGGCGCCTGCGACTACGTCATGCCGGACCTGCTGCGCATCGGCGGCGTCACGGGGTGGATGCGGCTCGCCCGCGTGGCCGAGGCCCGCGCGGTGCCGTTCTCCTCGCACCTCTCGCCCGACTTTGCCGCCCACGTTCTGGCGGCCACACCTACCAAGCATTGGCTCGAGTTCATGGACTGGGGCCAGGACCTGCTGGTCGATCCGCTGCTGCCGGTGAAGGGCTTCACCACCCCGCGCGAAACCCCCGGCACCGGCGTGGAGTGGAACGAGAAGGCGGTCGCGCCCTGCCTCGTGCAGGACTAGGGGGCCAGGACACACGCCCCGCAAGCAGGCTGCAAGCAGACAGAAGATGACGACGCGCCGTCGGAGCGCTACTATTGGCCATGCAAAAGAAAGCACCCGTCGCGCCGAAGATTCAGCAACTCATCAAGCGAGAGGTTGGTAGGCTGATGAAACCTTATGGCCTGACGCAGGTGGACGTCGACGCCGGCGAGGATCAGGATGATGATCCCATCCTGATCATTGAGGCTACATACAAGCTGAGCCAGCGGCCGATTGATCCCGCCATTGTGTCTCAATTGACGACTGCGCTCAGAGACAAATTGTGGAAATCGGGAGAGAGGCGGTTCCCACACATTCATCATCGCTTTGCCGAAGGGCAGAAGGTCGTCGGCTATCGATGAGTTGGTGTCTTGATCGCAACAGCTCGGCGCTTGGCAAGGGCCAGTCCCAGCAAGCCACGCCAAGATGACCTGCGACGAGCCGTGAGCACCGCCTACTACGCGTTGTTTCAGGCTATGGCCAAGGACGCAGCCAATCTGTTCGTGGGAACCGGACCAAACAGGCCAAACAAGGCGTGGAGGCATGTCTACCGAGACCTCGATCATGGACAAGCCAAGTCGGCCTGTGAGAACGCTCAGAACCTCAATTTTCCAACTGGCATCCTCTCTTGCGCAGATACCTTCGTGGAGCCGCAGAAGGCCAGGCATTCTGCCGACTACGACCCAGACTATCGCGTGTCACGGGCGCAGGCGATGGTCTGGGTCTCCAGAGCGGAGCAAGCGATAGGGGCGTTGAGGACGGCACCACGAAGCGATCGCCGAGCGTTCGCCGTCCAGCTGCTGTTGAGAAAAAGATCGGAAAGATGACATACGGCGACAGCGCGCTATGCGCTCCGAAGGAACAGGATCGTGACGTCCGATGACCACGCTCCTCCTCACCCACCCCTCGTTCCTCGAGCACGACACCGGCCTCGGCCACCCCGAGCGCCCCGACCGCATGCGCGCCATCGACAAGGTGCTCGCCCACGAGCTCTTCAAGGACCTCGAGCGCGAGGAGGCGCCGCTGCGCGAGGACGTGGAGGAGGCGATCGCGCTCGCCCACCCGAAGGCCTACATCGACTGGGTGAAGAGCGTGCGGCCCGCGGAAGGGCAGGAGCCGGTGCGGCTCGATCCCGACACCCTGCTGTCGCCCAAGTCGTGGGAGCCGGCGCTCAGGGCCGTCGGCGCGGGCCTCGCCGCCGTCGACCGCGTGATGGACAAGGGCTCCGGCATCGCCAACGCGTTCTGTCAGGTCCGCCCCTGCGGCCATCATGCCGAGAAAGAGCGGGCGATGGGCTTCTGCATCTTCAACAACATCGCCATCGCCGGCCTCTATGCGCGCCAGAAGCATGGCGCCGAGCGCGTCGCCGTCGTCGATTTCGACGTGCACCACGGCAACGGCACGCAGGACATCTACTGGAGCGACAAGAACCTCTACTTCGGCTCCACCCACCAGATGCCGCTCTATCCCGGCACCGGGGCGCTGTCGGAGACCGGGGTCGGCAACGTCTGGAACGCGCCCTTGCGCCCCGGCGACGGCGGCGACCGCTTCAAGGAGGCGTTCGAGCAGCGCATCCTGCCAGCGCTGCGCAACTTCGGCCCCGACATCGTGCTGATCTCGGCCGGGTTCGACGCCCACAAGGATGATCCACTGGCAAATCTGCAGCTCACCGAGCCCGATTTCGGCTGGGCCACCAGCAAGATTGCGGAAATCGCCGCCAAGCACGCCAACGGCCGGCTGGTGTCCATGCTGGAAGGCGGCTACAACCTCGCCGCGCTGGCAAAGTCGGTGGGCGTGCACGTCGGCGCGCTGATGCAGGCCGGCCGCTGAGCGTCGGCGCTGCAGCCGCAACCAGGGTCAATGCGGGACGAATGGACATGTCGATGGCCAAGCCTGCAGCCAAGCACCTCGATATCAAGGACATGAGCTTCGAGAAGGCGCTGAAGGAGCTCGAAAGCATCGTCGGCCGGCTGGAGCGGGGCGACGTGGAGCTGGAGGAGAGCATCAACATCTACGAGCGCGGCGAGGCGCTCAAGGAGCACTGCGACCGCCTCCTGAAGCAGGCCGAGGCCAAGGTCGAGAAGCTCACCTTCAATGCGGCCGGCGAGCCCGCCGGCACCGAGCCCTTCAAGCCGCAGGAGTGACTCCCCTCTCCCCGTGAAGAACGGGGAGAGGGAGACCCGCGACGCTACGTCTTCGAAACCAGCCTCCGATGCGCTATAGTCGGACGCGAAACAATGGGCCCGACAGGGTGAAGCGATGACCATGGGCCAGGCCTCGAAGACGCCGCTGCTCGATCGGGTGAGGACGCCGGCGGAGTTGCGCGCGCTGCCCGAGAGGGACCTGCGGCAGCTGGCCGACGAGCTGCGGCGGGAGACCATCGATGCGGTGTCGGTGACCGGCGGGCATCTGGGCGCCGGGCTCGGCGTGGTCGAGCTGACCGTGGCGTTGCACTGGATCTTCGACACGCCGCGCGATCGGCTGGTGTGGGACGTGGGGCACCAGGCCTACCCGCACAAGATCCTCACCGGCCGGCGCGATCGCATCCGCACGCTGCGCCAGGGCGGCGGCCTGTCGGGGTTCACCAAGCGCGCGGAGAGCGAATACGACGCCTTCGGGGCGGCGCATTCCTCGACCTCCATCTCCGCCGGCCTCGGCATGGCGGTGGCGCGCGATCTCGCCGGCCGCGCCAACCACGTCGTGTGCGTGATCGGCGACGGCGCCATGTCGGCCGGCATGGCGTATGAGGCCATGAACAATGCGGGCGCCCGCAACGAGCGCCTGATCGTCATCCTCAACGACAACGACATGTCGATCGCCCCGCCGGTGGGGGCGCTGTCGACCTACCTCGCCCGCATCTCCTCCAGCGGCACCTACCTGCACCTGCGTGAGGCCGCCAAGCAGCTGGCCAAGAAGCTGCCCAAGACCTGGGAGCGGCGGGCCGCGCGCGCCGAGGAGATGACGCGCACCTATTGGACCGGGGGCACGCTGTTCGAGGAGCTGGGGTTCTATTATGTCGGCCCGATCGACGGCCACGACCTCAACGCGCTGCTGCCGGTTTTGCGCAACGTGCGCGACGCCCGGCAGGGGCCGATCCTGGTGCACGTCGTCACCCGGAAGGGCAAGGGCTACGCCCCGGCCGAGGCCTCGCGCGACAAGTACCACGGCGTGGTGCGGTTCAACGTGGTGACGGGGGCGCAGATCAAGCCCAAGCCCAACGCGCCGAGCTTCACCAAGGTATTCGCCGAAAGCCTGATCGCGGAAGCCAAGAAGGACGACAAGATCGTCGCCATCACCGCGGCGATGCCGGACGGCACCGGGCTCGACCTGTTCGCCAAGGAATTCCCCGACCGCACCTTCGACGTCGGCATCGCCGAGCAGCATGGCGTCACCTTCGCGGCGGGGTTGGCGACGGAGGGATTCAAGCCGTTCGCTGCCATCTACTCGACCTTCCTGCAGCGCGCCTACGACCAGGTGGTGCACGACGTGGCGATCCAGCGCCTGCCGGTGCGCTTCGCGCTCGACCGCGCGGGGCTGGTGGGCGCCGACGGCCCCACCCACGCCGGCGCCTTCGATCTTGCCTATCTCGGCTGCCTGCCGGGCTTCGTGCTGATGGCGGCGGCCGACGAGGCGGAGCTGAGACACATGGTGGCGACGGCGGTGGCCATCGACGACCGCCCCAGTGCGGTGCGCTACCCGAGGGGCGAGGGCTCGGGCGTGGAGATGCCGGAGCAAGGCATCCCGCTCGAGATCGGCCGGGGCCGCATCGTGCGCGAGGGCTCGGCGGTGGCGCTGCTGTCGCTCGGCACCAGGCTCGGCGAATGCCTCAAGGCCGCCGACCAGCTGGCCGCCATGGGCCTCTCCGCCACCGTGGCGGACGCGCGCTTCGCCAAGCCGCTCGACACCGACCTGATCCGGCGGTTGGCGCTCTCCCACGAGGTGCTGATCACGGTCGAGGAGGGGGCAGTCGGCGGCTTCGGCTCGTTCGTGCTGGCCTACCTGGCCGGCGCCGGCCTATTGGACCGAGGCTTGAAGGTGCGCACCTTGGTGCTGCCCGACATCTTCATCGACCACGACAAGCCCGAAAAGATGTACGACCAGGCCGGCCTCAACGCCCCGGGCATCGTCGCCGCCGTGCTCGCCGCGCTGGGCCGCGACGCGGGCGATTTCGCGGTCGCAGAGCGCGCCTGAGCGCTTATCCACAAAATGTCCACAGATATCTGGGACGCGGCATGCCGGTGCCGACGATTCGCGATTGTCGGGCAGGTCTGCCCGGCCTATGCCAAAAGTGTCCCTAGACCAACTTTCCTGCTTGCCCTCCTATCCCCCATCCGGCAGCGGGAAAAAGCCCTGGCGTCAGCCGCCAGGGCTTTCTTTATGGGCAATGGGGTCAGGGGTATGGGGTCAGACCCCATAGTACCGGCCGCGGAACGGGCAAGGGCGACCCTCGGGGTCTGACCCCATCGGGAGCCACCTACGCCATCGCCTTCTTGAAGTTGGCGGCCGCCTTGTCCCAATTCGCCACGTTCCACCAGGCATCGATGTAGTCGGCACGCTTGTACTGGTGCTTCAGATAGTAGGCGTGCTCCCAAACGTCGATGCCGATGACGCCTTTGGCGCCCTCCATGTGCGGGCTGTCCTGGTTCGGCGTGCTGAAGATGACGAGCTTCTTGTCCTTGACCCCCAGCCAGGCCCAGCCGGAGCCGAAGCGGCCGATGCCTGCCGCCTTGATGGCCGCTTTCATCTTGGCAAAGTCGCCGAACGCCCCGTCGATGGCGCTCTTGAGATCGCCAGCGGGCGCGTTGGCGCCGCCCGGCGTCATCAGCTCCCAGAAGAAGGTGTGGTTCCAGTGGCCGCCCAGATTGTTGCGCACGGGCATTCGCACCGCCTCCGGCGCGGTGGAGAGGTTGGCAAGGATTTCCTCGATCGGCTTGTTGGCAAGATCCGGCCACTTGTCGACCAGGCCATTGAGGTTGTTGACGTAGGCTCCGTGATGGTTGTCGTGGTGGATCTGCATGGTCTTGGCGTCGATGTGGGGCTCGAGCGCCTCGTTGGCGTAGCCGAGCGGCGGCAAGGTGAAGGGCTTCGCCTGGGCGAGCGCGGTGCCGCGGCCGAGCGTAGTGCCGGCGGCGGCGAACGCGGTGGCGCCCGCCAGGAATTTCAGGGTATCTCTTCTGTTCATCGCTTCCTCCGAGAGCCTATCTCTGATCGGGCCATAATGGCAGGTCGACAGGTCGCACGATGGTACACGCTCTATCGGCCAGCCGGAATGGCGGGCAGCCGGCAAATCGTCGGTGTCGCTACGTCGGCACGACGTCGGCGGATGCCGGGTAATCCGCTGGGCAGGGATCAAATATCCGTGAGCGATGCATCGCATGCAGGATAGCAAGCGGGCGCGCCTCGATATTCGCCTGGTCGAGTGCGGCCTTGCACCATCGCGGGCGCGCGCCCAGGACCTCATTCGCCGGGGGCTGGTCGAGGTTGCCGGCACGGTCGAGACGCGGCCCGGCGCGGGCGTTGCCGCCGCAGCAGAGATCCGCCTGGCTGGCGCGGCGGGAGGTCATGTCTCACGCGGGGCGTCGAAGCTGATCGCCGCCCTCGAGCATTTCCGCTTTCCCGTCGCGGGCGTGATCGCGCTGGACGTGGGGGCGTCGACCGGCGGGTTCACCGAGGTGCTGCTTGCCAGAGGCGCATCGCGCGTCTACGCCGTCGACGTCGGCCACGGCCAGCTCCATCCGCGCCTTGCCGCCGATGCGAGGGTCGTCTCTCTGGAAGGGTGCGACGCGCGGCAGCTCGATCGATCGCTCATTCCGGAGCCGGTCGGCGCCATCGTCGCCGACGTGAGCTTCATCTCGCTCAGCAAAGCCTTGCCGGTGCCCCTGACCCTGGCGCGGCCCAGCGCTTGGGCCGTTATGCTGATCAAGCCGCAGTTCGAGGCGGGGCGCGCGGCCGTCGGCAAGCGCGGCATCGTTCGCGATCCGGGCGCGCGGCAGCACGCCGTGGCGCTGGTGCGCGGCTGGGTGGCCGCGCAGCCCGGCTGGCGCGTGCTCGGCGTGATCCCGTCTCCGATTGCCGGCGGCTCCGGCAACGAGGAGTTTCTGCTGGGGGCGGTCCGTGACGACTGAGGCGCAAGAGGTCGAGATCGACAGGCTCGGCGCGCAGGGCGACGGCGTGGTCGAGTTGCCGGACGAGCAGATCTACATTCCCTACGCGTTGCCAGGTGAGCTCTGGCGCTTCGTCGACGGCAAGCCTGCGGTGATGCTGCGTCCTCACCCGGAGCGGGCGCAGCCGGTGTGCCCGCATTTCGGCAGCTGCGGAGGCTGCGCGGCGCAGCACATGCCCGAGGCGCTCTACGTGGCCTGGAAGCGCGGCATCGTCGTCGAGGCCTTCCGCCATCGGGGCATCGACGCGCCGGTAGGAGAGCTGTTTCGCGTGCCGCTCGCGAGCCGCCGCCGCATCACTGTCTACGCCCGGCGCTACCGCAAGAATCTGCACCTCGGCTTCTATCGCGCCACAACGCAGTACATCATGAACGTGACGCAATGCCCGATCGCCATGCCGCAGCTCGTGGCTGCGCTGCCAGTGCTGCGCGGGATGTTGGAGCCGATCCTCACCGGCCGGGCAGAGGCCGGCATAAATATGCTGGCGACGCCGGCGGGCGTCGATGTGCGAATGATCTTCATCCATCTCGGGCCCGCGCAGGAGCACTATCCACGCATGGCGGCGCTGGCGGCGCAGCACGGTTTCGCCCGTTTGACGGTCGAGGACGATACGCTCCTGCTGGCCCGGGAACCGGTCGTCAACTTCGGCGGTGTCGATGTCGCGCTGCCTCCAGGGGTGTTCGCACAGGCCGTGGAAGCCGCGGAGCGCGAGATGGTGCGCCTGACGCTGGCCGCAACCGTCAAGGCCAAGCGCGTCGCCGACCTCTTCTGTGGCATCGGCACCTTCACCTTTCCCCTGGCGCGCAGCGCGCGCGTGCTGGCGGTCGACAGCAGTGGGGAGGCGATTGCGGCGCTGGCTGCAGCCGCCCGCCGCGCGCAAGGCCTCAGGCCGATCGAGACCAGAGTGCGCGATCTCTTCCGCATGCCGCTGGCGATCAAGGAGCTCGAAGGCTTCGACGCCGTGGTGTTCGATCCCGCGCGCTCGGGCGCGCAGGCCCAGGCCGAGCAGCTGGCCCGCTCCAAGGTGCCGAGCGTGGTCGCCGTATCCTGCAACCCGGCGACGCTCGCCCGCGATGCCCGCATCCTCCTCGACGGCGGCTATCGCCTGGACAGCGTGGCCCCCATCGACCAGTTCCTGTTCTCCGCGCACGTCGAGGCGGTGGCGATCTTGCGCCGCTAGCCAGCGAATGCAACGATCCAGGCAACGACAGGCGGCTCGACCGGAGCCCAGCATTGGGAGGAGACGATGCCGAGGTTGCCACGGCGCACGGTGCTCGGAGGTCTTGCGGCCGCGGCCTCGGCCTCCCTCATCGGCCGCCGCGCTTGGGGACAGACGGCCGGTCCCTCCAGTCCCGCGGAGATCGATCTCGCCAAGGCCAAGGCCGAAGGCAAGGTCGTGCTCTATACGAGCCTCGACACCAAGATCGTCGATTCGGTGATCAAGCCGTTCAAGGACAAGCACGGCATCGACGTTCAGTACTACCGCGGCGGCTCGAACGACGTGACCTCGAAGGTGCTGGCCGAGGCCGACGCGGGTCGCCTGCAGGTCGATATGGTCGATGCCTCGGACCTGGCCGCCATCCTGCTCATGAAGGAGCGCGGGCTGCTCAAGCCCTTCAAATCCGTGTCGCAACCGGCCATCGCCGCGGAGCTGCGCGACCCCGATGCGACGTGGACAGCGGATCGCCTCACCCAGGCCGTCATCCAGTACAATACCAAGGAATTCGGCGCCAAGCCGCCGGCGACCTGGAAGGATCTGACCGCGATGAGCGGGCGCACGGTGTTCTTCTCCAGCCCCAACGGCGACGGCGCGCCGCGCATCGCCACGCTCGCCAGGCACCTGGGCTGGGACCTGGTGAAGAGCCTCGCCGCCACCAAGCCGCTCAGGGTGCAGACGCCGCAGCTGGTCACGCAGGTGCTCGAACGCGGGGAGCGCGGGGCGGGCTTCCTGCAGAACGACAACATCGCCTGGCGCTCGAAGCTCGAGGGCAAGCCGACCGACTATGTGTTCCCGGCCGAGGGCGTGCCGACCGAGCTCGGCGCCTGTGGCCTGCTCAAGGCGTCGACGCGTCCGCACGCCGCCGCCCTCTTCTACGAGTGGTGGATGGGCAAGGAGGGCCAGGAGCTTCTGGTCGCGGGCGGCAAGTACTCGAGCCGCACCGATATTGCCCCGCCGACGGGCATGACGCCGCTCGCCAAGCTCAAGCTGCTGACGCTGAACTACACCGAGTTCAAGCGCGACCGGCCCAAGGTGCTGGACCAGCTCACGGCCATCTTCGGGGGCGAGTGGGGCAATTGAGGGCGAGCCCAGCCGGCGCGCGGCCCCTGCAATCGAGGGCCGGGTATGGCCTACGCAACGCCCGCTGATGCGGCTGAGCCGCGCTTGCTCACACCGCGCTGGCGGCGGGCGCTCGGGGCGCAAAGCCTCGTGCTCGGCTTCGCCGTCGCCTTGCTGCTGGTGCTCGTTGCCTATCCGCTGCTGTGGCTCGTGCTTGCCGCGCTCGGCATCCCGGGATCGCCCACGCTCGAGCACCTGGCGCGCGTGGCCACGCGTGCCCAGAACTTCGATTCCCTCGCCAATACGTTGGTGCTTGCCTGCGGCACCGGCGTGCTCAGCATCGTGCTCGGCGTGCCGCTCGCCTGGGCCACGGCCCGTAGTGACATGCCGCTGCGCCGTGCCGTGCACGCGCTCGTTGCGCTCTCCTACATCACCCCGCCCTACCTCACCGCGCTCGCCTACATCATCCTGATGGGGCCCGATGCCGGCCACTTCAATCGCCTGCTGCGCTGGCTGCTGGGGCTGGAGGCCGCGCCGTTCAACATCTTCAGCATGGGCGGCGTGATCTTCGTCATCGGCATCCACGTCTTCGCGTTTACCTATTTCCTGACCTACACCGCATTGCAGTCGGTCGATGCCTCGCTCGAGGAGTCGGCGCAGGTGCTGGGGGCCGGCCGCTGGGCCGTGATCCGGCGCATCAACCTGCCGCTGGTGGCCCCGGCCATCACCGGCGGGGCGCTGCTGGCGGCGGTCGATTCGCTCGCCCTGTTCGGGCCGCAGGCGATCCTCGGCATACCGGCGCGCATCGTGTTTCTGCCGACCCGCATCTACGGCACGATCGGCGGCTATCCGCCGCGCTGGGGCGAGGCGGCGGCGCTGTCGCTGGTGCTGGTCCTGCTGACCGCGATCGGCCTTGCCATTCAGCGCGGCTATCTCGAGCGGCGGTCCTATGTCACGGTCGGCGGGCGCGGCGTGC
>Ga0080064_1007848_pt1 | contig 10505 bp, 11 predicted proteins | sample Subgrocontami54m_FD_69260 | JGI IMG/M metagenome (GOLD analysis project Ga0080064, IMG submission 69260) | Subsurface groundwater microbial communities from S. Glens Falls, New York, USA - GMW46 contaminated, 5.4 m (SPADES assembly) (version 2) ... | reverse complement strand
TTTACAAATAAGTTTTTTACTCTTTCCTCTTGTCCAATAAATAAAGTTGCAGCTCTTGCTTGCAGATTTTCTTTTTCCAGCAGTAAATAAAAGGATAAAACTACCAAAAAAATAATAGTTAAGAGATTAGAAAATAAATCAAGAGCAAAACCATATAAACCTTTTGAAAAAGCTGCTAACTCTGATTGAAAAAGTGTTGTGTCAAAATTTGTTAGATTAAATTTCTCTGCTAAAAGTGGTGGTAGTGTTGTAACCATTCTTCCAGTTTCCTCTATTAAAGGGGGCAAAATACTTGCAAGAAGGCCACCTAAAACAGCAAACATAATAATGTAGGTAATAATTATTCCCAAAGCTCTAGGCAAATTTAGCCTAACAAAGAAATTAATTGCTGGAGAAAGGGCTGAAGTAAAAATTACCGCTACAAAAAGCAAAAGCAATAAATCCCGAATAACATATAAAAGCCATGCACTAAGAGCAAATACAGCAATAAAGACTATCGTTCTATGAGAAATATCTATTTTATGTGGCATGTTCAGTTGCTGCGATCATACCATTTAGCTACTAATTTTTCTACTTCACCTAGGAACTTACCCTGGGAAATATCAAACCAATTTATGCTCTGGTCCTTTTTAAACCAAGTCTGTTGCCTTCTAATATATGAGTGAAGACTGCCCTGCATCCTATCTTTTAAATCTTCCAAACTTTCAATCTTACCTTGGATAAAATCAGCTATAAGACTATACTCTAAACCTAGCGCATAAAATCTATCTATTGTTACACCTGCAGAAATTAAGCTTTTTACTTCTTCAATAATTCCTTGATTGAACCAATCCAAAATACGGGAATCAGATTTTTTATACAGATTCTGCCGGGGAGCAGTCAGGCCTATCTTTAACACATCAAATCTTTTATCAAGACCTGAGTAATTTATTTTTGTCTTAGCGTATGGATTCATAGAAAGTAACTCAATAGAGCGTAGTAATCTCCTTGGATTATTCCTTTCAGAGTTATTCAGCTTTTCCCATCTCTGAGGAGAAATTTTCTGTAGTTTATCTTGTAACTGGAGTAAGGTAAGATTCTTTAATTTATTCCTTAACTTTTTATCAATTGGCACTTGTAAGTTTTCTAATCCTTCTATTAAAGCCTTAAGATATAACCCGGTTCCCCCAACTATTATTGGTAATTTCCCTCTGGCTGATATATCATAAACCCTCTCAGAGGCATCTTTTACATAATTTGCTACTGTATATTGCTTGTCCAAAGAAGTCACATCATACATCCACACTTTAACTTCATCTATTTCCCACCAACCTTTTCCTTTTTTGAGTGACACTTTTTGATCAGGCAATTTACCTGTACCAATATCCAAATCTTGATAAACTTGCCTGGAATCACAAGCTACTAACTCACCATTAAATTTCTTTGCTAAGTTAAGACTTAAGGCTGTCTTACCAGTTGCAGTAGGTCCTGTTATTATTAAAATTTTTTTCATGATCAGATTATATTAAAATAACACTAGTGAAAAAAGCTCAAGTTTTATTTCTAATTATTATTACCATAAGAATAATCTTGTGTTTCCAACCAGGTTTTAAAGTGGATATGGATGCATGGCAATCTTGGTCTCAAAGACTTATTAACCTTGGGCCAGATAATTTTTATGATAAAAATATTTGGACAAATTACACTCCAGGATATTTAATTTTTCTTTGGCTACTAGGAATTATCAAAAACAATTTATTTTTTGAAGTTACCTTAAAATTATTCACTAATCTTTTTGATATAGGATCTGCAACACTTATCTTCCTTATTATAAGAAAGCATGTTGATAATTTTAGTGCTAGGTTGGGAGCATTACTATATCTTGCAAACCCTGCAGTTGTCTTCAATTCCTGCGTCTGGGGACAGATAGATGGGATTTTAACTTTTTTCATACTGCTTAGTTTTTATCTAGCAAACGAAATTAAACGTATAGAGTTTGCCCTCCCTACATTTTTTGCAAGTATTTTGATAAAACCTCAGGCTGCCTTATATTTACCAATGCTAGCCAAATTATCACTTGATAATTTTTCAACTAAAAAGTTTTTAACTGGTTTAGTATTAAGTTGCAGTTTGTATTTATTAATATCTATGCTATTTTCTCCAACTAATATCTTGTTTGGATTGCCACTACTTATATCCAAGATGTTAAATGATTATCCTTATACTTCTCTTTACGCCTTCAATTTTTGGGCCCTTGTTGGCTGGTGGAAAATGGATTCTACTTTATGGAATGGGTTGTCTTTACAAACCTGGGGATTTTTCTTATTTATCTTTTCTATATTACCAACTCTCATATTACAAAAGAAGAATAGTTTTCTAGTCTACTTTTCAGTTTCTTTAATAACTCTTGCTTTCTTTCTTTTTCTAACAAGAATACATGAGCGCTATTTATTTCCCTTTTTTGCATTTTTTGTAGTTACTGCTTTACTTAAAAAGTCTGTCAAGTTTCTAGCAATTTATATGCTTATTACATTTATTCATTTATATAATTTATGGTATGTTTATGCAAAATTGGATAATAATTACTTATTTTCCACAGGTTTGATATTGACCTTTATAATTTTATTAAAAGATTTTTACAAGGAAGCTTATGACAAAAAGAAAAATTAAACTATTTTTAATATTAATACTTTTAATATCTTTGGGTCTTCGTCTGAACCATCTTAATTATCCCAACTCTTATGTTTTTGATGAGGTTTATCATGCCTTTACTGCAAAAGAGTATTTAAAGGGCTCACAAGATGCTTGGGCTTGGTGGGGCACCCCACCTACAGGAGTAGCATATGAGTGGACTCATCCACCACTATCTAAAGAAATAATGGCAAGCTCCATGTTTATCTTAAACACACAAGATGCTTGGGCTTGGAGATTACCCGGTGTTTTGCTTGGAGTTTTAGCAATTTTTATGGTATTTAAAATTGCACAGTTGCTTTTTAAAAATGACAAAGTTGCACTAACTTCTGCTTTTATATTCTCTTTAGATGGACTAAATTTTGTCCAGTCAAGAACAGGTATGAATGATATATATCTAGTATTTTTCTCCCTGACGAGTTTACTTTTCTTCTTGAAGAAAAGATTCCTAATTTCAGCAATATTTTTCGGTCTTGCTTTCGCTTCTAAATGGTCAGCAGCATACTTACTCTTACTTTATCTACCATTATTATTTAAAGATAGGCTCTTAAAAAAATCTGCATTTTTTCTGGTAATTCCCATTACCGTCTATCTTCTAACTTATATTCCATTCTTCTTAATTGGTCATAATTTTGATCAATTCATAGAGCTTCAAAAACAGATGTGGTGGTACCACACAAGCCTTAAAGCCACACATAATTACTCTTCACCTTGGTGGTCATGGCCTTTAAATTTAGTACCAGTGTGGTATTTTGTAGAGTACCGCAGCAACCAAGTAGCTAATATTTTCGCATCTGGCAATAGCGTACTTTTTATACTTGGTTCTGCTGCAATTTTTATATCAATTTTAGAATACTTTAAACAAAAATCTTATAGCCTGTTGATAGTTATTTTAGGATTTTTAATATTTTGGTTGCCTTGGGCACTATCTCCTAGAATAATGTTTTTGTATCATTTTAGCCCTTCTGTTCCATTCCTAAGTATTGGTTTAAGTTACCAAATCTCAACTTTAATAAAAAATAAGGTTGTTTTTATTAGCATACTTAGTGCCATATCCATAGGATTTATACTAATTTATCCAATCTTGGTAGGAACATTTTTACCCAAAGACCTACTTAGTTTTTTCTTTCTAACAAACATAGCCAAAAACCCTTTTTAAAATGGTATAATTGGACTCATGGAAACACCTAAAGCTAGACAGATTCATGGGCAGGCAGAGCAAGCCCGAGAGAATGGAGATTTTCAAAAAGCCTTGCAGCTTTCAGATCAGGCAATGATTGCTTATCAAAAAGAGGGTGACAGCCAGGGTTTTGCAGAAGTCTTATCATCACGCTTCTTAACTTTAAGACATCTATATGAAGAAACTAACGACCAAAATTATATTATCCTAGCTAAACATACAGTAATAGCATCTGTTGAGATTGGAAGGAAGAGTGGTAACCCAAAATCATTAGCACTACCCTTATTTAATCTAGCAAAATCCCAAGAAATACTGGAAGAAAATGAAGAGGCTTGTAAATCTTATCAGGAGGCTTTAGATAATATGACTAATAATCCTCCTGATCAGCATAATAGGCCAGCAGTCTTAGCTGATATTAAGATTCATTTATACATCAGTCAAGCAAAAAATGGTGATCAATCTAGCTTAGAAAAAGCAATAGACGCTTTGAAAGAGTTAGAAAGCTCTGATGAGGAAAAATATAATAAAGATGTCTGGCTTTCAGGTGCCCATATGAAACTAGCTGAGATACTAAGTGTCACTAATCCTAAAGCAGCTAAAGAGCATTTGCAAAAGGCAAAAGTGATTATTGATAACAATCCAGATTTAAAACTCAGAGCAAAACAGTTGGAAAAATTGACAGAAAAGCTAAAATCATGAAAACTTTTCTGTCATCCTGAGCGAATGAAATGAGACGAAGGATCTCTAATCCTCACTTTTACCAAAAACCCAGGGAGGTTTACTAGAATAGGAGCTATGCTCACCATTTGCACTTTTTGAACTTTCTTTAAGTGAGTTATTTCTTTCAACCATTCTACTAACTCTTACCACAGTATCTGTCCCTACTTTGATTTTTGTAGCAATTGCTCTAATTGATAAACCTTCTTTTAAATGCTGAACAATTAACCAGCGGTTTTTTAACATTCTAATTTCAGAAGGGGTGAGCAGCTTTTTTAAAACATCTTCTGGCAAATCTATGTTTTTATTCGAAGAAGAGCTTCGCTCATCTGTTCTAGGTTTTGCCATGTATCCATACAATATAACAGAAGAGTAGAGTAGTCAAGAAATTAAAGTAGATTAATAAGTAGAGTTGCCTGAAGGAGTTGATTGTTGAGTGCTTGGAGTAGTTGTACCGTAATTCATATTAGAAGAATTGCCCCCTTTACCCAAAACAAAGTAATAAATCAGGAAATAGATCACTCCACCTACAACAAGGTAGATTAATATCCATTGCCACATTGGTCTGCCACTATAACCATTTTGTGCCATATACTTAGTAAACAATAGGGGATCTTCCTTGTCAATAGACTATTTGATCAATCTTTTAATGGTTTTACCTGCGGTAAAGCTAGGGAGCTTTTTGCTAGGTATTTGAATCGTTTCTCCTGTCTGAGGATTTCTACCTCGACGGGATGCTCTGGAACGGACTAAAAAAGTACCAAAACCAGTAATAACTACTTTTTCACCCCTGCCTAGTGTATCTCTAATTAAAACAAATGTAGAATTTACAGCATCTGAAGCTGCTGACTTAGTAAGATTTGCCTTCTTTGCAACTTTTTCTATGAGTTGGTTTTTTGTCATGGAACTAAATTATCACGAGATCTGACTTTTGGCAAGCCCCAAAGTCATTGAGGTGTTGTAGTGGTAGTTTCAGATGCCCTAGTTTCTCTAATGGCAGTAATTCTAACAGCTCCTGGTACCATAACCTCACGGGAAATTCTTTGTGCTATATCATGAGTTAATTTTGGTAACTCCTCATCAGAAATTCTTTCTGGAGTCACTATTACTCTCACTTCTCTTCCTGCTTGAACTGCAAAACATTTTTCAACTCCCTCAAAAGACATAGCAATTTTTTCTATATCTCCTAATCTCTTAACATAATCCTGTACATTCTCATGTCTGGCGCCTGGTCTTCCACCAGAGATTTTATCTGCAATAGATACCAAAATTGACTCAATTGAGGAAAATGGCAAATCTTCATGATGCTGAGCTACACAATCAATAACTGTTTCAGGTAAATTGAAGTGTTTTAATAAAGTTACACCTTTATCTACATGTGATCCTTCATCACCTTCTGTAACTACTTTACCAATATCATGAAGTAAGCATCCTAATTTAACAATATTGACATCCGCTCCAGTTTCCCTTGCTAGTTCTGCTCCAATCTGAACTAATTCCTGGGTATGCTGAATTAAATTCTGACCAAAAGAGTAACGGTATTTAAAGCGTCCTATTGTATCTACTAATTCTACCGGTAGATTATAGATACCCACATCATGACACAGCTTTTCTCCAGCTTGTCTCATTAGTTTATTAATGTCCTGTTGTGTTTTAGTCACTACCTCTTCAATTCTTTGAGGTTGAATCCTGCCATCTGCAATTAGATTTTCTAGAGCTATTTTTGCAACCTCACGCCTTACTGGATCAAAAGAAGATAAAATTAAAGTATCTGGAATCTCATCATCCATAACTACATCAACACCAGTTGCTTGCTCAAAAGTACGGACGTTTCTACCTTCCTTACCGATTATTTTCCCTTTCATATCCTCATCAGCTAACTTTACTTTGGAAGTAGTAAATTCAGAAATATAATCTGTCACTCCGTGTAGCATTGCATCTGCTAAAATTTCCTTAGCTTTCTCATCAGCTTCTAATTTGATTTCATTTTCGGCATCTAATACTTTTTTAGAAATTTCTGCACTCAAATCTTGATCAAGATTTTCTAAGAGAAGCTTCTTAGCCTCTTCAGCAGAAATACTAGAAACTTTTTCTAATTTTTCTACCAAATCCTTGCGCGATTTTTCTAAAGCCTCTAATTTTTCATCAACTAACTGTTGCTTTTGTGCTATTAATCTTTCACGCTCTTCCAAAGCACCTTCACGCCTGGCAAGTTCTGCCTCTGTAGTATTACTATTTTGTTGACTTGACCCAACTGGTCCAAAATTACGTTGCATTTTATTTATAAAAGCCCAAGAAGAAACCTACCTGAGTAGGGGAGAAAGGTTATTAAAATTTTGCTTAAAACTTATCATAATCTTTCAGCTTTCTTCCTAAGCAGTGATATTTTACCCTTTTTGGATGTATTTTTCAATGATGCTTTTTACAATCTCAAACTCAAAACCTCTACGTAGTAGAAAATCATAAGCTTTTTTTCTAAATTCCATTTGTGGTAAATTTATCCAATTTTTTAATTTCCTTTCTAAAGTCTGTTGGGCTAATTTTATCTCATCCTCATCTCTAATCTGGCCCAGACTCTCATTAATAACTTCACGGCTAAGACCTTTTTTCATAAGTTCCATTTTTATAGCAACCTTCCCCTTTTTCTTACTCCTACTACTTACCCAATTTTGAGCAAACTGTGTATCATTTAACATCCCTTTTTGTTTTAATCTTTCAATTAAAAAATTTATTGCTAACTGGGAAATTTCCTCTTTATCTTTAAGTTTCCTTTTAAAAGAAAGTTGCTTTAGATAATCTCTTACTTCTTTTTCGCTACGACTTCTCACAGAAAACAAACGGTACATCCTTTCTATTAATTTCCCAACTTCTGCTTCAAAAACTAATTTTTCTAGTAGCTGAGGATCTATTTCTTTTCCAACAACTAACCGTCTATTAACTACCAAATCCTCGTCTGCCCCAAAGGCAAATTTATCATCAAGGAATATATTAAAGCGGTGTGGATTTTTCTTTTGTGGTTGTACTGAGGTAATTTTTGGCATTAGTCTGAGCTGACTTGAGCCTCTTCCTCTCCTACGACAATTGGTTCTTTACCATTACTTTTCTTACCCCATGCTTCTCTTACTTCTTTTTCTAAGCTAGATGCTTCTTTTTTGTTTTCCTTCAAATATGAGGCGGCAGAAGCTCTACCTTGCCCTAACATTTTATCATCCCATTTAATAAAAGCTCCAGACTTTTGTAAAATTCCAAGCTCTATCCCAACATCTAAAAGTTCTCCTTCATGTGAAACTCCATTATCATCCATATCAAACTCAGCAATTCTAAATGGGGGAGCGACCTTGTTTTTTACAACTTTAACCCTGTGTCTTGAACCAACTACCTCATCTCCACTTTTTATATTTTCAATTTTTCTAATATCTAACCTAATTGTTGAATAAAACTTTAAAGCCAATCCTCCTGTTGTTGTTTCTGGATTCCCAAACATAACACCAATTTTTTGCCTTAACTGATTGGTAAAAATAACTATTGTTTTAGTATTAGCAATTGCTCCGGTTAATTTACGAAGTGCCTGTGACATCAATCTTGCCTGCATACCCATTGAGGCATCGCCCATTTCTCCTTCAATTTCTGCCCTTGGTACCAATGCTGCTACAGAATCAATCACTATTACATCGATTCCTCCCGAGCGGATTAAAGTCTCAGCAATCTCCAGCGCTTGTTCACCTGTATCTGGTTGAGAAATAAGTAGATCATCCAAATTTACTCCAATTTTTTGAGCCCTTTGTGGATCTAGCGCATGTTCTGCATCAATAAAAGCAGCAACTCCACCACGCTTTTGAGCTTCAGCTATTACATGCAAGCAAACTGTAGTTTTACCTGATGCTTCTGGTCCATAAACCTCAATAATTCTTCCCTTTGGAAAACCTCCAACACCCAAAGCTAAATCTAAGGCAATAGAGCCAGTAGGAATAATTTCTGTTGTTAGTTTTTCTGCTCTTTCCCCAAGGCGCATGATTGCTCCGGTTCCATAATCCTTTTGGATTTGTGCCATTGCGGCTAAAATTGCGGATTTTTTGGCGTCAGTATCATTTGCCATATGTGTATTATGGCAAAGTGGTAAAATTTTTTCAACCTACAGTATGTATCTAGTTTTGGTGTATGGATACATCAAGTCGATAGAGTGGAGAATTGCATAATCATTGGCAAATGATCTGAGATAGCTATATCAGGTACTTCAAAACTTTCAACTTTTATATCCTCACTCACAAAAGTAAAATCAGCATACTTTTAATCCCCGGGTTTACCTTGAAACATATTTAATCTGCTCCTAGTTTTTTCAATATTAAATTCTTTAATTAGATCTTTTAAGATTAAGTCTAATATTTTAATACTCTTTGTTTCTGGCATTAAATTAAAATCTCCCACCAAAATCTTTGCCCCAGATTTGCTTTCAATAAATTCCTTAATTTTCTTTGATTGCTTAATTCTAAAATCACTATCTAATTTATTTCCAGGAAATGTTGCTCCATGAAAGTTAAAAATATTCAAAATTTTTCCATTTAGATCAAAAGATAAATGCTGCAAAATGGTAGAAAAATCTGCTATCGAAAAATCAAAGTTATCTGTATCAACTTGATAAATCGTTTCAAAGCTTTTATTAGACACTGCAAAATTTTTTCGATAAAAAACAACTAAACCAAACTTTAAATCAAAGTCTACTTTTTTTATATCCTCCAATTTGTGGACATCATAAGGATCAAATCCTGTTAGGCTAGGGATGAAAAAGTAGTCATACTCTGGTAAAACCTTTTTTATTTCCTCTAATAAATTTACCCTAATTTCATGCTCTTTAAATATAGTTTTAATATCAGAGTCTGTAGAAAGCATCTCCTGAAAACAGAAAAAATCTGTAGAAGAGGAATGCTTTTTGATAAAATCCATTAAAGGATTAAACGCAATTCCGCCCCAGGTATTTAAAGAGATTAATTTCATAAATCTGTCGGGGTGACAGGAATAAGAACACTCGCTTTGCTCGCAACCTTGATCCTGTCACCACTCCTTCAAGCAAAGCTTTCAGTCGGGGTGACAGGAATTGGACCTGCTGCTTCTCGGACCCCATCCGAGCGTTCTACCGATGAACTACACCCCGTAAGGATGTATTTTATCATTAAATCAAATTTAATTGTTCAGCTTTTTTCTGGTCTTGCTTTTCCTCTTCTTCCTCAACCTCAGGTTCTTCCAGAGCTTTTTTAATTATTTTAAAATCCTCCTTCAGTTGTTTCATCACTGCATCTGCCCTTAGGGCTGCTGCAGGATGATACATCGGAATAACTGTAATATTTTTCCCATTCCAATTCATTTTTTTAACTTGTCCATGAACTCTAGAAATTTTTGCCTCAGGTAAAAACTTATTCATAGAGAATCTGCCGAGTGTAACAATAAGTTTTGGATTGATAATTTCTATTTCCTTATCAACAAATGGAGCAAAAGCCTCTATTTCCTCAGGGCTAGGGTCTCTATTTTCTGGTGGTCTAAATCTAACAATATTTGAAATATAAACATCTTCCCTTTTTAAACCAATACTTTCTATCAACTCATCTAAAAGCTTCCCTGCAACTCCCACAAAAGGCCTCCCCTTTTGATCTTCCCAATATCCAGGAGCCTCACCTAGAAAATAAATCAAGGCTTCAGGATTACCTTCTCCAAAAACAAGCTGTGTAGCCCCATTCCTAAGAGGTAAGTCCTTATCCTCCTGCATCTGTCTTTTCAAAGCCTGAAGATCTGAGATTTTAGACATTTATATATTTTAACAAAAATTGAAAATTCTTACCTCTTTGGAGATTGTTTTTTGGCTCTGGCTTTACCAGCTAAACCATATTTTCTTCTCTCTTTGGCTCTTGGATCTCTTGTTAAAAGTCCTGCTATTTTTAATGATTTT
>Ga0080064_1007847_pt1 | contig 10507 bp, 5 predicted proteins | sample Subgrocontami54m_FD_69260 | JGI IMG/M metagenome (GOLD analysis project Ga0080064, IMG submission 69260) | Subsurface groundwater microbial communities from S. Glens Falls, New York, USA - GMW46 contaminated, 5.4 m (SPADES assembly) (version 2) ... | reverse complement strand
CTGGAGGGCGTCGTACATGATCTGCTCCGCCGTGCTCTTCTTGCCCCCGTACATCATCATGTTCACGAACTTCGCCACCAGCCGGCTGCCGTGCTTCGGGTCCGGAAGGATCTCGCGCCGCGCCGCCCCTGCCCGCCGCATCCTAGGCTCCGCTGGCCTTCGGCTGCTTGGCGCCGTACTTGGAGCGGCTCTGCCGGCGTCCCGCCACCCCCGCGGTGTCCAGCGACCCCCGGATGATGTGGTACCGGATGCCCGGGAGGTCCTTCACGCGGCCCCCGCGGATGAGCACGATCGAGTGCTCCTGCAGGTTGTGGCCGACCCCGGGGATATAGGAGGTCACCTCGAGGCCGTTGGTCAGGCGGACGCGCGCGACCTTCCGAAGGGCCGAGTTCGGCTTCTTCGGCGTCGTGGTGTACACGCGAATGCACACCCCGCGCTTCTGGGGACAGGACTCCATGGCGGGCGTCTTGGACTTCTTACGCACCGCCTCGCGGCCCTGCCGTACCAACTGGTTAATCGTCGGCATAGTTCGTCGTCTGCTTTCTCATGGCCTCAATTGGGCCAAAACCCTAACTTTATATCCGACAGGACCACTTTTGTCAATTGTCCGTTCCGGAACACATCCTACCCGGCCTCCGCGACCGAGTCGTCCTCCCCGTCCACCGCCTCCGCCATCTCCGGGAGCGCCTCCGCCACCACCTCGACCGGGGCCTCCTCCTCTCCACCCTGGCTCAGGACCTCCACCCGGGTGTAATTGCTGAGCCCGGTCCCGGCCGGGATGAGCCGGCCCACGATCACGTTCTCCTTGAGCCCGCGCAGGTCGTCGACCTTGCCGCTGATGGCGGCCTCGGTCAGGACCCGGGTGGTCTCCTGGAAGGACGCGGCCGAGATGAAGCTGTCGGTGGACAGGGAGGCCTTGGTGATGCCCAGCAGGACCGGCTGGGCGGTGGCCGCCGACTTGCCCGCCGCGACCGCCTTGTCGTTCTCGTCCTGGAAGACGAACTTGTCGACCAGCTCGCCCACCACGAACTCGGTGCCGCCGACCTCCTCGATGCGCACGCGCCGGAGCATCTGGCGCACGATGATCTCGATGTGCTTGTCGTTGATGGTCACGCCCTGCAGCCGGTAGACCTCCTGCACCTCGTTGACGAGGTACCGCTGCAGCTCCCGGTCGCCGAGCACGGCCAGGTAGTCGTGTGGGTTGGGCGAGCCGCCCATGAGGGCCTCGCCCGCCTTCACCCGGTCGCCTTCGCGGACCGAGATGTGCTTGCCGCTCGGGATCAGGTATTCCTTGGTCTCGGCGTCGTCGGCGCGGATGATCATCTTCCGCATGCCCTTCACGAAGCCGGCGAACTCCACCACTCCGTCGATCTCGGTGATGACCGCCTGCTCGCGGGGCTTGCGCGCCTCGAACAGCTCGGCCACCCGCGGCAGACCGCCGGTGATGTCCTTGGTCTTGGTCGACTCCCGCGGGATCTTGGCGATGATGTCGCCCGCGTGCACATCGGTGCCGTCGATCACCAGCAGGTAGGCGCCCACCGGCAGCATGTAGCGGCCACGCGTCTCCCCGAGCGCGTCCACCGCTCCCGGCGCCTCGCCGCTCCCGGCGGGGGCCTTCACCGACACCCGCGGCTGCAGCTTGTTCTCCGGATCCTCGATGATGACCCGCTGGGCCAGACCGGTGACCTCGTCGATCTCTTCCCGGATCGTGACCTCGTCCACCACGTCCCGGAAGGCGATGGTGCCCGTCACCTCGGTGAGGATCGGGGTCGTGAACGGGTCCCACTCCACGATGGTGACGCCGCTCTTCGGCACCCGGGCCCCGTCCCGGAACTTGATCTTGGCGCCGGGGACGACCGGATACCGCTCCTTCTCGCGGCCCTTCTCGTCGTGCAGGATCACTTCCCCGTTTCGGTTCAGGGCCACCACTTCACCGTCGCGGTTCTCGACCCACCGGATATTGTGGTAGGTCAGCACGCCGGGGTTCTTGGCGTCGTGCCGGGAGGTGGCCACGACCTTGCTCGCGGTGCCGCCGATGTGGAAGGTCCGCATCGTGAGCTGGGTGCCCGGCTCGCCGATGGACTGGGCCGCGATGATGCCGACCGCCTCCCCGAGCTCGGCCAGGTTGCCGGTGCCCAGGTTGCGCCCGTAGCACATCACGCAGATGCCGCGCTTGGACTCGCAGGTGAGCGCGGACCGGATGCGGACCCGCTCGAGGCCAGAATCTTCGATCTTCTGGGCCAGATCCTCCACGATCTCGCAGTTGGCCTGCACGATGATCTCGCCGGTGTAGGGGTCGCGGATGTCGCCCGCGGCCACCCGGCCCAGCACCCGGTCGCGGAGCGACTGGATGATGTCGCCGCCCTCGATGAGCGGCGAGGCCTCGATGTACTTCACGGTGCCGCAGTCGTACTCGGAGATGATCACGTCCTGGGCCACGTCCACCAGGCGGCGGGTCAGGTAGCCGGAGTCCGCCGTCTTCAGCGCGGTGTCGGCCAGGCCCTTGCGGGCGCCGTGGGTCGACGTGAAGTACTCGAGGACGGTGAGGCCCTCGCGGAAGTTCGACGTGATGGGCGTCTCGATGACCTCGCCGCTCGGCTTGGCCATGAGGCCGCGCATGCCCGCGAGCTGCCGGATCTGCTGCTTGGAGCCCCGCGCCCCGGAGTCGGCCATCATGAAGATGGGGTTGAAGTCGCCGTTGTCGGCGCGCACCTCCATCTCCTTGAAGAGCTGATCCGCGATCTGCTCGGTCACGTGGGCCCAGATGTCGACCACCTTGTTGTAGCGCTCGCCGTTGGTGATGACGCCGTCCTGGTACTGCTGCTCCACCTCGTTGACGTTCTGGCGGGCGCGCCCGATGATCTCGCCCTTGGCCGAGGGCACGTGCATGTCCACGATGCCGATGCTGAGCCCGGACAGGGTCGCGTAGCGGAAGCCGACGTCCTTCAGCTCGTCGAGGAAGGTGACGGTCGCCTCGTTGCCGAGCCGGTTGTAGCAGTCGGAGATCAGCTGGCCGATCTCCTTCTTCTTCAGCTCCTTGTTGAGGAACCGGAGCGGCTCCGGCACCACCTCGTTGAAGAGGGTGCGGCCGACCGTGGTCTCGATGATGGCGCCGTTGTAGCGCAGCCGGATGCGGGCCTGCAGGTCCACGTCCTCGTTGTCGTAGGCGATCCGGAGGTCCTCCGAATCCGCGAAGAGCCGGCCCTCGCCCTTGGACCCCGGGCGCTCCTTGGTCATGTAGTAGATGCCGAACACCATGTCCTGGGTCGGCACCGCCACCGGCGCCCCGTTGGAGGGCGACAGGATGTTGTTGGCGGACAGCATCAGCACCTGCGTCTCCATCTGCGCTTCCATGGAGAGCGGCACGTGCACCGCCATCTGGTCACCGTCGAAGTCCGCGTTAAAAGCCGTACATACAAGAGGATGAATTTCGATGGCCTTGCCCTCGACCAGGATGGGCTCGAAGCCCTGGATGCCCAACCGGTGGAGGGTGGGGGCCCGGTTCAGCAGCACCGGATGCTCCTGGATGACCTCTTCCAGGATGTCCCACACCTCGGGCCGCTCCTTTTCCACGTACTTCTTGGCCGCCTTGATGGACGAGGCGATGCCCCGCTCCTCCAGCTTGCGGAGGATGAACGGCTTGAAGAGCTCGAGCGCCATCTTCTTGGGCAGGCCGCACTGGTGCAGCTTGAGGTACGGGCCCACCACGATGACCGAGCGCCCGGAGTAATCCACGCGCTTGCCGAGCAGGTTCTGGCGGAAGCGGCCCTGCTTGCCCTTCAGCGTGTCGGACAGCGACTTCAGCGGGCGATTGTTGGGCCCGGTGATGACCCGGCCGCGCCGGCCGTTGTCGAAGAGGGCGTCCACCGCCTCCTGCAGCATCCGCTTCTCGTTGCGGATGATGATCTCGGGTGCGCGGAGCTCCATCAGGCGCTTGAGCCGGTTGTTGCGGTTGATCACGCGCCGGTAGAGATCGTTCAGGTCCGAGGTCGCGAAGCGGCCCCCGTCGAGCGGCACCAGCGGGCGCAGCTCGGGCGGGATCACCGGCAGGACCTCGAGGATCATCCACTCCGGCTGGTTGCCGGACTTGAGGAACGCCTCCACCACCTTGAGGCGCTTGACGATCTTCTTCTTCTTCTGGGCGGACGTCTCCACGCCCATGCCGGCGCGCAGCTCGCGGGCCAGCACGTCCATGTCCATGCCGCGCAGCAGCTCCCGGATGGCCTCCGCGCCCATGCCGGCGGAGAAGGCCTCGTGGCCGTGCTCCTCGGTCAGCTTGCGAACGCGGTCCACCGACAGCAGGTCCTTCTTCTTGAGCCCGGGCACCCGGCCAGGGTCCACCACCACGTACTCCTCGAAGTAGAGGATCTTCTCGAGCTCGCGCAGCGACATGTCGAGGAGCTGCCCGATGCGCGAGGGCAGGCCCTTGAAGAACCAGACGTGGGAGACCGGCGAGGCCAGCTCGATGTGGCCCATCCGCTCGCGGCGCACGCGCGCCCGGGTGACCTCGACCCCGCACTTGTCGCAGATGACGCCCGCGAACTTCATGCGCTTGTACTTGCCGCAGGCGCACTCGTAGTCCTTGGTCGGGCCGAAGATGCGGGCGCAGAACAGCCCGTCGCGCTCCGGCTTGAACGTCCGGTAGTTGATGGTCTCCGGCTTCTTGACTTCCCCGTGCGACCAGTCGCGGATCTTCTGCGGCGATGCGAGCTTGATACGGATCGCCCCGAAGCTCAGCGGCTTCGGGTGGCGGTCCAGGATGCCCCACAGGTCCTTGGCAGGCTTGTCCTCGCGTACCAGGCTGCCGAAAGGCCGGTCCGTCAGCATTCGATGAATCTCCTTACGACGGCTTCTTGCCGTCCTTCGGGATGAGCTCCACGTCCAGCGCCAGGCTCTGCAGCTCCTTCACGAGCACGTTGAAGGACTCCGGCGTGCCCGGCTCCAGGAAGTTCTCTCCCTTCACGATGGCTTCGTAGATTCGGTTCCGCCCTTCCACGTCGTCCGACTTGACGGTCAGCATCTCCTGCAGCGTGTGGGCGGCCCCGTAGGCTTCGAGCGCCCAGACCTCCATCTCACCGAACCGCTGGCCGCCGAACTGGGCCTTGCCGCCCAGGGGCTGCTGGGTGACCAGCGAGTAGGGCCCGATGGAGCGGGCGTGCATCTTGTCGTCGACCAGGTGGGCCAGCTTGAGCATGTAGATGTAGCCCACCGTGACTTCCTGATGGAACGACTTGCCGGTGCGCCCGTCGTAGAGCCGGGTCTTGCCGGTCGACGGCAGGCCCGCTTCGCCCAGGTGCGTGCGGATCTCCTCCTCGGTGGCCCCGTCGAAGACCGGGCTCGCCACCCAGAGCCCGAGGGCCCGGGCCGCCCAGCCGAGATGGGTCTCGAGGATCTGCCCCACGTTCATCCGGGACGGCACCCCGAGCGGGTTCAGCACGATCTCCACCGGCGTCCCGTCCGGCAGGTACGGCATGTCCTCCTGGGGCAGGATGCGCGAGACCACCCCCTTGTTGCCGTGGCGGCCCGCCATCTTGTCGCCGACCGAGAGCTTGCGCTTCACCGCCACGTAGACCTTGACCATCTTGATCACGCCCGGCGGCAGGTCGTCGCCGCGGCGCAGCCGGCCCACGCGCTCCTCCAGCATCCGGTCGAAGAACGCGATCTGGTCGTCGGCGAGGTCCTCGATCTTCTTCACGGTGACCGCGAGGCCCTCGTCCTCCTTGATCTTGATCTTCTTCAGCTCGTGCCAGGACAGGTTGTCCATGTCCGGCCGGTCGATCTTGTCGCCCTTCTTGCCGAGCCGCTCCTTGGTGGTGGGGTCGGTGAGATCCTGCACCAGGGTCTTGCCCACCAGCAGGTTCTTGAGCTTCTGGTCGCGCTCCATCTCGACCATGGCGATCTCGTCCTGGTAGTCCTTCTCCAGGCCCGCGATCTCCTCGTCCTCGATGGACTTCGCGCGGTCGTCCTTGTCCACCCCGCGGCGGGAGAACACCTTCACGTCCACCACGGTGCCCTCGATGCCCGGGGGCACCGTGAGCGAGGTGTCGCGCACGTCGCCCGCCTTCTCGCCGAAGATGGCCCGCAGCAGCTTCTCCTCCGGGGTGAGCTGGGTCTCGCCCTTCGGGGTGATCTTGCCGACGAGGATGTCGCCCGCCTTCACCTTGGCCCCGATGCGCACGATGCCCGACTCGTCGAGGTCCTTGAGGGCCTCCTCGGAAACGTTCGGAATATCCCGAGTAACTTCTTCTTTGCCCAGCTTGGTGTCGCGGGCCTGCACCTCGAACTCCTCGATGTGAATCGAGGTGTAGCGGTCATCCTTGACCAGGCGCTCCGAGACCAGGATCGCGTCCTCGAAGTTGTAGCCGCCCCACGGCATGAAGGCCACCAGCACGTTGCGGCCGAGGGCCAGCTCGCCCTGGTCGGTGGCCGGCCCGTCCGCGATGACGTCGCCCGCCTTCACCCGATCCCCCTTGCCCACGATCGGGCGCTGGTTGATGCAGGTGTTCTGGTTCGAGCGGCGGTACTTGGTCAGGTTGTAGATGTCGAGCGGCAGGTCCTGGACCGGATCCGCCTTCTTGGAACGCGTCTCCGCCCGCACCACGATGCGGTTGGCCGAGACGTACTCGACCACCCCCGGCCGGCGGGCCAGCACCACCGCGCCCGAGTCCCGGGCCACGATGTGCTCCATGCCGGTGCCGACCAGCGGCGCCTCCGGTTGCAGCAGCGGCACCGCCTGGCGCTGCATGTTCGCGCCCATGAGGGCCCGGTTGGCGTCGTCGTTCTCGAGGAACGGCACCATCGCCGCCGCCACCGAGACGAGCTGCTTGGGGGAGATGTCGATGAAGTGAATCTCCTCCGGCGACACCATCTTGTACTCGCCGCCCTTCCGGGCCGACACGCGGTCCTGCAGGAAGCGGCCGCGCTCGTCCATCTGGGCGTTGGCCTGCGCGATGACGTAGCGCTCTTCCTCGAGCGCGCTCAGGTACACCGGGTCGCCGGGCAGCACGCTGCCTTTCTCGACCTTCCGATACGGCGTCTCGATGAATCCGAACTCGTTGATGCGCGCGTAGGTGCTGAGCGACGAGATCAGGCCGATGTTCGGGCCTTCCGGCGTCTCGATCGGGCAGATACGGCCGTAGTGGGTCGGGTGCACGTCGCGCACCTCGAATCCGGCGCGCTCCCGCGACAGGCCGCGCGGACCCAGCGCGGAGAGCCGGCGCTTGTGGGTCAGCTCGGCGAGGGGGTTCGTCTGGTCCATGAACTGGCTGAGCTGGGAGGAGCCGAAGAACTCCTTCACCACCGCCGAGACCGGCTTGGCGTTGATGAGGTCGTGCGGCATCAGGTTGGTGATGTCGGAGATCGACATCCGCTCCTTGACCGCGCGCTCCATTCGGGTGAGGCCCACCCGGAACTGGTTCTCGAGCAGCTCGCCCACCGAGCGGACGCGCCGGTTGCCGAGGTGGTCGATGTCGTCGGTCGACTTGCTCCCGAGCTTGACCTGGAACAGGTGCCGCACCACGTAGACCACGTCCTCGCTGCGGAGGGTCTTGATGTTGAGGTTGGCCCCGATGCCGAGCTTCTTGTTGATCATGAAGCGCCCGACGCGGGCCAGGTCGTAGCGGCGCGGATCGATGAACATGCCGCGGAAGAGGGCGCGCGCCGACTCCACGGTGGGCGGATCCCCCGGGCGCAGCCGCCGGTAGATCTCCACCAAGGCCTCGTCCGGATTCTTGAAGTGATCGCGCGAGAGCGTCTCGTACAGCGAGCCGTCCGTCTTGCCCGGCACCATCGCGAGCAGCTTGAAGGGGGCCACCCGCCGGCCCATGATCTGGGCCAGGAGCGTGGCGGTGATCTCCTGGTTCGTCTCGACCAGCACCTCGCCGGTCTCGGCGTCCACCACGCGACCGCCGGTCCGGCGGCCCACCAGCGACTCCGCCCGGGCCGGGATCTTGGTGATGCCGGCCTCGACCAGCTTCTCGATGATCTTCGGGTTCAGCGTCTTGCCCGCCTGGACGATCGGCTCCTTGGCGCGGGGCGCCTTCACGTCGTCGCCGACCTTGGCCCCGTTGTGGACCTCGGGGGAGAGCTTCACCCAGGCCATCCGGTCCTCGAAGGAGAGCACCTCCTCCGCCTCGTAGAACTGGCCGAGGATCTCCTCGTCGGCGAGGATCACGCCCTTCTCGAGGAACCAGAAGGCGCGCAGAAAGGCGGTGGCGAGCATCTTGCGCCGCCGGTCCACCCGCACGTAGAGGATGTCGTTGGCGTCGAACTCGAACTCCACCCACGAGCCGCGGTAGGGGATCACCCGGGCCGAGAAGAGCAGCTTGCCCGAGGCGACCGTCTTGCCCTTGTCGTCGTCGAAGAACACGCCCGCCGAGCGCTGGAGCTGCGAGACCACCACCCGCTCGGTCCCGTTGATGATGAAGGTGCCCTTCTCGGTCATGAGCGGGAGCTCGCCCAGGTACACCTCCTGCTCCCGCACCTCGCGCACGGTCTGGGTCTTGGCTTCCTTGTCGTTGTCGATGACCTTGAGCCGCAGCGTGACCTTCAGCGGGATCGCGAAGGTCATGCCCCGGTCGTGACACTCCTCCACCGTGTACTTGGGATCGCCGAAATGGTAGCTGTGGAACTCGAGCATGGCGTTCCCGTTGTAGTCTTGGATCGGGAACACCGACTTGAAGACCGCCTGCAGCCCCGTCTCGTCGCGCCGCTCGGGCGCGATCTCCTTCTGCAAGAACTGCTCGTAGGACTGCTGCTGGATCTCGATAAGGTTCGGGATCTCGACGACGGACGGGATCTTGCCAAAGTCCTTGCGGACCCGGCGCCCGCACTCGATGTTGCGCGCCATACACCCTCCGCGCCCCGTTACCGCGGGGCTGGGTTCGACCCGCCGCCGTCACGCACTCCGGGGAGTCCGGAGCCGCGCCCGGCGACGACACGTTGGTGTGAACGGGGAACCGACACCGATTCCCCGTCTGAGTCACTCCGCCGCGGAGGCTATTTGACTTCCACCGTCGCGCCAACCTCCTCGAGCTTCTTCTTCATGTCGCCCGCCTCGGCCTTGGCCACCTTCTCCTTCACCGCCTTGGGCGCCCCATCCACCAGATCCTTGGCCTCCTTCAGGCCGAGACCGGTCAGCTCGCGCACGACCTTGATGACCTGGATCTTCTTCTCACCGGCCGCGTTGAGGATCACGTCGAACTCGGTCTTCTCCTCGGCCGCCGCGCCCGCCGCCGCGCCGCCCGCCGCCGGAGCGGCCACCGCCACCGCCGCCGCCGCCGACACGCCCCACTTCTCCTGCAGCAGCTTCGAAAGCTGGGCCGCCTCCATCAGCGTCAGCGTGTCCAGCTTCTCCGCGATTTCTTCGATATTCGCCGCCATCTCGCCTGCCTCCTGTGAATGCTACGTCGTGGTTGACTGCGACTCGGTCATGCTACTGAGCGGCGCTCTGGCTCCGCGCCTCCAGGACCCGGACCAGCTCCCGCTGCGGAGCGGTCAGGAGCGACACCAGCTGCGAGGCCGGGCCCAGCAGGGCCCCCACCAGCTGGCTCCGCAATGCTTCCTTCGACGGCAGGTCGGCCAGCGCCCGGAGCTCCGCGGGCTGGACGAGCTTGCCCTCGACGAAGCCCACCTTGATGGTGAGCAGCGGGTTCACCCTGGCGAAGTTCTGGAGCGCCTTCGCCACCGGCACCGGATCCTTCGCGGTGAACACGAGCCCGGTGGGCCCCTTGAAGTGGCTGCCCAGCGGGCCCAGATCCAGATCCTTCACGGCCAGCCGCGCCAGCCGGTTCTTCACCACCTTGTACTCGGCCGCCGCCGCCTTGAGCTGCTTCCGCAGATCGGCGAGCTGGCGGACGGTGAGCCCGCGGTATTCGGTGAGCACCGCCGTCTTGGCGGTCCCCAGCCGCTCCCGCAGGGCCTCGACACTCCGCGCCTTCTCTTGAGTGGGCACGTCCCGGGCTCCCTATAGCGCCTTCTTGAAGAGGTTCGCCACGCGCTGCGGGTCCAGATGGATGCCCGGCCCCATGGTGGAGGAGAGCGTCACCGAGCGCAGGTACTGCCCCTTGGCCGCGGCGGGCTTGGCCCGCACGATGGCCTCGAGGAGGGCCAGGGCGTTCGCGACCAGGTGCGGCTCCGCGAACGACTTCTTCCCCACCGGCACGTGCACGTTGCCCGCCTTGTCCACGCGGAACTCGACCTTGCCCGCCTTGACTTCGCGCACCGCCCGCGCCACGTCGAAGGTCACGGTGCCCAGCTTCGGGTTGGGCATGAGGCCGCGCGGCCCCAGCACCTTGCCGAGCCGGCCCACCTGGCCCATGAGATCGGGGGTGGCGATCGTCGAGTCGAAGTCCATGAAGCCGCCCTGGATCTTCTCGACCAGGTCCTCGGCGCCGACCACGTCGGCCCCCGCATCGCGAGCTTCCCTGTCCTTCTCGCCCTTGGCGAAGACGGCCACCCGCACCGCCTTGCCGATGCCGTGGGGCAACACGATGGCGCCCCGCACCAT
>Ga0080064_1007846_pt1 | contig 10509 bp, 12 predicted proteins | sample Subgrocontami54m_FD_69260 | JGI IMG/M metagenome (GOLD analysis project Ga0080064, IMG submission 69260) | Subsurface groundwater microbial communities from S. Glens Falls, New York, USA - GMW46 contaminated, 5.4 m (SPADES assembly) (version 2) ... | reverse complement strand
CGTGACTGCCGGGCCAACTGCACGCCATCCGCTTCCACTGCGAGGGCACTATCACCCCTGTCGTTGACAATGAAATTTGCCTTGAAATCTGAGGTTATCTTCCTCAGTTCGCACGCTAAAGAATACAGTTCATGGGTTGCAAGTTCCTTTTCCCTTAACTGCACGGTTTTAACACCACCTTCCAGGGCTAATTTCACGGTATGCAAAAGCGGTTGTTTGCACAGATTTCTATCCGTAATTAATGTAAGGAAAAGCTTATTTATCATACAACACAAAACACCGGTTTTATCTATACGGAAAGTGTAGGTATCTATTTATTATCGATAAGGTGGCTAAACCGTTTTGGGAGTGGATTTATAACCTTTCTGCGGGTTCAAATTTGCAATTTGAACCCCATGTTTTATATTGTTGATTTAGCCGTCGATTGCACACAATGCTATTGCCCAAGTCCTCCCCCTTTATCCCCCTCTGGAGGGGGACAGGGGGAGGAGTTGCAAACCCCAAATCAAGTTTTGGGCAGGCGCTGAACCCGCCGGGGACAATCCAAATTGTTTTTATTTAATATGTAATCACAAAACTTTTTATTATTTTAGATTAACTCTTTGAATTTTTCATCAGATAAACCAGCATCTTTTATTATTGCGGCTTTAGAAAAGGCATTTACTGCGCGATCAGAAGAAATATCAGTAAATAGCATCAGGCATTTACCTCTACCTCATAAATAGTGCCTTTATCTTCCTCGGCAATCATTGTTAAATACGTATGAATCGCATCCTTAATGTTTTCTAAAGACTCTTCTAAGGTATCTCCCTGACTGTGGCAGCCAGGTAAGATTGGACAATGCACATCATATCCATATTCACTTTTATGCACCACTACTGGATATTTCATTCGTTAGCCTCTTTCCAAAACAAAATTAGTTTGTGTAGGATAAGTCAAGCAATGCAGACCCATCAATATCTAATCTGGTGGATTCGCTCACGCTTAATCCACCCTACACTAAGGAATTTGTATCATTTTTTCAAAGGCTGTTTCATCAAGAACGTGGACGTTAAGTTCTCTGGCCTTGTCCAGCTTGGAACCAGGGTCTTCACCCACGACAAGGTAATCTGTTTTTTTACTCACGCCGGACAGGACGCGTCCACCCAGGCTCTTGATGAGCGTTTCAGCTTCCTTGCGAGAGTATTTTTGTAATGTACCGGTGACAACAAAAGATTTTCCAGAGATTTTCAGGTTCTTTCCTGATTTATGAGTTGCAAGCTTTTTGGTATTTACTCCACCTGCTTTCAGTTTTTTAATGATTTCTTGCGTATGGTTGTTTTGAAAAAACCCTAAGATGCTTTTTGCAACGACAGGCCCTATTTCGTAAATTCCTTCCAGTTCTTCTTGTGTTGCATTTGCCAGTTTATCCAGGGTATCAAAGCGCTCGGCCAGTACCTCTGCGGTATGTGAGCCAACATTCAGTATACCCAGGGCGCAGATTAAGCGGTCTAAATCCCGATGTTTGCTTTCTTCGATTGCATGTATCAGGTTTTGCGAAGACTTTCCACCCATGCGCTCTAGGGTTATCAGGTCTTCGTACCTGAGATAATAAATATCAGCATAATCTTTTACAAAACCTTTGTCAACCAATTGTTCAACGAGCGCCGGGCCCAGTCCCTCTATATCCATAGCGTCCCGGCCTGCAAAATATTGAATGCGTCTTTTCACCTGTGCCTGACAGCATGGATTGTGGCAGCGCAGGTACACCTCTTCGCCGTCTCTAACCACCTTTCCTTCGCATTCCGGGCAGATGGTGGGTTCTGCAAAAGGTTTTTCAGTTCCTTTCCTTTTTTCTTTTAACACGGTTACTACCTGAGGAATGATCTCGCCTGCCTTTTGCAATATGACGTGGTCTCCTTCCCGTATATCCTTTCGCCGAATCTCGTCGAAGTTGTGTAAGGTGGCACGACTGACGGTGGTTCCTGCAAGGAGGACGGGGGTAAGATTGGCTACGGGCGTGAGCGTGCCTGTCTTCCCTACCTGTACAACAATCTCTTCTATTTTTGTTATAGCCTGTTCTGGTTGAAATTTAAAAGAGATTACCCAGCGAGGCGCTTTACTTGTTACTCCTAATTGATTGTGGAGGTCGAGAGAATTGACCTTGATGACCATTCCATCAACCATGTAATCCAGTTCTCCCCGTCGTTTGTCCCACTCATTACAGTAATGAATAACTTCTTCGATATTTTTGCATGATCGAGTGTGAGTATTTACTGGAAACCCGAATCCCCGAATAAGCTCCAAACACTGAATATGGGTCTTCAGTTCTAGTCCTTCGAAATATCCTACTGCATAGGCAAAGAGGCGCAGTCGTCTTTGTGCTGTAATGCGCGGGTCGAGTAGTTTCAGCGAACCTGCGGCAGCGTTCCTGGGATTGGCAAATTGAGGTTCGCCTTCTTCTTCCCTTGTGTCGTTCAGCCTCTGAAATTCATTATTCGGCAGGTAGATTTCGCCCCTGATTTCAATGACGGGCGGGATTTTATGTTTTTTGTCTGAAGGTTCTAATATCAATGGAATTTGGCGAATCGTCTTAAGATTTGCAGATACGTCGTCTCCCTTAAAGCCATCTCCCCGTGTAGCTCCTCGTACAAAGAGACCGTTTTCGTACCAGAGGGTAATTGCCACACCGTCAATCTTCAACTCAACAACGTATTCAATATCCCGATGAGTTTCGATATCTGCCATGCGTTTTATACGCTGGTCAAATTCTTTTAATTCATTGTCTGAGTATGTATTGTCGATACTCAGCATGGGTATTCTGTGTTCTATGGTAGGGAATTGGGTAAGGGGTTCGCCGCCAACTCTCCGGGTGGGGGAGTCTGGTGTAACAAACTCCGGGTGTAATTCTTCAAGATGGTGTAGTTCTTTTAAAAGCTGGTCATATTCATAGTCGGTAATTTCCGGATTATTTTCTACATAATACTTTCGGTCATGGTGTCGAATGGTATCGCGAAGTTTTTGGATCTTTTCTTTGATCGTTGATGGCATAGTTCAGCGCAGATGGTGAATATTTTATCTTAAGCATTCAAGGAAAGTATAATAGTACGATAGGAAACGGACGTAGTATATCACAATTTGTACGAGTGTCAACGTATTCTGCTTTAAGGATATTAATCACTTGACTTTATGCTATGTATATTATAAACTTCCTGAAAAGGATGCTTGGTACAACTCCCATTAATGGAAATTCTTATGAATTTAATAAAAACATCCTAAAAATGGAGTGAATAGGTTATGACAAAAGGAAGTGATTCGAGGGAGTTTTTCGAGATATTCAAACAGACAGAGAAGACGGAGGATGTTGAAAAAAAGGGGGTCAAGCCCCAGGATGTTTCCCCGCAGACGCCAAGTGCATCCGTACCGGAAGGCAAACCTGTTACCAGTCCAGGCGGTCAAAGCGTTGACCCGTTGGGATGGATAAAGAATACAACACGGGCAGAAGAACCAACGCTTAAAGCGAAAACAGAAATACCTGTAACGTCGCAACCCGTTTTTGCTCCACCTGCCAAGCAGGAACGTGTTCCACGTAAGGACGAAGTAACACTGAGGCAGGAGACGCTGATTATTGGCGCAATTGCGGCAACATTTCTGTCTATAGCATGTTTCTTTGTTGGGTACAAAGTCGGCTTTAACAAGGGTTCTTTGAATCAGGCAGAAGAATGGTTGGAGACGATAGAACCGCGGGACATGAAAAAGTCTACCTTTGGGCAAAAACCAGAGGAACCGCCTCTAGCGCCTCAAAAGGCTGCAAGCAAAAGCGAACAGCCATTGATCATTACGAAGGAGAAGCAAACTGAGCAGCAGAAGCCGATTATCAGAGACAAGTGGACATTGCGGGTAGTTTCTTACAAAAATACCAAAGAAAGTCTTGAGAAGGCAAAAGAACTGGCCAAAATATTGCAGAATTCGTTAGGCTATGATACCTTTATCGTAAATGTTGGAAAGGAACTTTATATCTGCGTGGGTGAATTTGAATCGAGTGATAGCGCAGATTTAATCGAAGCACAGAAGCAGTTAGCCGAATTTAAATATGAGAATAAGAAACAATTTGATGGATGTTATCCCATACGTATGAGATAAAATTTAGGAGGAAAAATGAGTATTGACAAGAGTTTGAAATTGAAGGGTAAATTGGTGAGACCCAGAAATGTATTTACAAGGAGCGAGCGTATCAAGATACTGAAGGGCGAAGGCAAATGGGATCCAACAATGTCTGTTTTTGGTATTCCCAAAGTAAAATCAGTTAAGATAAAACGAAAAGGAAAGTCGGAGAAGAAGGCAGCAAAAGCTGAAGCAGCAGCAGAAGCAACACCAGCCGCAGCAGGGGCAACACCAGCCGCAGCGCCTGCCGCAGGGAAGGAAAAGGCGAAGAAATAATGATTGCCCACAGGATGTCTAAACTGGACTCCTCTGGGATCAGAAAGGTCTTTGACCTTGCGCAAAAAATGCAAAATCCGGTGAACCTGAGCATAGGTCAACCGGATTTTGACGTTCCTGGGGAGATCAAAACAGAGGCCATTAAGGCTATCAATGACGGTAGAAATAAATATACCGTAACGCAAGGGATACCCGAACTCCGTGATGCATTGCTCAAACGGCTTCAGAAGGAGCGCGGTGTAAATGCCGAAGGCATCGTGATTACATCGGGGGTCTCCGGCGCATTGACATTAGCCTTTATGGTATTGGTCAATCCCGAAGATGAGGTGCTTATTCCCGATCCTGCCTTCGTTAGCTACAAACATTTGACCAATTTCTGCGGCGGTAAACCCGTATTTGTGGATACCTATCCCGATTTTAAACTTACGGCTTCGCATATCCAGCCTCACATTACAAAAAAAACCAAGATACTCATTATCAACAGTCCTGCCAATCCAACGGGGGCAATGTGCACTACCCAGGAGTTGAAAGAGATTGCTGAATTGGCGAGGACACACAACCTGCTTGTCGTTTCAGATGAAATATATCACGACTACGATTATGAACACCATTTTGATAGTATTGGCAGGTATTATGAAAAGACCCTGATTCTGGACGGGTTTTCAAAGTCATTCGCTATGACGGGCTGGAGGATGGGCTATGCGGCTGGGCCAACCAGTATCGTCAGCGAGATGATCAAATTGCAGCAATACACCTTTGTCTGTGCGCCTTCTTTTGCACAGTATGCCGTATCCAGGTCATTGGGGACAGATTTAAGCAAACACATCTCAAGCTATAATAAGAAAAGGGACATGATGTATGACGGGTTAAAAGACAAATATCAGATTATAAAACCCGGCGGTGCGTTTTACCTCTTTCCCCAGGTTCCCTGGGGCACTGATGAGGAGTTTGTAACCGCTGCCATCCAAAAGAATCTGCTCATCATTCCTGGTAGTGTCTTCTCAGAACGCCACACCCACTTCCGGATTTCTTACGCCGCCACAGAAGAGACCATCAAGCGTGGCATTGACATCCTCAATGACCTTGCAAGACGCTGATCACTGAAAAAGAGACATATTGGGACGCAGATTACAGAGGAAAAAGAACAGAAGGTGAGAAACTGGGAAGATGGGAAGTTGAGAAATGCAACCTCACAACCTCACAACCTCTCAACTTCATAACATCTCCAATTTCTTTGCGATCTCGGCGTTCTGTGGGGAGAGCGGAACTGCTGATTATTTTTTTAACAATTCGCCGATCTCGTCGTCAAATTCCTTTTCCGACACATAGCCGATGTGCTTATTGGCTACTTTACCATCCTTGCCGTAAATGATGGTAGTCGGATACGCTTGTAAATCATACGCTTGGGCAACGTCGCCGCCTTCGATATAGACTGGATAGTTGATACCCATTTTCTTAATAAACGGCGGAACGACTTCTAACCCGTTTTCATCAAAGGCAATGCCAATAATTTCAACGCCGTTTCCTTTGTATTTATTGTAAAGATTGATGAAGCCTGGTATCTCTTTCCTGCAAGGGGGACACCACGTTGCCCACAGGTCAAGAATTACTACCTTGCCCTTATTATTTTCTAACACCGCTTTTAACTCTGAAGCGGTTATCTTTTTGAGGCTGTCACCTGCATGGGAACTTGTTGAAAACGTAAATAAGGTTAGTGTAACCAGGAAGGATAGACATACATATTTAAATTTATGCTTATTCATTACTTGCTCCGATTTAAAAAAAGATGTAACTACTCAGCATATTGAGTAACTTAATTTTAATAAATAACATATAACAAGAAATGAAAAATGTTTAAGTGTTTTTTGACGATTTATTTTTTCGGGCAGTTTCTATGCTTCTCACAAAGATTGAAATCAATTCTTTGCATTCGGTGATACCTTTATCAACTTTTTTAAAATCTTTAATAAGGGGTTTTCTTCGGATAATTTGTACTGCAATATGTGTCTCTTTCAGTTCTTTGAGGCAAATTTTCATCTTGTGAATAAAATCATCGCGTGATTCTGCAACCTGTGCTTCACCATAATTAAATGCAGGCGATGTGCCTGAACGAATCAATTGTCCTGCAATGTGATTTCCTGCCCTTGTATTTGGCAGCATTTCAACAATGTCAATAATCAGAAGTGCGAACTGAATCAGCCGCTCTTCCAAATCATATTTTTTGTTATCTTCACTCATCCTTTTTTACTTTTTAATTAATCATTTCTTGTTATGTGTTATTCATTATTATTTACTTAACCGATACGGGGATGCTTTGATTTCCGCTCACCACATATGAGGTTGGGATACGTGATATTACTTCGTCAAAGAGAGGTCCAATCCCGCTTTGATTGGAAAAACTCATAATGGAAAGCATTGATGTAGGAAGCGACGGGAATCCTTCTCCTTTATAGGTAACTCCTTTTTTAGGTAAGAGGATGCGTATCATGAGATTATTGTTTCGTTCCATGTTTTCTACGTAATGCAAAAGTTGTTCAAAATTCGTGGGTAGAAACTTTCCGGCAGACCTGCCCATGTTCAATGCCTGCCCGTAAGTGGCGTCGCAGGCAGTAACATTCAACGTACTTCCGGGAAGCGTATCTTCCGGTATTTGCATCAATGCCGTTTGATAAAAACTCTCCCCCGTAAACGGTTTGATACGCACGTCTACCTGTAACGTGTCGCCGGGCTTGACTTGTTTTTTATCTACCTTAATGGCTTCAATATATGCCGTTTTGCGTGTATCCAATACCTTAATTTTAAGTTCGATTTTGTTCACACGCACCTTTTGAAACTGGTTGTTCAGGATCATGGAAAATGGCTGGACTATATGGCTGAGAGGAAACCACGATGGATCGAGTTCATAAAAAACGTTTTCAACCACAACGGGTTTTTCGTAACCATCGATCAGCGCTGAAAGTTTTATGTTTACCGATTTTTCCCCTAATCTCCTTTCGGTCGACAACACAGCGCTCTGGGCAGCCATCAGAACAAGGCTTGGTGTTAGCAGTTTATTATCAATGATCTCAAAATCGTAGACAAGGTTCTGTGAACCTTCCACTTCGATACGACAGGGTACCATGCGGGATGATTCACCAAAAGTACCGGCAATCCCCGACCTTCTGTCCTGATGTATTCGACCAACGATTTCTCGCGGAGAAGCCATTTTTACAGAATTTGACTGGCTGGTAAGGATGGCATACACATAAGCGGATGCCATGGGGAGGTCTGCTGTCCCTGTTTGCAAAAACGGATGCCCAAAGGCTAAGACGTTATCTCCCTCTACGTACGTCACCGTACCAACAACAGCGGCGCTGAGGTCCCCCTTAACCAGGATAGCAGCCACCGACGCACCTGGAACGAGTTTGTCCTTTTCTGAAATACTGTCCCCTTTCCCGGAAAGGGGACTTACAGAAACATAGCTTCCCCCTTGTACAGGGTACAGTCCGTAAGTATTAAAAAGGGGCTGCATTTTTTGTAAAACTTCGCCGCTAACACCCGATACTACCAAGGGGGCGAGAATCGGCGTAAGCTTCATATTGCTCGAGCTCCCCTGTGTTAATACTTGTGACATCAAGGGAGCAACCGGTAAACCTGGCGCAGGCTCGTTCTGAGGGAAAGATGGCAGTTCCCAATCAGCAGAGGCCAGAGAAATGTCTTTCTCTTGTACCGGTATATCGAGCAAGGTGCTTTTCATTTCGTTAATCGGAGTAACGCCGGCAATAGCTTCTTTTGCAAAGCTCCATCCATAAGCAACTGCGCCGATGAGACGATTATCGATATACACAGGACTGCCGCTCATACCGGCAATAATTCCGGATTTTTCTAAAGGGTCGCCCGACATCCTGATCAGGATCATATTGCTCTTTGCTTCCCAGTTTCTCAGGATACCCAATACCTCAACATTGAACATTTCTACCCGGTCGCCCAAGAAAACGGTTTTACCATATCCTTTCATGCCGGGCACAATTTCATCGATATTCATGATGTTTTCCGTAGCGATGAGTAACGTCTTGCTGGACGAAATGAATACGGAGAAAACGCCCAAAAACACCAATAGATAGGGTAATTGATACGATTTTAATTTCATGCAGAAACTCTACCAATTTAGTAATTTATTGTCAAGGTATAAAAGATGTTGAAATGTTGCCCTTTAGCATTTAGACTATGGTTATTATGAATACGGCCGTACTTAATCTAAAGGACCGAACGCTTTATTGGAAATACATAGAAGCGGCTGCCCAGGCTTTGAGGATGGGCGAACTGGTCGCCTTCCCCACGGAGACGGTATACGGACTGGGCGCACGGAGAGATGATACAAAAGCCATCGAACAACTCTACGAGGTAAAGAACAGGCCCGAAGAAAAGCGGCTAACCTTGATGATTGCTGATCCCGATGATGTAAAAAAATACGTCGAACATCTCTCCGATACTGCAAAGAGGCTTATGTCTCTCTTCTGGCCGGGCGCACTGGCAATTGTTTTCCCTTTAAAAAACGGTTCAGATATGAGCATTCGACTCCCTGATAATACTGTGGCAAGGGATTTAATCCGTACGGTAGAGCTACCTATCGTAACTACAAGCGCCAATATCTCAGGACATCCTCCCGCCACAGATGCGCAACAGGTCTTAATGGATCTCGGAGGAAAGATTCACATGATCCTTGACGGCGGCTCGACACGGCTTCGTTCATCTTCCACGGTAATTAAAGTAAAGGATGATACCATTGAGATTATTCGTCATGGCATTATTACAGAGAGTATTATCCGAAGTTGTCTTGAAAATAACCTGGCAAAAGTGTAATGAGAGCGTCTTGATATATGAGGAAATGAAAATATGGGCATGCGGAATTTGTTACTTGTTCACGGATCAGGAACGATTCGAAATCGTTTGAAATCTTATATCCTGTCTGAATTGGATGACATCGCCATTTCTGAGGTTTCTTCATCTCAGGAAGCTATTCAAAAGTGCCGAGAACAAAAATTTGAATTGGTACTTTGTGGTAAGGAATTATCTGATTTGAATGGACAGGCACTCTTTAAAAAGATACAAACACCGCCCATCAACAAAGAAGTTGCCTTTATTCTCGTAACCTCGACTAATACCACCGAGAATATAAAAGAATTACTCGAACATGGTATTACCCATTATTTAGTTTTCCCTTTTACTTCAAAAGAACTTCGAGATAAGATTAATTCAGCCTGTGATCCAAGAAGATGGCGTGCACACGAACGAATTTACATACCGGACACACAGGCTATAATTCACACAAAATATGACGAAATTGAAGCAAATATTATTAACATAAGTATAAATGGCGTGGCTTGTGACTTTGTATATTCGAGCGAACATTCAAATCTCCTGGGAAGCACACACATTACCATAAAATTCCCCGCTGAATATAACAGCGTTCAGGTAAGTAACTTGCCATGTAGATTTTTGCGGTTAAATGTTTTAACCTGGAAACCTGATGGTACCCCGGAACGTGTCCATGCAGCCTGGGGAATCTTAGGACTTTCTATTCAGGAAAAAAAGATTATGGAACAGATTTTTGAAGAATCTAAAGAAAGGGCTTAATTAATACAATAATGAAGATAGCATTAGCGTCAGATCATCGAGGTTTTGAGTTTAAGAAGCACGTGGCATCCATGCTTGCCCAAATGGGGCATACGGTCAAGGATTTTGGCACGACAACAGGCACTGAATCAGTTGATTACCCGGATTACGGATTGAAAGCCGCCCGATCTGTCGGGTCCGGAGAATCTGACAGAGGGATTCTTATCTGCGGTACTGGAATTGGGATGTCTCTCGTAGCCAACAAGGTGAATGGCGTTCGGGCCGCAGTATGCCATAATCTTTATACCGTGGAAATGAGCCGGAGACACAATGATTCCAACGTATTGTGTATTGGCGCCGATGTGATAGACGAAGAACTTCTTGAACAAAAGGTTAAGCTGTGGCTAGAAACCCCTTTTGAGGGCGGAAGGCACGCCCGCCGTGTGGATAAGATCATGGACGTTGAAGACGACGGCGGCGGGATCTAGTCCAGGG
>Ga0080064_1007841_pt1 | contig 10517 bp, 9 predicted proteins | sample Subgrocontami54m_FD_69260 | JGI IMG/M metagenome (GOLD analysis project Ga0080064, IMG submission 69260) | Subsurface groundwater microbial communities from S. Glens Falls, New York, USA - GMW46 contaminated, 5.4 m (SPADES assembly) (version 2) ... | reverse complement strand
AGCAGGAAAATCTATAAGGACCACAATATCAGGTCTGTTTTCATCAAGGGCCTTTTTGAGTTTATTGAATGCGGCATAGAGTTTGCCAAGTTTCAGGATAACCTCTGAAATCCCAACTACCGCCAGATTCTTTGAGTCTTCAATTGCGCTGAACCCCACCCCCTTCATCTTCTCCCCGCCCACGCCATAAAACTTCAGCGCAGGGTCTATCTCCTTTAAAGCCTTTATAAGATTTGAACCATGCAGATCTCCTGATGCCTCACCCGCAACTATAAGTATATTACCAGCCATATTGAATTAAGTAAACAGTATACAGCAACTGCCTACTGCTTACCGCCTACTGTCTTTGCTACTGCATACTGTATTTTATGTGCAACCTCAAGAGCCCTTCTTCCATCCTCCCCTGATACAAGCGGAGGTTTTCTTGCAGCCACACAATGCAAAAACGCCTTTACCTCTTCCAACAATGTGTCATTTTTCTCTATCTTTATATCTTCTTCTATAATCCGGGGCATTTCCCCTTTTTTCCCGGAAAACTTTCTGAATATCGCCATGCTCTGATGCGCATAATCAATTGATATGCAGGCATCATGCTGGAATAGCCTTATCTTCCTCTCCCTCTCCTTTGACACCCTGCTTGCCGTAACATTTGCAACACATCCGTTTTTGAACCTTATCCTTGCATTTGCCATATCAACCTTATCAGTTATAACAGGCACACCGACAGCATCCACTGCCTCAATATCTGATTTAACAAAATTCAGGATGATATCTATATCATGTATCATCATATCAAGGATTACATCAACATCAGTTGACCTGTTTGAAAACGGTGAAAGCCTGTGACATTCTATAAACAGCGGATTGTTAACTATGCCTTCAGCGGCTGTCACCGCCGCATTAAATCTCTCAAGATGTCCGACCTGCAAAAGAGCCTTTCTCTTCCCGGCCTCTTTTATAAGTTCATCCGCCTCTTCAACAGTATTTGTTATGGGTTTTTCCAAAAGGCAATCTATGCCTTGCGAAAGAAAGTCCTTTGCAATCCTGTAATGAAGGGCTGTAGGAACAACAATACTTACTGCATCCACCTTATCCTTCGAAAGAATATCATGGTAAGAATAAAATGCGTTTGTCTTTAAATTTGACGCAACCTCCTCTACCCTTTTTTTATCTGCGTCAACAACCCCCACAAGTTCCACATCAGGAAGGCCTGCATATTTTTCTGCGTGAAATTTACCAAGGTGTCCAACACCTATTACGGCAACCCTAATCCGTTTCATCTCCCTCTGCCCTTCTCCCTGTTTCTCTTGTGATGCCCCGTTTAGAGGCTTTAATGAATTCTACGAGCTTTGCCGCGTGTATTGAATGTTTCATTTCTTCCTCTAATTTGCCGACAGCATCCGTTAGTGCAAGGCCGCTTCTAAAAAGGATATTGTATGCCTTTTTCAGGGTGTCAATTTCTTCCCTTGAAAAGCCGTGTCTTCTGAGCCCCACCTTGTTAAGGCCGTACAACTTCGCCCTGTTTCCAACAGCCATAACATACGGAGGCACATCGTGCGTAATTGCCGAAGCGCCGCCTATGATTGCGTAGGCGCCCACATTGGCAAATTGATGAATGGCAACAAGCCCCCCGATTATAGCATGGTCTTCTATCCGCACATGGCCTGCCAGAGTAGCCGCATTTGCCATAATAACATTGTTTCCTATCTTGCAGTCATGGGCAATATGAACATAGGCCATCAGAAAATTTTTATCGCCTATAACTGTCTGACCTCCACCTTTAACAGTCCCTCTGTGAATTGTGACAAATTCCCTTATCACGTTATTATTGCCGATTATTACCTCAGTCTTTTCACCTTTATATGTAATGTCCTGAGGCGGCGCGCCTATAGAGGCGAATTGATGTATACTGCATTCAGTTCCTATCCTTGTCCAGCCATCTACCACAACATGAGAACCTATAACCGTCCTTTTTCCTATCTTCACATCCCTGCCTATAACTGAATAGGGCCCTATCTCAACACCCTCATCAATCTCTGCGCCGTGGTGAATTATGGCAGTGGGATGGATTAAATCTTTTTCATTTTTAGCCTTTACAATCATTCTCTACTCCATTTTTAGATTTATCGCGGGTTCAAGTTTGTAACTTGAACCCAAATAATTCGTATGAGGCAAATACGAACTTTATGGAGCAGGTTACAAACCTGCTCCCGCAAAGCGTCAACTAATTACTTATCCACTATCGTTGCCATAAGCTCAGCCTCAGCAACAAGGTTGTCGTCAACATACGCCTCGCCTTTAAATGCCCATATGGCGCCGCGTTGTTTTGTAACCTCCAGCACAAGCTCAAGTTTATCACCCGGCAGCACAGGCTTGCGGAATTTTGCCTTATCTATGCCCATAAAATACACGGCCTTATTTGCCACATTCGCGGACTTGAACGCGAGTATGCCGCCCACCTGCGCCATTGCCTCTATTATCAGAACACCCGGCATAATAGGATGACCCGGGAAATGCCCCTGGAAAAACGGCTCGTTGATTGTGACATTCTTTATGCCCTTTGCGCGCTTCCCTGCCTCAAACTCTACAACCTTATCCACTAAAAGAAACGGATAACGGTGTGGAAGGGTATTTAGAATCTCCTTGATGTCAATCATAAAACCTCCTCATTTTTCCCCTTCATGCCGGTTCAAATTTGTAATCTGAACCAAATAATGTATGGTTCAAGTTGCAAACTTGAACCAGCGAAGAAAATAACTACTTGAGGGGAAATGCCAAACGAAATCCGTTGTCGCTGATCCGATCCGCAGGCTCAAGCCTGGACCGCTTAGCTGTCCTCAGATTCAGCGGGTGGGAAAACCACGAACCGCCGCGCAGAACCCGGTAGGCGCTGCCATTGGCCCCATTGGGGTTGTCTTTAGGGCTGTTTTTATAATAGTTCTCGTCATACCAGTCCTGCACCCATTCCCAGACATTGCCGCTCATATCGTATATGCCAAGTCCATTTGGCTGTTTTTGTCCCACCGGGTGTGTTTTTCCGCCTGAATTTGAACTATACCATGCAATGCTGTCTATATCATTCCCACCGGCGTATTTCTCATTATTGCCGCCGCTTCTTGCCGCATATTCCCATTCCGCCTCTGTGGGAAGCCTGTAATTTTTGCCTGTCTTTTGGTTGAGTTTATTTATAAATTCCTCAATATCATTCCAGCTTATGTTTGCAACAGGACAGTCGTCGCAGTTTCTAAAATATAATGAATTGTCTCCCATAACATCCTGCCACTGTTTCTGTGTTACTTCATATTTCCCTATGTAAAAATCATTCACACATACCTCATGGACCGGTTTCTCATTGCTATCTCCATCGCCGAATGTATTCCCCATCTGAGCCCTATGGGTATCTGAAAAAAAGAAAGTGCCATCTCCATCGCCGAATGTGTCTCCCATCTGAAAACAACCACCTTTGGCAAGGACTAACTCCATGCCGGTTACCGGCTCTTTAAATGTCTTCTCCTTGGGGGTCAACCGCTTATCGTCAAGCCGTGGCTTTTTTTCTTCTCCCGAAACAAAAAAGGATAAGCTAAAAAAAACAAACGCAAAAATGGCAATTACAATGATGTTAAATGTTCGTTTAGGCATTTTAAACCCTCCTTATTGGTTACCTCTTACTGTCTTCTTCCAGTTCCCGTACCCTCTTCTCTAATTCCAAAAGCTTCTTCCTCATTTCAGGGAGCTTTGCAAATATGTTCTGCGCCTTCAGCCATTCCCTGTGGGGTATGGCGGGTGTGCCTGAGAAAACGCCTTTATCCGTAATATCCTGCGCAACACCTGATTGTGAACCGATGACCACATCATCTGTTATCTCTATATGGCCCACAACGCCGACCTGACCGGCCAGAGTCACCCTGTTGCCAAGCTTTGTGCTTCCTGCAATACCCGCCTGAGCGACAATGACAGAATCCTCTCCGATTGTAACATTATGGGCTATCTGCACTAAATTATCTATCTTCGTTCCTCTGCCAACGACCGTTTCTCCTAATGTTGCCCTGTCAATTGTCACACATGCGCCGATCTCCACATCATCCTCAATCCTTACAATGCCTGTCTGCGGTATCTTATGATATTTAGAGCCGTCCTTTGCAAAACCAAAACCATCGCTTCCCACAACAGAGTTGCAGTGAATTATAACCCGTTTGCCTATGCGGCATCCTTCTCTTACAGACACATTTGAATGCAATACTGTGTCATCGCCTATACTTGCGCCCCTGCCAATATAAACTCCTGGATACAGCACAGCCCTGTCGCCTATATTAGCATCGCCATCTATATATACATGCGGATATATTGAGACAGACAAACCTATTTCAGCAGTGTGGTGAATGCACGCATTAGGATGAATGCCGTGATAAGGCAAAGGCGGAGGATTGAAAAGGGCCAGCGTTTTTGCAAAGGCCAGATACGGGTTTTTAACATAAAGGAAATTCCTGCCATGCCGTTCTTTTATGTCAGGTGAGGCAATAATTGCAGAGGCCTTTGTGCCTGAAATACCAGCAATATATTTAGGACTGGCAATAAATGTTATATCCCCTTCTGCTGCACTGTCTATACTTGCCACGCCGCTTATAATAGTATTTTCATCTCCGGCAATATCGCCTCCAACAAGCCATGCCAACTCTCTCAGGGTCTTTTTTATCTCAGTCTTTTTTATCTCAGTCTTTATCATTCTTTCCCTTGTTTTACTTTTTTAGCCTTCTTATATTCAACATCGTAGGCTTTTATGAGATCATTGGTCAGGTCTGCTTCAGGCGGGCCATATATCAGGCCCTGCAGCTCAAATAAAAAAGTATAGCCCTTCTCCTTTGCTAACGGTTTGGCAATCTCTATCAGATCTTTTATGATTACCGTCTTTTCCCCCTGTTCCCTTCTTTTAAGGTCATCATTTGACTGCAAATAAAATCTCTGAAACTCCTGCATCCTGGTCTGTAATTCCTTTTGTTTCTGTTCCTGCATATCCGCACTCCATACAGTCTTCTTTTTTTCTATTTCCTCATTGAGTTTTTTAAGATCTTCCTGTTTTACATCTATCTGCTCCTGCCTTTTCTTGGTCTCTGACTCAAGTTCCAAAACTGCCTCTTTTCCCGCCAAACACTCGTTCAATGCCTTCTGAAGATTAACATAACCAAGTTTCAATTCTGCTGCCATTGCCGCGCCTGAAAATATGACGGCAACGATAATTGCCATAATGCCAATCTGTAGTTTTTTCATTTTTTCTCTCCTTTTTTTATAATTGTAGGGAAGTAGAGGCACGCCAATGGCGTGTCTCTACTCTATTTTTAAAACACCGTCCCTATTGTAAATTCCCACTGGGTGGCCTTTTCCCCTTCTCTCCTGTTCAGGTTACGGCCCCATTCAAGCCTTAACGGCCCAACAGGAGAAAACCACCTTACCCCCAGACCCGCAGATGTCCTCAAATCACCAAGGTCTATGTTGCCGTTATAGGCATTTCCTGCGTCAAAGAAGATGAGACCCTTCACTCTTTGTTCTGCCACCAACGGGAAGAGATATTCCAGATTTGCAAAAACCTCTTTATTGCCGCCTATAACATCATTTGTTGCAGTATCCCTTGGGCCTATGCTCCTTGTTCTGAATCCCCTTATGGTATTTATTCCGCCAAGATAGAATCTTTCATATACAGGAATCTCTTTGCCGCCAAATCCCTGAATATATCCAATAACGCCCCGCGTTATAACTGTAGTATCCCACGGCATGGGAAAATATTTTGCGCCTTCGGCGATATATTTTACAAAATTATTATCACCTCCGATGGGGCCGCCTGCAAATTCAGCAGAAAGAGATGTTACAGAACCTTTGTTCGGGAAAAATGCGTCATCCCTGGTATCCCTTTTAATGGCGCCGCTCAGGCTGCTTGTAGTAGTCTTCCCTTCTTGATCCTTTATCAACTGCGCAGCAGAAGACGATACATCTTTTACTGTCACCTCTTCCAGTTTATAGGTCAGGTATCCCCTGACATCCCTTTCATAAACCGGAAAACCAAGCCTTACATCAAAACCATAACTGCCTCTTGTAAAATCAGGATACTCCCTGTTCACCTTAAATAAATCAATCCCTGCGGAAATGGGTTTGTCAAAAAGCCACGGCTCGGTAAAGCCAAGCTGGTATCTCGAGCTTTTAGAGCTTATAGTCCCTGAAAGGTCAAGTTTAAGCCCTGTGCCAAGGAAATTGCTTTGAGATATGGATGCAGTGCCTATGATATTATCAACCGAGCTGTAACCAATACCTGCCGAGATTTGCCCGGTCGGCCTCTCTTTTACATCCACATTCAGAACCATTTTGTTTTCAGAACTCCCAGGTTGCGGCGCAATACTCACCCTCTCAAAATATCCCAGTCTGTTCAGGTTGTTCCTGCTCCTCTTCATGTCAGTGGATGAAAAGAGCGCACCCTCTGACATCTCAATCTCTCTCCTTATAACCTTATCCCTGGTATTAACATTGCCTGATATGTTTATCCTTTCTATATATACCAACTCCCCTTTCTGAATATCAAATGTAATATCAGCCCTTTTTTCCTTTTCATCTATGCCGGTAACGGGATTGATATTAACATTAGCATAACCTTTGTCGCCGTAAATATCACTCAACCTGGAAATATCCCCGGTTAATATCTTTCTGCTGAATACCTCACCGGTGGTTATCTTAACCTTTTCCATCAATAGAGCCCTGGTGGTAAGTATATCCCCCTTTATATCTATTTTCCCAACCTTATATTGTTCTCCTTCAGAAAGGGCTATGGTAATAAAAAACCATTTCTTATCACTGCTTAAAGACACAAGATGGTCTGTTATATTGGCATGGATGTAGCCGTTATCATAATAATGCGCCATTATCTTATTGAGGTCGTTTTGAAACACAGCCTCGTCAAATATCCCTGATTTTGACAGAAAAGAAAAAAATCCTACCTCTTTTGTATCCATTACATCTCTTATCTCACCCTCATCATATGCCTTGCTGCCTATAATAGTAATCCTCTTTACCTTTACCTTATCTCCTTCCTCTATATTAAACTTAACCTCTGCGGCTGCGTCATCCTTCCTCTCTACTACAGGTTCAACATTTGCAAGAAAAAACCCTTCAGTCGCGTAAAGGGCCTTAATCTTTTCTACATTTTCATTGAGGAGCGTCCTGTTAAGAATAGTGTTCTCCTTTACTGTTATAGCGCCTTTTATCTTCTCGTCTTTAATCTCTTTATTTCCGCTTATCACAACCTTTTTTATTACCGGCCTTTCCTTTACAATAAAGGTCAGTTCCATACCTCTGCCTGTATCTCTGATATCTGCCATTACATCTTCAAAAAAACCCATGTCATAGACGGCCTTTATATCGTCCCTTAAATCATCAGGAGAAAACCCCTCTCCTGTCTTGCTTTTTATCTTTGTCTTTACAGCCGCTTCATCAACCCGTTTATTGCCGGTAATTATCACATTGCTGATTATCCCGAACTTTACAATGCCTTTAACCTCCGGCTTCTGTATCATGGACTTTGCCGTAATCATTTTTTCCACAAGTTTCCCGGCAAAAGACTTCAGAGATTCAAGGATTGCCTTTTCATTTTCTTCCTTCACATATAAGGAGGTAATTAGGCTGCCCTCTGCTATATCCAATAACCTCATATCAAGACTTATAGTTTTATCAATCTTTGTTATACTGCCAAGGATTGCAAATGCCGCACCTTCATCTTTTCCAATCTTTGAGGCGCTCGCCTCGTCAAACGAATAGATTTTTTCCTCAAGCACAAGTATTTTGAGCTTTTCTATGCCGGCAATTTTGAATTTACCGTCTTCCTCAATGCCCGACGCCAATACATTAAGAACCTCTCTTCTGAAACCGGAAAGGTCTCCTTTGCCGTATACTGCAAACGGCATAATAATTACCCCTGCCGGACCCTTTGGAGGTAAAATGTTAGTCTCCTGTGCTGCAGCCACTGTAGATGCAGTAAGCAGTAAGCAGTAAGCAGTAAGCAGTAAAAATACCGTCACCAGACACCAGACACCAGACACCAGACTTGTGACTTGTGACTTGTGACTTGTAACTTGTAACTCCTGACCCCTGACCCTTGACCCCTTTTTTTTAGACCGCACTAAGCCCCCATCTCTAACTGTGCGGTATTCTCGTATATCTTCCCGTCCAGCATCCTGATATTTCTCTTCATCTTACTGACTAATCTCTCATTATGCGTTACAATAACCATGGTTATGCCCTTTTCATTATTTAATTTTAAAAGCAGATTAAAAACCTCGTCTCCTGTATGCGTATCCAGATTCCCTGTCGGCTCATCTGCCAGAAGTACATCCGGCGATTGAATAAGCGCCCTTGCTATCGCAACCCTCTGCTGCTCACCGCCGGACAACTCGCCGGGCTTGTGACTCCACCTCTCCTTCAAACCAACATCAGAAAGAAGGCCCTCTGCCATCTTCCTGGCTGAATTCCTGTCGCCGCCCCCGATGAGAACAGGCATCATTACATTTTCAAGGGCGGTAAATTCCGGAAGAAGGTGATGAAACTGAAAAACAAAACCTATATTTTTATTTCTAAAAATGGCAAGCCTCTTGTCTGTCTGGCCAAAAATTTTTTCGCCTTTATAAAATACATCACCCTTTGTTGGCCTGTCTAATGCGCCCATTATATGCAAAAGCGTGCTCTTTCCGACCCCTGATGCCCCAACCACAGCCATCATCTCGCCCTTTGAAACAGAGAGGTCCATGCCTTTAAGAACCTCTACTGTCTTTGTCTTATTGCCGTAAGATTTATACAATCCAACTACCTTTATCAGTTCCATAACATCACCTGTATAATTCGGTCACCGGTCACAAGACACCAGGTCACCAGTCTGGTAACTTGTGACTTGCAACTGGTGACTTGTATCTTATACAAGCGCCGCAGACTGAAGCCCTTTTGCCTTTATAACATCCGCAACCCTTGCCTTTATAACATCTTCCAGCGCCTTCCTTATATCAGGATATTTGGCCAGGATATCTTTTATCATAGGCCGGGAAAACAGAACAAGCTCTATATTTGTAACAGCCGTACAATTGGCAACCCGCGGCTTTGATGTGGCCAAAGCTATCTCGCCGAAGAAGTCCCCTTCCTCAAGCACTGCCATCACTATCTTTCCCTTCTGAGGATCGTCAACCCATACCTTAACCTTCCCTTCTTTTATCAGATACATTGTATCCCCTATCTCTCCCTGATTAACTACATTTGCGCCCTGTTCAAATTTTTCAGAGGAGAGCCTTGCAAGTATCGCCTTTCTGTCAGCAGTGGTTAAAGGTTCAAATATAGGAGAAATGGCCATCAGCCTGTCGACAACCCTCTCCTTATAGAAATTGAAAAGCACCTGCGCAACCCTCTTATGCCTTGCAATAATATCATCTATGTCGCTTTTAACAATCTCAAGGATGCTCGCCGGCGTTGTTGCTCTTACTGACGCCTCTCTTCTTGCATTTGAAAAGAAACCAAACTCGCCAAAAAAATCACCCTCCTTAAGCGTGGCCAGCACAACGTTATTGCCTTTCTTATCCCTGGCAATTATATCCAATTCCCCGCTTACAACTATATAGATAGAATCGCCTCTGTCGCCCTCCTGAAAGACAAACACCCCTGGAGAGATTATTTGATGTTTGACCTTGCCGATTACCGCAAACAGCTCGTCTCTTGTCAGGTCTGAAAAAAGCGGGGTTCTGGGAAACTTGACAGGCTGTTCTTCTGCAACCTTCGCAGGACTCTCTGCAGAAGACGGCTGGCCGGCAGCAGGCCTGCCCCCGAATGAATCTATCGGGGGCTTTGATGCCTCGGCCTGTCCCTCACCTACAATCCCTTTTTTTGTATACAACTCTGCTATCTTTTTCTGAACACCCGCCTGGGACGGGTCTATATCCATTATAATCTTGCAGACACCTATAGCCTTGGTGACAAACCCCTGTGTGATAAATACATTTATGGCCAGTTTATAGGCATCTACTGCCTCGCTGTTTTTACCTAACTTTCTGTAAATATCTCCAAGCCGCAGGGCAATCTTCGGATCTTTGCCGGAATATGACTTTATGGTCTCGTATGTCTCAACGGCCTCCTTTAATTTGCCTTTGGAGAAATAACCTTCTGCCTTATCTTTAACAGCAGACACCGATCGCTCGTCTATAGCCATAATTCCTCCCTTCATTCATACCGCAGCGCCTCAACCGGGTCCAGTCTGGAAGCCCGCCATGAGGGATAGATTGTTGCCAGAAAGCTTATAACAATTGCCGCCGATGCTATTATCAGCACAACATAAGGGTCCACCTTTGAAGGAAGTTTATCTATATAATACACATCAGGACGGAGAACCTTAAAACCAAAAAGCCTTTCCACAATCCCAACAATCTTTTCCAGATTAAGGGCCGCAACAACCCCCAGCGCCACGCCGCCCGCAGGAGGAGCGCGACGATCCCGCCGCCGAGGGGCAA